>Ga0224558_1000075_pt1 | contig 110474 bp, 98 predicted proteins | sample 714S32024metaG_FD_180682 | JGI IMG/M metagenome (GOLD analysis project Ga0224558, IMG submission 180682) | Peat soil microbial communities from Stordalen Mire, Sweden - 717 S3 20-24 | ecosystem: Environmental > Terrestrial > Soil > Wetlands > Peat | place: Sweden: Norrbotten County, Stordalen... | reverse complement strand
TGGCTCTCCAGTCCAACTCCCGCCTCCGAATCCAAGCTCACGCTCAAATCCAGAGTAGAAGTTTGCTGTGCCCAGGGTGGACCAAAACAAACCGCCGAAGTGGACCACGTTAGAATGCCAAAATCAGCATGGCCGTTTGAGTCGTTTGGAGTTTACGAAGATCACTGGCGAACTGAAAAGGTCGCGGTGATTCGTTGAGATCATCGCACGTGCTTGGAACCGGTTTTCCAACTGGCGGTATACCCTGCGCTCGCGAGTAACTACATCGATCGAACACCCGCGAGGCAAGCTAGGGAAGTTACGCTGGAAGGACCGAAACTGCTGCAGCCAGCGCGACTGACCAGGCTGCAAGATCCATCGCCGCTCATTGCGTAGGATCTATGGCTTATGTACCGCTCACGAAATAACCGGTTTTGCCGCGACGCAGCCGGTGATCACTTCGTCGGGCGGGTACGGCGTGTGCCGCCCCCGCCTGCCAAGTCACTGGCCGGGTGCACCGCAGCCGCGACGGCCTTCAGCTAATTGTCGACTTCGAAATAGTACCGGTCACCATTCGAATTGGATGTGGGTGCGACGCGCGGAGTAGTCCACGTAAGGCTCTATACGCAAAGTCTTGATCACAGCCGGCGTCTCGGTGTAAGCGAGTAATACGGTCAGTAGATTCGGCTGAGTGTCCATGCGAAGATAGGGCTCCGGAAGGTAGAACTCCATTTGAGGCCCTACGGTGACTGAACGACCGACGAATCTTCCATTCAGGTAAATCAACGCGTCGCGGTCAGCTTCGAAAATGAGTTTCCAGGGGACTGACCAGCCCCCGACTTTCGTTAGCGCAAACTCGGCACGACACCAAGTGAACGCGGGTGCAAGGTCTTGAGTAGGGGATGCTGCTCCGAGTGTGGCCGTGTTCCATGCGCCAAAGGAAAAATCCGGGTCAACCTCACGGCCTCGCATCGATGCGGGAAAGGTTTGGATCTGCCAACTCTCGACTTTCGTTGAGGTCTCCGGGTCGCCGCTCAAACGAACGGAACTGACTCCCTTGAGCTCACTCATTTGAACTTCGTCGCCAAATTCGGTGCTTCCGAAGAGCTCATAAGAAATCTCTACCGTGTTGTCACCAGGAGTTAAATAGGGGGAAGGTGAAAACTCCATAAACTTATCCGGGTTGGAGGCCTCGGGGACATACTTTCCATTCAAGAACACTTTCTTCCCGTCGTCTGTAAAAGTCGAGATATACATCTTAGATTCGTTGTTGAATTTCAGATGCGCCTTATACTTGACGTACCCATAAGGAATTGGGCCGATATCTTCCAGAACGCGTGCGGGACTAGTGATCCAGTTGCCTAGCTTAGTGTCAAAGTGCTCCACAGAAGTTTGGACGGCCTTGATCTCGACAGCTTTGGCAGGAAGCGCTGGAGTTACAATCTGGACACTGGCGCTTCGCCACTGCCGGTCATATCCGACTTCTTTTGAGACTCCATCAATACGACACGTAGCGGGCTGCGAGGGCAACAGTACCGTGAGGGAGTGGTCGCCCGGAAGAAAATCCAAGTCGACCCATATCTTCCTCTTTTCGGAGCCGGTTGCGACAAGCAGATAAGCATCCGTGATGAAAGGGATGGCGATGGATTCCGAACCGCTCGCGCCCGGAACACTGCTCCCTGGAAACTCTTCCACCCACGTGCGAAGAGCTATATGGCGTGGCAGAGCGACAATCTGGAGGTGATTGTTCAACAAAAGAAAACTTTCTCTTTCCGCGATGCGCAAGCCCACTACCACAGAACGATTGTCTGCGTCCCACGATTGGTAAAGCGTCTCCCCGATGACGTGGGGCCCTTCCTTGGCCCCCAAGGCAAGTTCCACGAGGCTGCCTGGTTCGTCGTAAATCACCAAAAAGCTGCGATCATGACTCATCCCTTGGGCCAGGAGCTCAGCCGTGGAGTAAAGCAGACGACCTCCAACCACGGGAATCTGAACAGGAAGGATTTTCATCGCCCGGGGCCCCATGAGCAAATCGCCTTCGCGAGGGACACTGAAGTTCCCGGAGCCAGCGGGATCGCGGAACTTCAATTTGAAATGGTGTTGGGATTCGGTATTGGTGCGCACAAAAACAAAACCGCTTTCGCCGCTTGTCCGTTCTGAAACGGTCATGTCCGCACTGGTAGAGTGACAGGCATTTTCCAGGACTTGCGATCGAGTCAGCATTTTTCCGAACATTCCCAGAAAAGCGCCGATGCCGCGGAGTTCGTAATACTTATCCCACAAGCCGCCCCACTCGCGGATGGGGGCGGCAAAGTCATAGGTCGTGGTCACGCCCTTGGCTGCCCAATCGAAGTTTGTACCTCCGAAGCCCAGGTAGTAATTGAAGTAAGTTGCCCCTTGCTCGATGACCGTCTTAGTAAACGCGTTGGTTTGCGCCGCCTCGACGCCTTCCTCATCCTCCGACAACTTACCGCCAACCTTGCTGTAATAACCCGTTCCGAGCTCCGCAATTGCAAGCAGGCAATCGGGCTGCTCCTTCCGCTGCCTTCGAATGCTCGCCAAAACGGCCCGGTCCGACTGACTTACCTTGTCCTCCAAAGTAGCTCCGGGAGGCAAAATTTGCAGTTCCCGGTCAACTAGGAAGCTCCACCGCGGATAAAAATCGCAGGTGTCCATGAGGCGGACCATGTCCGGGTCGGTGCGATCGCGGACCACACTGGCCACATTCGTGGTGAGGGGCACCTCGATTCCCGCGTCCCACGCGGTCCGCGCCAGGAATCGGATGTACTCACGCTGCTCAATTTCCGAGAAGTTCGTGAAATCCAGTTCGTTCTCAATCTGCATCATGACGACCGGACCGCCCTGGGTGATCTGGTTTTTGCGAATGATCGGCAGTACATGGTCGTACCAGTACTTGGAGATCTTTAAGCTTTCGTGGTGCATACTGCGCACGGGAAATCGTCTGGCAATGATCCAATAAGGAAACCCGCCACGCTCAAACTCCGCGTCAACGTACGGACCGGGCCGGAGCATGACATAGAACCCGCTCTCCTTGGCAAGCTTGAGAAATTCTTCCAGTTCGGTGAAATCGAAATGGCCCTCTTGCCGCTCGTGATAGTTCCAGAACACGTAGGCGTCAACGGCATTAAAGCCTGCCTGGCGCGCTTTGCGGAAGCGGTCGCCCCAAAGTTCGCGCGGACAGCGGGGGTACGGACATTCGAGGCTATAGAGAAAGGTGTCGACGCCATTGATCGTGAAGCAGTGCGAATCGTAGCGGATGATGTCCGGTTTCGAGAAATGCTTGGGGTTAGAATCGTCAGTGGGCATGAACAGGGCCCACGCTTTATTCCGAAAAATGGCAGCCGCCGCCGGCAAACCAAGGGAGGTGTACAAGAAACTACGGCGTGAAGATTTCATTTGGAAGTAACCCCGCGCTGGACGTTTTTTCAAACTCGATGTTTTGTTACAAAATGGTAGAGGCGGATGCCCCTTAGGACATCCGCCGCGTTAAGACCTACCTTTGCGAGAACTAAAAAATGATCTTCGCTGCGAGTTGCATGTTGAACGGCTCTCCTGGGCCAATGCCAGGACCGCCGAAAAAATCGCCTAAGGTGTCGGTTACATAACCGCTAGACCCCACTGATCCTTCTCCAGTTGCCAGGTTTTTCCGGTTAAAGAGGTTAAACATCTCAGCCCGAAGCTGCAGTTTGAACCGCTCCGTGATGGGAATGTTCTTGAACACCGAAAGGTCTACATCCGCAAAACCAGGACCGTAAAACTTGTTCCGGGAAAGGTTACCGTTCGGATTGTCGGGCAGGCATGTTGGCGAAGGCACACAAAACGCAGCCGGGTTGACCCACGGCTCGCCAGGCGGGCTAGATAATGGGCTAAAGGTACGCGAAATACCTGCAAATGGATCGGAGATCAAGTTCAATCCCGGGCGCTGGTTGCCAGAGGCGCCAGTACCAGGAAAGTTAAAGGGTTGCCCCGTGTGGAGCGAGACCAATCCACTTACCTGCCAGCCATGGGTAAGGATCTTTGGGCCATGCGACGACCCCGGAACGTCGTAAGTCCAATAAGCGGTGAAGTTTTGGCGCGTGTCGTAATCGCCATTCCCGTACTCTTGTTTCAGGTTGAAGCTGTCCAGAGGTAGAACGCCACGAAACTCAGACGCTTCATCAAGTGCATGAGACCATGTGTAACCGAACTGAGAAGTCACCCCTCGCCAGGATCGAATCTTAAAAATGCTTTGCAGAGCGTTATAGTTTGAATTTATATCGTCATCGAGTTGGTTGATAGAGCCGGCATTCGGATATGGGCAGCCACTCGGGCAAGAATAGGTTCCATTTTGATTAATGTTCTGCGTCATTGCCATCTTGCGTCCCAGGTTGCCGACATAGCCCACTTGCAGGACGGCAGAATTACCGAGGGTCTTCTCCACCTGTAAGTTGTAGTTGTAGAAGTAAGGTGTACGGAAGTTCTGGCTGACGGAAAAGACGTTGTACATGTTGGCCCCGGTCGCCGGGTTTGGAACACCGCAACTCGGATCGATATTGTAATTCAAACTTGGACAAGTAACGACTCCCGGAAAGACTGACTGGCCGCCTTGCTGAACCGTCTGCCAATTATAATTATTCTCGCCATAGCCATCGACCGGATGCGGGCCTGACGGGTTGTTTTGCAAACCGTTGGCAGCGGCATTGGGGGGAGAATTATCGAGGAACGGACTTATACTGGTTGTCTCATAAAAGACGCCGACTCCGCCTCGCACCACCAGATCGCCCTTCCCGTTCAGCTGATAGGCAAAACCAAATCGCGGTGCGAAGTTGTGCTTGTCCGACGGGTAGATGGAACCGATGCCGTTTCCCTGAATCGGAAGGCCGCGGCCCGGAACAAAGACTGCGAGGTCCTTGTTGCCGTTATGCAGCGGCCCTGCGTACTCGTAGCGGAGGCCGAAATTCAGGTTCAGTTTGCGAGTCAGTTGCCAGGCATCCTGCCCGAAGAAATCGAACGAGTTGACTCTGACCTTTCGTTCCGCGTTTCCTACATTGATCGTGGACGTGCTCACATCGCCGGCAAGGAAGTCGGCAAGAGCTGTGGTATCGGCGCACGTAACGTCGTTGGCAGCGCACATCCCCGCCCAGGGCCCCTGCGTCCCGTCAAATGTGAAGTGCCCCAGCGAGTTGCGGAAATAGGATTCGTCCACCCGACCTTGTCGTACTTCACCGCCAAAACGGATTTGATGTTTGCCGGTAATGTAGGAAACATTGTCAGTCAAGTGGCCCGTGCTGTCGATCCGTCCCCGCGGAGCGGTAACTCCCACCTGATCGAAACCGGAAATCGCTATATTCGGGGCCCCTTGAATAGGCTGTCCGTTAATGACCGCGTCTGGGCTAAGATACAAACCCAGCGCCTTGCTATTGAAGTTAGTGTTAGCATCGTGGAATACCTGATTGAAATAGCTGACTCCGAACAGTAACTGGTTGCTCAACTTTTGCGTGAACTGCGAGTTCAACACCACCGAGTAATTCTCAACGTGGATCGGAGCTTGTTCGAAGTACCATCCTAAGTTCGAACTTGCCGTTAGAAGCACCAAAGCGGCCCCGGGCGGCTGCGTCTGAGTGCCTTCTCCGACAAACCCATGCATCGAAAGATGGTGCTTATCGTTGAAGTTGTGGTCCAGCTTCAAAACCCCATTGTAACTATGCCCAGTCGCCGGGACCCTGGCGAAATAATTACCTGGCGTAGCCGGCAGATTGTTAATCGAACTTGGCCAAAGCGTGGAAAGAAGCGTCTGCGAAACCGCACTGGGCGCGACGGGCGCGTAGCTTCCGTACGCGCTACCCGCGTTGTTGAGCAGCGCAGTGGCGTTAGTAACCCACGCCGTGGACGGTTCCGTGGACACGCCCGTGAGCCCAAGAATGTACTCCTGTTTCTCAAAACCGAGAAAAAAGAATGTCTTATTCTTGATAATGGGGCCGCCCACCGTGAAGCCATAGTTTTGATTGCGCAGTGGCGGCGCTTTCGGGAATTCGGCCGTCGGTACAAAGAACGGCGAGTGCGCTGCATAGAACTCATTGCGGTTGTAGTAGTACGCGCTGCCGTGCAAGCCATTGGTGCCGGATTTGAGAACTACGTTGAGCGTGCCCCCGGCATTGCGCCCGGTCTCCGCGTTGGACTGCGTCTGCGATGAGAATTCATCCATCGCGTCGATCGGCATCACGACACCAGCAATTCCGGCAACGCCGCCCTGGTTGATTGCCGGCAGGTTGTACCAGAAATCGTTGTTGTCTGTTCCGTCCACCTGCCAGTTCATCTGATTCTGGCGAGTTCCATTGAGGCTACCACCCCCGTTGATCGAATAACCTCCGTAGCCGGGTGAGATCGCAATCAATTGCGAAAAGTCCCGGCCGTTCAACGGCATGTTCTGTACCGACTCTTCCGGGATGGTGGCACTCTGAGTCATGGTCGTGGTATCGACGCTGAGCGCGGCGGCCGAAACCTGCAGCGATGTAGTCTCCTGGGAGAGGGAAAGTGCAACCCGTAAGGTGTAGATGGACCCTGCGGTTACAGGGACGTTATTTGCAACATAGGTTGCGAATCCAGCAGACACCACGGTGATTTTGTAGGCACCGAGGGGAAGCTCTTGCAGGGAGAACTCACCGCCACTCGTTGTGACCGTGTTGTGCTTGACATTGGTTGCAATTTCCGTCGCTTCTACTCCGGCGTTCGAAACAACCGCTCCGGACGGATCCGTCACTATACCGTTGATGGCACCACGGAATGTTTGTGCATTCGCGATTACAACGACAGACAACACGAAAAACAGTGCTAGAACCTTGCGCTTCATATTTCACCTCTGTGATTCGGATAAATACGAACAGCTCTTCCCGTTATGTCTTCGACGCTTTCGGACAACAGAAAACAAAACTCTAGCAAAAGGGGGCACAAGCCGCGGTGCTTTTCGTCACGCGAGAATGTGATACTCTCCTTTGCAGCAATCAGACCCCGCCAGCTGTACCAGCAGGCGCCGAATACTGGTCGAGCGGCGGTGTCAGTTCGCACTGCTAAGGTTCGAACTCGGGCCACAACTGGCTGAGCCTCCCAGGATCGGAAACCCACTGGATGGCCCCGGGGGCGCAATGCAGATATTCGTAGATGGGGACCCCGGAGGAGAGGCCGAGTTCCGTATATGTTCTCGCCTTCCTCGGTTGCAGTTTCGAAGCCGAGTAGTTTGGATTGGCCTGCCACCTGATCTCACCGCTGGCGTCGATCAAAGGAAACCATGCCAGCCCGCGGTGCGCACACATCTGCATATAGTCGAAGCCATATTGGCGGTCACACCACGCGCCAAAGATCAACCTGGAATTCGGATCGGCATTCACCACGAAATGTGCCCAGTCGGGGGGGATCACCACCTGGTCACGCGCTCCGGCTTCAACGGCTACGCATCGGCCGGGATCGTCTCCCGACTTCTCCTGTCCGTAAACAATGGCGCGGCCTTCCCAGATTTCGAATAGTTCCGGCGCTCGCCATCCCGAATGCGGGGAGATCGCATGAACGTGCCCTTGGCTCCGCACCGGCTCATCTCCGAGCCTTCCGCTGGCGTACATGACAATGCCGAAGAGCAACATCCGGCTTTTAAGCTCCTCGAGGTCACCCACCCGTCCGACATCCATTGCGATTGCATAGACTGGATCGGGTCCGCTGCAATTCGGGTCGCGGAGACTGCCTCGGATGGCATCGAGCCTGCGATATTCCGGGCTCGGCCCGAATACTCCCTCCCCATAACCAAAATCCATACGGCTGGTGTCAAAACGAATTTGCAGGCCAGAGTCGAACCGAAGTTTAGAGGGCGATTCTGGAGGCTCCGCGAAAGTCAATTCTCGCTCCTTATCAGAGACGGTTTTCCGTTGACACGGAGCAGCCGCGCACCAAAGCCGAATTGGCGAATTGCATCGTAATCGTGGCCAGCATCGCTGGGCCAGCAGGCGACAAGCCGCAACGGTTCTTGGCCGGTATTCGCAACCCGGTGCGCCACGTTGGGAGGAATGAAATGCAGGCTTCCAGCAGACATCGCCTCCATCCACGTCTTTCGGGTTTCGTCCATCAAAATGAGGGCACCTTCGCCCTTGATGAGGCTATAGAACTCAGTCCGGTTGCGCTTCCGGTGAAAGTGCCCGTGCGTCATGAAGTATTCAGAGTTCACTTGACCGGGCTCTATTACCATGGTTCCCCAAAATTGCGCTCCCTCGGTACCTTCTGGCACTGGACGCCATGCCTGTACTCGATACACCACGGTGTTTTGGTCCATCGTCCGCCCGGTGTCCTCGTTCAGGAATATCCCCTCCAGTTGGCCCAGTGTCTTCACGGTCTCGCGGACCTCTGCATTGGGCAACAGCAGCCCTTTCTTCCAATCCATTCTCATGATGCGCCCGACTTCGAGATTCGTGACCTGCTCCTTGTTCATCCCCGATCTCTTACGTCGTTGGCAGTGACTGTTGCACAACCACCGGCCGATAAAGGTTCATATTGTTGGTGACATTGCTGGCCTGTGTCGAGTTGCAGGCGTACGTAAAAACAAGGTGTCCTGCTGACTCAAGTTCCGTGTGCTCCTTGGCGGCATAACAGAAAACATTGAGAGTGTAATTTCTTTTCCTCTTTCTGTTCGGATCATCAAGGAATAAATGTTTTGCTCGCAGCTTAGAACAGACCGATGCTAGTCCTGCTCTTTGAGACAAGTCAACCATTTTTTCTTGTGTTTATTCTTTAAATGATCCTAATTGCTTACGTTTTACGTGTAAAAACAACTATAATCGGAGGCTTCACCCTCCATCGCGGAGCCAAAAACGCTCGCAAATTATTGAAGCTTAATTGTTTAGGAGGATGTTGAGCCTTGGGTAGAACCGCTCTGCAAGCTGCGCGCTCGCACACAAGACTTTTTTCAGTGCCAGAACGCGGACTCTGGTTTCAACATGCTCGCAGAATCCAAGCGCACGGAGATTGGAAACCGCGACTCCCGCAGCGCCAGAAACAGGGCACCCCTTCGAAAAATTTCCGGCGACTGAATTGCCTCACTATTTGCTCCAGGACTCCTGAATTTGTTCGAGCGTCCGGCCCTTCGTTTCTGGAACCGCCTTCCACACGTAAAGGAAGCAAACCAACGAGAGTGCTCCGAAAACCGCAAACGTCCCCCAGAGTTTCAGCACATTGACCAGGCTGAGAAAAGTGAAGGTCACTAGCAAAGCGCCTAACCAAATGGTGGAGGTTGCGATCGAAGCTGCTCGGCCTCTCACCTTCGTGGGAAAGATCTCAGAGATGATGAGCCAGGGACCGGGCCCCATACCAAAGGCAAAAAACGCAACGTAGAAAAGGATACTGACCAGCATCAGAGCTGCCGGCGCACCATGAATGTTCAGGCCAATTACGAGACAACACAGCGCAACCGCCATTCCTCCGCTCGCTGTCATCAGAATCACGCGGCGCCCCCAGCGGTCCAGAAACACCATCGCCACGATCGTTGAGAGCAGGTTCACGATCCCGATGATCACATTGGAAGCCAGCGCCATTCCAGTCGAATGGCCGGGGAAATGTTCGCGGATGATGACGGAGCCGTAGTACAGCACGGCATTCACTCCCGTCACCTGCGAGAACAGCGCCAGCAACATTCCCACCGCCAGCCGCTTGCGCATGTCTCCAGAGAACACCTCGCTCCACGAACCTTGTTCGTCAGCCGTTGAGGACCCGATAGTCCGGATCTCCTCGGCGGCGGCCTTTTCTCCAACAAGCCGTGACAAAATTCGCATCGCATCGCTTATCCGGCCTCGGCCGATCAGCCAGCGTGGACTCTCCGGAATCGCAAATAGTCCACCGAAAAAGATCACAGACGGCACCACCGCAACCCCTAACATCCATCGCCAACTGTTCTCTCCCAGACCCGAGAGCCCCCAAGCGGCGAGGTAGGCTGTGAGGATTCCGATCACGATCCCCAACTGGTTCAACGACACGAGTGCACCACGATGTCTCGAAGGAGAAATTTCCGCGATGTACACGGGAGTAAGCACCGACGCCAGCCCGATAGCCAGTCCGCCCAGAAGACGCGCCCCGGAGAAAAGGACCCCCGTGCTCGCCTCCGCCGCCATCAAGGGCGAAACCGTAAACAACACCGCTGAAAACATCAGCGACTTCTTCCGCCCATATCGATCGCCGACGATGCTGGCACCGGCCGCACCGAGGAGTGCACCTACCAGGATAGCGCTGGCCGCAATCTCGGCTTCAAGATCCGAAGCTGCGAACTGCCGACGCAGAAACAGCAACACTCCATTGATGACTGCGGTGTTGTAACCGAAGAGGACCCCTGAGATCGCGGTGATCGTTGACAACAGGATTACGTAACCTAAAGATTGTCCACTAGACTCGACAATCTCTGACTCGCCACGCACGGCCGGTGTATCCATACGCACTCCTGGGAATGTCACGTCTCCTGCATTTCACGCAATAAGACTCTTGCCAAAGAAACGAGCCGTTTTCGGCAGCCTATGGGCTAATTTCCTCGCACGGATGCTTTGATTGTTGCGCACCTTTTTCCCTCGGATTCCCCGCTGGGCCGAATCGTGTACGCGCCGGCTGCGGCAGGAACAATAAAGGTTTCCGCATAGTGCACCACCAGCGGATCAAATACTCCGGTCGGACTCTCCACCGTGGCTTCTCTTCCTTCGACCAGGTTCAACACATTCACCGTGCCTTGAGCATCGTGTGGGTTAATCTTTGTGAACCATCGCCGGCGAGTCTCGATAAATTCGAGTTCGTGCAGTCCCGTTCGCTCTTCTGTCCATCCATCGTGCTTGCTGAGAAGTTCGATCCGGTTGATCAGGCCTCGTTTCACCCAATCGGTATCACGTTCCCAGGCGATGTTTGCGATTCCATGATCGAGGTGAATCGGCCGAGGCAGGCCATTCAGTCCTAGACGGTCCCAATCCCACAGCTTGAAGGTGAAGATGTAGGGCGTAGCGCTGATCTCAAGCACCATACTGTTCTTGCCTGAGCAGTGAATCGTGCCGGCGGGAATCAGAAAATGATCATGTTTCCGCGCGGGGAATTGGTTGACATACTTCTCGGCGGGAAATGAAGGGCCGCCAGCTTGTGCCGCCCGCAAGTCTCGCACCATGGCATCCCGATCAACTCCCGTTTTTACTCCCAGGTATACACTGCCATCTTCACCCGCATCCAGCAGGTAATAACTTTCATCTTGCGTGTAGGCCATGCCGAAGTGCTCACGAATGTACTCTGTCCGCGGATGCACCTGTAACGAGAGATTGCCGCCGCCCATGGTGTCGAGAAAGTCAAAGCGAATGGGAAACTCGGCGCCAAATCGCGAGTGAATGAACCCCCCCAGCAGTTCCCGAGGCTGAAAAAATGTGAGATCGATGGCCGGCAGTTCAACCTGAACGCCGCCGAAGCCGAGAAGCAGGCTGTTCTCCTCGGGAACGCAATCGAAACACCAGGCGTGATTCGGGGCGTCGTGAGGAAGGTCGCAAACTTCTTCCATCCAGTGCCCTCCCCAAGGCCCGGGATCAAAGTAGGGGACTATGCGGAAGGGAGTGTGCCCGGTTTTTTTCAGTCCTGCCCGCACCGCCCGCCCGGTCACCATCTTCGGCGTCGAGCGGTTCGTGTCTAGAAAAAAGTCGATCTCAGTCAGAAGTTCTTTCTTGTGACGATCCGCAGCACGCCAATCTACGAAGAAGGCCCGCTTATATTTCAGGCCGGGACTCTCGTTGAAATTCTCGCTTCCCAGATTTGCGATCTGGTTGCGGCGCTGGCGCCCTTGAATTACCCATCGGGCCATATCGGCATAGACCAGGAGATCCGGTCCAGGACTAACCAGCGAGGCACCAACACCGACGACAAGCAGCAAGCCCTCCCCCCAGTTTGCGGATTTGTCACGCGCCGCAAGCAGTTTTGACGGCTCGAAGAACTCGTCCAGCCCGATCTCACTCATCCGCGCAAAAACCGGGTCGTCCCCCAAGATGCTTTCCAGCATCTGGTCGATCTCTCTCGGCGCTTTGAGAAGGTCGGGAGTATAGATCACCTCCGCCAGATGCAACCCCTGCTCCAAGGCCACTCTGATCGAATGTTCAAACGCGCCCGGGTAGCAGTCGACGCAAACTACACAGGAGCTCTTGGCGGTCACTGATTTCAATCGATCCGCGATGGCCTGCCAACCCAGCCAGGTTTCTGAAGAAGAGCTGTCAACATGGACGCAGGGGAATTTATCGTAATTCGAGTGTCGTGGGGTCACTGGGCAGACTCAACCTGCAATTCTGAGTGTTGTTCCAGGACATTCGCCTGCGCCAATGCTGTTCGCCGTTGACGCCTCTTGAGCGCGAAAGCACTTGAGTGCGGCCGCCGAAGTTTCGGGATTGTCGTCATTGTTGCATTTTTCACTTTCGTTTTAGCTATAATCGTAAGTGCAAAGTATCCTTATTGGCATTTTGTGTCAAGAGTTGATTGTCTGGCGTCTGATTCGAAAGAGAAATTTCATCTTGGGCTCCGAGTTGAACCCGTAAAAGGATACGATCATATCGCGAAGCATTCTTGGCTTCGTGGAACGGATCTTATGATCAATCAAAGCCGAACTCACAGACGGTCAGTGGCCGGTAACTGTAATTCGTCGAGGGACACCGCAGACAGCCCAGACAGGCAACAGGCAAGGTTCACGGCGATTCTCACGGCGCTGCAGAAATCCGGTTCGGTCTCGGTCGAGGAACTCAGCAAGGGGCTCCTGGTTTCCCAAGTCACGGTTCGACGCGATCTCGATATGCTTGAAACACAAGGACGGCTGCGCAGAACCCACGGAGGCGCAGTGTCCATCGAACCTTTCTTCTACGAACCATTCCGCAATGATCGTTCCTTTCAGGCGCAGGTGGAAAAATTCGCCGAAGAAAAACGTAGAATCGGCCGAGCCGCGGCCGGACTCATCAAAAAGGGGGACATCGTCGCGCTGACCCCCGGAACCACGACTACAGAAGTCGTTCGCGGACTTCCTCTGAACCACGACATCACGGTCGTCACCAGCACCGTCAACGTCGCCATGGAACTTTCCAAGCGCAAGGATCTGAACGTCTATGTCACAGGTGGTCACCTGCATGGAGACTGGTTTTCCCTGGTAGGACCGACCGCCGCACAGAGTCTTTCTCGCGTGATAATTCATGTCCTGTTTATTGGCGCCGACGGGATTGACGCGAAATCTGGCGTCAGTTGCTACGATCCGGAAGAAGCCCAACTGAACGCAGCGATGGTGAAGCATGCGCGCAAGAAGGTAGCAGTCGTCGATCACAGCAAGTTCGGAATCGTGGCGGGTTGGCGTATCTCTTCGACCCATGAACTCGACGTTCTGGTCACCGATTCCGCTGCCACCGACGAGATGGTCGCACCTTTTGAAGAGGCCGAGATTGAAGTCATACGTGTTTGAAGTCAGAGACCGCTGCCACTCCGAGACTCTCTTACTGCGGTCCTTTGCACCCAGATTGAAGCGAGTCTTCCTTGTGCCACTCTTCCTGCTGGCAACGCTTTTCGGACAGGTTTCACCTGCCCCAAACACCAGCGACCTGAGGAGCCGGCGTCCTCTCCCAGAGTTCAGCTACTCCCACGGATGGCTTGGAACCGACGACGCCTATTCGATTCCTTTGTCGGCAGAAAAGAGCGTGTGGCTCTTCGGCGACACGTTCGTCGGAGGCGAAAATACCGAGCTTCGAAGTCAAGCCAAGACGATGGTTCGCAACAGCGTCGGAATTTCAGTCTGCAGACCGAACGCAAATTGCTCCATGCGATATTTTTGGACCCGACCCCGCGCTCCCAAACCGCGTTCGTTTTTCGACACCGAAACAGATGTTCTCTGGTATTGGCCCATGGATGGTTTTCTGGAGGGTAATCGGTGCGAATCTGACATTGTTCGACGGTGTAAGAATCCAGCCGCGACTCAAGGACTTTGATGCCAATGCGCGTCTGGTGAACCTTCGCTACCAGGGAAAGAACTATTCGATTTCTGGGCGCGGCGCCGCCGTTGTACGCTGATTTCCTAACTTAGCCAATCGGAGTTTCTTCGTGAAGGCACTCGCTGTTGATATCGGGGGTACGCACGCCAACTGCGGCTTGGTAGAGAACGAAGACATTCTGGCACATGAAAGCATCGATGTCGCCAGCTCCACGGATATTCGTGCCGTGTTACCGCGAATTGCGGAAGTTTTTTACAAGTTAATGAAAGGTCAGTCTCTCTCTCCTGACAGCTTTCAGGGTATCGCCGTGGGATTCCCCGGTTTGGTTGATGCCCGCATCGGGCGAGTGGTGTCGACCAACAAGAAGTATGACGATGCCCCGGAAGTAGATTTTTGCGCCTGGGGTCGCGAAGCACTCGGACTTTCATTGCGTATCGAGAATGACGCGCGAATGGCTCTGCTGGGAGAGTCATACGCAGGAGCGGCCCGCGGGTTTGGCGATGTGGTCATGATGACGTTGGGCACCGGTATCGGCGGTGTCGCCATGATCGAAGGCAAGTTGCTGAGGGGTAAGCACGCCCAAGCCGGTTGCTTGGGCGGGCACATTCCCGTTTTGTTCAACGGTCGTCCATGTACGTGCGGAGGGATCGGGTGCGCAGAAGCTGAAGCTTCCGGCTGGTCGCTTCCCGGAATCGTAAAGGATTTCCCCGGATCGTCAGAGAGCAGTCTCTCCAAGTATTCGCAGGTGGGCTTCAAGCAACTGTTTGAGGAAGCACAGTATGGGGACAAAGCTGCGCTGGCCATCCGTAATCGATGCCTCAACGTTTGGGCCGCGGATGCGGTCGCGATGGTGCACGCCTACGATCCGGAAGTCATCGTCATTGGCGGCGGAGTTATGGAAAGTGCAAACATCATCATTCCGTATGTCGAATCTCACGTACACAAGTATGCGTGGACGCCATGGGGAAAAGTGCGGGTATGTCCGGCTCAATTGACCAACAACGCCGCGCTGGTTGGGGCCATTCCGCTGCTATCGGAGAAGATGTAAACGCGCGTCGAAAACGAAACGATTCTGCCACCGGTGCCACGAAGAATGTAGGTGATTGTGAACGTCTATAGCCTGCGTGATATCGCGAGCGAGTCAAGCGCACATGATTCTTCGCTAATCGAGCAGTCGAGCAAGCTGGGATACGAGCATCCGCCACGGCATCAAGGGCGGCATCTTCACCATCCGGAGAGTCCTCATCCAGATGTCCAACTCGCAACGCGTTGCCTCGATCTTGCCTTGTTTGGTCCGAAACACTGCTAGCACGGAAATGCTGTCCCCTGATGTCCATTCGCCACACTGAGGCTGTACTATCAGACAGGGGGGAACTACTGGATCTCTTAGTGAAGCTTGTTCGACGACTGACTCTTACTGATCGTCTCCTGAACCCGCTAGCGAGCTGAGATAAGGAATTTGCAGATCAGATTCATCGACTGCCATCAGATGCTCGTCCCGATGCACAGCTTCTTATTCGATGCTTTGCTCGAGTCGCATATCGCGTGATGAAGCGCCAACGCTGATCTTACGCCTGCCGTTGGCGGCTACCCAGCTCCTGCTTGCGGTGGACCAATACTGCAATTGGCGCTGAGCCACATGCAGCAACACCGTTTTAGTCTCGTGGGCATTCAGGTGAACCCGGTCGAAGGCAACCAAGGTGTGTACCGGAAAGGCTACGCCGATGGGGATCTCGCTGGGGGCCTCCAGGTAAACCTGTGGAACCTCATCCCCATCCGCATCGCCCGTATTCTTTATCTGGACGCTGATGGTGAGTCCTCCATCGGCAGCTCTGTCGATGTGGAGAGCAGAGTATTTGAACGTGGTGTAGCTCAGGCCATGGCCAAAGGCAAACAGCGGCTCGACCTTTTCATGATCGAACCAGCGATACCCTACGTTCACGCCTTCGCTAAAGGTGGTCTTATGATCGATGCCCTCGCTGGAACGCTCTGGGTAACGGGGGTCCGTTGCTGGGTAGTCCTCTAGCCGCCTAGCCCAGGTTATCGGCAGACGGCCGGCGGGGTTAGCCTTACCAAGCAGCACATTGGCCGTGGACCAGCCGCCCTCATCACCGGGCCACCACATTTCCAAGATCGCCTTTACCTTACTTACCCATGGAAGCGCCACCGGCTGGCTAGTATTGAGCACCACAACTGTGTTCGGATTGACCGCAGCTACCTCCTCAACCAACTGGTTCTGCGTCCCGGCAAGCTTGAAGAACGGAACGCGGCGAGTCCACACAAACACGATGGCAATCTTAGCCCGCTTCGCTGCAGCAATCGCAGCCTCATGGTCGGCTTTACGCTGTTCTGGTGTATACCAGTTGAGCCGGATCTGCACCGGCGCGTTGGAAGAGTCCGGATTGATCTGGACCTTGATCGAGTGCACACCAGCGGTTAGTTCGACAGCATGGCGAACGTTGTCCAGACCGTCGGTTGTGGGAAGGGTATTATCCTGGTTCGCTTGCAGAATATCGCCATGCACATCTCCCAGGAAGGTGCCAGTGATTCCGATGCGCTTGCCGTCGACGAACAAGCTGGCGCCGGTGCCCAAGACCTGGAGATACAGCCAATAGCTGCCAGCATTTGCAACGGTGAGTGAACCAGTCCAGGTAGCTTTGCTATTGGGGGGTAATGGATTGCCTCTTTGGACCGTGAAGTTCAGTTCTGTGTCGATCTGGGTTGCGCCCGCTTCGACGCGCTCGAGCCCTGGCTTGCCGTCGTGACTCAGGGCTTCCTCAGGAATCGGCGTACCTGTCATATCGTCGTCAACGGCGAATTGAATGTGCTGGTTGCCAGAAATCCTCTTTAATGCCTCGAGTGGGCCAACTTGCCGCACCGGCATTCCCACCGACCGCTCGCCGTTAATGCCGATCGCGTCAACCTGCCCAGCCGTCGGGCCAATCAGCACAACGGAATCAAGGTCGCCAGCCTTCAAGGGAAGGGCCCCGCCCTCGTTCTTCAACAGCACTGCCGCCTCTTCGCCGGTCTGTTCAATGATCTTCGCATTCGCTGCGATGGCCTGCTTGGTAACGTTATGCTTGGATTGGCCGTCCAGATAGCCGAAGCGATTCATCTCGAACAGAACATGTCCCGCGGCACGGGTGATGGTGGCCTCGCTTAGTGAGCCGTCCTTGAGCGCCTCGCCGATGGTCGTCGGTGCCACCTTCGCGCCTATATCGGCCGCATCCTGGGGAGCTGGGGCCGACTCTTCGGGAATCTGGCTGCCGTATAGGTCCCCCTTGTCCTGACCGTCCGGATCTGGCGGCGCAAGTGAAGCAGGTTCCGCGCCCAGAAAAGCGGGTTCTTGGAATCCAGAGCTGTCCGGCCCGTCGATCATCTCCATATCGAGCCCGGCATTCATGAATTCCGCCGAGTGGGTCGCACCCCAATCCGAGGTTACAAAGCCCTTGAAGCCAAGCTCGTTGCGCAGGATCCCAGTCAGTGTGGATGCGTTGCCGCAGGAATGCGGTCCGTTCACATGGTTGTAGGAGCACATCACCGACGAGACGCCAGCCCGGATCGCCGTCTCGAATGGCGCCAGGTATACCTCGTGCAGAGTCTGATCATCTACCCATACATCGCTGCCTGCCGTGTCGAGGCCGATGTAGTGCTTGACCTGGGCCATCACGTGCTGCGACTGGATGCCCCGAATCTCCGCCGCGCCAATCTGGCCGGTTAGCAATGGATCTTCGCCAAAGGTGTTGTAGGCACGCTTGAACGTAAGGTCGCGGTCCAGATTGACAAAGGGTTGCAGAGACACATCGATGCCCAGCGCGCGGGCCTCCCGGCCGATGACGACTCCGTTCTCCTCGGCCACTTTGACATCAAAGGTTGCGGCTACGCCCATCGTCGCCGTTTCCGCTTGCGAAGGGTGCCGCGTCAGCACCCCTGGCGGTCCATCGGCAAAGCGCAATCCGGGAATAGCCAACCGCGGAACCCCGCCGACGTAGCCCGCCTGCCCTTGATACTCCTGGGGGTTTTCACGTCCATCATGAATGAGTGTCAGCTTCTCCGCGAGCGTCATCTGGCTCAGGAGCTTGTCCACCCGAGCGTCGCCGGTGACGACCGGCACGCTCTGTGCTTGCGCTATATTCAACCCGATCGTAAGAACTGCTAGTCCACACAAGGCCAGTGTCGCCTTGCCAAAGTCGATTTGCCTCTGAAATACAACCAATGGCCTCTCCCGTTTGCTGCAGAATAAATTGTATCAACCGCGGCACCAACCTGCGGGCCATCGCCGTGCGGATGCACGACCCAGTGGCCGGCGCGGATTCACGCGTGCGATCTAGGCTGCCGTCCACTGAGCATTCGCCCGTTGCTCGGCGATCGTTTCCTTTTCGCCGGCGCGAATCAGGGAGTTTCCGCCAACGCAAGGAGCGGAAATGACCTCTGCCCTAGCGGCAGAGGTCGGCCTGTTTTGGCTCAAACCTGGACCATAAGTGGACCATCGTTGGACCATGAATACTAATGTCGTGTGCTTGCACCAAAATCAAAACGCCAGCGAATGACTGATAGGTCGAGCCATGTTGCAGAATCAGAGGTGACCGCTCAGAATCACACACGGCCTTCACACGGCAGAGGCCACTCGAATTTGACGCATGATCGCATCAAGTTGACGTAGGTGTCAGTCCCGTCAGACGGTAAACGCGATTGAAACGGAAAGGTACGATCCGAGCCTCCCACTTGCGTTCAGAATTGCGGCGCTATTTGGCCAAGGCAGGTGGTTGAAGAAGTGACTGCCGATAGGGCTTCACAAACTGCGCCGGGATCAGCCTCACCCGGTGACCTTGTTTTCGTAATGCGGCTCCCAGGAAGTGCGATCCGACGCATGCCTCAAGGCCCATGAGAGAGGCAGGCAGTTTGGCGGTGTAGGCTAACAGCTGGGTACGCGAGAACTTCTTGCGAACCAGAACCTTATGCTCGCCTTCTCATGAAAGGTGACTTAACTGGCGCTTGGGCAGTGTGCCCAAAGATCGCCGACTCTAATGAGGAGCTTTCCAAATTCAGCGCCAACCCGACTTCTGAATTCCTAGCGCCTGTCGAATAGACTCATTCCCGTCATCTTGGTCGCGCAAAAGCCAGAAGGAGGGGAGCATGAACACGCCGTACCAATACGGAAGTCTGACGAGGAGGAGACGAATTCGGACGGAAGATGTGTGGCAGTTTCGTTATTACGAAACTACTCCAGAGGGGCGGCGGCGCCGGAGGTCAAAGATCATCGGGGTGCTGAGCGAGTATTCAACACAGGCGGATGCACTTCGAATTCTCGAACGATTTCGACTGCGGCTAAATCTTCAAAACCGATTTGGCCTGCCGGTGACACTCGATGCTCTTGCGGATGACTATGTCGAGAAAGAGCTGCCATTGCTACGGTATGGAACCCAGCAAGCGCATCTCTCCAGCTTGAATCGCTGGATACGACCGCGTTGGGGTGGGTGCCTTGTCTACGAAATCAAGCCGATTGAGGTTGAGCAGTGGCTTCGATCTCTGCCGTTGGCGGAGAAGTCAAAAGTAAACCTGCGCAGCCTTTTGCATCTTGTGTTTCAGCATGGACGACGCTGGGAGATAACCGACGTCAACCCCATTGATCTGGTACGGCAGCGTGGCGGGCGCCGATCGATCCCGCGAGTGCTGAGCGTGCATGACATGCGCTTGGTCCTCAGAGAACTTACTGAGCCTTACCGCACGATGGTTCTGATAGCGGCCTGTCTCGGTCTGCGGGCCAGCGAGATCATCGGCTTGCAATGGGGCGACTTTAATTGGGAGGACCTCACGCTGCTGGTGGTGAGGCGAAGTGTTGTCCACGGCCGAGTCGGCGATACGAAGACAGAAGCCTCGCGGCTTCCTCTTCCGGTTGATCCGAGTGTGGCCGATGCCATCAGGGCACACTGGCAGCGGAGCCTGCACTGAGAACCCTGCGACTGGGTATTTGCGAACCGCAAGGGGAAGCCACGCTGGCAGGAGAGCATTCTGCGACGGCACATCAAACCCGCCGCCGTGCGTGTCGGCGTCGGCAAGATTGGCTGTCACACGTTTCGCCATTCCTACTCGAGCCTGCTGCGTCGAGTGGGGGCCGACATCAAAGTCCAACAAGAGCTACTGCGGCACTCCACCATCCAAAGCACGATGAATGTCTATACGCAAGCCATGTCGGAGGGCAAGCGTGCCGCAAACAGTGTGGTGGTTCGGAGCGTACTGCCCTGTGAGACTTGTGGTGGTGTCATTGGTGCCTAATGCGGGAGCGAACGGGAGCCAATGGGTACCGAGAAGTTGCTAAGTGGTTGCGGGGATTGGATTTGAACCACCGACCTTTGGGTTATGAGTACGCGGCGCAAAGAGTAACGTAATGTCCTCCTTCGAAACCTATGGGAATCGTAATTGCCCTCTCGTTGCCCTTTTTGGCGCATGGCAATTTGAGTCGTTGGAGTTTACGAAGATCACTGACGAACTGAAAAGGTCGCGGCGATTCGTTGAGATCATGGCACGTCCTTGGAGCCGGTTTTCCTACTGGCGCTATGTCCTGCGCTTGCGGCCTTTGCCCGCGCCTGCTCATCTGCGAAATCGAAACCATTTTCATTTCGACTTGAACCCGCGTGGTCGCCGTGAAAGGGTATGGGCAAGTCGTAACTTATTGAAACTATGCAACGCGGATGGCTACCAAAGGCGGTTTCAGTAAGGGTTGGTAACAGTTATTGGATCATAGATGGATCAAGAAATGCCGTCCTCTGCCCGTTATCCAGCAAGCAGATCTCGAACGACGCGAAGGAACCACGGGGTGAGGTAGAATCATCGGAGGCTTCCAATCACGCCGATCTCGGTACCCCGACCGACGGCGCAAGGGTCGCAAGGCAGTCCGAGCGAGGTGCCATCAAGTATATTATTGTCCCGACTTCTCGCCTGTTTTCAAGCACTTGGAATGCTTAGCGTGCAATTTATGGCAAATCGGCGAATCACCCCAGGTATAAGTCCGGAAGGGATCGGCCCGAAAATCTAGGAGGGCCCGGTGCTCCGTGGAGCGGTGTAATTGTTCCGCGGCGCACGACCATCGAGTCTGCGCCTGTTCCAGTAAGCATACAGCGGCAGGCCACTCGCTACTATCACCAGCGCACTCACCAAGCCGGGGATGGGCGCCCAAATGAAGGTTCCCCAAGCGAGTACCAGACTGCCACCGACAGCAAGCGCCGTCATGGTGCGACGGATTGGCATCCGGTACATCGGCCGGTAATCGGAGTTCCTCTCACATCGCACGACCGAGAAGTAAACCGTGGCATTCAGTAGCGTTTGAATTAGCGTGAAATAGCCCAATAGACTGACCAGATCGGTGATGAAGAGCAGCAAGATGGCATAACCGACCTGGAGCAGGATGGACCAATCGGGCGTCTCAAATCTAGGATGCACATGGCCGAAGGCTTTGAAAAAAAGGCCGCCCCGCGCCATCGCATATTGCAACCGGGGCTGATACATGATGCAAGAGCTGAGTGATCCGAGAATGACGATGATGCCTGAGAGTGCCACAAAACCAGCGGCCACATTGGAAAGACCCGGCACAAAGGTCAAGGCATCGGCCACCGGTGTCGCCGACTGCAGAAGGCGATCAAAAGGCATCACGCCAATGACGGTGACGCTGATCAGCGTGTACAGCACCATCACAAAGAGTGAGGTGCCGACAAGTGCCAGCGGGAGTGTGCGGCCTGGGTTCCTGAACTCGCCGGCCATGTAACACACCGCATTCATGCCGGTATAGGCCCAGAAGGTAGCGGACACACCACCCCAAAGCGCTCTTAGCAGAGAGCGTCCACCTCCCATCGTGTGGACCGAAATCAGCCAATCGAGGTGAAGGTGAGGCAAACCGATAACCACGAGGATCACGAAGGGGAGGATCTTCGCGACCGTGATCACGATTTGGAATGCACCGCCCTTCTTGACGCTGCGCCAGTGGAGCACAGTCAATGCAACGATGATCGCTACGGCCACCAGACGTCCTGAGTGTCCGTTGACGCTTGGCAGAAAGAACCCAAGATAGTTCACAATTGCCATGGCCATGATCGTGATCGAGGGGGGATCGGTGGCCAGAAAGCTACCCCACCCCAAGAGAAAGGCGAGAGGACGCAACCGCGCCTTTTCCAGGTAAACGAATCCAAAACCATCTTCCGGATAGGCTGTGGCGAGTTCAGCCAATACGAACATCTGTGGGATGATGAGCAATCCGCCCGCAATCCAAGCGATCACGGCCGGCAGCGGTGCGCCTGCCGCCTTTGCCACCTCGCCGGTCGAAACAAAGATACCGGACCCTATCGTGGTACCGATCGAGACAGCAAGTGCCGCACTGAGTCCCAGCTTACGTGTCAGACGTGACGACGCGTTCATTTATAAATTGTTCCTTAAGAATGGGGCGATTTTGCAGCTGATTCTCGATTCCAACCCACAGAGGCAAGCGTATCTAACATCGATCGACCGTGCGCCCTTGTAACCCATCGGATTCACTTTTGACATACGCCTCAACACTGATTTCCTTTTTCCCTCGCCACTGATTCCCCAGACACCGTGTCACTTTTCCAGGTTTGACACAACATTCAGCGCGTCCTTCACGGTCTCGTCCTCGCCAGTAATTTCTCCGAAACACCCAGCGAGAAGATCGAGCCCGCGGGCTTCCACCTTAGTTCATAAGTGCTGCGATTCAAAATCCGGTTTCCCTCGAGCTCAACTTAATTCAAATTTGCCTCGACCCAGCGGACCATGTCACCGATGCTGGATAGTAAGGTCGAGCTCGGTGCATGCATTCGGTCGCAGGAAAAAACATCACCCACGACGACGTTTCCATTCTTGAGAACGTGTGGAGTTGGCCAAGCCCGGGATCTTGTAATCGTGGATCGTCCGACCCAACATCGGCTCAAAGCGGCTCCTCATGACGGCGCCAAGATCTTTTCCTTTGCGCCGCGACTGTGGATCGCGTTTATCCACTTCCGAAGTGGTTTCGGCAAACGCCACATGAAGGCGGAAGAAGAGAGTTGAAACGATCGCAAGAACGACCTTTTTCCGCTCCAGTCCCGCGGTTCGATTGACCTCGCGCATATTGCTTCCTTTTACAATCCATGGGTGACCAACAAATGTCAGAACTCTGATTCTCCCAGGATCAGGACACTGCGCGGCAATTCAATGCTACCGCAACAAGATGCTGAATGTTTGAAGGGCGCCTTGAGTCGGTCTCGCTCAAAACAGCGCCCGCTTCATTCGACATAAGGCGGTTTCCAAATAGATGCGGGGACAGGCCAAGTTCATCCTGTAGTAGGGTTCCGTCGTCCCGAAGTATCGCCCCTCATACAATGCGACTCCAGCGCGATGGATCAGTCGCTGGTTCAAGTCCGCGACTGGCTTCCCAAACGCTCCAAAATCCAGCCAGGCGAGATATGAACCCTGGGGAAGAAACGCACGCACGTTCGGCAAGTGCTCCGAGACATATTCCTCCAAGAACCGGACATTTCCCTCGACGTAGGCGATCACTTGATCCAGCCAGTCGGCCCCCTGGCGGTAGGCAGCTTCGGCGGCGATTTCGCCGAAGAGATTGCCCTGAGTCATCTGCAGGACACCTAGGTGTCGTTTGAAAGCCGCACGTAGCTCGGGGTCCTGAATGATGAGCGTCGACAACTGCAACCCCGAAATATTGAATGTCTTTCCGGCTGAGATGCAGGTTACAGAACGGTATCCGTATTCGCCGGGCAAGCAGCCGAAGTGGTGATGTCGATTGCCGAACAGGAGCACGTCGGCATGGACCTCATCGGATATGACCAGGATGCCGTGGCGACGACAGATATCCGCCAGTGTCTCAAGTTCCTGCAACGTCCAGACTCTTCCCGTGGGGCTGTGTGGGCTGCACAAAAGAAGTGCCCTCGTATCCCGCCTAATGCAGGCGGCAAGATGGGCAAAGTCGAATTCATACCCGGTCTGCCTTGGAATGAGAGGATTCTCGATGACGACGTTGTTTCTTGCGATCACATCCTCCAGCGGCAGGTAAGCCGGGGTTTGGATCACCACACTATCCCCTTTGTGAGTCGTGAGTCCCAGCAAGATGTCGATCGCCGGGATTATGCCCGGTGGGCAAAATACCAGCCAGTCCTTGTCGACGATCCATCCATGCCTAGTCCGCAGCCACTCGAGGATGGCTTCACTGAAAGAAGGACTGCGTTCCGTGTAACCATAAATCCGGTGCTCTGCCCTTTCTTTCAAGGCTGCAACAATCGGCTGTGCACAGGGGAAGTCCATATCGGCAACCCAAAACGGCAATACGGCAGGGTTACCGAAGTAGTGGCCATTGTAGTCCCACTTAAAGGACTGTGTTCCCCGCCGGTCGTAAACCGCATCAAAATCGTACTTCATCGAATCCTCATGAACGGAACCTTTCGTAGCCAGTGCCGACCGAGGAGAGAAGATCCTTTCCCTGGGCCGATGGGCATGGCCAGCTCAAACCGGCACAGCCAACCCCTTGAAAGGGTGGCACCTCCTCCTCCAGGTACTCGAAAGGCACGCCTTACGTTATGTATCGCATCTCGGTTAGATACCGGTCCCGGCTATCTGGCGCAACCGTAACCACACAGTCGCCCCGCCCGAGTCCCATCTTCTTGCCGGCGTCGATGGCCCCGAAGACATTTGCCCCCGAGGAAACGCCGCAGAATAGCCCCTCTTCCGAACATAGTCTCTTCGCCATGCGAATGGCTTGAAGGTTTTCGATCATCTCCACACTGTCCAAAAGGGCGTTGGGTTGGCCGGTCCCTTGCATGACCAACTCGTGCTCGATGCCATCCGTGACATCTTCCACCACGATTTCGCCGCCGCCGGATAGTATGGGATGGCCCGCTGGTTCCAGGGCAACCACCTTGATGCCGGAATACTCTTTGCGTAAGGCTTTGGAGACACCGGCGACCGTGCCTCCGGTTCCCACCGAAGCAGCGAACAGCCGCAGGTTGAGGCCTCGCATCTGTTCGATGATCTCCACGCCGGTGGTGAACTCGTGTGCTCCGACATTATCCGGAGAACTGAATTGCCTGGCCCACCACACGTTCTTCTGCTCCGCCTCCATCTGTTTGCAGAGTTTTCGGGGAATGAATTCGACATATCCGCCATGAACGCTTCGTTCGTTCTGGATGACTTTGGGTAGGAAAGAAAACTCCTTGGAGGTCTGCGAAACATCGATCAGGCGCACTTCTGCGCCATACGCTTTCATGATTGCCAGCCGTTCATGCTCGCTGGTCTCATTTGGAGCAAATAGAATGAGCTTGTAGCCTTTCACGGCGGCAACCAGAGACATGGCAATACCCGTATTGCCGGTGGTGGCTTCGACGATGGTCGATTTCCCTGGTTCGATCAACCCTTTGCGTTCGGCCTGCTCGATCATCCGTAGAGCAATGCGATCCTTTAAGCTCCCACTGGGATTGAGATACTCAAGTTTGATGTACACATCGAAATCACACTCGCGGGTCAGCCGGCTTAAGCGAACCAGCGGTGTATTCCCGATTCGATCGAGAACAGTCTCACATCGTGCAGTTGTTAGCATGCCTATTTTTTCCTCTTTAAGTATTCGGTTACCTGGCTTTTCGCAGCCCTCGCCCAATACCTCGCTGGAGCGGTCAAGTCATCGCAGGGAGTAGAGCGCTGATGTCTGGATCGTCGGCCAACAAGCCAAGTTTCGGGACAGTCTGCCTCCCGCGACGCGGCAGGACGATCAGAAGCTCCTCCTCCCTGCGTAGGAGGAGCTCTTCTGTGTGCGGCTCATACGGAGGTACTAGCGTGGCCTGCCGCAGAGAATTTCGTTACTAGTCCCCACGACGCGTTCTGCACCGCACTCGTAGCCTGCGGTGCGGCCCCTTGTGGCGGCGAAAGGCCAGTGTCAGCCGGATGCGAGGTAACGTTTTCAATGCGATGGGCCACTAGAACGTAAATTTGGCCGCTAGCTGAATCCCGCGCGGCGCGCCTCCTCCCAGGAACGGGTTACCTTCAGCGACGTCGTCGGCGGCGGTGAGTAGGTATTGGCCGTTGCCGACTTCACGGTTCGCTCCGCCTACAGTGGTGGAGTGAAAACCGCAGCCGCAGGTCTGAGAGAGGTTTGACGCCGGGTCAGCAATGTATGCCGGCAGCACCGGGTTGGCGAAGATCGGATGATTCAGAATGTTGAAGAACTCTGCACGCAGTTGTAGTTTCACGCGTTCACTGATTGAAGTGTCCTTGTAGATGGCGAAGTCCCACTGCTTGTATGTGGGACCAACCAGCGAGTTGCGCCCGAGGTTTCCGTAGTGCCGCGTTCCCGGCACGCAGTCAGAGGCAGCACCAGCCGGCACTGCCTGTGCCGCAGCCGTAATAACACAGGGCATGGCAAAAGAGCTGAGGTCGAGGAAGTTGCTGGGATCATTCTTGTGGTAGACGATAGGCCCGACCACATCCGGCCGGTCGTCGCCTTCGCCGCCGCCGCTGTAATCGTCCTCACCGTTGTAATTCAACGTAAACGGTTGTCCGGCTAGCAGCGACAGTGAACTGTCGAAGCCCCACCCGTTCTTCAGCCGCTGTAGACTGCCTCCCCGGTTCGGCATCTGATAGGCGAATACCCAGTGGAGGCTTTGGGGTATGTTGAAGTTCGAGGGGCCGTATTCGCGCTGAGGATTGTTGCTGTCCTGCGGCTGGGCCGCGTTGGGTACGTAGTCTTCCAGATCGCTCGAGTTGTCCAGCGACTTCGAGTACACATAGTTCACTGCTGAAGTAATCCCATGCCAACCGGTGATCTTGTAGCTGACCTGCAGCGAGTTGTAATTCGATTTCCCGGTGGACACTTCCTGATACAGATAAGTCGTACCGTACTGGCTGACACTGCCGGCGAATGGGTGCGGCACTGAGTAGTCTTGGATGGTCCCAGTAGTAGGACAAGGTTGAAAGGCAATGCCCGTCTGCGTACTGTTGCAGTCGGCCCTCCAGACCGCTTCCGAGTTTGGCTGGTTGATGTCGTAGAAACGGAAGAGCCTGTGCCCTTGCGACCCTACGTAGCCGATCTGCAGCGTAGTTTTGCTTGTGATCTGCTGTTGGATGTTGATGTTGTAGTTCTCCATGTAAGGAGTCTTGATGTGGGGATCCACAGCAAAAATGTCACATTCGTAATTGCAAACGGGCCCGGCTTCGTTCCCGAATATTGGTTGACCGGCGATGATCGTGTTGTTCGGTCCCAGATTTGGCGACAGTCCCGCTGAAAGAATCGGATCGGGGCCAAAGTTGCCATATGCCGGGCCAGGAGCGTAGTAGGCAGAATACGGTAGATGTCCTAGAAAAATGTCCTGAGAGAAAGCGTCATAGAAGATACCGGCACCAGCCCTGATCACGGTCTTGCTCTTTCCAGTCACATCCCATGCGATCGAGGCTCGCGGGGAGAAGTTCTTGTAGTCTGGGTCATACAAGCGGCTTAGACCCGGAGATCCCACCTGGATGTAGCTCCCCGCTCCTGTGTCAGTGACCGGGTCGACGGGCGTGGTCACGAGGAAGTTGGCAAACAGGTTGTTCTTCTCTGCGACCACTCCGTAGTAATCCCACCGCAGGCCGTAGTTCAGTGTAAGACGCTGCACTAGATGGAAACTATCTTGTGCGTAGAGACCGTACCCGTTCTCGAAGGCGTGGCGCCGAGAGTTTCCAGAGTACTGTAGGCCGCTGGTAACGTTGCCGGCAAGAAAGTTCTGCAGTGGGTCCATAGCGGGGGTGGCGTTGAATTTCATCCGTCCGCGGAAATACTTGTCGAAGTCCTGTTCGATGCTGGTACGACGGAATTCAACACCGAACTTCAAATTGTGTTTGCTCAGCTTCCAGGAAAAATCCTCGATGAACTGATTGTTCGTGTCCACGCGCTGCCGAGGGTCTGCCGAAGTGGCGCCCGGTTGCGAGAAGAAGCTGCCACCGGTGGGGGTCCCCGAAACATATATGATCGGTAGGCCAGAGTCGTGCGGGCCGCCGCCTGCGCAATCGGCGGTTGAACCAGCCGCGCATAGCCCGATCGAACTGGGGTAGAAGTTCTGGTCCTGAGGGGAGAATCCCTCGGCGAATCGGTTCCATCCATAACGCACTTCGTTCACTTTGTTTGCGCCAATCGTGTGCACATAGGATAGGGAGATCAACTGGACTCGTGTGGGCGTGATGGTGTTGAAGCCCGGAAGCTGGCCGCCGGAAGCGGTCAGAGCCAGCGGAAAAGACTGGGTGCTATCGCCGAAGAAATAACGGCCGGTCAGGATATTGTTCTGGTTGAAATTCTGGTCAATCTTGCCAATTACGCTGCTCAGGTTGTTATAAGAAGGAGTGATCACCGAGGCGTTGGGACCATTTGGGCATCCGAGATCATCTGAGTGTATATTCGGAATGTTTGGCGCCGGCCAGGGGTTGTGCGTTGCCAGTAGCTGCTTGATAACCGGATTGCTCGCATCGTTGGGACTCAAGGAGCCACCCGGACCCGTGCCCTCCGGCACGCACGCCAGGGTTACCGTTCCCACACTCTCCCGCTGCCCTTCATAGTCCAGGAAGAAGAATGTCTTATTCTTCACGATCGGGCCGCCGAGCGAGCCCCCGAACTGGTTGTTGTGGAAGGGCGCTCGCTGCTGGCTCGCAAGATTGAAGTAGTTTCGTGCGTCCAGCGCGTCGTTGCGGAAATATTCGAACACCGTGCCATGCAGGTTGTTGTTGCCGCTCTTGGTCACCATGTTGACCACCGCACCGGCGTTGCGTCCATATTCGGGCTGGAAGTTGGAGAGCACATTCACCTCTTCCACCGCGCCGACGGGCAGAATTGCCGCCGGGACGGCAAATACGCCACCCTCACCGATGGCTGGGGTGTTGCGATAGCCGTCATTCATGTCAGTGCCGTCGAGCAGGAAGTTGTTCGACCGCCCGCGGGCCCCGTTCATGCTGAACTCGCCATAAGATCCCGGCGAATCGCCCAGATTGGGCGATCCGGCAACGCCGGGAGTCATGAAAAACATCTTTTTGTAGTCGCGGCCATTGAGGGGCATATCCTGGATCTCTACGCTGGTCAACACGCCGCCCAGGTCGGTGCTGCTGGTTTCAATCTGCGGCAACTCGCCGCCCGCAACCTGCACCGTTTGCGTTACTTGTCCGACTTTCAGTTGCACATCCACGCGACGTTCCGTGGCCACATCGACTGCAACGTTGCTGGTCACCGAGGTCTGAAATCCACTCTGCGTAACTGCAACAGTATAGGTTCCTACCGGTAGTTCGGGGATGTTGTAGCCTCCATCGGCTCCGGTCGTAGTCGTGCGCTCCATCCCCGTGCCTGTATTGAGCACTTTCACTGTCGCCCCGGTCACCAGATTCCCGGACGGGTCGGTTACCGTTCCCAGGATGGTGCCGCGAAAAGATTGCGCCGACAAACTCAGCGCAGTGAGAAGTACCAACACCAAGATGATGCGTGTTTTCATGGCGGTCTCCTAAATATGAAGCCGGTCGATTCTTGAGTAGGGATGATTCTTTGAGGGGGGCACGCATATCTTCAGCCAGCGTGCATGTATGTAGTAATATAAATGCACGGTAGTATTATGCATGTAATATATTACATGTCAATGGAATTCTATGCCAATTCCAGAGGTCGTACCTGATCTGTCCCGTAGGCTAGCGAGAGAAGATGCCTACATTACGCTCCGCCGCTGGATTATTGCTGGCGATCTTAAGCCGGGCGAGATGCTGCGAGATCAAGCTATAGCGGACTCTCTTGGAGTCAGCCGTACTCCCGTTCGCGAGGCGCTGCGACGGCTCGAAGATGAAGGATTCGTCGAAACTGCACGGAACCGGTGGACGCGTGTAGCGCTATTGAATCCCGTAAAGGCTGTTCAATCCTATGCCGTTGTACAAGCCTTGGAAACTGAAGCGTTGTCCTGTGCATTCGAGCGTATAGGCGAGGACGCTCTCAGCGAAATGGTGCTCGCGAACGACAGAATGCTAGCCGCATCCGATGCAGGCGATTCATTTACAGCTGCGGGTTCCGACGAGCAGTTTCATCGGGTTTGGTTGTCCTTGTCCGGGAACAACGAACTATCAGCGATTGTGACGAGCCAGAAATTGAAGCTCCATCGCATTGAGGCCGCTTATTTTGCCGGCACCGCTCGTACGCTGGACTCCTATGTTGAGCACGGCCTGATCATCGCGGCGATCGAGCGTGGTTCGCTGGCCGATGCCTGTGGAGCACTGCGAAAGCACTGGCAACTGTCCGAGAAACTTTTCAAACTGAAGTAATTTGGACCAAGCCATGAGGACCCAACATGGCTGCACAGGCGTCTCCGGTACTCAAAACCTTCTCCTTCGGTGGTTGCGACTTCGGTCGCACCAGTCCAGCCGTTGGAGCACTTTCTCCCACCACGAAAATGCTGAATATCGAAATCGATTTCGAGGAAGCGCTGAAACTGCATTTGGCTATCGGGGAATGCATCCGAAAGCTCAACTCATACAACCGCAGCACAAGAGCCGGAAAACGCACAGCCCTCAACCTTGCCATTCACCTTTCCAAAGGTTGAGTGACCACAAACGAGGCAAAGTTGCCGTCAAGCGCTCGGTATACCTCGTGAACGTAAGCGCGAACGTAGCGCTGCGATCGACTCTTTTCAATATCCTCGGGACGGGCAGGGCCAGCTAGGTCAGCAAAACAGTCGGAAAAAACGATTGATCGAGCATACGCTGCGATCTCTCTCCGAAACGCAGCGACCGCGATTGCTGCGGTCTGCTTCTGTTCCAGTAGAGTATCGACCTCTTTTTTAACCCAGCCTAAAGCGTAGGTCAGAACAATGTCGAGGAATTCCTCCGGGATGAATGTGGCGCTCAGTTTCTGCTTCAGGTCTTCAATCGACTGACCGCTGCCGTGCTCGTAGCTGAAGTGCATAATGAGTGGCACAAGTTCATTTTCGTCGGCTCCCAGCACGTCGCTGATGTGCTTCGGCAGGTGCTTAACGTCCTTCAGCAGGATCTTTTTCGCACTAGACAAAGCTGATTGGGCATCGACTTCAGATGTCGCCTCGGAAAAAAGAGTGCAGATCTCGCCATCAAAATCGCCGAACACATACAGCTCAAAGACAGTGTTATGTATCGCAAGTTGCTTATTCTTGATTGCGTCCAGCCAGTTCTGGAGGGTTTTCCACAATGGCTCAGCGCTGTTGCTCACCGGATTTTTGGTGGTGCTGCTCTTTGTTTGCGAGGCAACCGTGCCTTCGCCACTTTCTACTCCTACATCCTCGAAGACCTCGAGCGACACGACAGAGCTGCTATCGGACTCGAGAAGCAGCGACAGCATTCGAGTGTACTGGAGTCCATACCCTAGCAGCTGGCCAGGGACTTGAGTCTTTCCCGGTTGATGATTTGTTTCGTTTTGAGCCATTCCGCCTGCCAAAAGCAAAGGGGGACACGGGCATTCTCCCCGTGACCCCCTCGGTCCGAACCATTATCTACCAGTCTCAACCAACGATGCATAGACCACTTTGGTGCTACCTGACGGGTGGACCGATGGGATCCCGCCCTTGACGAAGCACGTCGAGGACGGGGTGGCACAAGCGTGCGTTAACGCTGGCAGCGAGGGTGAGGCATGGACGGCGGTCGCCTTCTTCAAGGATTGCAGGAAAGCAAAAATCACTTGCCGTTGGGCGTTCCCAAGCAGCTTCGGAGACGGCGATACTTGGCACCCAAGGCGGCTTTGCCGCACGAATCAGATTCCAAGCGGCAATGCGTAAAGCGGTCGCCCCGCTGATTTCAAGGTGGCGCACTACCCCTTCTTTGCTGCCCTGATCTTCGCCCAACGTGCCCGCTGTGCCGCTGCGATTCTTTTCCTGCCTGCCGCTGAGATTTTGCGTGTCAGTCGTCCCGGGCTCTTTCGTGCTGCTCTCTTCCCTGTTGTACTTGAACCCTCCAACAACCGGAGCACCTGACTCAATTTCGCAATTTCTTCCTTCACTTCTTGAATGATGTTCTTGATAGGACTCAAATTCTCTTCTCCTGCCCGCAATTAGCGAAGGCAAAGAATAACACGTTAGTTGGGGCAGATCTGTACAAATAGCCTCAGATGCGGCGCGCTCCGCACGGGCGACGCTGAGCTGTCAAGGGCTCGGCGCTGGGATTGCCGCTTTCAAGCTGACAACTCAGGCAGATAGCCACAATTCCATTTGCTTTGGCGGCAGGAGCTGAGGCGCATATTTGCGGAGAAAGGAGCGGGCAAACTCGTTTGCCAATCGTGAATCATTGTCGGTTCTCATAATTACACACGTTTCGAAACACAATGAGGTATCAGAAAGCGGCTTTACCACTACACCTTCAGCGTGAAAGCCAAGTGCCGTAGGTTTGGTGAGGATGGGAAAGATTGTCGGTTGCACACGGACTCGACCAGCCGAAAACGGCATTGGTCGGTTCGGAACCGCCGTGTCCGGCCCGACAGAGGACTAAAATGTCGACCCAGCCCAGTCGGATTGCTCGACCGCAATCCCCGCACCTGATCCGTGAAGCCCCAATCAAGTCAGCATCAAACCCAGCCCTGATGTCCAATGTCTCGTCTTCAAACGATCAAGTCGGATCTGTTATGCCACAGAATCTACCCAGGCCAGTTGAGACAGTTGTCGATTCGAACGTTCATTTTGACTCGTTGCTCGACAGCGAAGGGGCAGGGCGGTTTCTACGCATTCACCCGGCGACGGTGAAGCGATTGGCCCGCAGCGGTCGTCTCCCTGGATTTCGCATTGGCAACCGTTGGCGCTTCCGTTTTTCCGAGCTAGACGATTGGGCGCACTCTGCGGTACTCTCACGACACTCTTTGCGCCGCGAATAGAGGAGGTCTCTATTGCGGCGAAACACGTATCAGTTCGGTTGGATTGAAAGACAGAGAAGGTCGGAAGGACCATCGGTCTGGGTTTGGCGATTCCGTCAAAAGCAAGCCGATGGAGGATGCAAGAAGGTAGCGGTGCTACTCGGGACAGTCCAGGAAATCAAGACGGAAGCTGACGCCTGGAGGAAAGCTGAGTCCCACCGTATACAGGCAGATTCGGAAAGAGCGGCAGACGGACAAGTTTCGTTTGGCGCTTTGTGCAATCGGTACATTGCGGATGCCCTGCCGTTACGGCATTCCACAAGGAAGTCTTATTTGACCATTCTGAACAAACATGTCATGCCAAAGTGGGAGAACGTGTCAATGTCCCAGGTGAGGCCCATGTACGTTCAGGAATGGCTCAACAACATGACCCTAACCGCAACCACCAAAGGAAAAATCAAAGCTCTCATGCATCGCCTTTTTGAAAGAGCAATGTTCTGGGAGCTAATTCGCACGGAGCGGAACCCGATGGGGTTGGTCGAGATACCGGGATCGAGTCGGCGATGGAAGAGGCCGATCGTTCTGACCGTCGATCAGTATTTCACGATACTCCAACTTCTGACGGAACCGTACCGCACGATGGTGGTTGTCGCCCAGTGCCTAGGGCTCCGGGTAAGCGAAATTCTGGCTCTGCAGTGGCCAGACATCAACTTCGCCGAACTCACCATGCGCGTGACTCGCGCTGTGGTAGACGGCGTGGTGGATGAGGTCAAAACGGAATACTCCGAAGATGACCTTCCGCTCGATCCCGATCTCGGTACTGTCTTGCTCAACTGGAAACGGAAATGTCCACAGTCAGAGGAAGGCTGGGTCTTTCCCAGTCCCGTGACCGGACGCTGCTACCATGCCAGCCCGATCCAGCAGGATTACATTCGTCCTGCGGGTCGCAAGCTGGGTCTGGGCGACATCGGGTGGCACACCTTTCGGCATACCTATCGGTCTTGGCTCGATTTGGTCGGTACTCCGATTGGAGTCCAGCAGAAGCTAATGCGGCACGCTCAGATCGCGACCACCATGAACGTCTACGGCAACGCCATGATGGAATCGAAACGCGAGGCCAACAGCAAAGTTGTTCAGATGGCGCTCAGGCAAGAGGTGAGAAAGGCGAAATGAAAAGAGCTGCCAGAGCGGTTTTTTATCCCATTTCACTGCGGAGGCGGGTTTATTGCCCTTTTTTGCCCCTGCGGCGAAAACATCCGATGCTCGTAACCCTTTGAAAAGTTTGGTTGCGGGGGGTGGATTTGAACCACCGACCTTTGGGTTATGAGTTCAAAGGGAAACTGATACAGAACAACTTACAAGCGCACGGATGACACCTAAGCACCTGTAAGTTCGTGTAGGGAACGCACCCCAGTCCCTCGTTTAGTCCCTAGTCCCCGTCTAGTCCCTCGTTTTTCGTCCGCCCGCTAGGATCAGCACCTGGCTAGCAATCCATTCGCCGCCGGTTCCGGGCGGAGGTTGTCCCTGCGGAATCACGGCGCTTAATGTTGTCAACTATTACCACATGTGTGGTACACTTCTACCACATGCTTGATTTTCGCTCCAAGGCGCGCCAGCAACTGCTGGCCTATTATTTTACGAACCCGACGGCCCGCCACCATGTGCGGGACTTGGCGGAGCGGCTGGGCATCGATCCGTCTAACCTGTCGAAAGAGTTGGGACGCCTGGAGCGCGAGGGTCTATTCGCGTCTGAAGTGAGTGGCCGCCAGAAGTATTTTCAACTGAACCGGGAGTATCCGGTTTTTGATGAAGTGCGCAAGATCGTTGCGAAAACCATTGGTGCAGCACCCCTGATCGCGCAATCCCTCAAGAGAATTGAGGGAATAGACGAGGCATACTTGTACGGTTCATTTGCAAGCAACCAGCAGGACGCTGCCAGCGATATAGACGTGCTCGTAATTGGCTCCCCGCGCGAGGAAGATTTAGCACAGGCCGTGCGAGCGCTTGAGCGGAAACTAGGTCGCGAAATGAACTACACGGTTCTCACGCCGAAGGAATTCGAGTCGCGCCGCGCTCGGAAGGATGCGTTTCTGGAGGACGTCTGGCACAATAAGCGTATTCCGCTCATAGGTACAGATGAAGAAACTAAAAGTACACGTCGTTGACTGGGCGCAGATCGACCGTTTCCTCACGAGCGCGGATAAGAAACTCGCCTCGGCCCACAAAATTCTCGCCTTTGACGAGGAGGCTTGCCTTCAGCAAGCCTACGAAGCAATGCTCAAGGCTTCGCTGGGGTTCATGTTCAGCCATGGGTTTCGTGCTAGAAGTCAGCCTGGGCACCACATTGCCATCATCGATTTTGTGGGGTCGCGCATCGACAAGAAACATGCCGGTCTGCTAACTGTCTTTGATCGCCTACGCCGGAAGCGCAATATGGCCCTTTATGATGACACCGGATTTGTTTCTCACCATGATGCCGAACAGGCGCTTCAATCCGCTGGCGACTACTTGAACGTGATCCGAGTTGATATCGCTGCTCGAAAGCCTTGAATTAAGACGCTTTTTGAAATCGCTTTTGAAGTGATCACCGGGAATTGAAACCGCAATCGGCTGCCACAGTTTCCGCGCACCGGCATCACCGACTATCTCACCAACGGCGGGCGCATCGAAGTCGCGTAAAAGATGGCCGGGCACTCGAACGCAAAAACCACCGGTCTTTACGACCGGCGCAACGATGACGTGAGCGTGGGGGCAAGTCGAAAGGATTGGGATTTGAATGCACGATTTGGCAAGCAGAATACAGGCGCTTTCCGACGTTTCCCGCATCCCCCTGATTGAGGCGCTGATCAGGATTGATGCCGACGCTCAAGCACGCGCGCGCAGACGAAGTCGAGCGAGGCGGGGATGAGACACGTAAATCCCGTGATCTTGGTTATAGCAGCAATGCTTAACGCAATCGCGACTGCGATTCTATCGGCGAACAATGTTTTCAAAGGGCATACGTGGGTTGCTTGGTGTCTCTTCGGTGTCACCTTGCTCTTGCTCGCGTGGGCCGGGATAGATGCAGCGTTCAGCTCTAGGCGAGAACAAGAGAAATTGCTTCCCCGGCCCAAACAAGCGGGCTTGCCCGAACATAGGCCCAACGTTCGGCCCTCTGCGTATGGAAAAGAGGGGGACGCTTGCGGACTGACGATTGCCAACCCCGGCTACGCAGCGTCCGACGTGCATATCCCGCCTGTGCCTGTCGCGTGGTCCGGGTACACGCTGATATTCCCCGACAGGGTGCCACTGCTAACTGAAAGAGATCACCACCGCCTCATTGTGGCACGCTTGGCCCACTCTGCGCAGCCGGGCTTTGGTGGGGAACAGTTGCTCGCGGTAATGCGGTCGGCCAATATCGACTCGTTGAAGTTTGCCATTGTCTACAAGGATGAGGACTCGCGTGAGTACAGAAGCAATTGCGAAATCGAGAGAAATGCGAATGCGCCGAGTGGGCTCGCTGTCGGATTTCTGAATCAAGAATTGGTAAAGGACTTATGAAGCTCTACGTGATCGCGTTGCTCGTTCTGCTGGTCGGTTGCGGACCATCGGCGCAAGAAAAGAGAGCCAACTCGCCAGAATGCCTAGCGGCGAAAAACCAAGCAGCAGAGCGCAAAGCTAAAGCTGAATCGCTCAACCTCGAAATCACATTGAAGAACGATGAACGTCGCCAGCAACTCGAAAACCTGAGGCTTGAAGATCAAATTGCAGAGTTGCAGGGCCGACCTATAAAAAACCGAAAAGCGGAAGCTTTACTCGAAAGCGCTATCAGCACCAACGAGATGCTCTTGAAGTACGACATGGAATCCACGAGCACATCCATAGATCAATACCTGATCCAATCGGCGTGTGAGATACCACGAGAGAAGCCCGCGAACTAGGCTTCAACGCACATTTCGGCCACTACCACAAACCTGTGGTGGCTTGGTGAGTGAAGCGGATACCCACCAAGGCACATTCAGCGGGTTTGAAAACCTCATGTACGGGCCGTTTGGGTTCGGCGGTGGTTAATACCGACGCAACAAGAAGGCAAACAACTGGGCTAGAAAACTGATTGTGGGTTCATCTGCTTACGCTGACTCTGATTCCGTTTTCACCTTTGACGTTCCCGACCCGAGTGTGCTCAACAGTGAATGCGGGATAAAGTAGCTGCCTGACACAGCCTATTTTCTCGATACCTTCTTGATGACCTTTCCATCCGGCCCGTACAGTACAACCTCTGGAATGCTCGGTCTCTCTTGAAGCCACGTTCGCAGCAAGTCCGCCAGTACATCTATCAACTTCTTGCCAGCGTATTTTGCGAGAGGCACAGCAGCCGGAGCCAAGAACAGAGTAGTAATCGGCCAATGGTCGGACTCTACGAAGTCGCCCAGAATCTTCGCTTCTAGTTTTTCCTCAAGATACTTCTGCAAATCGCTTTCGTCCCGGCTGACACCTGCACTTCTGTATTCGATTGTTATCAAGTCCGGCGTGGAAGGCTTCACTTCTTGCTCTCAGCCTCCAAGCGTTTGCCTTCGTCTTCAATAGCATCTATGCGGGAATCACACTTGTACTTAGCGCGGGTCTGAGGACCAAGACTGTCATCGCCGTGCTGTGCGGCTTGCGCACCCTCGACACACATTTCATACTCTAACGTGTCTATCCGGGCTTTCTGGTTCGCAGCTACCTTACCGAAGTTCCAGTTCTCGTAAACGGTGCCCGCAAACCTGATGTTCTCATTCATGGTCTGCTCACTCCAAGTCTTCGCCAGTTCGTAGCCATGCAGGGCAACTACGGGTTGAGCAGCCGCGGGAACTACGTGTTGAGCGGCCACGGGTTGAGCGCCAACCGGGGCAGAATGTGAACATCCTGTAGAAACCAACGTTGAGAATAGAGCCAAAAACGCCAGAAACATCTTCATCGCGTCTGCCCGTTCCATGTGTCGCGTCATTTCCTCAATGACGCCACTGTAATCGTTCTGGCAGCGACGGACAAGGTTATTAGGGGAACACCGCGCCGGGTTCGGCCTTACGAAGCGATGCCCTCCTGCGCTGTCGCCGGTTTCGAGCGGGAAGGTCATTGCTCGGGCTGGCCATCGTATAACGCGCTAAGCCGGGAATCCCGCATCCATCCCAGAGCTTCCCTGCATTCCTTGGGTGGCAGCGGCATTGTTTTCGTCAGAACCTTATCCACGCTTCCATCAGCAAACGGAATGCACTTTGCCCGCAGTTCTGGGGAGATGGTTTGAGGCGCTGGTTTGGGGTTCAGGGCCGTATGGATCAACTCTGCACAGCCGCCGTCACCGCTGTAGGTTCCAATATCGGCGTCGGCAGTCCGACTTCCTGAACCGAAAACAGCAAATTCCGCATACGTGCGGCACGTTGACATCGCATTCATCCATGTTTCCATCATCGCCTTGCCCGGATCGCCGTTTAACATGAAGCCTAGCAGATGCATTTTCGTGGACATCTTGGCTTCTTTGAGTAACTCCCACGTGCGGATATCCCCAACGGATTTTGAATCGCTAAGCTCGATATCCACCATTGGTTCAATCTGGTCAAAGGCTGATTGCCAGTTGGCCATCGCGGCGGAACACTCGCTCTCAACGGCGGCATTGCTCATCTGCCCGTCACAGTGCTTCTCGAACTCTTCGATGGTCTTTAGATAGAGAACACCCACTTTCCTTACGTATTTCGACACTGGATAGAATTCCGGGGTGACGTTCGTCCCACAAGCCTGACGCATAGCCTCAGAAAGCGCCATGTAGTTCTCCAGCGATAGCTTGAAAGCGGGTTGGGCGTTAAATGCTTTGGTCGCATCGGCGCAGTCTTGCTTTTGGGCTTTCGTCATGGGCATCTGTCCGAAGGACAAGGCGGATAGAAGCAGCACCACGAAAGTTTTCACTGTGTCACCCTTTCGACCGATCAATCATGAGCCGTTCCGGTGGTCATGGCAATGACAATCGTCAGGGGATAGTGGCCGAATTGACCGCTAGAATAGAAAAGGCCCGCAGCAACGGGCTTTTTTCTACGTTCGGAAAACAGGAGGGCGTCGGACGACCCACTCCCATTAGCAGTTTAGCGGTTGGGTGTGCGTCCATGCAACATGCATGTCTCAGTTGGTTGGCTGGCTCCGCGCACACCGTTTAGAAACAGCCTTAATGCTAATCGGGGCGGCAGTCGGGTCTGCCTCCGTCCGGAGAACATTCAAATCTGTACGTCCACTATTTTCACCGTGAACAGATAATTCTTTTTCTGACCATTTATTTCCAGTGGTATGAATACTCCGAAGGTTTGGCCTTTGTGTTGCAGTGCTTCCTGTGATGGAGGAAGTAGAGGCAACTCCTCCCAGTCATTCTCTCGCCAAGTAACCAGATCAGCGGGATACACAAAATCTACAATCTTGGCTGTCGGAGGTATGACAGTCTGAGCTTGCGGCTTGTCCCTATCAATCAGTTTGACCCCTTGATGGATCACTCTGTGGGCGGTGCCAGAGAGATCAATGTAGGAGATTTGGTTCCAATCGATGCTGATCGGATTGTCAGTCTTGTTTTGCATCGTGAAGCCTATCTGCTTGGTCCCCACGTCTAGGACGATGGCAATCAGCTCATCTTCAAACTCAAGGGTCTGGCTGAGTTTAGGCTTAATCAGGGAGAAGACGTACTTGGAATCGTAGTAGCTATGGTCTGAATCAAAGATTATCTCAAAATCCGTGACTCTAGAATGAGCGTGAAACTCGACATTCAGAACCTCCGCTGGACTTCGCCCAATTTCGTCCGTGAAATCCTTGGTCGCACCTTTCTGTAAATCTGCGACCTCCAGCTTGTCATCGTCGGCGACAACAATTCGCTTGTCCTTGTCGAAGAGCCTCACCTTAAAACTTGCATATCGCCACCCTCGATCTGTGTCATTCCTCACAGACCCCAACATCTTTCCGCCACTGTACACAACCTTCGTGAGGACAAAGTTTCCGTGTTCAGTTGAAATGGCAAGTAGGTCTTTGCTGACCTGCTCGGGTTGCTTGTCTTTGGCCTGCGAAACAACGTTCGCCAGCAGGATGAATATGACGAGCAGACTAGATTTCATGGCAGATTCCTCTTTGCCCGGCTTTGCGTGGTCACTGAGGCTTCCGCTCGATCTTCACCGGACCCATGTCGAAGGCGTCGGCCTTCTCGTAATTCTTTCCCGGCTTTACAAGGGGCAGACCTTGCAGGTTTATTAAGCTTAGTTCGATTGCGTCATGGAGGTGACGCCGCACAGACGTGTCGCGGTTGAGCATATTCTCAACCTCCGCAAGGTCATCCGGCATCTTTACACTGGGCTTGATTTTGATCGAAATACTGATTTCGTATTCTTGGACAGGAGTGTCGCTGGTTGGACTTGTCATTTTTCGATTCTAGCTCAATTGATCCACTCTTCGTGAAACGATTAGGAAGAAGTTCTAGCTGCGCTTATTGCACAGCAGCAGCCAAGACAGAACGGGCCATACAAGTGACCAGACCTAAATGGCTGAGCGACGGGTACAGGGCCTTGCTCATGGTTCGCTCGACAGATTGGACATGCGTTCGGGCCAATGATCACTCGCTTTAGTTTGATGCCCAGTCGAAGAAATTTGCGGAAAGTAGCTTCTTCCATCGCCCGAGCCATTCCGCTGTGAGCAATCATCTGGGCTTGTCCAACCGACAAATATGGCAAAGCTTTTCGTATCCTGCGGCCAGTTCCCGGAACTCCCAACATCTCTCGAATGCCATCGGATATCGCAACGTTTAACGCATGGTAATCGTTCTCCCGGACATGTTTCAGAAGTTCGAGCGGAAGATACTCCGAGGCGTGCTTAGCCGCCGATTGCGCTGCATTCTTGCCAGTTTCTCCTAGCCGATCAATGGGTGGGCACATGGTGTACCTCAAATAAATTATCCGACCGTTGGGTTCATAAACCAAAGGCCAGTCGCGTTTTAGTATTTGTTTGTTTCTTCTACCTGCCCCGGAATAGTGGAAAGATCTTTTGCCCAGTCTGTCCGCGTGTCAAGGCTGCCGAAGGCACCGCGCTAGCGGCTGCGGCCTTGACACGCGGACAGTCTGGGCTACGCTCCCATCATCCGAGGCAGGTAGGGGCTACATACTAATTCCGAAGCCCGGCCCCTGTTCGTGCCGTGGCCCGATCTCCCGCTGCGGCGCAATTGCCTGCTGTGATGCCTGCTCCTGCTTCACCTCCGGCGCATGGGCGCTGCGGTGGGAAACATCGTGCCCGAGCGTCGCGCCCAGCTTTTCGCGGTCGTTGGTGAAGAGCTGCGCATCGTATGCGCCGCGCGAGACGGCGACATAGGCCATGCGGTTGTTGAGCAGGTCTTTCGCTCCCAGCTCGGTATCGACGTGGATCAACACGCGGTCCGCCGTCTGCCCCTGGCTGGAATGACTGGTCACCGCATAGCCATGATCGAGATGCGGATGCAGACGCGGATCGAGCTGCAGCTCGCGGCCTCCGTCCATCTTCAGACTCAGCCGTCCGTCCTGGCCGATACCCTGCACCGTTCCCAGCTCGCGGTTCGCCGCCTTCAGCTCGTGCGAGGGCGCGGTGAACTGCACCCGGTCTCCGGTGGAGAACGCCCGCTCCTCCTCCCGATAAACGGAGACACCCTGCTGGCGGCGTGGATCGTAGCTCTTCTCCGTGCCGTCCTTCAGCTCCACGGTCAGCCGGTTGCTGGGAGCGTCGATGCTCTTCACCCGCGCGTATTCGCCTTTTCCGATGCCGGTTTCCTGCGAGCTGCGGCTGTAGCGCAGCACATCGCCCACGTTGTACCGTTCGGCCCAGGTGCGGTCCGCTCCGGTGAGATCCTGACGCGGCACAAGTACCTGGGTGCGATGCTCTTCCTTGCCGACCACGCCCTTCGCTTGCAATTCAGTGTGGATCGCCTGGTTAATCTCCGCGCGGGAACGGTTGTCGGGTGAGACAACCAGCGTGTTCTCGGGCAACTTCGCATACTCCTTTGCGATCGCCGCAATGCGTTCTTCGTGGCCTTTGACCTCATGGATGCGGCCTTGCCGCTCCAACCCGGCGACGGCCTCTCCCACCTGGCCGCGCGCCAACTGCTCGACCGTCTGTTTCAGCTCCGGGTCTTTCTGGCGCACGATCTCTTCCAACTTCACCGTCTTCATGCCGGCGTCCTGGAGCTGCGCGAAAATGCGGCCGGCTTCGACGGATTCATGCTGGCGGGTGTCGCCCACCAACAGAACGCGGTCGTTCGGATGCAGGCGCCCGACAAACTCGTGCATCTGTTTGGTGGACGCAAGTGAACTCTCGTCCACCACATAAAGCCGGTGCTCTCCCGTATCCACGCGCTGGCCTCGGGCAAGATGCGCCTGCAAGGTCATGGTCTCGATCCCGGCATCGGCCAGCGTTTGCGCCGCGCGGGACGTGGGCGCAAAGCCTTCCACCTTGTACCCGTCCCACTCCGCGCCCTCGCGGATGACGGCCAGCGTCGTCGTCTTGCCCGCGCCCGCGACTCCATCCAAACCCACGATCTTCTCGCGGGAGAGAAATATCTGATCGACCGCCTGGCGCTGCCCCGCATTCAGCTCCGGGTGCCGGTCTTCGGTTTCGAGACGAATTCTTCCCGGAACCAGCATGGGATCGCTGTAGCCGCGCCGGTTGCCTTCCTGCATGTGGCCGATGGTCTCGCGCTCCATGCGCAGCATCGCCGCGGTCGTGTACTGCGGGCCCGCCCCAGCGCGCTCGACGGCGCGAAACTCGCCCGCCTGCACCCGGCGCTCGAACTCCTGCCGCACCTGGGCAGACGTGGTCTGCCCCATGCCGCGGTTGAGCGCCGCTTCCAGAATGTCGCGCCGGTCCTCGACCGCCGAGCGCTCGAAAACATGATCGCGGGCATAGGTCACGGCCCGCTGCGCCGCCTGGTCGGGTTCGTAGACGTGCCGCTGTCGTTGTTGTTGTCCATGCTCCCGCGCCTGCGCTACTATCTTGTCGGCCTGATGCCCGTGCTGTGCGGCCAGCTCCCGGTGCCGCCCTAACACTTCTTCAGGCGAAAGCAGTTCCTTGCGGTCGCGCGTATGGTGGGCCGCGATCTGAGCCGCTGCCGCTCCGTCGATGCCTTGCTCCCGCAGATGATCTTTGATCTGTTCCCGGCGCGGGCTGGAAGCCTCCAAATACTCCTTCGTGTAGCCCCGGATTTCCGGCTGCCCATGCTTGCCGCGCTCTAATTCGTAGCCCAGCCTTTCCAGACGCAGCGCCAGTTCTGATCGGTAAATCGCCGTGGCGTAGCGCTGTGACACAAACAGCTCGTGCGGCTGCAAAGCGCGCGTTTGGCTATTCTCCCGCTCGGTCATGTTGAAGATCACGGCATGGGTATGAAGCTGCGGCGCCGCATAGCCATCGACGGGCCGCGCGGTATCATGCTCGAAAGTGGCGGCGATGAATTTTCCGGTTGTCTCCGGGGCATGTACATTGCCGATCCGCGCCTGCGTGTATCGCTCAAGTTCCCGAAGCGCCATGCGGACACTTTCCCGATGGGCCTCTCGCACCCGTTCATCGCCGCCCACAAGCGCGGTAAGCGATACCGACTTCGGAGCGGAAAACGTCGCGTCCCATCCAGCGCGGTGCTCGGCGCTGGTCACCTCTCTGCCGAACTTTCCTTCATAGGTTCTTGAAACCTGGTGCCGGACAAGCTGCTCTTCGGTGTGCGGATGCTGGCCTTCGCTCAACCGCGCGAAGTGCTCGGCCTCAACTGCGCCGGTGAGCTTCCACTGCTCGGCGAGCCTGCCCTGCCACTCACTGTGGCCCTGTTGGTCGCGGCTCCAGTAGTTCTGTTCCTGCGCGGCAAACTCCCGCGCATGGTATGTTCGCGCCTGACTGGCTGAAAGCGGCTTCGAGATCGTAAGCATAAGCGCTCCTCAACTGTGCGGGGAACCGTCATCGCGCCGACGGTGAATGCAGTAAAAACGTGTTCTCGGCAATTTGCCTGTCATTCGATTCTCTTCGTCTCCTTCGAGGCAAACCGCTTTTTGAGTCTGTCATCGGCGGCAGCGATGGTCGAACCGAAGAGTGGAAGCACCGGCTGGATCGGCTTCTTCGACGACTCGGCGTGAATGCTGGCATGTGTTTGTGGCGTTGCCTTCCGCGCAATCTCCGGTATCTTCCGGCTCGCAAATCCCGGCAGGCCGAATCGCGTTCTGCCGATCTTTTTTCTCCATCTTTGCGGCCAACTTGTCGGATGTTCGCCCCATTCGATCCTCTCCAAATCCCACTGGTCATATGCGTTCAGGCTCCGCAATATACTTCCCCCCGCCAATAGAAAAAAGAACATCGCGGCTCCCCAAAGCAGGGGCGTCAATAGCAATCGCCAGAAGCTCTCTCCGTCATAGAACTGCGCCTCAAGAAACGGCTGGAGTCTGACTGTTTGGAGCCATCCATCCGGCCCCTGTAGCAGGCCGCTCCAACCGGCCTGCCGCGCCGCTGGCGAAAGCTGCATCGGGATTCCACGGTCGTCGCCCGCAGTTGCCGGAACCACGTCGGCATCCGTAGCCAATTCCTGTTGCTTGTGCGGTGCGGTCTTGTACAACCATCGGACTTCGGTACTCGAAGCCGGGTTAGTTCCGAACAAAGCGCACCTCAAATAGCTTCCCAGGTAGTAGCGTTGCATGGGCGTCCAGACCAGCCAATTACACAGAAACAACGCCCCGGAAAAGGCCAGTATTGCCATCGCAGGCAGCCACGGAAAACGTCTGGGAAACGGTATGCCATTCATGGTTTCCGTCCTCGTTTCATGCCCTGCGGTGCGAGAAAATTGTCGAGCAATTTACGAGCCTGTTGCAGCTTGCGCGCATCGGCTTCGTCGCGGATCTTGAGGATGGAATCGGGCAACATTTGCCTGCCTTCCGATGCCGCTTGAGCGCCAGCATGGAAGAGATTCAGGAGGGCATAACGCAGTGCCCAAATCTCGGCCAACACCAGTTCCGCAGGGTCGGCGGGACGCTGCCGCGCGGCGTGCAAAGCGGTCGCGCGCAGCCATTCGGAGAGCGCTTGCCCCGCGCCTTCGGCGGCAGTTTCAATCTCGGAAAGTTCCTCGGGAGTCAGCCGCGTGGCGGCGGTTTTTGTGCGGAATCCGGGCTTCGCCTCTTCGCCAAATGGCAGACTGGACTGTGGAGTGGCCTGAGTGCGGCGAATACTCATTGGGGAAACCGCCTTGTTACCCATATCTGCGTCCTGCTCCGCGCCATCAAGCAGCAAAATGCTGGTTCATAGAAAGTTCTTGTGCTTCAACGCGTTTACGTGATCGACGCCAGAAGCAATTTGTCGCAAAATGCAGTTATCGCTCGCTACCACGGTTGTTTTCACTAAGCCATCCAATCTGCTGACGCAACGAACGTTAACCTGTGTAAACATCAAAGCTGCTGTCTGCCGTTCCGCAGTTCCCGTTTGGGGGTGTCGTGTCCACCCTTCTTCCGGTGCGAAGCACCGCCGTTCTTACAGTTCGCCATACTCTCTTGCCAACGCGTCCCACAGACGGCGCACTTCGGGGGCTTGCCAACCCCGGCGAAACAGACTCTTAATCGCCTGCCAATCGTCATGATGAAATGTGAGGGCGATCCCGTGGTCCCGAGAGCGAAATACGACGCCGACCTTTTCCTCTTCGTCGAGCCACGTGGAGGCGAGGAAATACCGACCTTCCCAGAAGATCAGTGTGTCGCGCAGCTCCAACCCTTCCAGTATCGTCCGAAGCTCCGCGATCCGTGGGTAATCGTAGAGCGGATATTGCAGAGCAAACCTTCCGGGAAAATACAACCAGACGGAAAATTCCGTCTCCGGCCCCCGGTGAAATTCGAGACGGTATTCGCCTTCCTGAAACGATGGCAATGGCCCAGGATTTCTCAACCTAGAATCGGCACCCCAAAATGCACCATCCCGTAGGGGCTCTTCATGGCGGAGATAGTGGCCACGGGCGCACACGCGCCAGAGAATCGGCCAGTACGGTCGCAGCGCTTCATTCAGCTTCTCGATGTTTAGAAGCCTTTCGTTGTCAAGAACCATGTAGAGAAGTCGAGCGGTATGAATCGGTCGCGGAGTCTCGCTGTTAGCGTTCTTTAGCGTGTGAATGGTTCGGTTCACGGCCCGTCGTACATCGTCGTTTGCAATCTCTTCTGAAGGCTTCGTTTCAGTTTGCCTTTCAGAGGGCAGATTGGTGAGGAGATAAGGGGCCATCGGACCCCTCTTTCTCTGTTTGGATACAAGTCCATAAACGGCAAGGAAAGCTTCAAGAATTCCGGCGAGAGATTCAAAGGAAATGTCCGTCTGGCCGGTATTTGCGAACAGCTCCGCACCCTGCTGACAGTAGTAGGCAATCAGGGTCCATTCGGCTTGCGAAAGTGGCAGCTTTGCGTCTACCTTCCCGCGAATCTTAACCAGGGAATCGGTTGGCTCCGAGAGTAGATTTACGAACTCCAATCGCTCCTCTTTGGAGGACTCAAGGAGCTGCTTTGCCGCCTCCGATGTTGAGACGGGTTCGCCGCTCTTGGCGGCCATGATTTCCTTCAGAGTTTCGAGCCTTAGACGCAGCTCGTCGGAAATCCGAATGGAGATCACCGGCTGCTGCAGGATTGATGTCTTGTCTGCCAAGGGGTCAGCCTCACTAAAATATAGTAACGTTACGTACTGACTGTATTGGTACACGTGCGTTAGTGTCAAGTGCAACGTTTGCTCCCCGGTCAGACGACCTACGTCGCAATGATTGCTGCACGCTCAGCAAATTGGGCCCGTCGGAAGATCCGGGACGGAGTAGAAAATGAATCCAGCCGAAGACAACGAACCCTTCGTAACGCCCGAAGAAGCAGCAAATTTTCTGAAGATCAGCCCGGTGACCGTGAAGAAGATGGCTCGGGAGGGCTGGCTTCCCGCACATCCCATAGGCAACGGAGTCCGCAAGCGCTGGCGTTTTCGAATTTCAGAGCTAGTTTCGCACATGCGTTGTCGTGTAGAGTCAGAAGCGTCATCCGTGCGCGCTTTAAGGAGGAAAGCTTCTTGAAACGCACACAGCAAGACGTGGGCACGATTGTCCGCAAGAAGAGAACGCGAGGCCCGGATGTCTGGGTTTGGCGCTTTTACGAAACGGACGAGATGGGCATTACGCGAAAGCGCAGCGTAATGTTAGCGGGAGATGCGGAAGGATGGCCAACGGAAGATCATGCCTGGCTGGGGTCGAGAGAGTTTCGATACCAGCGGATCGAGCAGTCTTCCAGTCAATCGTTCGGAGCATTGGTAAGGCGATACATGCACGAAGCAATGCCAGAACGGTATTCAACCAAGAAGTCCTACGTATCCATTTTGAAGAGACACATTTTGCCACAATGGGGCGAGGCTCCCGTGGCCGAAGTGAAAAAGCCCCTCAAGGTGGAACAGTGGTTGAAGGAGCTGAAGCATTCTCCCAAAACGAAGTCCAACATAAAGGGTCTCCTCCATCGCATTTTTGAGTACGCGATGAAATGGGAAATTTTGGAGACTCAGAGAAACCCGATGCAGTTAGTAGAAATCAAGGGCGTGACGAAACGTGTTCGCAAGAAAGTTGTGCTTACGGTCGAGCAATATCAGGCTCTTCTCGCAGAGCTTCCGTACCACATCCAAGTGATGGTCATGATTGCAATGTGCCTGGGCTTGCGCATCAGCGAAATCAGGGCGTTGCAGTGGCCGGACTTTGATTTGAAGGGGCGGATACTGACGTTGACCCGATCCATTGTGGGCCGCTACGTCTGGAACGGCGGAAAAACCGGAGCTTCAGAGGACGAAGTGTTTCTGGATTCCAAGCTCGTGTCCGTTCTGGAGGATTGGCGAAAGCAATGTGTCGAAACGCCGGAGGCTTGGCTATTCGCTAATGCGGATACGAAACGCCCAGTCCACGGCGATGCCATTCAGAAAGACTACTTGCGACCAGCAGGTGAAAAGATCGGATTGCAAGGAGTGGGCTGGCACAGCTTTCGGCACACCTATCGAACGCTGATTGATGATATCGGCACGCCGCTCGGGGTGCAGCAGCGCCTCATGCGGCACGCCGACATCAAGACGACCATGAATACCTACGGCTCAGCATTTGAGAAGACCAAGCGCCGAGCCAATAGCCGGGTAGCAGATCTTGTTTTGCCACCCGCGATCAAAAGGCAACTGGATCAAAAGGCAACTGAAGGATAGGGCGAAGGAAGTTTCCCTGAAGAATTTAAGGCTCCAAACAGCCGCGATCCAGTGATTTGGGAATTGGGGACTACGCCGGTAGTCCCTCAAATCCGTAAATGGTTGCGGGGGGTGGATTTGAACCACCGACCTTTGGGTTATGAGCCCAACGAGCTACCAGACTGCTCCACCCCGCAGGAAAATCATAACAGTGTGGGGAAGCAGGGTCAAACTGGTAGCGCTCCGCGTGCGAAGATCGGCAGCGAGCAGACCCGTAGCGCACAGATCGGCGGTTAGCAGATCGGTATTGAGCCGATCAAGAGACGAGTGGCTTCGCACTCCGTCTGGGGGCTGGTCTTCCCTGGCGGGTCCGCTTGAATTCTTGAGGTCTCATGCACGGCCTCATGCCACGCGGACCCGCTCCTGGCGCTTCTTTGCCTTACTTGCGCGCTTGATTCAGCGGCTCAGTTTTTTGCGCTCGCAGGCATCTACGATCTTCTTGGGGTCGATGGCATCCCGGTCAATCTGCTCTTCCAGAATTTTTCCGTCTTTGCCTATCAGGAAGTTGACGCGCCGCGGCGCTTTGTATTTGTCGACGTAGATGCCGTACTGGCGGGTGACGTCTCCACCCCAGTCACTCAGCAGCGGGAAGGTGACGCCGATCTGGTCGGCGAAGGCTTTGTTGGCGAAGGGGCTGTCCATGCTCACACCCAGAACCTGGGTGTCGGCGGCTTCCAGCTTCTTGAGATTCTGCTGGAAGGCCTTCATTTGCGCGGTTCAACCACCGGTGAAAGCAAAGATGTAGAATGCCAGAACGACGTTGCTCTTGCCGCGATACTGGCTTAGAGAAACTTCCTTTTCGTCGCTGCCATCGAAGTATTGCAGCTTGAAGTCGGGAGCGACGTCGCCGACCTTCAGTTTCATGGGCGGCTCGGGCTTGTTGCCCTGAGCTTTGATCTCCGGGCACAGAATCGCAGCTGTGAGCAGCCAAACCCCCAGTATTGTCGAAACACTCTTTCGTTTCATGGAAACTCCTTCGGCAAGATTTCTAAAAGGGTACCCTGCGGCGGGGAACGCGGTCAAAGCGCCAAAATGCCTTCCACGCGCGGCAATGCCGAGGCACTGCTGCGGACTTTATACAATGTCTGCGTACAATAGCTGCGGGATTTTGATCGGATCGGATGAGCCTTCAGACTCTAAACGACATTTTGTTGGCGATCTGCAATGACCGCCGCGACCGCGTCATGCTGCAAAGAGGAGCCCTGAGCTGGGTTCCGATCTCTTCCGAGGAGATTTACCGCGATGTCGTGGGTGTGGCTCGCGCGCTTGAATCCTGGGGAGTCCGCAAAGGCGATCGCGTAGCCATCCTCAGCGAAAATCGCCCGGAGTGGACGATCGCCGATTTTGCGGCGCTGGCCCTGGGCGCGGTCACGGTTCCGATTTATTCCACGCAGACGCCGGACCAGACTTCGTTCATCCTCAACGATTCCGGGGCGCGCGTCATCGCGGTGTCCACAAAAAACCAGTTGGAAAAGGTGCTCACCATCCAGCGGCACACGCCGGTCGAGCGGATCCTGGTGATGGACGCGGTCGAAACCGCGCACGCGGTCCACATGCAGGGAATGATGCTGCGAGGGCCGGCCGACTTCGATCCGGAATTCGATGCCCGCTTGCGGTCGATTGGGCGCGACGACCTTGCGACAATTATTTACACCTCAGGCACGACGGGAATACCAAAGGGGGCGATGTTGACCCACGGGAACATGGCGTCGAATATCGCGTGTTCGCTGGATGGATTCGGCCTTGGGGCAAAAGATGAAGTGAGCGTATCGTTTCTGCCGCTTTCCCATGTGACGGCGCGGCACGTGGACTTCGCGCTGCTGTACCGCGGGGTGGCGCTGGCGTATTGTCCCGATATTGCGCAACTGGCGCAGGCTTTGGCGGAAGTGCGACCCAACATCTTTGTTGGTGTGCCGCGCGTGTACGAGAAAATTCGTCAACAGGTGGTCCTCAAGGCCGCGGGCTTTCCGAAGAGCGCGATTTATCGCTGGGCGCTTTCGGTGGGACGCGCTCACCGCGCCGAGATTCTGGCCGGAGCCCGGCCTGCAGCGTTCTTCTGGAAAATCGCGGACCGGCTGGTCTTTTCCAAAGTGCGCGCGGGGATGGGTGGAAAAGTAGAGGAGTTCATTTCCGGAGGCGCGCCGTTGGGCCGCGAATTGACGGAGTGGTATGCCGATATCGGCATTCCCGTCCACGAGGGATACGGGCTCACGGAGACTTCACCGGTGATCGCGGTGAACACGCCCGGAGATCACAAACTGGGGACTGTCGGCAGGCCGCTGCCGAACGTCGAAGTGCGTATTGCCGGCGACGGCGAGGTGCTGGTGCGCGGGCCCTCGGTATTCAAGGGCTATTGGAAGCGTCCGGAGGCAACGCGGGACGCGTTTGTGGACGGCTGGTTCATGACGGGCGACATCGGGTGCCTCGACAGCGAGGGATACCTTTCGATCACGGATCGCAAGAAGGATTTGATCAAGACTTCCGGCGGAAAGTTCGTCGCGCCGCAACCGATCGAGAATTCGTTGAAATTGAACCCGCTGATTGGGACGGCGGTGGTGTTCGGAGACCGGCGGAAGTTTCCCGCGGTGCTGATCGCGCCGCACTTCCCCGCCCTGGAAGATTGGGCACGGGCGAACCAGGTTGACTTTGTTTCTCGAGAAACACTGGTTGCGAACGCCAAGGTGCAAGCCCTGTATGAAGGCATCATCGAAGATCTGAACCAGAATCTGGCGCGCTTCGAAAAATTGAAACGTGTGCTGGTGGTGCCCGAAGAATTGTCGGCGGCGGATGGAACGATGACGCACACTTTCAAGGTGCGGCGACGGGGAATTGAGGAGCGCTACCGCGAGTTGATCGATGAGATGTACGAGAAGGCGGAGGCGTCCGGAGGCTAAGCCGGTGGAGTGCCGGGCGTCCCCGCCCGGCTGGACGGGTGAGACGCCCGTCGCTCCAACGAAATATGGCTGCCACCTTCTTAAATGCTTCCTGCCCGCCGATTCCAAAACCTTTACAATAAGGTTATGACGGACTCGTTCATTATCGCTGGCAGGCAATTCCGTTCTCGCTTGATCGTGGGGACCGGCAAATACAAATCTTTTCAGGAAACCGCCCGCGCGCTCGAGGCCAGCGGCGCAGACATGGTGACGGTGGCCGTGCGCCGGGTGAATCTTGACCGCAGCAAGGAATCTCTGCTCGATTACATCGATCTGAGTAAATATTTTCTTCTGCCGAACACCGCCGGCTGCTATACCGCCGACGACACCATCCGCACGGCCCGGCTGGCGCGCGAGGTTGGGCTCTCGGATTGGATCAAGCTGGAAGTGATTGGCGACCAGGCAACGCTGTATCCGGATGTGCAAGCGACGCTCGAAGCCACAGGTGTGCTGGCGAAAGAGGGATTCACGGTGCTGGCCTACACGTCGGACGACATCGTGTTCGCCAAACGGCTGGTGGACGCGGGAGCTTCGGCCGTGATGCCTTTGGGCGCGCCGATCGGCAGCGGTCTGGGCATTCAGAACACCGCCAACCTGCGTATCCTGCGCGAGATGATCACGGCAGTCCCGTTGATTGTGGACGCGGGCGTGGGCACAGCTTCCGACGCGGCCATTGCCATGGAACTCGGCTATGACGCGGTGCTGATGAACACCGGCATCGCCGGCGCTCAGGAACCGGTGCTGATGGCGGAAGCAATGAAACACGCCGTGCTGGCAGGAAGACAAGCGTATATGGCGGGACGAATGCCGCGGAAGCTCTATGCGACGGCCAGTTCGCCGCTGGAAGGCGTGGTGCGGTAGAGGCTGTTCGTGTGGGGACGGGCGCCCTCGCCCGTCCAAGCCGAGCGCAGCTCGGCCTCTGCCTGTGGTCGCAGCAACTCTGGATTCCCACTAGAAATTGGGTTGGACGGGCGTGACACCGCCACCGGAAAAACATCGGGCGGCCACCAGGGCCGCCCGATTTACATCTGTTCGACTCGTTGGCCTTAGAGCATTTTGACGCTATCAACGTGGATCTTGTCGCCGTCGATGTGCCCGGTCACGGCAACGTGATGTCCATAGTGCTCCTTGAGGGCATCGGGATTGTCCACGGCCAAGACCTTCTGGTCGTTGTCGGTAACGACGACTGGGCTGGCGCCGGCTTTGATGCACTTCTTCGCGCATCCGGCATGGTCTGCGCTGGCTCCCTTAACCCCACACTTGGAATCGCTGACCCAGCCGTTCACGGTTTGGGCATCGCTGGCAAATGACACCGAGGCAACCGACACCGTCAAAGCGCCGGCAAGTAACAACAAGAGTAGTTTTCGCATATCACCCTCCTTAGATTGGTTCCCACACATGATGCGATCTCTGCACTCTATCACAGAAGGCGCAGAGGGGGGCTGCGAAAAATTGGCTGCAAGAAAGGGAAAGCTGCTCCGTTCAACCAGCAACTATCTTTCGTTCTTGGCGCGGCCGGCGGGTGGCTTCTGCGGAGGGTCGGGAGCGATGTAAACAACTTCTCCCTGACGAGTGTAGTGAAGCTGCTCGCGGGCTTCCTTCTCGATGGCGGCAGGATTGGATTTAAGCGATTTGATCTGGTCAACGTGCTGATTGTTTTCCTTCTGCAGACGCTCGACTTCAATCTGGAGCAACTGCATCTCGGCGCGCTTCTGGCGATACATGACGATGCCGTTGGCTCCGAACATGGCGTGCAGCAGCAATCCAACGATAAGAACGACGGCGGCCGCGGTTCCCAGACGACGCCACTCCAGCACGAACCACGACCACGCCGGGCGCGTGCGTTCGACCCAGCGCGCCGCCACGGCCTCCGCCCGGGGAGCCTGGTCTTTGGCTTGATTGAGCACCGCGCGCAGCCCTTCCTCCGGACGTGGAAGGATGCGCATTCTTGGCGGTCCTAGTCGAAGATCCATGCTTTCGCTGCCGCACTCAACTTTGCGAGGTCTTCCCGGCTGCGCGCTTCGCTATACACGCGCACCACTGGCTCCGTGCCCGAAAGCCGGAAGCAAACCCACGATCCGTCGGCGAGGACGAGTTTGAGTCCGTCGATCCTCACCACTTTGGCAACTTTGATGCCATAAAACTCGCTCGGATCGCCCCGTAACTTCTCAGTAAACTTCTGTTTTACCTCCGGCGTCAAGCGGAAGTTCTCCCGCAGCGGATAAAAGGAACCAACTTTGGCAAATAGGCCGCCGAGTTGTTTGCCGAGCGAAGCGCCGCGGCGAGCGACCATCTCGCAGCACAGTAACCCGGCGAGCACGCCGTCTTTCTCCGGGACGTGTCCGCGGATGGAAAGCCCGGCGCTTTCTTCACCGCCAATGAGTATCTTGTCCTGCTTGATGAGTTCACCAATGTATTTGAAGCCAACGGGCGTTTCGTAGAGCTCGATTTTGTATTTTTCGGCAAGCGCATTGATGAGATTGGTGGTGGCAACGGACTTGCCGACTCCGTTTTTCCACCCGCGGGTTTCGACCAGGTAGTCGAAGAGCAGAGCAATGATGTAGTTGGCCTGGAGGAACGTGCCATCTTCGTCGACAATTCCGAAGCGATCGGCGTCGCCATCGGTCGCAATGCCAATGGCCGCGCCAATTTCGCGCATCTTGTGACGCAAGTCATCGAGCAGGCGATCGTCGGGTTCCGGGGCGTGGCCTCCGAAGAGCACGTCGCGGGTGTCGTGGACGGTGGCCACGGTTACGCCAGCCTCGCGCAGGAGCGCGTCAGAATAACCGCGGGCAGCGCCCCACATGGGATCGAAGGCAATCTTGACGCCAGCTTTCTTGATGACGTCGAGATCGACGATTTCGCGCAAACGCGAGAGATACATGCGGCGCGGGTCGATCGATTGTGACTCAGCTTTTGCTGTGTGGGGCGTTTGCGGATTTGCGTCGAAGGCTGCGATCTCGGATTCGATGGCTTGCGTGACTTCCGGAAGCGCGGGCGCGCCGTCCGGCGTCGAGAACTTGATTCCGTTGTATTCGGGCGGATTGTGCGAGGCGGTGAAGTTGATGGCGCCGTCGGCCTTCGACTGGATCACGGCGTAGGAAATTGCGGGTGTAGGCGCAGGCTCCGCGATAACCAGCGGCGTAATGCCGTAGCTGGACAAGATGTCGGCGGCCATGGCGCAGAAACTTTCGCCCAGAAAGCGCGGGTCGCGTCCGACGATGACTTTTGGTCCCTTCGATTTCTGCGACGACACGTAGCGCGCGATGCCGTGCACGGCCCGGTGAACATTGGCAAACGTGAACTCCTCGGCCATCACGGCCCGCCATCCAGAAGTGCCAAACTTAATTTGCGTTGCCATCGGCTGCCTCGTATGCTTCGAGTGAAACCTCGAACACTTGATTTTATATGACCGACAAAAGGCTCGTTCTTACGACTTGCGGTTCGCTCGAAGAAGCCCGGAGCATCGCCCACGCGCTGGTGGAGCGGCAACTGGCAGCCTGCGTCAACATCGCTCCCCAGATTGAATCGGTCTATCGCTGGCAAGGCGAGATCGAGACGGCAACCGAGTGGCTCCTCGTGATCAAGACAACGGCAGACGCTTTCGATCGCCTGCGCGAAGCTTTGAGTGAGCTGCATTCCTACGAACTTCCAGAGTGCATCGAGATCGCGATTGAGGGTGGGAGCGCGGCGTACCTGGAGTGGATTGGAGAATCGGTGCGGTAAGACAGCTGTCAGTTATCAGCTATCAGTTTTCAGTTAAATCAGTTTTTACTGACCACTGACAACTGATCACTGACAGCTAGATCGCCGCCAGCGCCTGGTCGAGATCGGCGAGGATGTCGTCCACGTCCTCGATTCCGACGGAGATGCGCACCATGCCGTCGCTGATGCCGATTTTGCGGCGCCCCTCTTCGCCGACGGCAGCGTGCGTCATGGTCGCGGGATGCGAAATCAGGGTTTCGACACCGCCCAGGGACTCGGCCAGCGAACAGATGTGCACCTTGCGCAGCATCTTGTTGGCGTTCGCGAGCGATCCGGTTTCGAAGGCGATCATCGATCCGAAGCCCGACATCTGGCGCTTGGCCAGTTCGTGCTGCGGATGATCGGGCAGTCCTGGATAGAAAACCTTCTGCACTTTTTTGTGCTTTGAGAGATAGTCGGCGACTTTGCGGCCGCTGCGGTCGTGCTGTTCCATGCGAACGGCCAGAGTCTTGACGCCGCGCAGGATCAGCCAGCACTCGAAGGGCGACAGGATAGCGCCGGCGGCCTTCTGAAGAAAAGCGAGTTTTTCCGCCTGCTCGGGTTTGGTGCAGGCCACTACACCTCCCAGCCCGTCGCTGTGCCCGTTGAGGAATTTTGTGGTGGAGTGGACGACCATGTCGGCGCCGAGTTCGATCGGGCGCTGGAAATACGGCGACATGAAAGTGTTGTCGACGACGACCTCGACGCCGTGCCGGTGGCTGAGTTCAGAGATAGCGCGGATGTCGCTGAGCTGCATCAGAGGGTTGGTCGGCGTCTCCAGGAACACCAGCCGGGTGTTCTTCTGGAATGCCCGCCCAACGTTGTCGACGTCGGATGTATCGACGTAGGTGAATGTAAGACCAAAGTTGACGAGGACTTGATTGAACAGGCGCGGCGTCCCGCCATAGAGATTGTGGCCGGCGACGACGTGGTCACCGGCTTTGAGCATCGAAGCGATGGCGTTGATCGCCGCCATTCCACTGGCGAAAACGCGCGATGCCGTTCCCCCTTCGAGCGCGGCCAGGTTGGTCTCCAGCCGGTCGCGAGTCGGATTCGATACGCGCGAGTATTCGTAACCTTTGTGTTTGCCGATCTCTTCCTGAACGTAAGTCGACGTAGCGTAAATCGGAACTGTGACCGCGCCAGTCGCTGGCTCAGGCTCTTGTCCAGCGTGGATGGCGCGGGTTGCGAAACCCGATTGTTTGGGAATCAAAGATTTCTCCTGGGTTCGCCAGTCGCCGTTCGCCATTCGCTTTTCGTGCGAACAGCGAACGGCGAAGAGCGTCTCTATATCCCGCCTTCAAAAATCTTCTTCGACAAATACCGCTCGGCCGAGTCGGGAATCAGCGTGACTACACGCTTCCCTGCCCCAAGCCGTTTTGCAATTTGCACGGCCGCATAGACGTTCGCGCCAGCGCTCGATCCTCCGAGGACGCCTTCGCACGCGGCAAGCTCTTTGACCATGCCGAAGGCCTGAACGTCGGTGACCATCATGATCTCGCTGCAAACGGAAGCATCGAAATTCTTCGGAATGAAGCTCGATCCGATCCCTTCCACTTTGTGCGGCCCCGGCTTGCCTCCGCCGTACACAGACCCTTCCGTTTCCACCAGGACGGTGTGCACGTGCGGCAGGCGCTCTCTCAGAAATCGGGCAATCCCGGTGAAAGTTCCGGCGGTGCCGCTGCCGACCGTAACGGCATCAATCCTTCCTTCCATCTGTTCGAAGATCTCGCGGGCGGTGGTCTCATAATGGATGTCGGGATTGGCGGGGTTCTCAAACTGCGCGGCCATGAAGGCGGAAGGGTCGGCGGCCGCGAGATCGTTGGCGCGCTGGATTGCGCCTTGCATGCCCTCGGCTTCCGGGGTGCGGGTCACCTCGGCGCCGAGGGCCCGCATGATGATGACCTTTTCCTCCGAAAATCTCTCGGGAACGAACAGCCGCACTTTGTAGCCGCGACTCACGCCGATCAGAGCGAGGCCGATGCCGGTGTTTCCGGCGGTGGCTTCGATGACGGTGCCGCCTCGCTTCAGCTTGCCTTCGCGCTCGGCGCGCTCGATCAAGCCAATAGCGGCGCGGTCTTTCACACTGCCGCCCGGGTTCAGGTATTCGAGCTTGGCAAAAATATCGGCCGCTCCCGGAGGAGCCAGCTTCTTCATTTGCAGCATCGGCGTTTCGCCAACGAGCTTGGAGATGTCGTCGCTAACGCGCAGGCGCGACTTTAAGGTTGTTATCGGCACCCTACAGAGTAAGGAACGGGAAGGGGAAGCGTCAATGCGGGGAATTTGTAATTTGGTAATTTGTAATTTGAAATCCGACGCTTGCCATGAGCCCGCGGCGAAAGTGCGAATCGGCTCGCCAGACTCTGCCATTCCGATTGCAAGATTACAAATTAAAAATCCCCCTCTACTGCGCCCCCGCAGCCGGCTCGGTCCCGGCGTAATAGCCGCTTTTCGTGCGGACGGTGAGTTTGCCGTAGGTGCGCGAATGGGCTTCCACTCTTACTTGCCGATAGCCGCCTTGGTTTTTTGGCGTCGCCGGTTTGTACCCGATGGTGTATTGGCTCCGGATATCGTGGGCCACGGCGCGGCTGAGGGCGTCAACTTCGTCCAGCGTTTGGGGGAAGAAAGCGATACCGCCAGTTCTCTCGGACATGATTTGCAGGGCACGTCTGGCGTGCTTAGGGTGCTCGTCCTTCTCCAGGATGCCAATAGCGTAAACGGTTGGGCCGCCGTCGCCCTGTAGACGTCGTACAGCCTGCTCAAGAGTTTCGGTGCTGTCGTTGTCCTCCCCGTCCGTGACTACAAAAATGACTTTCTTTTCGAGCTTCGCGTCTCTCTTCAAGTGGTCGGCGGAGGCTACGACCGCATCGTAGAGCGCCGTGCCCCCGCGAGCCTCGATTTTTTCCAGCCCCTCTTTCAGCTTATTGATGTTGGCAGTGAAATCCTGGTCAAGATAGTACTCGTCGTTGAAGTTGACGATGAACACCTCATCATTTGGATTCGACGAGCGCACCAGATTCAGGGCCGCGGCGTTCACCTTTTGACGCTTCTCGCGCATGGAACCAGAGTTATCGACCACGATGCCCATGGCAACGGGGATGTCTTCGTGGCGGAACAAGGTGATGGTTTGGAGATGTCCATCCTCGTAGACATTGAAATCGCCTTTGTCGAGGCTGGTGACGATGCGTTGCTTGTCGTCGATGACCGTGGCATGCAGCACGACTTCTTCGACCTGCTTGCGGAAAACGAAGACGCCGCTGTCGGTGGAATCCGGATTCTGAGCCGGGTTCGGAGAAATGCCCGGAGACACGTCCGGAGTTGCGGCCTGCCCCGCGGAAGCTGGCGGAGGTGAGGTGCTGGCGGATGGAGGTTGGGGCGCTGATTGGGGATTGGCGTGCAATTGCGAACTCGCAGCCGGAGCGAAAGCCGGCTGGTTCGGAGCTCCGCCTTGCGCTTGAGAGTTAGCCAGGAACAGCGTTGTCAGGAGGAAGAGAATCAGTGGACGAACATTATTCCGTCGGCGCATAGTAACCCGTCTTGGCGTAGACCCGTAGCGGCGGCAATCCTTTTGGCGGCAAGAGCTTCACTTTTATTTTATGCCATTTGCCATCGTGCACTGGGTTCTTTGGACGGTATCCGATGACATATTGGTTGCGCAACTCAATGCCAATTTTTGTGGAAACGTCCGCCAGGTCGTTTGGGTTATCAATGGTAAAAGCGCGGCCACCGGTCAGTTCGGTGACATCGCTGAGCAGACTAGGCCCGAGCCGCTCTTCTTCGGTCGGGAAGTAATGATCGTAGATGCCGATGGCGTAGATCAGAATGTCGGCCTCTTTAACCATCGACCGGATCTCGCCTTCCGTGTAGCGGCTATGGTTATCGCCGCCGTCGGAGATGATCAGCAACGCCCTTTTCGGATACTTGGCCTGCCGCATTTTGGTGACGCCCAGGTAAATGGCATCCAGCAGTGCCGTGCGGCCCCTGGGAACCGTGTAGATGAGCCGTCCCTGAATGTCATCGACCGAACTGGTGAAATCGGCAATCTCCTCGGGCTTGTCGGCGAAGGTGATCATGAAGAACTCGTCCTGCGGGTTGGCGGTCTTGAAGAACTCGACAACCGCCTCGCGGGCGCGATCGATCTTGCTCCCCATGCTGCCGCTCATGTCAAAAATCACGCCGATCGAAACCGGAGCGTCCTCGCTGGAAAAAGTCTTGATCTCCTGCTGGTCCCTGCCTTCGAAAAGGTTGAAGTTCTCGCGGTCGAGGCCGGTCACAAGCCGGTTTAAGGGATCGGTGATGGTGACCGGCACCAGCACCATGTCCACGTCCACTTTGATGGGCTTGGTGTGAGTCTTGAGCGCCGGATCGATGTCGGGCTCTTTCGGAGCCGGCGGTTGAACCCGCGGCTGGATGTGAACGTCCTCAGTCGAAGTCTGGGCGAGAAGCGGAAGGACGCTGCACACAGCCACCAGAAGAACAGCGAAGGAGAATCGAGCCGAGAACTGTTTGCGGTACAACATACGCCCCACTAAATCCGCGCCGTGAAGGGAGGCGACCCGCATTCCCAAAAAAAGGCGGGCCACAAAAATCTCTACTGAGCCGCATACTAGCACAATCTTCAGAAAGTGTTGTCACCTTTCGTACGCGACCCTTAGGGAACCTCTGATTAAGTCGTTTCACGGGGAGCTTTGAAAGGGCATGGCTTCAGCCATGCCGTCAGAACCCTCTAAACAAGCGGCTTTAGCCGCTGAGGGTCGCACCTTTAGCGTAGCCCGTCTAGCCGGCTAGGACTTAATCAGAGTTTCCTTGGATTCGGCGATACCGCCTCCGCTTCCGACTCTGCGCATCTTTTTTCTCTTTTTGCCCATTTGGGCCGCGGCCGGATCGTCCCTGCTACAATTCTGCCTTCCCTCTATGGCACTCATTTCTCCATTTCAAGCTTGGCGCTACGATCCCGAGCGCGTGCCGATCCAGCAGGTTGTGACCCAGCCCTACGACAAAATCACCCCTGCAATGCAGGAACGCTACTACCAGGCCAGTCCTTATAACCTGGTGCGGATTATTCTCGGAAAACGCCTGCCGGGGGACAGCGACGACGGGAACGTCTATACGCGAGCGGCAGCGGCGTTCCAGAACTGGCGCCAGACCGGCATTTTGCGACGGGATCCCGAGCCTTCGATCTACCGATATTCCCAGGCGTTCAGAGTTCCGGAAGGCGCTCCAGGAGGCGTTCTCGGAACCCAGGCGCGGGCCGAACGGCGGGGCTTCATCGCACTCGGCCGGATCGAGGAATACTCCGCGGGCGTCGTGTTCCGGCACGAGCAGACGCTGGCCAAGCCGAAGGCCGACCGGCTCGACCTGCTGCGCATGAATCGAGCCCACTTCGGCCAAATTTTCATGCTGTACAGCGGGGCGGGCAAGGTAGATGCCCTGCTCGATTCGTCGGCGGACCCAAACATTGAGGTCACCGACGAGTACGGTGTCTCGCACCGCGTCTGGAAGATCTCCGATGCCGCGGTCATTGCCTCCGTGCAGGAACAGATGCGGGATCGGAAGCTGATCATCGCCGACGGCCATCATCGCTACGAGACTGCTTTGACTTATCGCAATGAACGGCGAGCCGAGGCCGATAACGACCGGCGAGCCGCGCCCGAGATGGGGTCGGGCCTTCCCGCTCCTTACGACTGGGTGATGATGACCTTTGTCGATATGGATTGCCGCGATAAAGATTGCCCGGGCCTGGTCATTCTGCCGACGCACCGGGTCGTGTTCGGCCTGCCATCTTTTTCGGCGGCGCGATTTCAGGCGGAGGCCCGGAGGTTCTTCAATGTGGAAGACGTCGATGCCGGAATCGACGCGGCGCGAGCCACCGCCATTCTGCGACAGGCAGGGCACACAGGAACGGCGCTGCTCGCGGTCGCCGCCGGGCGCGCATTTCTGCTGCACTCGCCGAAGGCCATTGGCGACGGCTTGTTCGGCAACCTTTCTCTGCGCCAGCAAGCGCTCGACGTCGTGCAACTGCACAAGTGCCTGCTGCAAGGTGTTCTGGAGATTTCGGAGGAAGCCATTCGCAATCAGGAGAACGTTTCCTATTGTCGCGAGGCCGCTGAAGCCCTGTCGCAGGCGCAAAGTGGAAAGGTCCAAGTTTCGTTCCTGATGAATCCGGTACGCATGGAGCAGGTCCGCGATATCGCTCTTGCCGGCGAAGTACTGCCCCAGAAGTCCACCGATTTCTACCCCAAGTTGCTGAGCGGGCTCACGATCTATGCGCTGGAGTAGCAAAATCAGTTCTCAGTACCCAGTACCCAGTTCTCAGAGGAAAGTGGGGCACTGGGTACTGAGTACTGGGTACTGGGTACTCTTGGCCACGGTGACGCTTCTGTCCGCAGCGCCCTCTGCGGACGAGAAGCACATCTCCGTCTATTCTCCGGTCGCAACCTACACGCTCCCGGTTCTGGACCGTGCGGGCCGCGAGTATGTCGGACTGCTCGAACTTCTGGAGCCGCTTGGCCGCGTAAGCAGCGAGTCGGATGGGCGGCGCTGGAGACTTCGCTATAACGCGATCGAGGCCGAGTTTTCTGCGGGAAAGACGCGGGCCAAGATTCGCGGGCGCGATTTTGATTTCATGGCTCCTTTCCTTGTTGAAAACTCGCGCGGCTTGGTTCCGCTCAACTCGTTAGGCGAACTGCTGCCGCGCTTTCTGGGAACGCCGGTTAATTTTCGCGAAGGCGCGCGCCGGTTATTCGTCGGCGCTGTCGGCATACAAATCGGTTTCCAACTGGACGCGAGCGACCCGCCGCGGCTGGCGCTGAATTTCAGCGGTCCGGTGAACCCCACTATCTCCACCGAACCGGGCAAGCTGCGCATGGTCTTTAAGCGGGACCCGGTCGTGTCCCCGGGAAGCCAGATTATTTCTTTTGCCAACCAGGTCATCACCCTGGCCAGCTACTCCGAGAGCAACGGCGACGCCGAATTGGACGTGGCTGCGACCGAGCCGCTGATGGCGAGCTTCACCAACGACAGAAGGACGATCGTCGTTTCGGCTGTCCCACAAACGCCAGCCACACCGAGTGGCGCTCCACCACAGAATCCGGCGCAGGCTGCAAACATCGCCTCGGGCACTCATCGTGTTCTGGCCGTGGTCGATCCCGCGCACGGCGGCGACGAGCGCGGCGCGGCCTTGACCGACACGCTGGCCGAGAAAGACGTCACGCTCGGATTTTCGCGGCTGCTGCGGCACGAACTGGAGATTCGGGGGTTCGCGGTCGCGTTGCTGCGCGACTCCGACACCAGTTTGACTCTGGATCAGCGCGCCGCGGCAGCAAACGTTGCGCGCGCCGGAATCTACATCAGCCTGCACGCGGTTTCGCAAGGCAGTGGCGCGCGTGTGTACACCGCGCTGCTTCCGGTGGAAGGAACGAGCAATGGAGTATTTCATGCGTGGAATGCGGCACAGGCGCCGGTTTTGCCTGTTAGCAAAATCGTGTCGGCGGCAATCGTTGCCGAGATGCAGAAGAGAGAATTTCCGGTTCGAGCATCTTCCGCTTCCCTGCGTCCGCTGAACAATGTGCTCATGCCCGCGGTCGCGGTGGAACTGGCGCCCGGAGCCGATGGCGTCGCCGACTTGACCTCTGCCAGTTATCAACAACGGGCCGCGTCGGCGATTGCCGATGCTGTCGTCTCCGTCCGCGACCGCCTGGGAGTACAACCATGAAGGTGCAACCATGATCCCACGGCATCTTCTAATCGGCGTCGCCACGCTGCTGGTGCTAGTGGTGGCGATGGGAATCTACCTTCGCCACATGCGGCGCCAGGCCGGGCAATTTGAGTCTGAGGCGGCCGACGCATTACCGGTAGCTCCTCCAGCCTCCGGCCCAACGGAGACGGTGACTTTGTATGTAGCCGATGACGAGGCCGGCGTGCTCCGCGCGCGATCGGCGCAGATTCCTCTTCCCGGAGGACGCCAGCAGCGAGCCGAAGAGTTGTTGCGCGCGCTGCTTCGCATCTACCAGCAACCTGGCGCGGCCCATCCTCTGGCTCCGGCGGCGGACATCCGCAGCATCTACCTGGTCGCTCCGGGCGCGGCCGTCATTGATCTGAATGCCGCCTTCGCCGACCAGCATCGCTCCGGCATTCTCAGCGAGCAGCTCACCGTGAATTCGCTGGTTGAGACGCTGGCCCTCAACGTTCCGGGGATCAATCGGGTCAACATCCTGGTCGAAGGCAAGACGCGCGAAACGCTCGCGGGACACGCGGACTTGACCGAGTCGTTCGATGTGATCACGGTTGAACAGGCGGGCAATCAGTAAGGCCGGGCGAGTGGCGTTTCATTTTTTCGGAGCGCGCCGGCACAAATCCCGTAATAACAATTCCCCTGGCGATAAACGCGCGTTTGCATTCAAAACTCTCAGTGAGTGTAATTGCCTGATTGCGTCAATTATGGAAACCCCGTGTCGCTTAAGTGTAGAGTGCTAAATCATGAAGGCTAACACCATTCGAATGGTTCTCCTGCTGGTTGTGGCTTCTGGGAGTGGTTTGGGGCAAGCAAAGCAGAATCCGCTGGACGAGTTCCCTGAGCGCATTTCTATTCCGTCCGACAATGTGTGCGGCACACTCGAACATACCCTCACTGGCCGACCGGTGGCGAACATGCGATTGGAATTGAAGCCTGTGAGCTACAAGTTTTTGCATCCACACGAGTCGAGCTTCACGGTTTTCGTGGGTAAAACAGTGAAGAAAAGCAGCAGTGGTCAAGATGGAAAGTTCGACCTGCGCGGGGTTAAGCCGGGCATATACAAGATCAGAGTTGCTTCCTCACCCGAGGGAGCATGGAGGGAATTATACATTCTTCATCCAGCGGGGCGTAATGGCTGCACTCTGCGGGTCGCGCTTGATGTGGAGCACAACTGGGTCTTTTTAAGCAAGCAATGATGGGCAACGCTCGGGCGTCACACGTCGCAAACTCCCTGTTCCCGGTGATTGTTGGCGTAACATCCCCATTACACTCACAATCAATTCCTTCTCGTATACTTCACGGCAAGACCCTGCCACCGCTGCATCGGAGGAATGATGGAGTATCTACTTGTCCTGAACGATTCACCATACGGAAGTCAGCGTACCTACAATGCACTTCGCTTGGCCGCCGCGCTGGCGAAGGGCGCAACCACAGAAGTCTCCATTTTCTTGTTGGGCGACGGGGTGGTCAGCGGATTGCGGATGCAATCCCCGGCAGATGCGTCCTATAACGTTCAGGAAATGCTGCGTCTTTTGGCTGCGCAAGGTGTCTCGATCGGTGCCTGCCGCACTTGTTTGGAGGCGCGTGGGATTGATGATGCCTCGCTCGTCGCTGGCATCAACCGCCGCACCTTGGACGACCTTCGCAATTGGACAGAGAAAGCAACGAAGGTGTTAGTGTTCTGATCGGGCAGTCGGAGTCTGTGCGCCCCAAAATATCAACCATGCACAATTTCCCGCTCCGACGCCCACGCTGACACCTTGCACGCCGTGCCGGAAGTTTCGGGACCGGACATTTCGAGAACTGAACGCCTCCATTGGCGAAAAATCCCCATTACACCAACAACCCTTAGCTGGGAAGCCCCCGCATCGTAGATTTTATCGTTGGACCAGCCGCCCACTTCTATTCATCACAAACGGCCGGTGTGCACCATCACAGACATCCATCCCGTCGATTGTGACAATATTGCCTCAGAGCGGAGCAGGCAGCAGTGTGCGCTCTTATTGAGGCGGCCCTAGAAGCTGCCCGAAAGCCATTTCAGCGCTCTTTGACAATTTCATTTGAGGCGTTTAGGGGGGCGTGGATCTGCTAACTCCTTATTCCGGAATACTTTAATATAAGTCCTTATTATTCAAAGACCAACTCCGGAAATTCCCGCCAACTCTATGATTCTACGAGGCCGAGGGGGAGGGGGGTACGGGTACCAACTGGTAAACACCTCCGCATGTCCATACATCCCCTCCCAATTTTCATACTTCATACAGGAGTTACAAAATGTCCTTATATCCGAAAACTGTTAAACGATGTCAGCACATTAAGGTGAATGGCACGCAATGCGGTTCCCCCGCCCTGCGCGAGAGTAAGCATTGCTACTACCACGTTCGGTACCATTGGCCGGAGTTGGAGGCTCTGCCAGACAATAACGAGTGGCGCAGACCATTGCCGACCCTTGAGGATGCAAATTCCATACAAGTGTCGCTGGCCAACGTGATGGAACGTCTGGTCATGCGGGAAATCGATCACAAGACGGCAGCGCTGATGCTGTATGCGTTGCAGACGGCGTCCATGAACCTGAAACGAACCTCGCTGGAACCGGAACTGCCGACGCTGGTAGTGATTGATCGCGAGTCGGTGGCGAACCGTCCGCTTGGCGCCTCGGCGTGGTCAAGGGTCGAGGGACGCGAGTACGACGATCTGAGCAAAGACGATCTCAGCGAAGAAAGCGATCGCCAGCAACCGGCAGACTCGATAGTCCGGCAATCGCTCGGAGAGTTTGCACCAAAGGCGCTGTGCGAGGGCGAATAGGGCGGCTGAGTGATGAAAGCCGACAGCTGAGATCTGATCCGGAGCAGCAGCAATCACCGTCGCCGACTGTTAGAATCCCTTCTAATGATTTTTCGCAGCGATAACCGCGCTCCTGAGCAGATTCGTCCTGTCAACATTATTCCTGACTTCATCTCGACTGCGGAGGGTTCGGCGCTGATTGAGATGGGCAACACGCGCGTTATCTGCACGGCTTCGGTCGAGGAGGCGGTGCCTGCGTTCTTGCGCAATTCGGGCAAGGGATGGATTTCCGGCGAGTACGGAATGCTGCCGCGCTCGACGCTGACGCGGACGGCGCGGGAATCGGCCAAGGGACGGCAAAGCGGGCGCACGCAGGAGATTCAGCGGCTCATCGGACGCTCGCTGCGCGCGGTGGCCGATTTGAAGCGACTGGGCGAGCGCACCATCTGGATCGATTGCGACGTGATCCAGGCGGACGGGGGCACGCGAACGGCTTCGATCACCGGAGCATTTGTCGCGCTGGGCCTGGCTTTGCAGCGCCTGATCGATGCGGGAACATTGACGGCGGCGCCGATCAAGGATTTTGTGGCGGCGATCAGCGTAGGTATCGTGGACGGCGAAGTTCTGCTCGATCTTAATTACGAAGAAGACTCGCGCGCCGACGTGGATATGAACTTCGTCATGACGGCAGGCAACAAAATCGTCGAACTGCAAGCCACCGCCGAGCACCAGGTGTTTGACGACACACAACTGGCGAAGATGATGTCGCTCGGGCGGCAGGGCATCCAGTCGCTGATCGCCAGGCAGCGGTCATTGCTGGGAAAACTCGCTCTGCGGCAGTGAATTTCGCCTACGGGGCAATCCCCAACTTCTCTTGCCGGCAGAACACGTCCTTTTGTGGGAAACCGCTTATGCTCATGGCAGAGGCTGTAGTTTAGAATTACCTGAAGTATTGCACTGATAATCTGATGGGAGGATTTATGAAACTTACCACCGGCAAACTTGCCGGAATGAAGGCTGTATCGAATGAACGTGGCGTAATCGCCGCTGCCGCCATGGACCAGCGCGGCTCACTGCAGAAGTCTCTCGCCAAGGAGAAAGGCTCGGCCGTCTCCGACGAAATGATGGAAGAATTCAAGATATTGGTGAGTGAGGTGCTGACGCCACATGCCAGCGCCATCCTGCTCGATCCCGAGTGGGGGCTGCCGGCTTCGAAGCGGCGGGCCAAGAACGCCGGGCTGCTGCTGGCCTACGAAAAGACCGGTTATGACAAAACTGGACCCGGGCGCCTGGGCGATTTGCTCGACCACTGGTCGGCGCGGCGGCTGAAAGAAGCGGGCGCGGACTGCGTCAAGATTCTGCTTTACTACACGCCGTTTGATCCGAAAGACGTGAACGACAAGAAGCACGCCTGGGTCGAGCGTATCGGCGACGAGTGCCGCGCCAACGACATCCCCTTCTTCCTCGAGTTCGTCGGCTACGAAGAAGGCGCGGACGAGAAAGGACTCGAGTACGCCAAAAAGAAACCGCACATCGTCACCGAGAGCATGCGGGAATTCAGCAAGCCGCGCTACGGCGTCGACGTGCTCAAAGTCGAAGTGCCCGTGAACATGAAGTTCGTCGAGGGCACAAAATCGTTCGGAGGCGCGAAGGCGTACACGAAGAAAGAAGCCATCGACCTGTTCCACAAGGCTGCCAACGTGGCGACCAAGCCGTTCATTTATCTCTCGGCTGGAGTCAGCAACGCGGAATTCAGCGAGACGCTCGAACTGGCCGGAGAATCGGGCGTGAAGTTCAACGGCGTGCTCTGCGGACGCGCCACCTGGAAAGACGGTATCCCGATCTACGCGAAACACGGCGCCGATGCGTTCCGCAAGTGGCTGGAAACCGAGGGCGTGAAGAACATCCACAACGTCAACGACAAACTGAAGGCCGCGACCTCGTGGCACTCGATTTACGAAGTGTGACCGGCGCCGGTCCAGCCATTCCGCTTTCAACTTTGGGGCGGGTCTTCGGGCCCGCCTTTGTTTCCTGCCTGACCTGAATGCTGAGTGCTGACCCCATGCCTGACCGCAAAACCGCTCTGATCACCGGCGCCTCGTTCGGCATCGGATTGGAATTCGCCCGCATCTTCGCGCGCGAAGGCTACAACCTGGTTCTCGTCGCCCGCAGCGCGGACAAGCTCCGGCAACTCGCGTCCGAACTCGAGAAGTCGCACGGCACGCGTTCGCTGATTCTGCCAACCGACCTGTCCGAACCTGGAGCGCCCGCGTATGTGCTCGATCAGACGACGCGCGCGGACATTCAAGTCGATGTCCTCGTCAACAATGCGGGATTCGGACAGTACGGTTTGTTTGCCGAGAACGATCTGGAAGAATGTCTGCGCCAGATCCAACTCAACGTGACGACTCTCACTCACCTCACGCGCCTGTATCTTCCGGCGATGATGGAGAGAAAGAGCGGAAAAATTCTGAACGTGGCGTCCACCGCGGCGTTTCAGCCGGGGCCGCTGATGGCCGTATATTTCGCGACCAAGGCTTACGTCCTGCATTTGTCGGAGGCGCTGGCGAATGAACTCAACGGGACGGGCGTCACCGTAACCTGCCTGTGCCCGGGCCCAACGGCCACGGAGTTCCACAAGCGCGCGAATGCAACCGGCCAGCGGCTGCTGAAGTTCGGCGCAATGGACGCGCGCACCGTTGCCGAGGACGGTTATCGCGCATTGATGGCTGGAAAACCGGTGGTGATTTCGGGATTCAAGAATTGGCTGGCGGCGCAGTCGGTGCGGTTCTTCCCACGCCGGCTGGTGACCGCGATCGCGCGGAAGATACAGGAGCAGTAGCCGGCGATGAAGCGACGGGCTTCCCCGCCCGTCTGGACGAACTTAAGCCGAAGAGATGCTGCGCGCCGAGAGACGCGGCAAGCCGCGTCTCTACCCGAAACTTGTTACTTTGTCTTGCGACCAGCCACTGCCGCTTGTACGCGGCTGTGACGGCGTCCGTAGCCGAAGTAAATCGTCATACCGATCACTAGCCAGATAATCAGCCGCAGCCATGTGTCGCGCGGCAGACTCATCATCAGGAGCCCCGCCACCAGAATCCCCATAATGGGCACGAACGGCACCCATGGCGTTTTAAACGGACGAGCCAGTTCGGGCCGGCGCACGCGCAGAATCCACACGCCCGCGCACACGATCACAAACGCCAGCAGCGTGCCAATGCTGACCAGTTCGCCCAGAACGCCGATCGGAATCAACGACGCGAAAATTGCCACGAATATCCCCACGGTGATGCTCGAGATCCAGGGAGTCCGGAAGCGCGGATGGACCGCACCGGCCCACTGCGGCAGAAGCCCATCGCGCGACATGGAGTAGAACACGCGGGACTGCCCCAGCAGCATCACCAACATCACACTGCCCAGGCCGGCAATCGCCCCCAGTTTCACGAGGATGCTGCCCCAGCGCACTCCGGTGTGATCGATGCCAACTGCAACCGGATCGGGGACGTTCAAAGTGGTGTACGAAACGACTCCCGTGAGCAGTCCGGAAACGAGGATATAGAGGATCGTGCAAATCACCAGCGAACCGAGAATGCCGATCGGCATATCCCGCTGTGGCCTTTTCGCTTCCTGGGCTGCGGTGGAGACGGCGTCAAAGCCGATGTAGGCGAAGAAAATGACTCCGGCCCCTCGCGCGATTCCGGACCAACCGTAATGTCCGAATTCCCCGGTATTGGGTGGAATGAACGGATGCCAGTTATGGGCGGCGATGTCCGGGTGCTTCAGAATAAAGCCGCCCGCAATCGCAATAAACGTCAGCACGATTGCAACCTTAACGATGACGATTGCCGAATTGAAGTTCGCCGATTCCTGAATGCCGATGACCAGAATCGTGGTCACGGCAACAATACCGATAAAGGCGACCAGGTTGAACGAACCATGAACATGCGTAAGAGTGGCCGGATCGACTCCGTGGGCTTGCAGAGTTGGCAGGATGGTGGCCAGCCGCTCCCATCGGTTGTTGTACATCACCATGTCCGTGCCGGGAGTTGCAGTCAGCGACGGCGGCAAATGAATGCCATAGTCTTGAAGGAAGCTGTTTACGTAGCCGCTCCAGCCGGAAGCGACCGTGGCGGCGCCAAAAGCGTATTCGAGAATCAAGTCCCATCCGATGATCCAGGCAAAAATCTCGCCGAGGGTCGCGTAACCGTAGGTGTAGGCGGAACCGGCGATCGGGATCAGCGCGGCAAACTCCGAATAGCAGAGGCCCGCAAACGCGCACGCAATGCCTGCAAGAATGAAAGAAAACACGATGGCGGGTCCGGCGTACTGCGCGGCGGCCGCTCCGGTCAGAACAAAAATGCCCGCTCCAATGATGGCGCCGATGCCCAGCGTAATCAGGTTGGTCACGCCCAACGCCCGCTTCAGCGAATGTTCCCCGCCTTCGGCGGACTCATCCAGAATCATTTCGAGTGGCTTGGTAGCCAGCAGATTGGCCATTTTCGTGGATCTCTCCTTAGAACCTAAGCGTTCGCACTTCGCGGCCGCCAGATGTAGTACACCGGGATGCCAAGCAGCACGATGAACAGTCCCGGCCAGGTGTATTGCGGTTTGTAGCGTAACAGCACCACGTCGATAAACAAAGCCATCACGATATAGATTGCAGGCAAAACGGGGTATCCGATGGCTTTGTACGGACGCTCGGCCTCGGGATGGGTGCGGCGCAAAACGAAAAGTCCGAAGATTGTGAGAACGTAAAACACCAGCACCGCAAAGATAATGTAGTCCAGGAGCTGGCTGTAACTGCCAGAGATGCAGAGGACGCACGTCCACGCCATCTGGACCATCAGCGAAACCGCAGGCGTCTTGTAGCTGGGATGCAGCCGGGCAACGCCGCGAAAAAACAGACCATCCTTCGCCATGGCGTAGTAGACGCGGGCCCCGGCGAGAATCAAGCCATTGCAGCAGCCGAAACAGGAAATCATAATGGCGACGGCCATCAGCTTGCCGCCAATCGAACCGAACATCTGCGTCATGACGGCGGTGGCGACGCGGTCCTCGCGGGCGTACTGGATGCCGCGCTCAATCAGCGTCGCTCCGGTCGGACTGCCCACCAGCGGCAGCGCGCTGAGATAAATAAAGTTGCACGCGATATAGAGCGCGATCACCACGCCGGTACCGAGCGCCAGCGACAACGGGAGATTCCGGCTAGGATTTTTTACCTCGCCGGCGGTAAACGTAACGTTGTGCCAGGAATCCGCGGAAAAGAGCGATCCGACCTGCGCAACCGCCAGCACGGTGAGCGTCGAGACCAGCACGCTTCCCCCTACACCTCCGCCGACGTCGTGCAAAATGCCAAGGCCCGAATTGTGCCAGAAGTTTGCGCCGAAATTCGCGGCCACCGCCTGCGCGTTGCGGCCAAGAAGAACTCCGAAGACGACCAGGCCAAGCAGCGCCGAAACTTTCGCGGTTGTGAAGATGTTCTGGATGAAAGCACCCGTCTTCACTCCGAAAATATTGACGATCGAAAGCGCGACCACTACCAGGATGGCTACAAGATTCTGCGTGTTCAGTCCAACATCCATGCCGCCCAGAATCATGGGCCCGATCGCGAACTTCGGGACTTTCCAAAAGTGGATGATCCAATGACTGGAGGAGATTGCCGGCCAGAAGATCCCGAGAAATTTGCCGAATGCAACCCCGACGGCCGCGATCGTGCCCGTCTGAATCACGAGAAACAGAGTCCAGCCGTAGAGAAAGCCCCAGAGCGGGCCGAGCGACTCGCGCAGATAGACATACTGGCCGCCCGCGCGAGGCATCATGGCAGCCAGTTCGCCGTAGGTGAGCGCGCCGATAATGGTGAGAAAGCCGGTGATGAGCCAGGCGCCAATAAGCAGCGCGGGCGAGGCGACCTCGCGAGAAATTTCGGCGGAAACAATGAAGATGCCCGAGCCGATCATGGAGCCCATCACCAGCATGGTCGCGCTGGTCAGGCCGAGACCTTTGACTAGCTCTATGTCCTGGTGGGTGTGCCGCTCCCAATCGCTGACTCTCGAAGCGGGAACTGGGGGTGGAACGTTCGTGCTCACGAACCTCCTAGGGGCCGTGGGGCGCAGGCATTGCGATTCTGTCGTTGCAAGAGCTTTTAACTTTATCGCAGAACTCTCAAGAATTCCTCTGCTGATTTGCCGGGATCCCGTAACAAGTCGGATATCACCGCTACGGCGTCGGCGCCAGCTTCGATGACGGAACGGGCGTTGGCGCGGGTAATGCCGCCGATCGCAACCAGCGGCTTGCGCGTCAGTTCCCTTGCCCGCCGAAGGCCTTCGAGTCCCACGACAGGATCGGGATTGGCCTTACTGCTGGTCGCGAAGATAGGGCCGATGGCCAGGTAGTCGGCGGAAGTCTTGTCGGCTTCCGCAAGCTGCTCGGGATTGTGCGTTGATACTCCCAGCCAGCGCGTCGGCCCAAGGATCGTCCTAGCAGCCTCGGGAGAAAGGTCGTCCTGCCCAACATGCAAGCCGTCGAAGCCTGCGGCCACGCAGAGATCGGCGCGGTCGTTCATGAGGAGCTTGACACTCGCTCCCAGCCGCGCTCTAAGTTCACGCGCCTGGTCTAGCATTTGACGGGCAGTTCCCTGTTTGTTGCGGTATTGCAGCAGCGTGATTCCGGCGGCGGAGAGTTCCTCGGCTGCGACGAACATGGCGGAAGCGTCAGGGAAACACGCAGCATCGAGGATCGGGTAGAGTCGCGGAAGTTGCAACATGGATTCATCTCGCAGTTTCTTTTTTCACCAAGAACCTCTCAATAAACCCCGTATCAAAATTGCCGGCGAGGAAATCCGGGTCGGCTAAGATTCGGCGGTGCAGCGGAATCGTCGTGTGAATTCCTTCCACGATAAACATTCCTAGGGCGCGGCTCATGCGCGAGAGGGCTTCGTTGCGGTCCTTGCCGCGGACAATCAGCTTGGCAATGAGCGAATCGTAGTATGGAGGAATCGTGCCTTCCGCGTAGGCGGCAGTGTCGATGCGCACGCCCGTTCCTCCCGGAGGATTGAACGTCGTGATCTTGCCGGCCGAGGGCGTGAACTTCTCCGGGTGCTCGGCATTGATGCGGCACTCGATGGCGTGTCCGCGATGGACGATGGGGCCGTGCAATACGTCGGCCATCTTTTCGCCGGCAGCAATCATGATTTGACTCTTGACCAAGTCGACGTCCGTGACCATTTCTGTGACCGGATGCTCGACCTGGATGCGCGTGTTCATCTCGATGAAGTAAAGCCGCCGTTCTTTGTCCGTGTCCGTGTCCTTGTCCATGAGGAATTCGACGGTGCCGGCATTCTGGTAGCCAACCTGGCTGAGCGTCTTGCTGAGAATGTCTCCGATTTCCTGGCGAAGCTCGGGCGTCATCCGCACGGATGGCGACTCTTCGAGCAGCTTCTGGTGGCGCCGCTGGATCGAGCACTCGCGTTCGCCCAGGCTGACGACGTTGCCGTGCTCGTCCGCTAGCACTTGAAACTCGATGTGGCGCGGGTGCTCGACATACTTCTCCAGGTAGAGATCGCCGTTGCCGAAGGCGGCCGCGGCCTCGGACTGCGCCTGCCGGTAAAGCGCGGGCAACTCATCTTCATTGCGCACAATGCGCATGCCGCGCCCGCCGCCGCCGGCCGTGGCCTTTAGGATCACCGGGAAATCGACCGTCCGCGCCCACTCGCGCGCTTCTTCAGCGGAGGCGACCACGCCGTCAGAACCGGGAAGGATGGGCACTCCGTGCTGCTTCATGGCGGCGCGAGCTTTTTCTTTTTCTCCCATCAGCCGGATGACATCGGGAGTGGGCCCGATGAACTTGACGTGACAGGCTTCGCAGACTTCCGCGAAGTTGGCGTTTTCCGAAAGCAGTCCGTAACCGGGATGGATGGCGTCCACGTTCGCGATCTCGGCGGCGCTGATCACGGCGGGAATGTTGAGATAACTTAGCGCCAGTTGCGGCGGGCCAATGCAAATCGCCTCGTCGGCAAAGCGCACGTGCAGCGAATTCCGGTCCGCCTCACTGTAGATCGCGACCGAGCGGATGCCGAGTTCCTTGCATGCGCAAATGACGCGCAGCGCAATCTCGCCGCGATTCGCCACCAGAATCTTATTGATCATGCTCTGCCTGGGATGATCTGCCTGGGGGTTCGGGCCTAGTCGAGTTAACATCCATCATTCTGCCGGCCGGAGGGCGAACAGTTCCTGACCGTACTCGATGGGCTGGCCGTTGGCGACGAGCCTCTTGACCAACTCTCCCGCCACGTCGCATTCGATTTCGTTCATCAGCTTCATCGCTTCGACGATGCACAAAACCTGGCCCACTTCCAGAAGATCGCCGACTTTGACAAAGGGCGGGGACCCGGGCGAGGGCGATTCGTAGAAAGTGCCCACGATCGGCGACCGCACAATGTGCAGATCTTCTTCCGGCTCAGGGACTGCCGCGACCTCCGCAGCGAGGTCGACCTTGGCAGGCGCCGAAGCGGGAATTTGGCCGCCCGCGTCAACTGGGGCCGGATGAACCGCGATATACCGCGAATCCGGCAATGCCACGGACGCCGGTTCGGCGGCGCGCTTGATCTTCACCTTGACATCGCCGCGCTCCAATTCAAATTCGGCGATGTCCTTTTCGATTAAAAACTCGATGAGTTCTTTCAGCTCTTTTTGATTCATGGATAAGGGCTGGCCCGCTTTCAAAATCCCGCTGACTGGGCAGCGGGCACGGCGGTCGTACTGACACCGTTATTGTCCAATCAACCGTCTGCTTACTTAACATTCTCCACTAAATAATAACCAGTTCCTTATCGGTGGGCGTCAGCACTTCGCAGCCCGAAGGGGTAACCACCACCACATCTTCGATCCGCACGCCCCACTTCCCAGGAACGTACGCCCCGGGCTCAATCGTGATGACCATTCCCGCTTCCAGTTTCTGGGCTTGTCCCACCGCCAGCCTGGGCGCCTCGTGGATCTCTAATCCTAAACCATGCCCGGTCGAATGGGTGAAATACCGGGCCAGTTTCCGCCGGCGAAGCACATCGCGCGCGACGCCATCCACTTCGGCGGCCGTCACACCGGGACGAACCGCCGCGATGGCAGCCTGCTGCGCTTCCAGCACGGCCTCGTAGAACTGCCGAGCTTCTGCCGGAGGCCGTCCGACGTGCACAGTTCGCGTGCGATCCGAACAATAACCGGCGAGTATAACACCAAAATCGCAGACCACGAACCCGCGCCGTGGAATGCGCGCGCCCGAGGCCCGGCCATGCACAATCGCCGAGCGCGTTCCGGAAGCGAGTATCGTCGGAAAGGACATGCCTTCGGCCCCGGCGCACCGGGCCTCGTATTCCATGGCGGCGGCGACTTCGACCTCAGTCACACCCGGCCGAATTTTCTTGCACGCAATCCGGAAAAGACTGGCGCCGAGTTCAACCGCCCTCCGGATGCGCAGGATCTCGGCAGCGTCCTTCACCATGCGGGCTCGCTCGACCAGCGGTGGCGCACAAGCGAGGCGCGCCCTTCCTTTCAGCACAGCGGCTAACCGGTCGCGCATGCCGGCGGTGATCGACTCCGGCTCGATGCCCACCGACATTCGCGTTAAAGACACTGGCGTCGGGCGTCTTCGCGGCGCGGCCAGCCACTCCGCAGCCGCCACCAGCGGAGACTTGCGAGCGATGACAATGTTCACATTATTGACGTTCGCACCCTTCACTTCTTCTTTTGCCTGGGTACGGTAGCGGCCGTCCGTAAAAAGGATGCAACCACGATCGGCGACAATCAAAGCAGCCGCACTGCCAGTGAAACCACAGAGATAGTGGACGTTAGGGAGGTGCGCGATCAGCAGGAAGTCAAGCTTGTGGCCCGCGAGCGAAGCTTGGAGCCGGCGAAGGCGTCCAGCATGGTCCATGGCAGTCGGACCCATGGCAGTGTGATTCATGGCCTTGTGGTGCATGGCATGGAGTGTAGCAGGATGCTTGAAGCGGGTGGCTGGATGCTGTCAGCGCAAAAGCAATGCCGCCGGCTCTCGGCAGGTTCTCCGAGAAAGCCGGCGGCTGTGGCTGTTCTGACTCCGCGCCTATGTCTGAACGATGCGCGGAGTAATGAAGAAAATCAGCTCCTGGTTTGAAGTGGCCACCGTACGATGCTTGAACAGGTTGCCAAGGTACGGGATGTCCCCGAGCACAGGCACCTGCGAAACGCTCAACGAGTTCTGGGTCTGGATCACGCCGCCAATCACCACCGTGCCGCCATCGGTCACCAGAACTTGCGTGGTCGCCTGCTGCGTAATCAGGGCTGGGTTGCCCAAAGTGTCTTCGTGGCTATAGTCGGGCAATGTGTTTTCCACATCCACGTTGAGGAAGATGGTCCCTTCCGATGTGATCTGCGGAGTCACTGTCAGTCGCAGGAAAGCATCCACGTAGGAAGCGGTCGCCGGAGCGCCCAGTGAGGGAGCGGTCATGATCGGTATCTTCGTGCCCTGTTTCACCACCGCCTGAATGTTGTTCTGGGTGACGATGCGCGGACGGGAAAGAACTTTCAGCAACCCACGCGACTCGGCCATAGTAAGCAGAAGGTCGATCCGCATGTTGTTGGAAAAGTTCGCAAGTTCCAGACCGCTGGTCGGCCCGACCGCGCCGAGATTCGAAAACAACGGAATTTGAGTGCCGCTCGCGGGGGTACCGGTGACGGGGTACAACGGATTTCCCACCACTGGACCGACGATGATCGGCGAGGTTCCAACAGCGTTTACGCCGCCAACGGCGGTTGTGCCGTTGCCCCAGCCAAAGCCGAGCTGCACGCCGATGTCGCGAGCGAAGCTGCGAGTGGCCGCCACCACGCGGGCTTCGATTTCGACTTCCTGCGTCTTGCGGTCCATCTGCTGGATGAGGCGGTCAATCTGCGGCAGAACCGCGGGAATGTCGGAAACGATCAGCGCGTTGGTGCGTTCGTCGGCGACTATGTCGCCACGCTGACTTAGGAATTTCTTGATCGGCACTAATAGGTCCTTGGCATGTGCGTAGCTGAGGAAGCGCGTGATGCTGACTTTATCGACCGCCAGCGCCTCCGCATCGATTTGGGAGCGCCGGCCCTCGGCTTCCTTCTTCAACGTTTCAATGGTGGCGATGCGCAGCACATTGCCGTCCAGTTGGCGCGACAGGTCGTTGTTCTTGAGCACGATGTCCAGCGCCTGATCCCACGGCACGTCATCGAGCACGATCGTCAGGCTGCCGTGCACCATGGGATCGAGCACGACATTCAAACCGCTGATCTCGTGAATCAGGCGGAAGAAATCTTTCAGATCCACATCCTTCAGATTCACCGAGATCGGCTCGCCCGTGTATTTCGCCCCGCTCGCCGCCGGCTTCTGTTCCATCTGGACTTTCTGCTCCGCGGCCAGATTCACAGCCGGTTGAATGGGCTGCACGTTGCCGCCAGCTTGCCCGAGGGCGGCATTGGCATTGGTGGCAACCAGTTCCGCCGCCGTCTTGTCGGCAAAACGACCCGCCGCTTCCTGGGCCTTTGCGGCTGGCTCAGCGGCTTTGTCGTCCTTCACCGAAAACTTGGGTTCGACGAAGGCAAAGTCCACCGGCTTCTGCGCGTTCTCCGCCGCGGCCGGAGTGGGCGCAACCTCCGCTGCGGGAGCCGGACTTACCGGAGCCGAAGCCAGCACCAGTTGCGGCGCTGCACTCGCGGCCACCGGTTTTGCGGCCGGCGCCGGTTGGCGATGGGCCAGCACGGCATCGTGGATCTTGAGGACGAAGCTGCCGTTCGGGGCCGCCACCAGCTCATGCTGGCGGCTGCCGACGAGATCCATGTTGGTGAGATCATTGTTGGCAAGATCGATGACCACGCGCGTGGTGGGCGGGACTTGCCCGTCCATCCCGACGCGGACATCTTTCACGCCGTCTCTGCCAACGCTGATGCGGCTCTGCGCCGTGGCCATCACGGTGTTGGGAAAGTCGACGACGATGCGCGCCGGGGAACCGAGCGTCGTCACTTTGGGCGCCACTCCGCCCTCCGCTTTGAACTCGACTTGCAATCCGACCTGGCTGTGCGCGACCTCGATCCTCTGCAATCGAGAGCTCGCGGCCACCCCCTTGCCCGTCATGTCAGCCGCGGCCGCGATCGTTATCACTACGAACGCCAGCAGCGGAACCAAGAGACCCAGCAGTTGCTTTCGCATTTCCCTATCTCCCCATGCAAGGCCAATTCGCCTCCATGTGTTTCTTCGAAGTCTTTTGTCTCCAGGCCTACACCGCCGGAGTCGTAATCTTCTTCACTACTTCCCGCGTAAAGGTCTTGCCCAACCGGTCCTGCAGTGTTTCCTGGAAAACGATGGAATCGCCCGTGATTTTCACCACGTAACCGTTGAACACCGGGTCGTTTTCCCGCAGAAAATATGCTTTATTCAGACTGTTACTGACCACGGCGATGAAACCGCTTTCGGCACGTACCACACCACGCAAGTTGATGGCCCCGATTTCCAGACACTTCTTGCCGGTGCTGCAACCGGAACCGCCCGCGTGGCTCACCACCGGACTGATGAAAGGATCCCGTCTCCCATTCGCGGCGTACTTGTTGTCCGGGGAGACCTGCTGCTCGCTCGCCGCGTTCTCGCCTTCTCCGCTTTCCGAAGCGCCGTTGCCGGCGGCGGCAGCCGCTGGCGCAGTACTTTGTTGGGGAACCCCGGCGGCTGGTTTCGCGGGCGCGCTGCCCATGACTGCGATTGCCGAAACCCGTTTTTTCGCGCCCGTGTGTTTCACTCCCACCGAACTCGTACCCGCCGGGGATGTAGACGACTTCACCGGCGTAACCACCGCGACCCCGCCCGACTTGGCCGGAGCATGCGTGGCGCTCGCTGCCGCCGGAGCTGCCTGGTGAATGCCCAGAGCTTGATTCGAAGCAGCCGTGGCCCGGTTGCTCACCCCGTTCATCGTGTCGCGCGCGTTCTGGACAATGCTGGGACTCTGGGCCGAGGCCAAGCCCGCGGCCAGTACGCAAACGAGAATTGTCACCGTCGGCTTCATTGTGTCCCTCCTATTTCTTCACCGGTGGTCCGGGCTTGCTGGCCGGCGCCGCCGGATCCAGGTCATGACTGAAATACGTGGTGGTCACACAGGTGGCCACAACGCTTTCACTGGGCGCGTACTGGTAGGTATGCTTCGTCTTGGCATCGGCCGGCTTGTGGGTTGAGGCCACCAGCAGGTTCGAAACGTTTACGATGCGCTCCACTTTTCCCAGCCGGTCGAAGAACCCAATTAGCGAGTAGTACGGACCATCTAACTCAATTTCGAACGGCACTTCGGTGTAGAACTCTTTCGCGGCGTACGGACGCGACGTATAGCGGCGGATTTCCACTCCCGACTTGCGCGCTTCTCCGCTCACCATGCGCATGAAATTGTCCACTTCTTTTTCATCGGGCACGATGCGCCGCTCGATGTCGAGCTGCTGCTTCAAGCTGGCGAGTTGGCGCTCGATGTCGGCCAGTTTTGGCCGGTAGGCTTCGAGTTCCGCATTCTCGCGCAGTTTGGCCTGCAGTTTGACCCGCGCTGCGTCATTTTGGTCGCGCTGTGACTTGAAGACCGTGTAGTAGAGAGCGCCCGTCCCCACCACCGCCGTCAGCAGCAGAACTCCCAGCAGCTTCGCCCCTGTTAATTCGCCAAGATTCATAGTCGGTTCCGCCTTTACGACTTCGCCTTTTCGCAGGTCAGCGTGAATTGAAACGCCTGCATATCCTTGATCGCATCGTCCTGAAAACTTTCCTTGATCTCGATGTTGCGGAAGAAACCGGTCTTCTGCAGGTTGGAAATCAGGTTGGCCACCGCATCGCTGCTCAGCGCCGTGCCATCAATGGCAACGTTCGCGCCCTGGTCTTGCATGCTGTTCAGCCAGACCGCTTCGGTGCCGTTGACCGTATCGGCGATCATGGAGAGCAGGCCGACCGGGCCGGTTTGGTTGTTGCGCAACTGGTCGATGACATCCACCCGCCGCTTGTAAGCCTCGGCTTGCCTCTGCCGCTCCAAATACCGCACCTTGATGTCGGCCAGTTCGCGATTCTTCTGTTCCGCCATCCGGGCTTGCACCTCGATCGATTTCTTTTCCCGGTCGAGCTGGTACCAGTAGCCGGCATTGACGGCGCCGGCAATCAGCAACACGGCAGCCACCTGGATCACTGGCCCGCCTAAGTTGCCAAGCTCAAAGCTTGGCATGCTGACGCCAACGTTTTTCTTGCCTTTCGGTTTCGGAGAACCCAGCAGGTTGATTCGGATCATAGCTTTTCAAAGCTCCTCAGGGCCAAACCCACGGCCACTGCCAACTGGCCGGCGTTCTGTTCGACCAGCTCCGCCCCGGCGCCTTCCACCGGAGCCAGCACTTTCTGAAACGGGTTGAACAACTCGACCGGCATCGAGAACTCCTGGCGCAGCGCTTCCACCAGGCCTGGAACCTTGGCCGAACCGCCGGCCAAATAAATCTTCTCGATGTGCTCGCCCGCGGCGCTGGCGCGGAAGAAGTCGAATGTCTTCTGAATTTCCAGCACGATAATTTCGGTGACTTGCTGCAGGATCGGCGTCTTCGCGTCGTCCTGCATCGTGCCCACCTTGCGCCCCAGCTTGAGCGATTCCGCATCGTCGAAGCTGAGATCCAGTTCCTTCTGCAGCGAATCGGTGTACTGATGGCCGCCCACCGAAACGTCGCGCGGGAACAGCGGCGTCGTGCCCTTGACGATGTTGATGTTCATCACGCTCGCACCCAGGTTGAGCAGGGCAACCACCTGCGTCGGCGCAGGCTCATAGTTGTACTCGTAGCAATTTTGCAGGGCGAGCGCATCGATATCCACAATAGCCGGAGTTTTGCCCGCCATCGAGAGTACGTTGGTGTAATTCAGAATCTTGTCTTTCTTGACGGCCACGAGCAGCACATCCATCGTCGGGCTGGTCGCGTCGTCGGAAAGAATCTGGTAGTCGAGGTTCACATCCGCCAGATCGAACGGGATGTGCTGCGCCGCTTCCTTCTGGATGGTCTCGGCCAGTTCCTGATCGCTCATCGAGGGCAGCGAGATTTTCTTCACGATCACCGAGTGTCCGCTTACCGCGGTGGCCACCGACTTCGACTTGATCTGAGTGTCCGTGAACAGCTTGGAGATGGCGCTTGAAACCGTGCCCGAGTCCACGATCATGGAATCGACCACGATGTCGGGTGCGATGGGCTCCAGGCCGAGGTGCGCCACTTCGATTCCAGTGCGTGTCTTCCTGAGCTCGACGGCCTTGATGCTCGAAGAGCCCACATCCAGACCCACTATCGTCTTCGATCCCATTCCAAACATGTGCCCGCCTTTTATTTACGGAGTTCCGGCAGCTTTCACCGCTGCCTTGATTTTCTGTTTGCCCCGCGATTCCGTTTCCATCGACTTCTCTTCCATCCACTGATCGAGCTTCGATTTTTTGAAGCGCCAGCGATTGCCCAACTTGAACGCCGGAATCTTCTGTTCGTTCACGTACTTGTACAGCGTGTCCGAACTCACTCCCAGATACTGCGAAGCTTGGCGAATGTTCATTACTTCTCGCGAGTCGGCCATAACGTTTCTCCCTCCCACCGAATCCAGCTCTCAGCCCAGCCTTTTCTTCCCGGCAACGCTGAGAAAATTGGGAGAACCAAATCCTCGATCCAAACGCGGTCGAGTGTATTTTGGTGTGCTGAGCATATCTCAACCGCAAGCGCGGGCCTCTCCACCTGAATCTTCCGGTTTTGTTGGGTTTTATGGGGTTTTTCTGGATTCCACAAAAAGTGGACTTGCAGTTCGGTTCTACTAATTGTATCTTTATGTAGCTATACCGCTATATACAGTAGTCTCTCCGCAAGTAAGGTGCCGGTCACACGAGTTGGAGTAACTAAGGTACTAGAGACGGTACGGAAGTACTTGGACGGACGCGCAAACCGCTGAAAATACGGCAAGTCCCTCCTCCGCCGAAACGCGGAAATCGGTTTGCTTTCCACTCCGCATCGGGTTTTCAATTTGGGTGTTTTTGACTAAAAACCGCGAAATGTCAATGAGCGGTTTTCCCGCCGCCATCGAACGCCTCCAGCCAATTCACGATTGCAGAACTGGGCATAACCAACATGCATCTTTCATGCACTCCCCTTTTTATGACCGCCAGGATTCGATATAGGGTTATCAGTCTGGCGCAAACAGCTTTCTGATTGCCGGAACGGGAAGACTGGATTTTTCAACCAGCGCCATCGGTTCCATGCCAAGCTGGCGCATTTCATCGGGCGCCTGGGAACAGTGCCAGCCAGCGCCGACTTCTGCGAATTTAGTGGAAAGCAAAGGACGCAAAGCAGCGACCAAAACGAAACGCGGGATGATTCTGACCATGTTTGCGCTCGACGGGACTATTTTGAACCCAGTTGCGCGAAGTACATCGAGTACCTCGCGCAGAGCATCGACAAGCAGCCTGAGATCGGCTTTCGACCGGGCCAGGGCATAGGTATCGCAGCCATGTTTAATAAGGAGATGCGCAAAGAGGGCGACGTTCGCGGCATGGGTTGCAAGGTAGTCTGAAATATCGGTTGATGTTTTCGATTTCAAACCTGCCTGGCATAAAATGCCAACCAGCCGCGTCAACCGCGGCGTTATCCTACCGTCGATTTCCCCAAAGGGCGTGGCCATCCCTGCGAGCCCGCTGATCGCGCGGATAACGCTTCCATCTCGCTTTCCCGCACCGAAGACAAAGTCCAGCATGACCCGCTCCTTACTCAGTACCGCGGTAAATTCATCGGGGCCGGATGGATTGTTGACCATGAAGACGACATTTGGAGACCGGTTGAGGGCCAAGACCGGCAAAACGTCCGGTACCTGGTTTTTTCGGATGACAACGAGGATGTAATCGTAGGAATCTTCTGGATCGAGGCGGTTGATGACCGGAACCTTCGTATGGCTGCGTGTATTTTTGAAGGGATCCTCGATGACGATCCCTCCATCTCGTATCTCTTCATAACGCTTGCCGCGGGCGAGGATCGTCACATCGAACCCTGCGGTATAGAGGCCTACGGCACAAATCGAGCCGTTCACGCCGGCCCCTATCACAAGTATTTTCGCGTTAACTGTAGCCATCTCGCTCTCCCTGAACAATGATGTGCCGTCTCCCGAGTCTCTCGCCGTGCTCCGATCACCCGCACTACGTGATCTCCGTCACTTCTCGTTTGGTCAAGTTCCTGTAGCCTGATCTGTTTTCGAACACAAGGAGCATTCATGAAACTACTCGTAATTGGTTCCGGCATGATGGGTTCAGCGGCCGCCTGCGATATGGCCCGCCAAGGCCAAGTCGACTCCGTCACTCTCGCCGACAATGACCTCAAGCGCGCCAAAGACGTCGCTGCCCGCGTCAACCGCATCACCGCCGATAAGAAAGTCCGCGCCGTCGCGCTCGACGCCTCCAAAGAAAAAGAAGCCGCTCGCCTCATGAAAGGCCACGATGGCGCGCTCTCCGCGGTTCCCTACTTCCTGAACCTCGGCCTGGCAAAAGCCGCCATCAGCGCGGGTTGCCATTTCGCCGATCTCGGCGGCAACAACACGGTCGTGCTGCAGGAGCTGGCGCTCGCCAAGCAAGCCGAGAAACGCGGCATTGGAATCGCTCCCGATTGCGGACTCTCTCCCGGCATGGCCTCGATTCTCGGAGGAGAGCTGGTTCGCCGCCTCGACGGACGCGCCGACGCGCTCAAGCTTTATGTCGGAGGTCTGCCCGAACGACCCATGCCTCCGTTTCACTATCAGCTGGTGTTTTCCGTCGAAGGACTGATCAACGAATTCGTGGAACCGGCGCGCATTCTGCGCAAGGGCAAGATTACCATCATCGACCCGCTTACCGAGCCCGAAGAATTTCACATGGATGGCTTCGCGCCACTTGTGGCCTTTCAAACTTCTGGCGGAACTTCCACCATGCCGGAGACCTTTGCAGGAAAAGTTGGCGAGTGCTTCGAGAAGACCCTGCGCTATCCCGGCCACTACGATCTGCTCTGCGAATTGAAGGAACTGGGCCTGTTTTCGAGCGAGAAAATGCGCGTCGGCAACGTGGAAGTCGCGCCGCGCGCGCTCATGTCAAAAGTGTTCGAGGAAAAATTTGCCGGCAAGGGCCCGGACGTTTGCATCATGCGGATCGAGGCCCACGAATCCATCAAGGCTCCCGGAGTCCGCGGCCTGCTCGGCGGAAAACTCAAAGGCCGAGTGGCCACCTTCACCATGGTCGACCACTACGATCCCAAGAGCGACATGAGCGCCATGATGCGCACCACCGCGTTTCCGGCGTCCATCGTCCTCCAGATGATGTGTACGGGCGCGGTATGCAAGCGTGGCGCAGTCTTGCAAGAACGAGACGTCCCCGCCGAAGCCTTCCTCGAAGAAATCGAGCGCCGGGGCATCAAGATTGAGTATCGGATGGAGTAACTGGAGCGGGATTTCGCCGACTGACAGCGCCCAGTGCTGAGCACTACTCTTTGCGCATGATCGTTACCGACGGAGTCGTAGCAGTGTTCTTGCGTCCGGGTTACTGGGAAACTGGAATATTGTGGATGTATTTCAACGAACGAAAGCCCGGCGAGAAAGATTTGCCCGTTTTCTTTCACTCTACTAACTGTGACTATGACCCTGTGGCCGGCTGCTACAAGTTCGGACTTGCGGCGCTGCACGATCCTACACTTATTGAGGATGTTTACATCCCGCGTGAGTACGTTGTGGGAATAGCTGTTAGGAAGGAACCGGTGTCCAAGAATCAAATGCGTAGCATCGGTTTTGCACATCCTACTGCCCGAAGAAGAAGAAAATGAAGAGGTATATGAAGTTTGCTTGGCCGTTGTTTTTGCTCGTGCTTTCAGGAATCGCCCAAGCTGACAATCCGGCCAGAGGTCTGCTTGCGCAGTGCAACACTCTAACCTTTACCACAGCCGAGTCCCCTAAAGTCCTGCCGCCCGCATATAAATGTCTAAGCTATATAGACGGTTGGTTAGATGGGATAAGTGGCATGCTCACTACTGATGATAAAGGCACCCTGCAAACTATCACCATTGAGGACGGGGTAACAAATGTTCAAGTGGCAAAAGTCTTCATCCTCTACATGGGAAATCACCCGGAAGAGGAAAACAAGCCTCGGCAGGTCGCGTTATGGCACGCCATGCTCGGCTCGGGGCTGGTTACTCTGGTCTCTCCTGGGAAGAGCAACGGAAGATGACGGGCAGCAATGGGCCGGTCTCCCGCTCATTACGTTTTGTTGCTCCCTTGAAACCAGCAATAGGAGACCGCCATACTGCTCCCCCAGAACCGTAATCTTCGTGTCCGTCCGGAATTTCTTGTAGTCGCGGTAGGCTTCTTCGACAAGTTTTGCCGCCTCACAGTGCCTTGAGGGCGAAGAGACAGGACTCCCGCCATCTTTTCCGGAGCACCTTGAGAGCGACAAGGGACACGAGATAGCAAAGGCGGCGCGATAGGCAGCCCACAATTGGAGCCTTGACACAACCTGTTAGAATAGACTCATAGCAAATCAAGTGTTTGCCGTTTTCCCGGATTCGATCTTTGACAAAATAGCCGCAGCCCGCCCCGACTCTCATTGAGAGGCGAGCGGCCTTGCAACAGGAAGAAATCGCTGCATTCGAGCGCGGATAACCGCTAACTCCTTATTCCGGAATACTTTACTCTAAGTCCTTTAGATTCAAAGACCAAGTCCGAAAATTCCGGCTAACCCCATGATTCTAGGAGACAGGGGGGGAGGGGGGTGGGGGTACCAAGTAGTAACGTCGACCCAAATCGGGAATTCACCCGTTGGCTTTAATCATCTGCTCCGCGTGCTTCCGTTACGAAATAGACTCGCCCCTCACTGCTCGCGAGTCTCCTCTCCCACCACCGTGATCTTCGTATCCGTCCGGAATTTCTTGTAATCATGGAAGGCCAGTTCGAGATCTTCGTCGTAGCTTTTGAACAGTGCAACTCGCGCGTCGAGGTGGATCCGAACATGTTTGGGCAGCCAAACCTCACCGTTCACCCTGGTCTGCTCGGCGATGACACGCGTGCCTTTGTGGATCCTGGCAAGTACGAAGCCAAACGAAATAGTATCGATGGCCGTAATGTCGAGCTTCACCCATTGCGCCTCGGTTTTGTCGATCCAGACGCGGCCTTTGAACTTGCTGAGTATCTTGGCGCCGCGCTGCTTGGGTTCGTAGCCGGGACGAGGTTCGCCCTCCAGCACCCAGGCATCGCGCCCATCGATCGCTTCCGAGCCGATCAGCCGGAAGTTGAACGCGTCGGCAATTTCAAGCACAAACTTGCGATCCTCTTCGCGACTCTTTTCTTCTTTCTCCAACCGTTTGCGGCGTTCCTCTTCGGATTCGTTCTTGCGTTTGTCGATGATCTTCTGAATCTTGTCGTCTTCCTTTTTCGCCTCGCCGGCCGACAGCGGTTTGTCGTCCTTCGCAGTCAGCCGCTCGACCGGCTCTCCATAAATCTCAAGCACCTCCGAGGTCCGCGATTCGATCTTCTTTACCCCGCCACGTCCATCGAGTTTGTGCTCTTCCTCTCGTTCGACGTAGGTGTAATCGCGCAATTGCTTGTCGTTTTCCAGGTCTTTTTCTTCGGCGCGCCGCAGAAGCTCTCGAATCTGCTCCGGAGGCACGGCGCCCCTGGTATCGGGCTTTAGATCGATGGGCTTCAGATCGTCGCGCTTCACATCAATGGCCGCGGAAGGGAGCGATGCCGCGGGACGGGTCTGCTCCTGCGCGAGTCCGCAGGCTGCGACAAGGACAAGCAAGGCCACCATCGTTTGGCGAAGACACATACCCATGCTGCACCTGCGAAATGAAAGGAAAATGACCTTCCGTTACTTCTCCGCCCGCTCCAAACACCCAGCCCGAAACGACCGCCCATCCAGCCGATGCAGCCGCTTAGCCTGGGCGCGCGTGATCAGCGAATAATGAGAAATCGTCAGCAGATATTCTGCCACGAACCACACGGGCTGCTCCGTGGTCATCCAGTGGAGAGCATCGAAGCGCCGCATGTGGACGGGCCGGGAAAAAGTCCGCAGCGTGCGCTCTCCCCGCAGATTAAAGTAGGTGTCGAAGTAACTCATCGCCAGTTCGCGCAGCGAACGGTACACCGGCTCGCGATAGCGGCAGCCGGTGTAGTTCGATTTGGCCACGGCGCCCCAGTGTCCGTCAGTGGAATTGCGATACACGGCAATCACGTGGTCGGTATCGTGCTCGGCTTCCAGATCGACAATCAGCGGAGGATACCCGATGACGCGCAGCGCAGCCGCCGCAAACAAGGCTCCCTCGTAACAATGAGAAGTGTTTTCGCGCAGCACCCGTCGCGGAGACCAGGCGCTGTCGGCAAGGTGGTACGGCATGCCGTCAAGCAGTCGCTGAATGCCGTGCGGAGTCTTCAGAGCGCGCAGCTTGCGCAGTTCGGCAGGGGTCAGGCCCCAGGAGTCGTTATTCTTCATCCCAAATTTTCCCTTAGTTTTCCGGAGGCCGAATCCCCCTTTTCTTGAAATGATCATCGATTGATCCGTATATCGATAGCAGGTCGCACACGCTCGAACTAGAGAGGAACGGAATTGTCGCATCCAAGCTTCCTGGTGTAATGCTGGAGGCAATTGAAAAAACCGTCCTGTGCATGATCTTCGAGCATATCTTGAACATAGGGTCGAAGTCCTCGCCCTGGCTGATCAGGCGAGCAATTCCGCTGGCCCTCTTGGGTTGAGCATTCTCCGGAAGACCAAAATCAACCATCAGTTGTTTGTAGGTTGCAGCTTCCGCATCTGTCGCATCCGTTTCCGGGCCGTGCTCAATTTCCTTTCGCAGCGCGTGCTCCAGGATTGATTTAATCGGGTTTTCTTCTCGTTTAGACATCTCCGACAACATGGCAATCAGATTCTTGTGTGAAGCCTGATGGTGCTTGGTCAACGCCTCATAGAACTCCTTCGCGTCAATTACGAGATCGTTCCTAAATTCGATGGCATTGCTCTCCGACGCTAGGACATACGTGGTGATCACTTTCAACTCCAGTAGATTCCGACGTCCCCACGCTGCCAGATATACAGACTTCTTAGCGCCGATCTCGACGGAGTAGTAATCCAGCAGCGCACAGTGGAGGATTCCCAAAAGCAAATTGCGAAACCATACCTCTTCCTCGTTGGCGGTTGCTCCTTGAATACTTCGGTACAGTCGGCGCACCTTCTCGACGGCCCAAGACATAGCTACATCGGCTTCATCGGCGCACCCCTTATCCTCGATATCCATATTCCTCACCTTGAGAGATGGCTGGGAAACAGTTTCCAATCCTCCACCGCGCCGCTACCGCAACAGCTCCCCCAACTCGCGAGGGGTTTCAATCAGTACATCCGGAGGCACTTCTTCCAGCGTGCGCGGAGCGAAGCCGTAGGTTACGCCGCAGGTCCACAGACCGGCGTTGCGGCCCGTCAAAACGTCAATCGACGAGTCTCCAACGATCAGCGCCTCGTCCGCCGCTATGCCAATTTCTTGCAGGAGGGTCTGCACCCCCAGAGGATCGGGCTTTTTTGTCGGAAAGCTGTTGCCGCCGTATATGCGCACGAAGAAGTCGCCTAGGCCCAGCGCCCGCACGATGTCGCGCGAAGGATTGACCGGTTTGTTCGAGAGCACGGCCATCTGCCGCTGCAACCCATTTGGCGAATTAGCCAGAGCTGCCAGCGTCTCCGGAATCCCCTCGTAAACCGTGGTGTGGTCGAGTTTGTGCAGGCGGTAGTAGGCGAGAAAATATTCCAGCGCCTCTTGGAGCAACGCTTCGTTATCCGCGTCCGCGTCGCCGAGCGCGCGGCGGACGAGCGTGGGAGCGCCGTCTCCCACATAGCTCGCAACAAGGTCGCCGGGCAGCTCGGGACGCCCAAGATGGCGCAACGTCGCATTGATGGCCTGAATCAAATCAAGGCGCGAGTCAATCAGGGTGCCATCGAGATCGAACACGAGCAAGCGGACGCGATGCGGATCGAACGCGCGGAGGAAACGAATCATGGACAGTTCAGGATAACGCAGTTGTCAGTTCTCAGTTCTCAGTAGAATCTCTTCGTCTTGAGTCTCTGGCTGTTTCGTGAGCATCTTGCACGCTACTGACTGTACCTTCGTGTGAAGGTCAGCCTTTTCTGAGAACTGAGAACTGACACCTGATTTACAATGTTCCGGGGCGGAAACTCTGTGGGGTGAAGAACGCGGCATGGCCACGACCAAACTCGATCCCAAGCTGAACGAAAACGACATTGCGGCAAAGGCCAGGACTTATCAGGGCCTGACGGGTCAGCAGTTAATTGACGCGTATCGCATCATGTTCACCTCGCGGCGGGTCGACGACCGCGAGATCCTGCTCAAGCGCCAGCAAAAGATCTACTTCCAGATCTCCGGCGCAGGCCACGAAGCCGTCGGAGTCGCCGCTGCTTTCGCGCTGAAAACCAGCTACGACTGGTTCTATCCTTATTATCGCGACCGCGCCCTCTGCCTCGCGCTGGGCGCGACGCCTTATGAAATGCTGCTCGGCGCCGTCGGCGCGGCCGACGATCCCGGTTCCGGAGGCCGTCAGATGCCTTCGCACTGGGCTTTCCAGCGGCTCAACGTCGTCACCCAGTCTTCTCCGACCGGAACCCAAATCCTGCAAGCCGTGGGATGCGCCGAAGCCGGGCGCTATTTGGCCAAGCATCCGAATGCAGCGCAGAAGGCCGACGGCGATTACCGCCAATTCAAGGATGTCCAATTCCAGGGCGATGAGATCACTTACGTCTCGCTCGGCGACGGCGCAACCAGCGAAGGCGAATTCTGGGAGGCGCTGAATACCGCCTCCTGCCTCCGTTTGCCGGTAATTTTTTCCGTGGAAGACAACGAGTACGCGATCTCCGTGCCCGTGGAAGTGCAGACCGCCGGCGCCAACATTTCGCGCCTGGTTTCCGGCTTTCCCAACTTTCATTTCGAAGAGATTGACGGCACCGATCCCGTCGTCGCCTACGCGGCGTTCAAGCGCGCAGGCGATTACTGCCGCGCGGGCAATGGGCCGGCGTTTGTCCATGCCCATGTGATTCGTCCCTATTCCCATTCGCTCTCCGACGACGAGCGCCTTTACCGGCCCGACGCCGAGCGCCAGGCCGATGCCGCGCGCGATCCGGTGCCGCGCCTGCAGATGTTCCTGTTGCGCGAGGGAATCCTCGACGAAAATGGGATCAACAAAATCGAGAAGGAAATCGAAGAGCAGATCCAGGCCGACGCCGACCGCGCGCTCGACGCCGCGCTGCCGCAGCCGGAAACGATCTACAACTACGTATACTCGCCCGATCTCGATCCCACCTCGGCGGCGTTCGAAACTCAGTCCGCAATTGCCGCTCCCGAGCCCGCCGCGGATGGGAAGCCCCCCGCCGACTCACAGAACAAGACGTCGCAGAATAAGGCGTCCCAGAATAAAACCATGGCCGACCTCATCAACACCACGCTGCGCGACGAGATGCGCCGCGACGAGCGCGTCATCATCTTCGGCGAAGACGTCGCCGACGCCAGCCGCGAAGAGTACGTCAAGCAGAAGCTGGTCAAAGGCAAGGGCGGAGTCTTCAAACTAACGGCGGGCCTGCAAGTCGAGTTCGGCTCCGACCGCGTCTTCAATTCTCCGCTGGCCGAAGCCAACATCGTCGGCCGCGCCACCGGCATGTCGACACGCGGATTGAAGCCCGTGGTTGAGATCCAGTTTTTCGATTACATCTGGCCGGCGATGATGCAGTTGCGCGACGAACTTCCGCTCATCCGCTGGCGCTCGAACAACGCCTTCTCGGCGCCGTTGGTGATTCGCGTGGCGATTGGCGGCTATTTGACGGGCGGCGCGATTTACCACTCGCAGTGCGGCGAGAGCATCTTCACTCATATTCCCGGATTGCGCGTCGTGTTCCCTTCGAATGCGCTCGATGCCGCCGGCCTGCTGCGCACGGCGATCCGCTGCGACGATCCGGTGCTGTTCCTCGAACACAAGCGCCTCTACCGCGAAACCTATGGACGCGCGCCCTATCCCGGCCCCGACTACATGGTTCCGTTCGGAAAAGCGAAGATCGTGCAGCCCGGAACCGATCTCACCGTTATCACCTACGGCGCGGTGGTTCCGCGCGCGCTGCAGGCCGCGCAAAAACTGGAGCGCGAGCATAACGTCAGCGTCGAGTTGATCGACCTGCGTACCTTGAACCCCTTCGATTGGCACGCGATTGCCACCTCGGTGAAGAAGACCAACCGCGCGCTGATTGCTTACGAAGACTCGCTAAGCTGGGGATACGGCGCCGAAATTGCCGCCCGCATCGCCGACCAACTTTTCCATCACCTCGATGCCCCGGTGAAGCGAATCGCGGCCACCGACACCTTCGTCGCCTATCAGCCGATTCTCGAGAATGCCATCCTGCCCCAGGCCAGCGACCTGTTCCGGGCGATGAAGGAGTTGGCGGAATTCTGAATCTCAGCCGCTTTTCGTTTTCCGCGCGCCGCGCGACCTCCCGCCAAACGTGAGTCCCCACGGGCCGCCGTCAAAACAAAGCAGCGCGAAAGCGATTGTCGCCAGCGCCAGCGGAAATTCGTATCCGTTACTGCCCATCAGCCCGTTCTTAAAATGCACCTTCCAGATGGCCACGCCCATCTCGATCACGAAGGCGAGCGAGAAGAAGCGCGTAAACAATCCAAGCACGATTGCGATTCCGCCGAAGAATTCCGTCCCCGCGGAAAGATATGCCATCCAGTGAGGAATGCCAAGCGAGCCCACCATGTCCATGTGGTGATGGAACCCGCCAAACACTTTGTGATAGCCATGCGCGATCATGATCGCTCCCAGAACGAGCCGCATCTCGAGCAGCGCGAGGGGCTGCAGCCGATTGAGAAAATCCACGCAAACCTCCAAAGCAGTTCTCAGTTCTCAGTTCTCAGTTCTCAGTTCTCAGTTCTCAGTTCTCAGTTCTCAGTTCTCAGTTCTCAGTTCTCAGTTATCAGTTATCAGTTATCAGTTATCAGAAAGGGCTGACCTCATGCAACTCGACCGTCAATAGCGTGCCAGGTGCCCCCGAACAGAACAGGAACTCAGAATGAAGAGGTTTTACTGGGAACTGAGAACTGAGAACTGGTTCACCAGGTCGAGTACGCGGTGCCGTCGCTCGAAATCTGGTTGGAACCACTGTGGACGCCGATGATGCCATCCGCGTCAGTTTGGTCGAGCGACATGATCGCGCCGTCTGCCGGCTCCGTCTCCCAGGTATTGCTGCCGGTGATGTCATCGGGAACGGACTTGATGTAACCCGCCGCCTTCAGATCTTCCAGCGACTGCGGCGCTTTTTGCCTGTCTTGTGTGTACTGGAAGATCATCTTATTCAGGGTTTGCAGGTTCCGGCGCAGATTTTCCTCCCGCGCCCGCTGAATGCTGTGGCTGTAGATGGGCATGGCCACACCCAACAGGATCAGAATGATGCTGACCACCAACATCATCTCGATCAGCGTGAATCCGCGGGTCCGTCCTGTCGCTCTACGGCTCATCTCCTGACCTAGTGTGTCCAACTCGAATAGGGAGTGCCGTCGCTCGAGGTCTCATCGGAACCGCTGTGAACGCTTCCGATGCCAAGCTGGTTCGGGTCCCACGCATCTTGGGAATCTTCCGGCTCCGTCACCCAGGTATTGCCGCCGGTGATGTCCTCCGGGATGAACTTCATGTATCCAGGCACCAGATCTTCAAGCGACTGTGGCGCTTTCTTCTTGTCGAGCGAATACTCCTCGATGGCTTTATTGAGCGTCGTCAGATTCTGATGAAGTTTGGCTTCCTTGGCACGAGTGATGCTCCGGTCGTACCGCGGCACCGCGATCGCCAGCAGGATCAGGATCAGGGTAATGACCACCGCCATCTCGATCAGCGTGAAGCCGCGGGTGCCGACTTTGGACCTGAATTTCATCTACCAGTCCTTGTACTTGGTGCCGTCCAAAGCGACTTGGTCCGTCTTGCAGTAAACATCGAAAACGTTCTGCCCGCCCCAGGAATCCGAGTCTTTATCATCCTGCATGGAGCGCAATCCCCATTCCCCTTTGGAGATGGGATCGACCGGAATTCGGCGGATAAACTTCAGCTTCTTACCGGCAACATCCACACCGTTGACCAGCGTGTCGAGATCCGGAGGATAGCCTTCGCTCCCCACCTTGATCTGGAACGCTTGACGATCGGCGGCGTCTTTGTAGCGGTCGATCGCGTCGCGGATCATCCAGAGGTCTTCGCGCAGCTCGTGCTCGCGCTCCCGATAAACGACGCTTCTTACCACCGGAAACGCCGCCCCCACCAGGATGACCAGGATGGCGGTCGCAACGATCAACTCGATCAGCGTAAAGCCGTGTTGTGGGCGGCCAGCCACCGGCCTAGCCTTCCGCATGTTTATCGCCCGATCCATAAATCGGTTCTCAGTTCCCGGTTCTCAGTTAAAGCGAATCGGATCTCCACTGAGAGCTGAGAACTTCTTCACTCGCGGGTAGCCGCCAAAACGCGGTCACTGAATGGTAACTGCCGCCTGCGCCCCGCTCATCGCAATCGGCTGCATCGCCGGGTCCCGCGCTCCGCCGCGAGTGATGGTCAGGGCAGACTGGCCCGGCCCCCTCGCCATGAATGTGAGCGTCACCACCGCGCCCTGTCCCGAGACGCCCCCCGCGCCCGGAGGCCGCGTGGCCGTGACTTGCAGCGTCCCGGTCACCGGATCGTCGCGATGCACTAACGCCACCAGTTGCCCATCCTGTGACAGGAATCCCCCGTTCGAAACGTTGACAATTTGCAACTGATTCGGATCGTAGTTGAGTTGCACGGGCACGGAGTACACGTTCTGCCCGCCCGAAAGCATGACATTCACCGTGAACGTCGACCCCTTGGCTGGGCTCAAAGCAGGGGGATCAAACAGGAAGGTTCCTGGGGCGGCGCCAGCCTGAGTTTGAGGCGCCTGATTCTGCGGCACCTGACTCTGCGGACCTTGGGCCTGCGGAGTCAAGTTCTGCGGAGCCTGGCCCTGAGGAGTTGCCGCCTGCGGCTGCGGAGCGGCTACAGGCGCGGCCTGCGAAGAAGCCGGAGCGGGAGCAACCGGAGCAACCGTACTCGCCGGCGCTGCCGGTTTGCTGCTGGAACGTCTCAGCGCGATCGCATTGGCCGTACCCACATCGAGCATATCGGCGCCGCCATGAGAAATGTCGGGCCCGCGGATAATGTGCGGGATCAGAACGAATACGATTTCGTTCTCAGAGTGGTCGGTGTTGGTCTGCCCAAAAAGATATTTCAGGATCGGGATCTGGGCCAGACCCGGAATCCCGCTCAGAGACTTCGTCCGCGTGTCCTCCATCATGCCGCCCAGCAGGCTGACTTCGCCATCTTTCAGGCGAATATCGTTCTCGATTTTGCGCTGGCCGATCACCGGTTGGCTGATGCCTCCAATGCTTACGTACGAGTCCACGTCCGAGACATCCATCGACAACTTCAAGGAAATTTCCCGTCCCGCATTCACCCGCGGCGTTATCTCGATGTTCACACCCACATCGAGGTATTGAAACTGAGTGTTGACCAGCGGGTTGATGCCGACTCCGCCAATTCCCGGCTGGAACGATCCCGTCGCCACCGGCACGCGATCGCCGATTTTCAATGTAGCCTTCTGCCCGTCCAAGGCGCGGACCTGCGGACTCTGGATGACCTTTGTATCGGAGTCGCTCAACAATGCCGTCGCCGTAGCCTGCGGGATCGTCACCTGGAAGTCGGTGGCATTCAGATAGTTGAGCGTATTCAGGTTGATGCCGTTCGACGACGATGAAGAAGAACTGCCCGAACTGCTCGAACTAGAACTGCTCGAACTGGAAGTGTTGATATTGGGCTGGAGCGAGACCGAGACGCTGGTCGGGGGACTGATTCCAAGCTGCCGCGACTTGTCGCGGCTCACCTGCATGACCGCCACTTCGATCAGCACCTCGGGTTTCGCCTTGTCGAGATCGTCCACCAGTTTCTGCGCCAGCGCCAGTTGGTCGGGCGTGCCGCGCACCACGATCGCTCCCTGCGACGGCAACGGCTGAACCCGGCTCACTTCGAGGATGGTGCGCATCGCGTTTACTACATCCTGCAATTCGGTCTGCTGAGAGAGATTGGAAAGATAAAAAGTCTTGATGACGCTTTGTTCCAGCTCCTTCCGCTTTGCGACGTTGTCTTGCGCGACAAAAATCGTGTTGGGCGTCACCGGACGCCAAAAGGTCTTGGTCTCGAACGAAATGATTTCCAGCGCGTCTTCGAGCGTCACCCCGTTCAGCTCGATGCGCACCTGGCGCGGCGCGTAGTCGTAATCGAAAAGCACGTTGATGCCGGCCAGCTTGCCCACCGTCTCGTAGATCACGTTGGACTTTTCCGTGACCTTGAGCGTGATAGGAACGTTCGAGATCGGAGCCAGCTCCACCGGGCCCTGCGCCGATTCCAACCGTTTGCGCAACGCGGTCGTGCCCGGCGCCGAAGCCTGCGGCGGCGGATTCTGCGCCTCCCGAATCATCTGCTCGGTGCGCTTCAGCTCCTGCTGCGCGATGAACGAGGAAGGATCGGTCTCCAATGCCTTCTGGAACTGCGCCCGCGCCTCGTCGAGCTTGCCCGCATCGCGCAGAATCTGCCCCCGATGCACCTCCGACGATGCCGCCAGAAAGCGGTTCCGCTCGAACGCAGTTCGATACCTCAGTTCTTTCGGTTTTAGATTGTAGGCCTGCTTGAAATAGTCGAAGGCCTGCTCGTAGTTCTGCCGCGCCTCGGCGTCGGTGCCCTTCTCGAAGAGCGCTTTGGCGTTATCGGCATGACGAGCAAGAACAGGCAACCTCAAGCAGAGCAGCAGCAGAACGAATAGAGCCGGACGGATCAGGTGTCTCATCTAAGGAGTCCTCATGAAAATCTCTCTCGCCGGTGTCTGCACTGGCGAAGACTCATCCAACCACCCGAAAAAGCCGACAGGCCGGGCATCCTAGGGGACGTCGCACGCTAAAAATACCACAATTTTGAGATTATAGCATCGCATTATATTGCGCCCGAAGTGGTTGCTAGGGCGGTGTTTACACCCATTAGTGCCTGTCCTTCAGTTGCCAGTTGCCAGTTTCCGGTAGCCAGTTGCCAGTTTTCAGCCTCCGCTATTCTGGCTACTGGCTACTGACAACTGGGTTTCGTGGTACTTTCTCCTCAGTACCATGGCCAAGCAGACCACCCACCAGACCCAGCCCAATCGGGAGAAGAATCCTCGCCGCCAGCCTACCGCCTCCGGCGAGAAAGATGCTGCCGTTAATAGGAACGCGGGCCATAACTATTTCTTGCTCGAAAAATTCGAAGCCGGAGTCGTTCTCACCGGAACCGAGGTAAAGTCCGTTCGCACCGGCAAGACCAATCTCAAGGACGCCTACGGCCTGCTCAAGGACGGCGAACTCTGGCTCCTCAACTGCCATATCAGTCCCTATGAGCACGGCAACTACTCCAATCATGCCGTTCTCCGCACCCGCAAACTTCTCGTTCACAAAGAAGAAATTCGGAAGCTCATTGGCAAGACCCAGCAGAAGGGACTCACGCTGATCCCCACCCGCATGTATTTCAAGAATGGCAGAATCAAAGTCGAACTCGCCCTAGCCAAGGGCAAACAGCTATGGGACAAGCGCGAAACCGAGCGCCGCCGCACCGCCGACAAGGAAGCTCGCGAGGCCATCTCCAGGGGAAGAAAGACTTAGGGACGGCCGCCCTCGGCTGTCCAGTCGGGCTAAGCCCGCCGCAACCTATGGCCAGAGTTGCGCGTTCCCCCTCCCACCGTGGATACTGAAAATAACCCATCATGAATACAAACCTCTCTTTCTCCGTCCCGTCTCAACTGGAAACCGAATGCCTGGTCGTCGTTGTCCTTGATCGAAACGAAGATCGAAGCGAAGATCGAAAGAAAAAAAACGACCGGAGCGAAAAAGCGCGCGCCGAAAAAGATACGCCTTCACCATCTGTCGAGTGCGCCGATGCTGCCGTGAGCGAAGCCGCCAAGGACGTGATTTCGAGCGGCGAAGCGACCGGCAAGGCGTTCGAAACCACGCTGTTGCATCGCCCCGCGGGATTGAAAGCAAAACGCCTGCTTCTCGTCGGCGGCGGCAAGGCCAAGAATTTTTCAGCCGCGGAATTACGCAAGCTCGCCGGTGCCGCCGTGCGCACACTGAAAGGAAAAAGCATCCGCAGCTTTGCCTTCGCTCTGCCCGAGAACGGAACGCCCGCCGGAATCCCCAACAATGAAGCCGTGCGCGCGATTGTGGAAGGCGCATTCGTCGGCAACTTCGATCCCGGCTACTACAAGAGCGATCGCAAGGACAAAGATGAGAAAATCGACGCCCTCACCATCGTCGTGCCAGGTGATGCCCAAGGCGATACAAAGTCCCTCGAAAGCGCCATGCAGACCGGACGCATCGTCGCCGAGTCGCAGAACTTCACGCGCGACCTGGTCAACGAGCCCTCCAATCGCATGACGCCAACTATTTTGGCGGAGCGCGCGAAGAAAATGGCGGCGGAAGTCGGCCTGCAATGTGAAGTCTACGGCGCCGACAAGATCAAAGAACTGAAGATGGGCGCATTCTGGGGAGTGGCCCAGGGATCCGACGAACCTCCCGCGCTGATCGTGTTGCGCTATGAACCCGAGGGCGCATCCGATGAATTGTCCAACAAAGTCCACCTCGGTCTGGTCGGCAAAGGCGTCACCTTCGACACCGGCGGCATCTCGATCAAGCCCGCCGATGGCATGGAGAAAATGAAGTACGACATGGCCGGTGCGGCGACCATGATGGGCACAATGCGCGCGATTGCCCTGCTCAAGCCTAAAGTGAAGGTCACGGCGATTATCTGCGCCACGGAAAACATGCCTTCCGGCAAGGCGCAAAAGCCGGGAGACGTGCAGATCTCCATGTCTGGTAAGTCTATAGAAATTATCAACACCGATGCCGAGGGACGCCTCGTCCTCGCCGACGGCCTCTGCTACGCCCGCCAACTCGGCTGCACTCATCTCGTCGACGCCGCCACCCTGACCGGAGCGGTCGTCGTTGCCCTCGGCTACGTGAACGCCGGGATCTTCGCCAGTGACGACGAGATGTACGAGCGCTTCGCGAACGCCAACAAACAAGCGGGTGAAAAAATGTGGCGCTTGCCCCTCGACGACGAATACAAAGAGATCCTCAAATCGAACATTGCCGACATCGTGAATTCCGGCGGACGCTGGGGCGGCGCCATCTCCGCCGCCATGTTCCTGAAAGAATTCGCCGAAGACACTCCCTGGATCCACCTCGACATCGCCGGCACCGCCTGGATGGAAGAGAACAAACCGTGGATCGCCAAAGGCCCGTCGGGAGTCGCCCTGCGCAGTCTGGTGGAGTTCGTGAGGGGATGGGGCGCTTAAAAGTCAGCCTCGCGGCGGGCAGACGATTGGAATCACGTCTCTCCGGTTCCTCCGATAGACTCGGAAGTCGCTTTCGTCGACCGTAAGCACTGGAAGATTGTCATACAGTTCGCTCATGCGAATGAGGCAGAGATCCGCAAGATCGGGAGTTCGATCTCGATATCGTTCCGCCAGTGCTGCGACCTCCCCGAGATTCTTGTGGAGGTCGAAGGCGATCCTGATCAGCCCTTCCTGAGCCAATTCGAGCACTCGGCCCACTGATCCGACATGGAAAGCGGCTTCCGCCAATACCGCTTCACACGTCAGTAGCGGCTCGGAAACCCCCATCCCGATCTCGGCAGCCCACTCGTGATGCCGGTCGGAGCGGTTCAGAAATGCCACCACAAAGCCGGTGTCCGCGATCCCTTTCATTTTCTGGAGAATCCTTTGCGCGACGAGAGATCGGCGGGACCGTCAATCGACCCGGCAAGGCGCATGAACGACTTACTTCCGGTTTCCCGCTTCGCACGTTCGAGTTGCTCCCGAACCAGTCGGCCGACCGGCACTCCCGTTCTGCGGGCTGTACTCTTCAGCCAAGCCGCCAGTTCCTCTGTAAGACGAATTGTGATTGTGTCGCCCATAGATCAATATTGTAACACAGTTCTGCTTACATGTTTTACGTTACACTAAAACTAGCCCGCACCACATCCGACGACCGCCATGGATCTCCCCGAGAAAATCCGCACCCTGCCCGCTTCTCCCGGCGTCTACCTCTACAAAAACGCCGGAGGCGAGGTCATTTACGTCGGCAAGGCCAAGAACCTGCGCTCGCGAGTCTCTTCCTACTTTCACGAAGGCCGCTGGGAGGACGCGAAAACCGGCACGCTCGTTCGCGAGGCGGTCGATGTCGACTACATTGTTGTCGCCAATAACAAAGAGGCGCTGGCCCTCGAGAACCATCTCATCAAGCAAAAAAAACCGCGCTTCAACATCCTGCTGCGCGACGACAAGACTTATCCCTACGTGAAGCTCACCCTCGCCGAGCGTTTTCCGCGCGTGTACGTGACCCGCCGCCTGCGCAAGGACGGCAGCGCATTCTACGGCCCGTACTTCCCTGCCAATCTCGCCTATCGCATCGTCGATCTTATTCACCGTCACTTCATGGTCCCGTCGTGCAAAGTGGATTTGACGCGCTTCCATCCGCGCCCCTGTCTCCAGTTCTATATCAAGCGGTGCCTTGGTCCGTGCGTGAAGGAACTGACCACGCCCGAGATCTACGGCGAAGCTGTCCGCGACGTGAAGCTCTTCCTCGAAGGCCGCCAAACCGATCTGGCGAAATCTCTGCGCGAGCGCATGTCAGAAGCTGCCGAAGCGCAGGAGTTCGAGCGCGCCGCCCGCTATCGCGACCTGATCTCGACCGTCGATCAATTGCAGGAGAAGCAGCGCATCGCCGCCGCCGAAGGCGACGACGCCGACGTTTTCGGTTATCACTACGAGAACCAGATGCTGGCCGTGAACCTGTTCCACATGCGCGGAGGAAAAGTGCTCGACCGCCGCGAATTTTTCTGGGAAGAACTGCCCGAATTTGCCGCGCAACAATTTGCCGCGCAATCAGACGATGGAGAAACAGGCGTCCCCGCCCGTCCCACCGCCGATTCCTTTCATCCCGGCGAATTCTTCTCCGCCCTAGTCAAGCAGCTCTATCTCGCCCAGCCTTATGTGCCGCGCAACATCTATGTTCCCGTTGACTTCGAAGACCGCGAAGAACTCGAAGAGGCACTCAGCGAGCAACTCGCTGGCGAAGCATGCCCTGAGCGCAGTCGAAGGGGCGGACGAGCGACGCGCATCCATATCACCGTTGCGCAGCGCGGAGAAAAGCGCGGACTGATCGATCTTGCCGGCAACAACGCCAAGCAATCTTACGATCAGCGATTCCGCGTGCTGAAGCCGAATGCGCGCGCCATTCAGGAAGCCTTTCAGGAAGCGCTCACGCTTCCCGAGCTGCCAAAGCGCATCGAGTGTTTCGACATTTCTCACATTCAGGGAGCGGAAACCGTCGCCTCGATGGTGGTGTGGGAAGACGGCAAGATGAAAAAATCGGATTACCGGAAGTTCATCATCAAAACCGTCGCCGGCGTGGACGATTTCGCCTCCATGCGTGAAGTGGTCACACGTCGTTACAAGCGCCTACAGGAAGAAAAAAAGCCCATGCCCAGCCTGGTGCTGATCGACGGCGGCCTCGGACAACTCCACGCCGCCGCCCAGGCGCTCGAAGCCCTTGAAGTCATCAACCAGCCGCTCGCTGCCATCGCCAAACGCGAAGAGATCATCTACGTCTACGGACAGGAAGACGAGCCCGTCGTTCTCGACCATCATTCTCCGGTCTTACATCTGGTGCAGATGATCCGCGACGAAGCCCATCGCTTCGCCGTGACCTTCCATCGCAAGCGCCGCCAGATCCGCGACCGCGCCACCGAGTTACGAGAAATCCCCGGCGTAGGCGAATCAACCACGCGCCGCCTGCTCGAACATTTCGGCAGCCTGCAAGCGGTGAAGCAGGCGGATGTAGCGGCGCTATCGGCAGTAGTAACCAAATCTCAAGCTGAAGCAATTCTCGAACATTTTCGGAAGACGGATCTTAGCTGTTAGCTGTTTGTTTTTCGCTCTCAGCGCCCTCGTCATCCTGAGCGAAGCGAAAGACCTATGCATTTGACTGCACGATGTATCGGTCTTTCCCCTTCGGGCCGGTGGCCCGGCCTATCATCCCAAGCGGGACACCCATCACCCACCCTTTTCGCAAAGTGCGCGAAAAGGATGGGGCACCCGCAAGTTCATAGTTCACTTCTAAATATCGTCCTCCACGACTAGCTTCCGCGCCCCAATCCCACAAACAAAGCTGCCAGGTACCGATGAGCGAATCAAGCATTTGCCGGATCGAATCTGGAGAGCGGCGCTATTTTCGTCGCGACCAGCACCTCCAACAAAGTTGCCGTGCCACGAACGCTTCCTGAGATGGTAAGGAGCGCTTCCGAGACGAGGGGATGTTGTTCCGCCAGCGAGTCAAGTCGGTCACTCACGCTGTAGAGCTGCTGAACTTCGTTCAGAATCGCATTCGGATGCATGGTGTACTCGGCTTTCCTGAGAATCTAAGAAGAGAAAAACTTCAGGTTGGCTGACTTAGTTCAGATAACCTGAAGGTGGGGTTCGCGGGTCTATCTTCAGAGTCGAAAGAGTCGAACTTCCCTCATAAACGCCGCAGATAGGATCAAGCAGAACGCTCACGCGTTCATTCTGCGATCGCGGGCTAACCGCGCCAACGAGAGTATCCCCAGCCCCCGCCACCGAGCAAAAACAGCACCAAGAGAACAATCAATATGGTTTCCATGTTGTAACCTCTACTTGTAGGAGGAAGTTGGACTGGCCTTTGTAACGGTCGTCTCACTTCTTCACTACACAACACGTTAGAACTGTCGAAGACGGATGTCTGATCACATTAGATCACTTTGGCGCTCGATGTTTACGGCGCGCCATGTAGGATTGTGAGCGGATTCGCGCTCTGATTCGCAGGCGGTTTACGCTCCGACTCTTTCGTGCCGACATTTGCCCCAGCTCGATGGATGCGAGCTGTCATCAATGGATTGTCAGCCCCCTTCCTTCTCGTTGCGATCCTGATCATCGCTAAGGACAAGAAAGCGATGCAGGGCCAACCGAGTTCACGCTTGGGATGGACCGTCGTGGCATAGCCATGTTTGTTGTGTAGACTGCCGATCTCTGCGATTTCATGAAAAGAAGAGTCGGATTCCGGCAATATCGTTATTCCGAAGGATCTTTTTGACGCGTAGCCTTTACCCCCGACAGGATCCCAATGCCTAAGAGCACAATCGCGCCCACGACAATCCAGTGCGTGGGCATGTGCATCAGGTGCGCGGCGTAAACCAGTCCGCCGATCAGGATGGCGAACCCAATCGCGTAAATTCCGAACGACATAGCATCTCCTTGCCCAGTTAGCCGTGGCGGTTCGCGCCCGAGAACTCGGCTTGCTCGTTTTGCGGGAGAGCAGCCCGGAATGCGGCCGCCCTCCGTCCTCTGACTCCGCAGCTCCTACTGGGATGAGCTGGCTTTCTGATTCTTAACCTGCAGATCGTTCACAACTTGCAGAACGTTCGGCACCGCGCTGGCCACCTTCTCGGCGAGCGCGCGCTTGTTTTCCGAGTTCACTTCTCCGGTGAGCGTGACTACGCCGCTCTTCACTTCGTATTTCACGCGCTCGTGCAGCTTGTTCTGGATCAGCGCCGCGTCCAGATTCTTTTCGATGCCTTGGTCCAGATCGGAGTTCACGGCCTTGGCATCTTTTTCTCCGCCGACCGGAATCACGGCAATCTGATTCGCCACAACCTGCGCCCCCGCGAGCGACTTGGCCAGCGATTCGGCTTGCGCCTTGTCGTTGTCACTGGCGACTTGTCCGCCGAGGGTCACGATGCCCTTGTCACGATCCTGACTGACGGAGACGTCTTTGAGGCCCGCTTGATCGAGCGATTTGCGAATACTGCCGGAAACATCGGGTGACTTCGCGACTGGCGCTGAGCATCCGGCTAGCATCCCCGCGGCGAGCAGCGTAAGTAAGGTAAAGAACACTTTAATCGTTTTCATATTTTTCCTTTGATCGCATCTAGATTGAATCCGGGAGAATGAGCAACTTTCGCCTGTGAAGGCAGTCTATAGATTCGCTCACTTGCTTCGGCCGTGCTGTGCAGAATCGCTCACTTTGTGAGAAAGTGCGTCCTACGGCGTCTCCCGGAATCCCTTGCATCAAAGTCAAGCCGCCTGCGGATAGTCCCAATCTTGTCATCCGCATAGCGCTGATTTACAAAACGATCAATTCTGAACAGTTTTCCTAAGTCTAAAGTTCGATACTGGCGACTCGCAAGGTTCCGGCGCCACAGGGAACTTCGTGAACAAAGTTGGTTTTGTGGACATTCTTGATACAGGGAGGTTTCGATGAATCTGCATCTACTGGATCCGAACCTGATTGTGCTCGCCGCCGTGGCGATTCTGATCATCGCAGTGCTTGCTTGGTTGTACGTGCGAAAACGCAGGAGTACGACCGCAGGCCTGCGGCAAAAGTTTGGGCCCGAGTACGATCGGGCGGTGCGGAAACATGGGTCCGAACGAAAAGCAGAAGCGAAATTAGCGGATCGCGAGAAGCGGGTTGAAAAGCTCAACATTCGCGATCTTGATCCGAAGGAACGCGAACGTTTTTCGAAACGGTGGGAGTCCGTACAATCTCGTTTTGTCGATTCCCCAAAGGGGGCAGTCACCGAAGCCGATGACCTGGTGTCCTCTTTAATGAAAGCTCGTGGCTATCCCGTGTCCGATTTCGAGCAACGTGCCGCCGACATTTCTGTCGACCATCCCCGCGTGGTAGAGAACTACCGGTCTGCGCATGAGATTGCGCTGCGGGTTGGCAAAGACGAAGCAACTACCGAAGAGCTGAGAACGGCGATGATTCACTACCGCTCTCTGTTTGAAGAACTGGTGCAGGCGCCAGCGACGGTGGAAAGGAAAGACGTGGCGTAATGGTGTGCGGCAATTGCGCTCTGGCAACGGAGTGGAGACACAATCGAAGCTTATTACAAGAAGACAGGAGAAGATCATGAAACCAAGCACGAAAGACAAAACCGAAGGCAAGCTCCACGAAGTGAAAGGAAAAATTAAGGAAAAGGTGGGAAAGGCGACGAACGACCCCGATGTGGAAGTCTCAGGGGAAGCGGAAAAGAACGCTGGCAAAGTTCAAAAATGGATCGGCTGTGCGGAAAAGGCCGTCGGGGAATAAAGGACGTATCAACACCGGCTCGCAAAACGCACAGGAGGGTACCATGTCGAAAACCGTCGTGGAAAGAACGGCTGAACACATTGCCGAATCAGCCCACCAGGCTTCTCGTGCAACCAGTGCGGTTGCCGATGCAATACAGGAAGGCGTAGGAGTAGTGAGACGTGGCGCAAAACAAGGCGGCGATGCTGCCGAAGAATTCTTCAATGACACAACTCAATGCATCCAGCGACACCCTATGCTAACTATTGCGGCGATGTTTGCGGTGGGCTTCGCCGCAGGAACATCGATTAGCTGGATGATGAAACGAAGGTAGATCGGGCAATTTTTTCATTTCGGAAAGGTGCGCGGGGGCCTGCACCATTTACTAGAGTGTGTTTCATAAATGCCTTTCAGCTTGAAAGGCGCGTCCCTCAGGGGCTAGGGCCCGTGTTTTTCCAGGCCCTAAACGGCACGGCTAAAGCCGTGCCCTACCCAAAACCGATTTATGAGACACGCTCTACTCTTTTCGTAATCGTACTTGGGGTGATGCTAAAGAACATATTGAGGACAGCCCGAGAGCGTTGGGCCGGCCGAGAACAGGTGGTGGGTGATATGAACGGTGAAATTCAAGCCGCTGGAGAACTTCTGGCGGAGCTACGAGAGGCTTATCACGACCTGCCACAACATATCCGGGTGCACGTCATGCACCTATTGCGCGAGAGCTCCCGGCAGAAGCAACCCCGGCGACAAGCGTGTGAGCTAACCCCAGGCACCGAGGCTGTCATAAGCGTTTTCAAAACTCAGCTTCGAAATCCTTGACTTAGTCGCGCAGCCAAGGGGCTTTCGCCGGCGTTAAACTATCGATCTGCCGAACGCAGTGCCGGTTTGGCCTGGCGGCGGCGGTTCCGATCAAGAAGGTCCTCAGGAATGTTTGTACGCCATAGAGAACGACATCGCGCAGGACGCACTGGCTGGCTGCGCGCGGCGGTGCTGGGCGCGAACGACGGCATCCTTTCAACAGCCAGTCTGGTGCTTGGTGTCGCAGCTGCGCATGCGACTCACAGCAACGTATTGGTCGCAGGGGTCGCCGGCCTGGTGGCTGGGGCTATGTCGATGGCTGCCGGGGAGTACGTGTCTGTCCACTCGCAGGCAGACACCGAACAGGCCGACCTCGCGCTGGAGCGCGCGGAACTCAAAACAGACGACAAGGGCGAGCACAAGGAACTGATGGCGATCTACGTCGCTCGCGGACTCGATCCTGCGCTCGCGAAACAGGTCGCCAAGCAGTTGATGGCACATGATGCGCTAGGCGCGCATGCCCGCGACGAACTCGGCATTTCCGAAACTTTCCGTGCGCGTCCGATTCAGGCTGCGTTGGCATCGGCTGGCAGCTTCGCTGTCGGAGCGGCCATGCCTTTGTTGGTTACTGCCATGGCCCCGGCGGCAGGGTTGATCCCTCTTGTCTCTGGAACTTCACTGGTGTTCCTCGCGCTTCTAGGCGGGTTGGCTGCGCACGCGGGTGGCGCAGGCGTGACAATGGGCGCAATACGCGTCACGTTCTGGGGCGCGCTCGCCATGGCGGTGACCGCAGGCGTTGGGTCGCTGTTCAGAACCGTTGCGTGAGCGGGGCCAACCGGAGGCCGGCACGGTTGTCTGCCACCTAACCAGAGAATGCAGCCGACGGCGTTGCCGCGCCGCAGCTGATGCACGCGGGCAGATCCGGGAATCTCTAAAGGCAGGACTCGAAGAAAACGGGGGCAGGCCGGCGTGCTCCACGACCGGAAGTTTGCAAGGTCTGCACCTACAGGATTCGCTCTACTTGGGCGTCCTACTCCGGCAGTTACGATAGCCGCGCTTCAAATGCGATTAGAGCACTAACTAAGCTGCCGCTGACTTCCGCGTGACTTTCATGAAGCCGTCCATCGACTGTGTCAACTGAGAATCCACTTCGTCCGCGATCGTCATGACATCGGGTAACAGCAAGCTGAAATCCAGATGGCTCAGATTGCTCTGTAGCGTCCCGAATATAGTCACCTGGAGTATTCGCGATTCGTGTACAAGCATTGCCGGAGTATAGCCCTGCAGATATCGCAGCTCGCCGTGGGCCGCGGCGGCAGGGGAAGGGCTGGCATCGCTGTCCTTGTCAGAGGCGCTGGACTGGCTCAGGCGGAAAGCCAGGTCTTCAACCAGCTTCGGAAGATGTCCGGTACGCTCGGCGTCGCTAAGTGGAAGCCAGCTCAGTTCCTTACTCTGTTTCGCACGCGCCAACCACCCTTCGACGATATCAGTAAGGCATCGCTGCAGAATCACGCCCACTCTCTCCTTGCCCAACCGGGCAGCAGGTCTGCGAGTAAGCATCTTTTCGCGAACGAATTCGACGAATCTCCCGACTTCAAATGGTTTCACGATGATTTCGTCCGCTTCCAGAAGGATAGCGGCCATGGCGCTCTGCACGTCGGGGTAGCCGCTGACTAGCAGCGTAAGTGCATCCGGCTGGGAGTGGCGCATGGCGGTAACCACCGTAAAACCGTCACCTGGGTTCGGCATGTGCAGGTCACTGATGAGCGCGTCGAAACTCTCTGTAGTGATACGTTTCAGAGCTTCTGTCACGCTGGCGGCAGCGACCACGGCAAATCCCTTGCGTTCAAGTGTCACACCCATCATGTCGCGGACGGCATCATCGTCATCCACCAGCAGGACTCTATAGGCAACGGGTTGTTCGGCCGGAGTCATACAGCACCGCCTCTCGTATGGCCGGGTACAAAGTACGCCTAAACTACTTGCGAAAAATGAGCAATTGTGAACAGTCGAACCATGGCTGCTAGCCCTACGATCACCATCGCGTGGGTCGCCGCATCCTGAGTCTGACATCTGTCTTAATAGCGATTTGCTTCCTGCAAGACGTAAGGAACACAGTCTTCACGGGCCGTTTTCTTGGATTGTTTTTTCCTCGCGACCCACATCGGCGATTATTCCAGAGTGTACAAAACTGACCATAATGCAAAGTTGAAATCAGGCATACTCGTGAGCAATGCCAGACACAAGCGAAAGAAGAGAGATAACGAGGCGGGTGAATGCGAAAGAAGCGGAAACCATTCAACAGTCCAAGGAACTGGTAGCGAAAACAAAACGGTCTTCCGCGATTGCCGGCGAGAAGAGCCTGGCACGCCGCAACCAAGAACTGAATGGCCGATCTCGTGTACGGAAGAGTGTGCCGTGAGGCACGGCTGACGGAGGTTCCAGCATGACTGCGCAACTTGCTACAGTAGACGATCGCATTTCGGCTCGTGTGGGCGAAGCTGGCGTCATCCGCGACGGGAGCGTCATCCCCCGCAGCGCCAGCGACGAAACGCAGGTTGGCGGCATGCAATTCGACTGCGGATACCTTTCCCCCTACTTCATCACCGACCCCGAACGCATGGAAGTCACCTTCGAGAACGGCTACGTTCTCATTCACGAAAAGAAAATCACTTCCAGGGAGGACCTGCTCCCGCTGCTTGAGCAGATCGCAAAGAGTGGCAGGCCGCTGCTCATAATCGCGGAGGATGTTGGGAGCGAGGCGCTGGCTGCTCTCGTCGTGAAGAAGCTGCGTGGCCCGCTGCGAGTTGCGGCCGTCAGGGCTCCCGGCTCCGGAGGTCAGCGCAAGAGTATGTTGCAGGACATTGCCCTTCTCACCGGCGGCAACGCCATCACCGAAGGCTTCGACATCCAACTGAAAAACATACAGATTTCCGACCTCGGTCAGGCCAAGAAAATCACCATCGGCAAGAACCACACGGTGATCGAAGGCAGGGCCAAGTACGACTGGCTTTCCTTTGAGCCCACGTTGCACTTGCCCGAAGTGTGCAGCTCATCGATAAGGATAAGCTCGCCCGCATCAATGCGACGTGGGTCGCTCAGCGCGATGCCTCCTGCAAGCCGCATCGAGCTGGCAAGCTGAAGAACAAAGAAACAGTCGCGAAAGGAATCGACAAAGCGGTGGGCGTTTGCATCGGTTTTTTCCATGGGCAAGACGTTGGTGAGATGGTGGTGGAGTTGGCTTGAGCCCGGGCCTCGCCGGTTTTCTTATGAGCGACATCGTTCTGGAAATGAAAAGCCTTACTCGCCGCTTCGGCGCATTTACGGCGGTTGATGCTCTAACTCTTTCGGTCAACGCCGGTGAGGTCTTCGGCTTGCTCGGCTCCAACGGGGCTGGCAAGACCACCACGATCAAGATGCTCACCACGCTATTGGCGCCTTCCTCGGGCGAGGCGCGCGTGGCCGGTTTCTCCATAACCACCCAGGCGGTCGACGTTCGCCGCGCCATAGGTTATGTACCGCAGGCGGTCTCCGTCGACGGTTCGCTCACCGGCTACGAGAACCTGCTCATCTTCGCCAAACTCTACGACCTGCCACACGGCGAGCAGCAGTCGCGCATCCGCGAGGCATTGGAGTTCATGGGCCTGACTGCCGACGGCGGTCGCCTGGTGGGGCAATACTCCGGCGGCATGGTCCGCCGCCTGGAAATCGCCCAGTCCACGCTGCATCGACCGCGGGTGTTGTTCCTCGACGAGCCAACGGTCGGGCTGGACCCGATTGCGCGCGACGCGGTTTGGAAACATCTCGTCGATCTCCGGACCAACTACGGAACGACCCTGTTCTTCACGACCCATTACCTGGAGGAGGCGCAGAGCTATTGCGATCGCACCGCGATCATGCACCTGGGTAAGCTGGATGCGCTTGGCACCTGCAAAGAACTCGAGGCCTCGCTGGGCGGCGACGGCCACACGCTAAGTGAGGTCTTCGTCCACTATGCCGGCGCTCTTGATTCCGGCGGCAACCTTCACGACGTAGGCGCTGAACGCGCTACGGCCCAGCGCCTTGGGTAACCCCAGCCCTATGACCGCCACTTTCATCCACCCTTTAACCGGCTTCATCGAGAAGACGTTCGTCATCACCGAGTTTGAGTTGCGCAAGCTGCGCCACGATTTCACGGAACTCGTCACTCGCGCCCTGCAGCCCGCGCTTTGGCTGCTCATCTTCGGGGAAGTGTTCTCACGCAGCGGGGCGATGCATACGGGCAACATTCCTTATCTGGATTTCATTGCTCCCGGCATTCTGGCGCAAAGCGTTCTCTTCGTGGCCATTTTTTACGGCATCAACGTCATTTGGGAGCGCGACCTCGGCATTGTGCAAAAATTCCTCGCCAGCCCCACTCCGCGCGCCGCACTGGTGCTCGGCAAGGGCTTCTCCGCTGGTATCCGCACGCTCTCGCAGGCTGTCGTCGTTTACGGTCTCTCGCTGCTGCTCGGAGTGAAGCTGAATTGGAGCCCGCTTGCGCTCCTCAACGTGCTGGTCATCGTTGTCCTCGCGGCGACGCTGTTCTCGACGTTTTCGCTCATCATCGCGTGCATTGTGAAGACGCGCGAACGCTTCATGGGAGTAGGCCAGGTGCTCACCATGCCGCTGTTCTTTGCCAGCAACGCGATTTACCCGACCGCCATCATGCCCGGCTGGCTGAAGATTGTTTCGCACTTAAATCCGCTGACCTACGTCGTCGATGCCCTGCGCACTTTCATGCTTACCGGCAGCGCGAGCAGCTTCGGACTGAGTCGCGACTATGCTGTCATCCTCCTGTCCACGACCGTGCTGGTCTTTATTGGCGCGCGATTGTATCCCCGGCTTGCATCGTAAAACGTAACTTGTACCGTTTTTATAGTTGGTGTAAACCTCGCCATCGGCAATACCACCGGGGCTAAAGCCCGCACTGATTTCACGCGGGTTACGCGGCCCTGACGGGCCGCTCTTCCACGGCAATCCACAAATTTCTGAGTTTTTCCGCAAGCTGTGAAGCTGTGCCCTACCCAGAACCAGATCGCAGTCTACGGTAACCATGAAAGCGGTCTAGAAACGGTTGCCGAAATCACGAATACTCCTTTGCTGTTTTTTTTGGCCAAGACACCTTTTTGCTGTGTAGCCGGCGGTAGTCCGGCGCGGCGCAGAGTAGTACGCGTGAAACGCCTAGTCGTGGAGAACGATGTTCAGAAGCGAGCTGTGGATTTGCAGCCCGCCGTTGTAGTGAATGAATCCCATTTTCCTGAACCGGTTCATGAAGAAGCTGACCCGCGAGCGGGTGGTGCCGATCATTTCCGCGAGCAGCTCCTGGCTGATCTTGGGAACTACGGTCTCGGGTTTGCCTTCCTTGCCAAAATGAGCGAGCAGTAAAAGGATCCGGGCCAGCCTCTTTTCGCTCGAATTGAAAAGCTGATCGACCAGATCTTCTTCGTAACGGATGTTCCGCGTCAACAGATAGGCCACGAACATGTCGGAAAATTCGTGTTCGCGATGAAGCGCCTCCATCATGGCTTTCTTGTCGATTCGCAGAACAGCGCAATCTGTCATTGCGGTTGCAGAGTTCATGCGGACCGCTTGGCCGGCAAGCGAACCTTCGCCGAAAAAGTCTCCGTCACCGAATATGCCGATCGTTGCTTCCTTGCCGGTCTTCGAGACCACGGTGAGTTTTACCTTGCCCGTCTGGATATAAAACACCGCATCCGCGGCATCCCCTTGCGCAAAGATTGCTTGTTTCCTCTGGAAAAGCACAGATTTCCTGCCCTCGCCGATGGTCGCGAGGAATGCCTGGGGATTGAAATCGCGCCTCTTCTTGGCCGCCACCCTTGGACCTATGGCATTACGCTCGGTCTGGAGTGCCGAGTCGATTGGGGTCTGGCGGTCGATCTTCCTTCCGCGTAGAGGACCATTGAGTTGGCGAGCAGAAGACATATGCACCTCCTTCTGCCTACACGACGAGGCTACTATTCTACCACCTTCCCGGACACCGTCAATATCGAGTCTTGTCCAATACAAGATGAGCCTGAAGGGGAGGTGGGATTCCAACACAAGATGAGCCTGGAGCGGATGGCATGCTGAGGATTGACCATCAACATGCACGAAGCCGAGCAACTGAGCCTGGAG
>Ga0224558_1000073_pt1 | contig 111314 bp, 85 predicted proteins | sample 714S32024metaG_FD_180682 | JGI IMG/M metagenome (GOLD analysis project Ga0224558, IMG submission 180682) | Peat soil microbial communities from Stordalen Mire, Sweden - 717 S3 20-24 | ecosystem: Environmental > Terrestrial > Soil > Wetlands > Peat | place: Sweden: Norrbotten County, Stordalen... | reverse complement strand
CGTCAATAACTGAACCATTACAATGACGGGATCGGGCACGTCCACGTTCGACGACACGTTCAATAACAACGGCACGCTGAACATCCAAAGCGGCGCGGTCAGTTTGACCGGCGCTTACTCCCTTGCCGGCAGCACGCTCAATTTTGGCATCACCAGCCCGGCTTCTTACGGATCACTCAATCTGTCCGGCAACGCCGCGCTGGCCGGCGCGCTGGGAGTCACTTTCACCGGCTACAAGCCGCAAATTGGCGATACGTATGCCCTGGTTGCCTACGGATCGGAAACGGGCCAGTTTGGCGCCTTCAATTTGCCCCCGGCGATCATTTGGCAGGAAACTTATGGCTCAACGGCTTTCACCCTCTCGGCCGTCAACTTTGCCGCGCCAACCAATGTCACGATGGTGGTCCCCCAGCCGGCTTGGACAACCATTGGATTCAACTTGCAGATCTCCGGCCCGCTCGGCTCCAACTACACGGTCCAGTTTTGCACCAATCTGGTCGCGCGCAACTGGGCCACATGGACCAATTTCGTGAGCGCCTCCACCTTGACCTCCATCACTGACAGCGCCGCGACCAATTTCTACACCAACCGCTTCTACCGGGCTTTTATGCCATGAGGTTCTCTCTCTTGCGTTTTCTGGATACAATACAATTATGAAACTTCATTATCGACCTTTCCCACTTGGCGTCCGCTTCGCCCGGTTCTTAATCGTGGCATCCTCCCTTGTCGGTTCACACTGCGTTTCCGCCCAGCCGGTTATCGTCTCGACGGTCCCGGCCAATCTGGCGGTTGGGGTTTCCGGCGCCACGCCGGTTGTCTTCACCTTCAGTGAGCCAATGAACCCCGTTGCGACAGCGGCGCAGTTCATTGATGTCTCCTCCTACCAGATAATGGCAACAGTTCCGGCATGGACCGCGGGCGGCACGGTGCTGACTTGCACCCCCCTGACACCCTGGCCGGCCAGTCACATGATCGTTTGGACCGTGGCCGGGGCGACTCCATCCGGGACACCACTTGGCGGGGAACCAGCGGGGATGTTCACGGCGGGTTCGTCGGACACGGGCTGCGATACCAACACCACAATGCTCTCGCTCACACTCTCCAAGGGCTGTCTGTACAACCAGACTTCCCCGGCCGCGCCCACGCTCGTCACGACCTCGCCCTACGGGTTTCTGGCCTGCATGTCTCTTCCCTGCCCGCGCGACGCCACCAACGTGAGCCTCCAGTTGCCCGGAGGCGCAACTCCGAACCTGGGCGCAACACCCATTCCCGGGCATCTGACTCTGCTGGATTACAATTATGCAAGCCCAGCGGCGTTGGATGCCGTATATGCCAATAGCAATTATACCTTCAGCATTCAATCCGTTCAGTCCAACCAAGAGGTCACTCTCACCTTTCCTTCCGCCCTGGCGCAGCCGCCTGCCCCTCATTTGACCAACTTTGCCGCCAGCCAGGCGATCAACCCGGCGCAAGCATTCACTCTGAGCTGGGACCCCTTTTCCGGCGGTACGACGGCCGACTGTATCTATGTTGAAGTCGGAAGCCTCTTCCAGACGCCGGCTTTCGGCACCAACGGGGCGCTGCCGGGAACGGCGACATCGGTCCTCATCCCGGCCAACACATTTCAGCCCAACCAGTCTTATCCCGGCTCCATCACTTTCTATCATTTGATCCTGGCAACCAACGGCGGCTCTTACATCTCTCTGATGTACCGCGGCACCATCACTCAGTTCACCCTGAATACCACCACGGCCTCGGCGGTTTCGTTGGTGTTGACAAACGTGGCCTGGAGCAAGACCGGCGGTTTTAGTTGTGACGTTACGTCCCCGGCCGGCCAAACGGTGGTCGCCGAGTGCAGCGCTGATTTATTGCCGGGAGACTGGCAGGCTTTCTCCACGAACAACTGTGTTTCCAACGCCGTTCACTTCAACGATCCCCATTCCGCCACCAACGCTCATCTCTTCTATCGCGCACGAACCGCCCCTTGACTACAGCGGCCGCAAATCTGTTTTTGTGACTGGCTCGCCTTCATCCTTCCCCCCGGGAGGAACCGCAATCGCGCGGCATTGGTTTTGCGCAGGCGTGGCCAGCCAGTGCAGTCGCTCGAATCTCAAGCGGACGGCGGATGGTTCTCCCTCTCCCGCGCCAGCGGGAGAGGGCCGGGGTGAGGGTGGCCCGGCAAGGATGGATTTGGCCAAAAATAGATTTGCGCCAAAAAAAGGAACAACCATTCTCTCGTTCCATCTAATCGGCGCCTGCCGCTTCCGAACCTCACGGCGAAGCGACGCGGTAGAAACGGCCCGGATAATTGGTCCACTGCGGGTCGCTGAAATAGAGCACGCCGTTGGTGAAAACGTTCGTTTGCAAGGGCTGCCAGACCGGGTTCGCCAGATCGGCGCATCCCTCGACGACGACCGTTACATTGGTCGCCCAGGAAATGGTGCAATGAAACCCGTTGGCGGGTCCCACGCTCAGGCTGTCCGCCAAGATCATCGGCTTTGGCAGCGTCCACTGCTTCGTCGGAAGCCCGCTAATGCTCGTTCCCCAGCCGGTCATTCCGGGCAGATAAAAGACGACGGAACCGCTATCGCCCTTAAACACAGTGTTATCGGCCGTCGGAGCGTTGCCCAGGAAATAAGCTCCGATCAATGGACACTCACTAAACGCGTAAGATTCGATGCCGGTTACTCCGCTGTCGATGGTAACATTGGTCAGATTGCTGCAACTGTCGAACGCATAAGCCCCAATATTTGTGACCCAATCGGGAATGGTCACGCTAGCCAGGTTGGTGCAGCCATCGAACTCGTATGGTGCAATGAAGTTGTTGCTGATCACGATATGGCGCAGGGCGCTGAGTTCAAACGCCGCGGGTCCGATGTTGGTGACGGCACCGGGAATGGCCACGCTGACCAGGGCGCTTTGGCCAAAGGCGTTCGATCCGATGCTGGCGAGGCTGGCGTCGAACGTCACGTTGGTAAGTTGTTTGCAGTCATAGAAGACATTGTTGCCGATGCTGATGAGGCTGTTAGGAAGTAAAATATGGGTCAGGGGGCAGGCCAGATTGACAGATGCTGTGTCCGGCTCAGTCGGAGGCGCTTCCACGTACCAAGTATAGAAATCCCCACTGAAGGCTGAATCGCCGATGCTGGCAACGTTGGTCCCCATCGTGATGTTGGCCAGGTTGGAACAGTTGTAGAACGCGGAATCCCCGATGTTCGTGACACTGTCCGTAATCACTATGCTCGTCAAGCCACACGCGTTATTCCATACCGACGAGACGTCTCCCCACGGCCACGCGGAGGTTAACCCGCTGAAAAGTCCCGTTCCGATGTTCACGACTCCGTGGCCGAGCATGACGTTGGTCAAGTTCTTGCAATTATAAAACACGTAATTCCCGAGGTTGGTCACGCTGTCGGGGATAACGACGCTGGTCAAAGAACAGGCATCATTCAGCCCCGGGGGCCACCCCTGGCCTGCCGAAAGACTGGTGACTGGACCGCTAAAGGCCGAATCTCCAATGCTGCCAACGTTGCCGCCCAAGGTGACATTCGTCAGGTACTGGCAACCGTAAAAAGCAGCAGCACCAATGGAGGTGACGCTATTAGTGATGGAAACGTTGCGGAGCGAGCAGGCGAAGTTTGTCGCCAAAGGACCATTCCCCATCATGGAATTATCCCCGCTGAATGCCCCCGCACCAATGGCAGTCACGCCCGTTCCGATCGTAACACTGGTCAGATTGCAACAGTTGTAAAATGCGAAGTCCCCTATGTTCGTGACGCTGTCAGGAATTATGATGTTGGAGAACGCACACGCGTAATTTGGTGACCCCGGTGGGTAACCTAGGTTAAGCGTTAACCCACTGAATGCAGATACGCCAATACTGGCGAGGTTGCTGCCAAGGGTGATGTGGGTCAGACTTTGGCAGTCATAGAACGCTTCCTGTCCGATGGTGACGACAGTGTCAGGTATAATAAGGTTGGTGATGCCGCAACCAAAAAAGACAGCGTCTTCGATGCTGGAAAGGCCAGAGCCAATCGAGACGTTGTTCAAAGCCCAGCAGCCAGCAAATGCGGCGGACCCTATATTCGTGACGCTGTCGGGAATGGCAACGCTCGATAATTCGCAGGCCGAATCATAATAGTATCCGTAGCGGACATCGGGAAAGTAAGCGTCGGTGCTGAAAGCCGACGCCCCGATGTTGACAAGATTACCGCTGAGGGCGATGGTGTTTAGGGCACGGCACCCAAAGAACGCGTAGTCCCCGATGTTGGTAACGCTGTCGGCCATGGTAACGCTTGTCATGGTCAGATTTCCAAGCAAGTCGCCATCATAGAACGCATAGTCGCCAATGCTGACCACCGGCATGTTGCTGATGGCAGCGGGGATCGCCACCGCGTTCGAGGAACCAATATAGCCGGTGATGGTGACGGTGCCATTCGTCGTGGTGAACACAAGACCGTCGGTGTTCGTATAAAAGGTTTGGGCGTATGCCGCGGAAAGGCTCAAAACCAGCCATCCAAAAACGAACAAGGCTCTTTTTTGCTTTTGAATTGGTTGACACACGAATCGGAATCTGTCACATCCCGCGCTCTAAAGCAAGCATAATTTCTCAAAATTGTGCTTCCGAAGCGCGAAGTGTGGGGTTAGGATCGCGGCTGCGAATAACATGAATCTGCCTTTTGCACTAAACCCGGCGCTCAAGAACCTGCCTGTTTATCAACCCGGACGCCCGATTGAGGAGGTCGCCCGCGAGTTGGGTTTGCCCGCGCGCAGCATCATCAAGATGGCGTCGAATGAGAACCCGCTCGGCCCTTCGCCGGCCGCGTTGGCGGCGCTCAAAGGAGCGGCCAGGCAGTGGCATCTTTACCCCGATGGCAATGCCTTTTACTTCAAACAGAAACTGGCGGCCAAACTGTCGGTGGACCCCGCCAACCTCATCCTGGGGAACGGCTCCAATGAAATCCTGGAGCTTCTGGGGCACGCCTTGTTGGGGCCGGGCGTGGACGTGGTGATGTCGCAGTATTGCTTCCTGGTCTATCCGCTGGTGACGCACCTGCTGGGGGCCAACCCGATCATCGTGCCCGCGCGCAATTTCGGACACGACCTGGCCGCCATGCGCCGGGCTATCACGCCGCGGACGAAGGCGATTTTCGTGGGCAACCCGAACAATCCCACCGGCACGCTGGCCTCGCGGAAGGAGCTTCGCCAACTGCTCGATGAGACGCCGCCGCGGGTGGTGATTGTGATCGATCAAGCTTACATCGAGTTCCTGGAAAATCCCCAGGACTTGGTTCCGCTGATCCGGCGCGGGGAAAAGTCGAACCTGATTTTGCTGCGGACGTTTTCCAAGATTTACGGGCTGGCCGGCTTGCGCCTGGGCTACGGCATCGGCCATCCCGATTTCATCGCCGCTCTGGAAAAAATCCGCCAGCCATTCAACGTCAATTCCATGGCGCAAGCCGCCGGCCTGGCCGCCCTGGACGACGCTGCGCACCTGAAGAAGACCCGCCAGAATAATCTCGAGGGCATGAAACTTTTCGAGACGGTTTTGCGTGAAATGGGCGTGGAATTTGTGCCTTCCTCGGCCAACTTCATTCTCCTTCGCGCGGGCGACGCCCGCCGTGTGTTCGAGGAATTGCAGGCCGCGGGCATCATCGTCCGCCCCATGGCCAGCTACGGTCTGCCGGAGTGGCTTCGCGTCTCCATCGGAACGCCGCGCGAGAACCAGCGCTGCCTCGCCGCGCTTAAAAAAAGTCTCAAAGCGCCTGTCCAGCCTCGAAGGCGCGGAGATTGATGTCCAGGAACCGCGGTTTTACAGACTGCCGGATGCCTTCCCGCCAGGCCTCCGCCGGCAGGACCAGGCCCTTGGCCAGGGCGCCCAGGATCACCAAATTGGAACATCTGGCATTGCCAATTCCCGTGGCGATTCCGATTGCGTCGAGATAGATCAGTCGCGGAAATGCAGTCCGAATCCGCGCTTCGGCGTCCTGGGGATAAGTGGCCTGTCCGCTGGAAACCGTCACGGGCAGCACGATCTGGCTGGACACCACGGCCAGGCCGTCCGGGGCGAGGTAATCGGCGTTGCGGAGCGATTCGATGCGTTCGAGCGACGCCAGGACCTGGGCGGCGCCGCGCTCGACGAGCGGACTGTGGACCTCCTGCCCGTAACGAATTTGGGCGAGCACCGATCCGCCGCGCTGGGCCATGCCGTGAACTTCATTGGTCTTCACCGCGAACCCGGCTGCCATGGCGGCGCGGGCGATGATCTCGCTTGCCAGCAGGATTCCCTGGCCGCCGACGCCAGCCAGGACGATATTGATGGTCTGATTGGCGCTCATTGCACAGCCTCCTTGGTTGAGATCGCCTCGACGGGGCAGATTTGCTGGCACATCTTGCAGCCGCCGCACAGGAGATCGTTGATCCGCAGGCCGTGGGCTTCGTCCCGCTCCAGCGCCGGACAGCCCAGGCTCAAACATTCATAACATTGCTGGCATTGATCCGTATTTATGGCCAGGGCTTCACCGACCGGCTTGCCCTCGTCGAGAGGACAAGCCGCGCGCGAGACGATAACGGTCGGCTCCTTTGCCTCCAGGGACTCCTTGAGCGTCTGGATGGTCTGCTGCAATTCGTAAGGATTGACTGTGATAACGCGTTTGACGCCGCAGGCCGTGGCAATCGCCTCGATCGAGGCGGCGGGGGCGCCCTCGCCCATAAGCGTCTGGCCCGATCCGGGATTGGGCTGGTGTCCGGTCATCGCGGTGGTGCGATTGTCCACCACGATGATCACCGCCGAGCCGCCGTTATAGACGATGTTCAGCAGGCCGGTCATGCCGGAATGGAAGAAAGTCGAGTCGCCCACAATTCCGACGACACGTTTCGGCTCGCCGCCCTTCTCGAATCCCTGGGTCATCGAAACCCCCGCTCCCATGCACAGTATCGTATCCATCCGGTTCAACGGCGGCAACACGCCCAGGCTGTAGCAACCGATGTCGCCCGTGACAACGACATCGAACTGCGCCAAGGCATAAAAAATGCCGCGGTGAGGACAGCTTGGACAGAGGACGGGCGGGCGCAACGGCAGGTCCTGCGTCTGGGCGCGCGATGGCGCGGCGATCGGCGGACGGCCTTCATATTTCGCGCGGGCGGCCCGCATGACGGTCGGCGAAAGCTCGCCCAGGCCCGGGATGAAATTGCGGCCGTCGCAGGCGATGCCGAGGGCCTTGATGTGTTCTTCGAGGAAATCATCCAACTCCTCGACCACCAGGATTTTTTTGACCTGGCTGGCAAACCGGCGGATCAACTCATCGGGAAACGGGTAGGCCCAGCCCAGTTTCAGAACGGAGGCCTCCGGCCAGATGTCCCGCACATACTGGTAGGCGACACTGCTTGTAATGATGCCCAGGCCCGGATCGCGCATCTCGATGCGGTTGGCCGGAGACCCGCACGCGGCGCTGCTCAGTTTGGGCAACCGCTCCTCAACCGTCCGCCGCATCGCCCGCGCCCACACTGGGATGGGGACGTAGCGCGGCGGGTTCTTGACAAAACCGGCGCGCTTGGCGGGTTGCGCGCGCTCGCGGAGGGCGACCAGGCTGCGCGAATGACTGATCCGCGTGGTCGTGCGGAGGATCACCGGCGTCTGGAATTGCTCCGAGACACTCAAGGCGAGCGCGGTGAAATCCCGGGCTTCCCCGGAGTCCGACGGCTCAAAGATCGGGATTTTGGCGAAGCGGGCGTAATGGCGGCTGTCCTGTTCGTTCTGGGAGGAATGCATCCCCGGATCGTCCGCCACGCAAATCACCAGGCCGCCCACCGCGCCAATGCAAGCGAAGGTCATCAGCGGGTCCGCCGCGACGTTCAATCCGACGTGTTTCATCGTCACAATCGAGCGCGCGCCGGTGAACGAGGCGCCGACGGCCACTTCGAGGGCGACCTTTTCGTTCGGCGACCATTCGCTGTAAATATCAGGCTTGAACGCCGCGATGGCCTCGAGGATTTCCGTCGAGGGTGTCCCAGGATAGCCGGTGGCCACCGTGACACCCGCCTCGTAGGCTCCCCGCGCGATCGCCTCATTGCCGGAGAGCAGTTCGGTTTGTGTTGTCATAATGAAATTCTGACGAACCCCCGCGTCAGCCGGGTTTGCCGAAGAAAACTCGTTTGGCCTTGCCTTCCTGCCGTTCCAGCGCGCCGGCGGGGAAGACATCGCCCTTGGGACTGAAACCCAGCCGCTCCTTTAAATGCTTCTCCACCATGAACCCGGTGACGCCGGGCCTCACTTCCACATTGACGCGCAAATCACGGACCCCGTCGTTCTCTTCGACGATGATCTGATAATGCGGCAGCACGCCGGGAATTTCCATCAGCGCCTGCTCGATTTGCCTGGGGAAAAAGTTCACGCCCTTGATGATCAGCATGTCATCCACCCGGCCGGTGATGCGGTCCAGGCGGAGGCTGGTGCGCCCGCATTCACAGCGCTTTCGACTCAGCACCCGCGTCAAATCCCCGGTGCGGAACCGGATGATGGGGATGGCCTGCCGCTGCAACGAGGTGAACACCACCTCACCGCACTCGCCGTCCTCAAGCGGACTGCCGCTCTTGGGGTCCACGACCTCGACGATGTATTGGTCCTCCCAGACATGGATGCCGCAATGAAACGGGCAGTCCATGCCGGTGGTCCCCACCCCGCCGGTTTCGGTCATCCCGTAAATGTCAAAAGCCTCAATGCCAAGCCCGTTTTGAATCCGCTCGCGCATCCCCTCGGAAAACGTCTCCGCGCCGAAGATGCCGATTTTGAGCGAGGGGATGGCGGTCTTCTGTTGCTGGAGCACATCAAGGATGCGGAGGCCGTAAGAGACGACACCCATCAGCCCCTTGACTCCGAAGTCCTTCATCAGCCGAAGCTGGCGCTCCGTGTTGCCCGCCCCGGCGGGGATGACAAACAACCCCGCCTTGCGGGCGCCGTGATAAAATCCAAACCCGCCGTTAAACAGGCCGAAGGAAGGAGTGATCTGGATCGTGTCGCCCGCCTTGATGCCCGCCATGAAATAGCAGCGCGCCACGCACTCGGCCCACTGATTGAGGTCGGCATCGGTATAGGCCATGACGACCGGTGTGCCGGTGGAGCCGGAGCTCATGTGCATCTCCCGCAGGTCTTCGCGCTCCGCGCAAAGCATTCCCAGCGGATATTGCACCCGGAAATCCTCCTTGCTCATAAAGGGCAGGCGGCCCAAGTCTTCGGCGGCCTTGATGTCGGCGGGCTTCAAGCCAGCTTTGTCCATCTTCCCGCGGAAAGCGGGGCTGCGCTCGAAAGTGCTCTTGACCAGTTCGCGCAGGCGGGCCGACTGGCAGGCGGCCAATTCGTCGCGCGACATCGTCTCCGCCTTCTCATTCCAAAAGGCTTTCATGCTCATCCGAAGTTCACTCCGCCAAGCCTAGGCATCGTCCCGCGGGTGTCAACGGAGTTCTCCAGAATCACCGCCCCCGCCCGCAACGAGGGGCCGGCCCGGCTCCGAAAGCCCGCTTGCGCCGCGGGAAAACTCCATCGCCCGCGCTTTTTATGGTGCACAAGGGTGCACAAGCCTGCATAAACCGGCGCTTTCGCGGTGCCGCTCCCGCTGGAACGGGTTCATGCTCAAGCACTTGCGATGCCCGCGCCGTCCCAGGCGTGGCGGAGGGGCTATTCCGGTTCTCGCACGGTCGCTCGCGCCGCAACAAAACTACCGTAATTTACCGTAATTTGGCGTAATTTACCGTAATTTACCGTAATTTACCGTAATTTTTGGCAATACACCCCCATTGCCCGCCGGGCGGGAAAAAGTGGCTTGCAGCGCAAAGCGGGCGCAACGGTTCACGCCGCGCCCGCCGCCCCGGTGCAGAACGGGCCGCGCCAATAGCCTTTCAAAGAACAAGCCTGCTTATGAAATGTAATACACCGGGGAGAAATCGCAAGAGTTTTCGCCCGAAGAATACATAAGAATCTCATTCAGGATCGAGGCGCCCATGCAACTCAACTGAATTGGTTTTACTCTATGGCGTGGGAATCTTTTCTTTCACCGCCGCCTTCAACAGTTGCGCGTCAAAAGTGGCTATTATCGCCCCGCGCCGTTGCTCCAATTCCAAATAGGCGGCGGCGTAAATTGTCAGGTTGTGCGTGCGTGCCAGGGTGATAATCCGGGTCGGCATCTGTTCGCCGGTTTCATCCTCTTCCTCAAACGGCAGGGCATTCACCAGAAACAAAAGTCCTTCAGGCTGGTTTTGTCCTTTGACCTTGGGAGACTCTGCCGCAACGCATCCATCTGCTGGAAGATGCTGGCGACGCGCTCCCGAGTGGGGCGTCCGGCGGGGACCAGGCGGGCTACGGGCCGCTCGTGCTTGGTGATGGTGATTTCCTCCCCCTTGGCGACACGCTCAAGGAGTTGGGAAAAATGCGTCTTGGCTTGGAACGTGCCGACAAAGGCGCGTGAGCGCCGGGAACGATTGGATGTTGCGGGCATAATCAAACTAGTCAGAGACTAGTCTCACATGAAAACCGCGGTGGTCAATACAACGTTATGCACGCCCTGCCGGACACCCGCATGGGCCGGCACGTTGCCGGCCGGATCCACGTCTTCCGATGACCAATAAAAGATCTTCAATGACCCGTTCTCAATTAGGCGAACCTGCCACCGTGGCCAAAAAGCTGCGGGTCAAGGGGAAGGTTGTTTCTCCGCTATGGCTATGATTTGGGTTTGCGTGCGGTAAAAGAGAGTTCCCTCGGAAATGGCCGGCGTGGCCAGGCAGGATTCCTCCAGGCGGTTGGTCGCGATGACTTTAAATTGCGGGCCTGGCTGGAGGACATAGACCAAGCCTTGCTCGCTGGCGAAATATATTTTGCCGCGCGAGGCCACGGGAGACGAGGTAAAGGAATCACCGCCCGCGCCGAGGCGTTCCTTATAGAAGAGCCGGCCGGTGGCGGCATCGAAACAGTGAAGAAGGCCGTCCATGTCGCAGGTGTAGAGGCGGCCATCGCACACGATGGGCGTCGCCATGTAGGCGCCGCCGCGGTTGGTGCTCCAGAGCATATGCTCGCCAGCGCGCTGCGCGATGTCACCCGCGGCATCGGCCTTGACGGCAAAGACCGGCTTGCGCGGGCCATGTGCGCTTGTCAGGAAAATGATGTTGCTCCACATAAGAGGCGTGGGCACCGGGCAATCGCCGCCGCCGGACAAATGCCAGATTTCCCCGCCCGTCTGGAGATCGTAACCGGCCATTTGCCTCCAGCCATTGACCACCAATTGCGGACGCAGACCGGCCACGCAGACGTTGGGCGTGCTCCAGGTGGCGGTGTCGTTGCGCGGCGCGCGCCAAATCTCGCGGCCGTCGTGGATGTCAAAAGCGGCCACGAAGCCCTGGCCCAGCACATCGCACTGCACAAAGCCCCGGCCCGCATAAATGACAGGAGAACTGGCAAAACCCCATTCCCATTGGTTGAGGTTGGTGTCCCAGCGATCATTATAGACGGAGGGATTGGCGCGCAGCACGCCCAAGTCCTTGGTCCAGCGCAAATGGCCTTCCAGATCATAGCAGTAAAGGCCCTCGGAACCGAAAAAAGCCAGGAGGTTCGTGCCGTCAGTCGCGGCGGTGCAATTGGCGTGCGTGGCTTTGGGGTGGCGCTTGACGTGCGGCATGCCCTCATGAGCGGTGGCCTGCCAAAGGATTTGGCCGCTCTTCTTGTTGAGGCAGATAACCCTCCACTGCTGCGTTTCAGAGTCATCTGAGGAGGCCACATCGCCATAGTAACCCACTTTGAGAGACGGATCTCTCTTTCCGTTGACAGCCGTGGTGACGAATAGCTTGTCCCCCCAGATCACCGGGCTGGAATGGCCCAGGCCGGGGAGCGGCGTTTTCCAAACGATGTTCCGCGAGTTGGTGACATTCCAGACGGCCGGCGTGACCTCATCCGCAATGCCGCAGGCGCCAGGACCGCGAAAGGACGGCCAATTGTCCTGCCCAAAAACGGTCAATGCAGACCCAAGCATCCAGCATGCTAAACGGAGATTTCCCATTTGGTGTCTTGCCCACGACTGGCGTGGGGCCTTTTTTCTATTTTGCTCATGTTCGTCCTTCTTCATGGATTTGCAAGTCGTTCTTCCAAGTCCACCAAGACGTGGGTTGAGCCCTGCTATGCGATTATTGGCCCGACTTCTGGAAGTTTTACGAGCAACAACGCGAGCCTCAACCCGCGTAGCGGCGGACTGGCGTCCGCCGCCGATATGAAAGACGAGAATATGAACTTCAATAGACAAGCGAACCGCTAACGAGAGAGGCTCCCGATAACCAGGTCACTGCCAAAAAATGCGGCTAACGCCAGTTCGCCGCTACGCGGATGTAGCGGCACTCTGGCGAGTGCCGCCATTTTGCCGCGCCAGACTTCCTCAACTTTGCGGTCCAGCACATCCGCCGGGACGTTCTTGGTGACGCTCAGGATGTGGGCGTTCTGGCGGCATTTGTTGTTGCGAAAGAAAAGCGTCCCCCCTGGCACCCGGGTTGGCAGCCCTTTTCTTTCTATTTGCGCGGAGGGGGGATGTCGGCCATACTGAGCGGTGGAAACGTTGCCGTGCCTTTCGCACGATTGAAGCCTTATGAAAAAAATTCCTGAAGCCCGGAGCAAGTCCGCTCGGAAAACAGCCCTTCCCCGCGCCGCCGCCACTACCGCCGCCACTACGAAAGCCGCCGCCGCCGCGGCCAAAGCCAAGCCTTTGCCGTCCTCCGCGGCTCCTGTCGCTCCGCCCATGGCGAAAGCCAAAGCCGCCACCACCTCCGCCGCCCCCAAAGCACAGACTGCTTCGCCAGCCGCCCCCATCGCCAAAGCCAAAGCGGCCCCGATTACCGCCGCGCCGCTTGCCGCGCCGCTTGCCAGAAGCCAGGTGGTCCAGAGTGGACAGGGTGGCCAGGGTGGACATAGCGGACTTAGTGGACGTGCCGTGGCTGCTCCCGTTGCCAAGACCCAGGCGGCCCCAATCTCCGCTCCTGCCGCCAGCGCCAAACCGATGGCTCCAACGCCCGCCCCTGCAGCCGCAGCCAAAGCTGCGCCGTCTATCGCCGCCCCTGTTGCCGCGCTGGTTGCCAAGGCCCAAGCAGCCCCGATCTCCGTTCCTTCCGGCGCCGCCAAGCCCAAGACTCCGACGCCCGGCCCTGTAGCCGCAGCCAAAGCTGCGCCATCTATCGCCGCCCCAGTTGCCGCGCTGGTTGCCAAAGGCCAGGCGGCCCCGATCACCGCCCCCGCCGTCGCCGCCAAACCCAAGGCTTCGGCGCCTGCCCCTGGTTTGAAGATTCCCCCGATCCTGCTCGAAGGCGACGCTCCCGCCGCTCCGCCCGTCAGCGGGCCGGGACAACGTTACGCTCTTGGCCCCAAGGCCCAGCCGCTGCCCGCCTCTCAAACGGAGGTGGAATTGCCGGAGGCATACGGAACCCAGCAGCTTTTCCTCACGGCGCGCGATCCGCGTTGGCTTTACGCGCATTGGGACATGACGCGCGAGCAGCTCAAGAAGCATAATTCGCTTTCCGCCGACGGCCATTTGGTCTTGCGGATTTATCGCGGCGCTTTGAGCGGCGAGCCGTTGTCGCAGATTCACGTGCATCCCGATTCGCGCAACTGGTTTGTGCCGGTTCCCGAAGCGGGCGCCAAATATCTGGCGGACCTGGGCTATCGCGCCGCGGCCGGCCGATGGGTCAGCGTCGCCCTTTCGGGCGCGACGTTGACGCCGCCGGACCGGTTGTCGGACGACACGTCGGTGAAGTTCGCGACGATACCGCCGGAGGTGCCGTTTGGGGAATTGCTGGCGATGGTGAAGGCGGCGTTGCGCGAGAATTTACCGTTGGTGGAGGCGCTGCAGCAAATGCGGGAGGCGGGATTCAAAAACCTCCCCTCCGCCGCCCAAGTGAAATCCGAGTGGACGCCGGCGCAGGAAAAAGCGCTGGGTGAAATTGTTTCGATGGACGAGGTGCGGCGGGTGTGGATCGGCTCGCTGGAAATCACCGAATTGATACGGCGCCAGTTGCAACAGCAGGTTTCCTCAGCCGGCGCGCGGCAGTTCAGCCTGCCTTCCTCGGCCAGGGGAGTGCCCTCCAGTGTCTCCAGCCCGTTCGGCGGCGCGGCGCGGCCCCGCGGCTTTTGGTTCAATGTCAACGCCGAGTTGATCATTTACGGCGCGACCGAACCGGACGCCACGGTGACGATCGGCGACCGGACGATCAAACTGCGACCGGACGGCTCATTCAGTTTCCGCTTCGCGCTGCCGGACGGGGATTATGCGCTGCCGGCGGCGGCCCGGTCGGCGGATGGCGAGGAGACGCGGCGGGCGGCGTTGAGCTTCCGCCGGGACACCCGCTACGAAGGGGACGTTGGCACGCATCCGCAAGACAAGAATTTGAAGCCGCCCCTGGTGAGCGCCGTGTCCTGAGGTGATCGGGCAGGCTCGGACCTGCCCTTTTTCCTGTATCCCAGATGACTCCCTCAGCCAAAGCTGTCCTCGCGGGCATTCATATCCTCGCCCTGGGTTGCATCCTGGTGAGCTTGACGCTGTACGCCGATGAGTTTGGCTATTTGCTTGTTTCGCATGAGGCGGCCCATCCCACCAGCGGGGTTTTCGTTCTGGCGCTCAAAGGCGTCCCCATCCTGGCCGGCGGGGTTCTATATTGGAAAGGGCGGTCTCTCGCCGAGAGTTTAACCAAGGACCTGAACTAATCCCCAATGCAAGGCCACCTCGCTCTGATGCTCCACGCGCACCTGCCGTTTGTGAGGCATCCCGAACACGAAAAATTCCTGGAGGAAAACTGGCTCTTCGAAGCCATCACCGAAACTTACGTGCCGCTCGTCCAGATCATGGAAGGCTGGCAGAACGACGGCATGAAGGCGCGCCTGACGCTGTCGCTCTCGCCGACGCTGTGCGCGATGCTGCTGGACCCCGTATTGCAGGATCGCTATGTCCGCCACCTGGACGGGCTGATTCAATTGGCGGAGAACGAGATTGACCGGACGCATTGGGACGCACCCTTTCGGGAGCTGGCCTGGATGTATCACCGCCGGTTCACGGGGGTGCGGGAAACTTATTTTGACTACGGGCGCAACCTGGTCGGAGCGTTCCGGCGGTTGCAGGAGGACGGGCTGCTGGAGATCGCCACATGCGCGGCGACTCACGCTCTGCTTCCGTTGCTGGCGGACGACCCGCCGTCGTTGCGCGCGCAGATTTTCGTCGCGCGGGATTATCACCGCGAGTGTTTCGGGCGCGACCCGCGCGGCATCTGGCTGCCGGAATGCGCGTACGTGGAAGGGATTGAGAAAGCGCTTCAGGAAGCCAACATCCGATGGTTTGTCACGGAAATGCACGGGCTGCTGCACGCGCGTCCGCGTCCGCGTTACGGGGTTTTCGCCCCGGTTTTCACGCCCAACGGCGTGGCGGCATTCGGGCGGGATTTCGACTCCGCGCAGCAGGTGTGGAGCCTGCAACAGGGGTACCCCGGGGACCCGCGTTACCGGGATTTTTACCGGGACATCGGGTTCGACCTGGATTTTGACTACGTCAAACCTTTTTTTCCCGCGCCTGGCACCCGCGGTTTCACGGGCATCAAGTACCACCGCATCACCGGGGACACGCAGGAGAAACAGATTTACGATCAGGAAGCCGCCCGCCAGGCCGCGGATCAACACGCGGGCCACTTTCTGGGGGCGCGCGTGGAGCAATTCACCAAGCTGGGCGCGATCCTGGACCGTCCGCCGCTGGTGCTCTCGCCCTATGACGCGGAGCTGTTCGGCCATTGGTGGTATGAGGGGCCGCAGTTCCTGAATTACTTTATCCGCAAGGCCTATTACGACCAGCAGGCCTTCACGCTCGTTACGCCCGGGGATTATCTGCGCCGCTACCCGACCCAACAGGTGGCCATGCCCGCGGCATCGAGCTGGGGCGAGGAGGGGTTTTGGCGAGTCTGGCTCAACGAAAAGAACGAATGGATTTATCCCCATCTGCGCATCGCGCAATCGCGCATGACGGAGCTGGCGGAGCAGTTTTCGGGCGTAACGGGGGTCGCGGAGCGCGCCCTCAAACAAGCCGCGCGCGAACTGCTGCTGGCCCAATCCAGCGACTGGCCCTTCATTCTGCGCACCGGCACAAGCCCGGAATATGCCAGCCGCCGGGTCAAAGAGCACCTGTCGCGCTTCCTGGCGCTCCACGAACAGTTGACAGCGAAGAAGATCGACGAGGCCTGGCTCAGCCAGGTTGAGCAGACGGACAACCTCTTTCCCAATGTCAATTACCGCTATTGGGCGCGACCGTGAACCGAAGCCTGGCACATCTTCAGAAATTCCCCCTCGTCGATCACCCTCACGCCCAGCGCCGCGGCTTTCTGCAATTTCGACCCCGCTTCCGCGCCGGCCAGGACAAAGTCGGTGTTCTTGCTGACGCTGGCGGTGACTTTTCCGCCGAGCGATTCGATGCGCGCGCCGGCTTCCTCGCGCGTCATCGTTGGCAGCGTTCCAGTCAAGACAAATGTCTTCCCGGAGAACGGCTGGCCTTCTTTTTTGATCCCTCTCTGGCTTGCGGGCTTGATCCCCATCTCCGCCATTCTGCGCAGAACCCTTCTTCCGGCCTCCGACGCGAAATAATCCAGCACGCTGCGCGCCACGACCGGGCCGAGTTCCGTCACAATCGCGGTTTCCCGCTCGCTCTTGTTCTGGCTCCTTTGGGCGAAGCCCGCGTCCAGAAGCCGCCGGGCCGCCTCCTCCCGCTCCTCTTTTGTCCGTGTTTTATCGTGATAGATTATGACGTCGCGCAACCACGGCGAAGCCGCGACGTCTTCGATCGTGTCGTGGAAGGCGGCAAGCTGGCCGGCGGTCGTTTTGCCGACTTCCGGTATGGCCAGCCCAAAAAGCCATCGCCCCAGGGGGGCTGTCCTGGCGCGTTGGAGGGCTTGACAGGCTTTTTCGGCGTTTTTGCGTCCGAAAACGCGGGGGGCATCCTCCGTGCCGAGGTTCAGCTCCCCAAGTTTATCGACAGTCAAGTTAAACAAATCAAGCGGCTCCCGCGCCAGGCCGCGCTCGCCCAGTTTGTCCGCCACGATTCCGCCGACGCCCTCGATGTCCAGCGCGGCGCGGGCGGTGAAGAACTCGACCCTGCGCGTGGCCTGGGCGGGGCACTGGATGTTTTCGCATCGCCAGGCGACGAATTCGGGGTCGCGCCGGACCGGACCGCCGCAAACCGGGCATTTTCCAGAGATATGTTTGACAAAGTCGAACGGCCGCGCCGCCGCCGGCCGCATCTCCTGGACCACGCCCACGACCGCCGGAATGACTTCGCCCGCTTTTTCAATCGTGACGGTGTCGCCTATGCGGATGTCCTTGCGCTGGATTTCGTCCTCGTTGTGGAGGGTGGCGCGGCTGATGGTGCTGCCCGCCAGGAAAACGGGTTCCAATTCCGCCACGGGTGTCAACACGCCGGTCCGCCCGACCTGAATGGTGATGCCATTGAGGCGCGTGCGGGCCTGTTCCGGGGCGTATTTGAAGGCGATGGCCCAGCGCGGAGCTTTGGCGGTATAGCCCGCCTGCTCGCGCAAGGCGACGTCATCCAGTTTGACGACCGCGCCGTCGGTCTGGTATTCGAAGGAGTGGCGAATTTTTTCCAGGTCATCAATCGCCCGGATCAAGTCGTCTTCGGAATGGCAGAGCCAGACTTTCGGCGGGGTTTTGAAACCCAGTTGGCCCAGCCACTCCAACACTTGATGGTGCCGCGCCGGGGTCGTGCCGGTCTCGACCAGGCCCAAGCCGTAAAAGACCGCGCCGAGCGGCCGCCTGGCGACGATGCGCGGGTCAAGTTGTTTGAGCGAACCCGCGGCGGCGTTGCGCGGGTTGGCGAAAACCTCCTCGCCCGCTGCCATCCGCTCTTCGTTGAGTTTTCTGAACCCGTCCAGCGTCATGAAAACCTCCCCGCGCACCTCCAAGACTTCTCCCTTGAAGGGGATTTTCAGTGGCACACTGCGGATGGTTTTTATGTTCGCGGTGATATTGTCGCCCTTCACGCCGTCGCCGCGAGTCGAGGCGACCGCCAGGAGGCCCTTCTCGTAGCGCAAATTGACCGCCAGGCCGTCCACCTTCGGCTCCACGGTCCATTGGAGAGTTTCCCCTGGAAGCATTTTCCGCACACGGGCGACGAAAGCGCGCACCTCGGCTTGGGAGTACGTGTTGTCCAGGCTGAGCATCGGCGACAGATGGGTCACCGGCGCAAAGCTGCGGGCGGGTTCGCCGCCGACGCGCTGGGTGGGGGAATCGGGGGCCGCCAAAACTGGAAACTCTTTCTCCAGATCGCCCAACTGGCGATAAAGGCCGTCATATTCCTGGTCCGAGATCACCGGCCGCGCCTGAACATAATAGAGATCGTTGTGCCGCCGGATTTCCGCCGCCAGCTCCGCATGTCGCCTGGTTGCCTGGGCCAAAGTCATGTTTGCAGTATTCCAGTTGAATCTGTATCGAGAGCGAATGTGTGCCCGATCTTTTCATTGTCAAACCGGAAAGAGAGCCTCTTTTTTCCAGAGGCGCATCTCACCTTTGCGGAGATCTTCCTGTGCTCTTGGCCAAAGCAGCGCTGTCGCGCCGCACTCCAAGACGCTTCGCGTTCAGGGTACGCTTCCGTTGCGCCGACAGGTTTTGAGTGCAGCACCGCTCTGCGGTGCAGCCCAACAATTTGTTCCGTCTGCGCGACAGCGCCGCTTTCAAACACAGGACAACTCGACAAAGGTGAGATGCGCCCTCGTTCAATCACGGCATGAAGACGATTTACTTTGATTACAACGCCACAACGGCCGTTGACCCTGCTGTGCGCGAGGCGATGTTGCCGTTTCTTGATGAGGTTTACGGGAATCCGTCCAGTATTCACCAAATTGGGCGGCGGGCGCGCGCGATGCTGGATGACGCGCGAGAGCGCGTGGCGACAAGCTGGCGTTGCCGGGCGAGCGAGGTGGTTTTTACCAGTGGAGGGACGGAGAGCAACAACCTGGCCATTTTCGGAACCGCCCGCCATCTTCGGGGCAAAGGGCGTCACCTGATCACCTCGACAATTGAACACCATTCCGTTCTCCAATGCTTCCAGCATTTGGAGCGAAATGAGGGCTTTAACGTTACCTATTTGCCGGTGAACAGCGAAGGCGTTGTTGATCCTGATGATCTGGCGAAGTCCATTCGTTCCGATACCATCCTTGTCTCGATCATGGCGGCGAATAATGAAACCGGGTCACTTCAGCCCATCGAGAGCATTGGGGAGACTTGCCGCTCAAAGGGCGTTGTTTTTCACACGGACGCCGTCCAGTGGTTTGGGAAGGAGCCATTTGAACGGGTTCAACAATTCAACGCGGATTTGGTTTCATTCTGCGCGCATAAGCTGCATGGACCCAAAGGGGCTGGCGCACTTTTCATAAAGTCGCCTCTTCATCCTGAACCCATTGCCTTTGGGGGGTCCCATGAGAACGAGCGCCGGGCTGGAACGGAAAACCTGGCTTCGATAATCGGTCTAGCCAAAACAGCAGAACTCTTCCTGAAGCCTCCAGTTTTTCCAAGGGATGCACTGATGCGTTTGACTGATCATCTCATATCGGCGGCCGGGGCGATCCAGGGCGTCGAGTTTCGTGGGTCGAGATCGGTTCGGCTTGCCAATACGGCCTCTTTTACGATAAGCGGTTCCGACAGCATTACGATCCTGGCGGGTTTGGACATGGAAGGTATTTGCGCCTCAAGCGGTTCGGCATGTTCGGCAGGCTCTTTGGAACCTTCTCATGTGCTTCTGGCAATGGGCGTCGAACCTGACCTTGCCAATTCTCTCGTCCGCTTCTCCTTGGGAAGGGACTCGACCTTGGAGGATGTTGATCGGGTGGTTGAGGTCCTTAGGGGGGTGAGGGAACGGGCCACAAAGTGATGATTTGGCGGTGAATAGACTGTTGCGATTGAGAATAAGGCTGGGTTTTGGGACTTCCCGGCGGAAAACCGCCAACTTGCTAACAAATTTTTCTTCTGGAAGTGCTTGAGTATGCCTTGACATAGGCGGTTGTTTGCCTTATTCACAGGCTTTAATAATAGTCTTCCTTTCAAGGAAGAAAGAATATATTAAAGGGCAGAATGAATCTGAGCGTTGCAAAAGATCAATTGATTCACGGCTTGCAGTCGGTGCAAAACATCGTCAGCACGCGAACCACCCTTCCAATTCTTTCCAACGTCCTGCTGAGGACCGGGGAAAACAAATTGGAATTCACGGCGACCGACCTGGACGTCACGATTGCCTGTTCGGTGGAGGCGAACGTCAAGAAAAAGGGGGCCAGCACCGTGCCGGTCAAGAGGTTTTTCGGAGTCGTCCGGGAGTTGAGCAGCCCTGAAATTGAACTGGAAGTCGATGAAAAGAATGCCTGCAGCATCAGGGCTGGGGCGTCATTTTACAAAATAAACGGCCTTGGCGCGGATGAATTTCCGCCGGTTACCACGCTTAAAGATGACAAAAAAATAACGATTTCCCAGGAGAAGTTCAAAGGGATGCTGCGTAAAACTTCTTTCGCCATTTCCAACGACGAGTCGCGCTACGTCCTGAACGGAATTTTCATCAGCCTCAAGGAGCACAAGATCACGATGGTCGCCACCGATGGACGACGGCTGGCGTTGGTTGATGAGGAGGTGGATATACCGGAGTCGAGCCAGGGCGAATTCATCATTCCGACAAAGACTGTCAACGAATTGAGCAGGCTTCTTGGAGAGAAGGGCGATTTGGAGATTCGGATTGGAGAAAATCAGGCGTCGTTCACCCTCAACGATGACAAGGGTTTTTCGATCCTTATTTTGTCCAAGCTCGTGGAGGGAAATTATCCCAATTACAGGCAGGTCATACCAAGCGAAACGAAGGAACGAATCGCCCTGCCGAGGGAGGAATTGCTCGCCGCCACCAGGCGCGCGCAGATTATGACCAGCGACAAGGCGAACTCCGTTAAAATCGCCGTCAGCCGCAATAATCTGGCGATCACGGCCAATTCCCCCGAAGTCGGTGAAGCGCGGGAAAGTCTGGCTATCAATTACAAGGGGAAGGATATGGCGATCGCCTTCAATCCAGCGTATCTGATTGAGCCTTTGAACGCGCTTACGGAAGACGAAGTTTTTCTGGAATTGATCGACGAATTAAGCCCGGGGGTCTTAAAGATTAACGGCCCGTTCCTCTACGTCGTCATGCCCATGCGCCTGAGTTAAGGAAGGCTGTGAATTGGTGGTGAGCAACAATTAACAACATTGTCGTGCTCCGGGTTGGAGGCGCGCTAAAGTTGGAACGCGATGACTGACTACGAGCGCGTTCTCGAAAAGACTGAACAACACCTGATAGCCCTGAAAGCGGCTGGGATTCGCTTTTTGGGAGTCCAACCTGAAACCTTGGCCGGGCTGCACGAGCCTGTGGCCAGACCTGCTTCTTTGGCGGTTCACCAGCCATTGGCGGAGCCTATCCGTGCCGCGGCTCGTGTCGAGGAAGCGGTGGTGATCGCCAGTCCAGAGGGTTTGAAACCGGCCAAGGACAAAGAAGCCGCCATGAGGGAGCTTCGGGAAAAGGCCATGGTTTGCCAGAAATGCCCGCATCTTGCTGGAAGCAGGAAGAACGTCGTTTTTGGGGTCGGCGACATCAACGCGAAGTTGATGTTTGTCGGAGAGGCGCCCGGGGCGGACGAAGACCAGGCGGGAGAGCCGTTCGTGGGAGCGGCAGGCCAATTGTTGACGCGCATTATCAAGGCAATGGGGTTGAGCCGGGAGACCGTTTATATCGCCAACATTTTGAAATGCCGGCCCGATACGCCCGGTCAATCGTCCGGCAACCGGAAGCCGAGCGGGGACGAAATGAAAACCTGCCTGCCCTATTTGCTGGAGCAAATCGAGTTGATCAGGCCGGAAATCATGGTGGCGCTGGGAGCCACGGCCATCGAGGGTTTGTTGGGCAAGACCGAGGGCATCGGCAAGTTGAGGGGGAAATTCCAGGTCTTCCGGGGCATCCCGCTCATGCCGACTTTCCATCCCGCCTATCTATTGCGAAACCAAGCCATGAGCGAGAAGCGCAAAGTGTGGGAAGACATGCTGCAGGTGATGGAGAAACTGGGGTTGGGAATATCCGACAAGCAGCGGGGATTTTTTCTAAAGGGTTGATGGACCAACGCATGACAAATTTCATCCTTCCGCCCAGGCGTCCAACCTGTTAGAAAAACCCCATGGCTGATCAACTTACCATCGGTTTTCTTGGCGCCGGCAAAATGGCCGGCGCACTGGCAAAGGGCGTTGTTCTGGCGGGCCTGTTCAAGGCCGCGCAAATCCAGGCCAGCGATCCGGCGCCCGGCGCGCGCGCGGCTTTCACCAAAGAAACCGGAGCGAAAGCTGGGAAATCGAATCTGGACGTCGTGCGCTTCGCCAAGGTTCTCGTCCTGGCGGTCAAGCCGGGCCATGTCCAGGAGTTGCTGGGGGAAATCGCCCCGGCGTTAGGCCCGGAGCATCTGCTCATCTCCATCGCGGCGGGAGTTCCCCTGGCGCGATTGGAAGGAGCGGCGGGCGGGGGAATCCGCGTCATTCGCGTGATGCCCAACACACCGGCGCTGGTGGGCGCTTCCGCGACGGCCTACGCTTTGGGCAAGGCGGCCACGGAGGAGGACGCCGCGCTGGTTCAAAGGATCTTTTCCGCCGTCGGACTGGCCTTTCAATTGAAAGAATCTTTGCTGGACGCCGTGACGGGGTTGAGCGGGAGCGGGCCGGCCTACATCTACCTGGTGATTGAGGCGTTGAGCGACGGCGGCGTGGCGGCGGGGCTGCCGCGCGAGGTGGCGACCAGGCTCGCCGCGCAAACGGTGCTGGGCGGCGCGAAGATGGTTTTGGAGACCGGCCTGCATCCGGGCGCTCTCAAAGACATGGTCGCCAGTCCGGGGGGCACGACTATCGAGGGGCTGCACGAATTGGAAAAGGGGCAGGTGCGCGGCGTCTTCATGAACGCCGTCCGGGCCGCCGCCGAGAAGTCCCGCAAACTGGGCCAGGGGTGAACCATGTTTCGCCCGTGCATTGATCTCCATGAAGGGAAGGTCAAACAAATTGTTGGGGGAACCCTGACGGGCGACGCGGCGGCGTTGAGGACGAATTTTGTCTCCGGGCGCCCGGCGGCTTGGTACGCGGAGTTGTATCGGCGGGACGGTTTGCGAGGGGGCCATGTCATCATGCTGGGTCCCGGCAACGAGGGGGCGGCGCGCGAGGCGCTGGCGGCCTTCCCAGGCGGCTTGCAGGCGGGCGGAGGCATCGGGTTGGAGAATGCGGCCGCGTGGCTGGATGCCGGAGCGTCGCACGTCATCGTGACATCGTGGGTTTTTCGGGAAGGGCAATTGGATTGGGACCGGCTCCGGCAATTGTCAGGCGCGATTGGCAAGAGGCGGCTGGCGCTGGATTTAAGCTGCCGGAAGCGGGAAGGGGCTTACTGGGTGGTCACGGACCGCTGGCAGAAGTTTACGGAAACACGAATGGAACCCGAAACCCTCTCGCGGCTGGAGAAGTGGTGCGACGAGTTTTTGGTCCATGCGGCGGATGTCGAGGGGCTGTGCCGCGGCGTGGATTTGGAGCTGGTGGAGAAGTTGGGCCGATGGGCCGGCGTGCCAACGACTTACGCCGGCGGCGCCAACAACTTGCGCGACCTCGATGAGGTGACGCGCGTGGGCGGCGGGAAAATCGACCTCACCATTGGCTCGGCGCTGGATATTTTCGGCGGACACGGGGTCCGCTATGAAGATGCGGTCGCGTTTAATCGCAAATTGGAGAAGGAAAGGAAAATGAAATGACGTATCGACATTTTGCCGCCGCGCTGGTGGCGGCGCTGGTGTCACTGGCCTGCCTGGGGGCCGAGGATAAATCGGCAGCCGCCACCAACGCCCCGGCGGGGGAGAAGAAAACGGCCGAGGCCAAATCGGACGACGCCAAAAAAGAGCCGAAAGACCAGCTTTCAGAAACGACCAACGCCGTGACGATCAACGGCGTCGAGGTCAAGTATAAGGCGACGGCGGGCACGATGGTGATCAAGGACGAGGAGGGAAAGGCGCGCGTCTCGTTTTTCTTCATCGCCTATGCGCGGCTGGACGCGACCAACGCGGCGCAACGGCCGGTTGCCTTCTCCTTCAACGGCGGCCCGGGCTCTTCCTCCGTCTGGCTGCACCTGGGCCTGCTGGGGCCAAAGCGGGTCTTCCTGAAGGAGGACGGCGGGCTGCCGCCGCCGCCTTTCCGGCTTGTCAACAATGATGAGTCGCTGCTCGACGAATCGGACCTGGTATTCATCGACCCGGTCAGCACCGGCTTCAGCCGCTCCATCCCCGGCGAAGAGGCGGGCAAGTATCACGGCGTCGATCAGGACCTGCAATCGGTGGGGGATTTTATCCGCCTTTACACCACGCGCTATGAGCGGTGGGCGTCGCCGAAGTTCCTGATCGGCGAAAGTTACGGCACGACCCGCGCGGCGGGTTTGTCGGGATATTTGGAGAACCGCTTCGGGCTGTATCTCAACGGCATCGTCCTGGTCTCCTCGGTGCTGGACTTCCAGACGATCAGTTTCAACGCCGGGAACGATCTGCCCTATATCCTGTATCTGCCCACCGAGACGGCCACGGCGTGGTTCCACAAGAAGCTTCCGCCCGATCTGCAAGGAGACCAGAAGAAAGCGCTGGCGGAGTCGGAGACGTTCGCGGAGGGCGATTACAGCCGCGCGCTCATGAAAGGCGCCCTCCTCCCGGCGGCCGAGCGAACCGCTATTGTCAAGGAATTGGCGCGATTGACCGGGCTGTCGCCGGAATATGTGGACCAGGCCAATCTGCGGGTGGAATCGGGCCAGTTTATGAAGGAGCTCCTGCGCAAAGAGCGCCTGACCGTCGGCCGTTACGACAGCCGCCTGACAGGCCAGGACCTGGACGCGGTGGGAGAGTCGCCCGAATACGATCCCAGCTACGCCTCGGTGCTGGGGCCTTTCGCCGCCGGGTTCAACGCCTATGTGCGGGGCGAGCTGAAATTCGAGAGCGACCTGCCGTATGAAGTTCTGACGGGGAAGGTGCAGCCGTGGGATTTCAGCGACGCGCGCAATCATTACCTGGACGTGGCGGAGACGTTGCGCCAGGCGATGACGCACAACCCGTATTTGAAGGTCTTCGCCGCCAACGGGCATTACGATCTGGCCACGCCCTATCTGGCCACGCGCTACACCTTCGATCATGCGGGCCTGCCTCCCAATCTCCGGAGCAACGTGACCATGGGCTACTATGAAGCGGGCCACATGATGTATGTCAACAGCGAGTCCCGTGTGGCGCTGAAAAACGACCTCGCGCGGTTCATTCGAGCCGCCGGTGGGGAACAAAAAAGCGGCCAATAATAGCCTAGTCAAGCCGCCGCCGCCCGCTAGAATGGCGGCGGTGCGTTTGTTGGACCGCTACTTACTGCGCGAGTTGCTCGTGCCGCTGGGCTATTGTCTGTGCGGGTTTCTGGTGTTTTACGTCGCCTTCGACCTCATTTTTCAGATTGGCCGATTCCAGGACAACGGGCTGCTGGCAATGGACATAGTGGAGTACTACGTGGTGACGCTGCCGGAGTTGTTGGTGGAACAAGTGTTGCCGGTGTCGCTCCTGCTGGCGTTGCTCTACGCGATGACCAATCACAGCCGGTACAACGAGCTGACGGCCATGCGCGCGGCAGGGGTGGGGCTGTGGCGGCTGGCGCTGCCCTATCTGGTGGTGGGGGCGGTTTTCGGGGGAGTGGTCTTGGCCATCAGCGAGCTTTGGCTGCCGTTGGCGGGGGACCGCGCGAAGTTCATCATGGAGCGGCGCCTCGCCCAGCCCGGCCAGCGCGATCTGACGCCCCGCCTCATCCTCAATAATGAGTCGGCCCGCCGCAAATGGATCCTCGAACACTTCAACACGTTGACCAAGGAAGTGATCCAACCGAGCATTACCTGGGACCTGCCGGACGGTTCGAGCCGGAAGATTGACGCCCAGCGCGGCGTTTACCGCGATGGCCAGTGGGTTTTCTTTGGCGCAAACGTCTGGGAGCGGCCCGTCAAAGTGCCGGTTTACCTCCCAACCTGGCCCACCAACGGGGCGACCAACGCCGTGCTCACGGTCCCCTTTCCGGAAACGCCGGCCTGGATCAAAAGCGAAATCAAGGTCAAAAACCTCACCGCCACCGACGCCGCCAAAGGCCTGAGGCTCTCGATCCGTGAAATACTTGACTACAGGCGGCTGCACGCGCAAATCGACCCGGACAAGCAGGCCATGCTGGCGACGCAACTGCAAGGCAACCTCGCCGCGCCCTTCACGTGCCTCGTGGTCGTCCTGATCGCGCTGCCCTTCGGAATGCGGACCGGGCGGCGGAACGTTTTTGTGGGAGTGGCCGCGAGCATCTTCATCTGTTTCGGCTATTTCATTTTACAGCGCATCACATTTGGGCTGGGCGTGGGCCGTTCCCTGTCCCCCGTGCTGGCCGCCTGGCTTCCGAACATCGTCAGCGGCGGGACCGCCCTGGTCCTGCTGGCGCGCCAGCGGTGAGGGGGCGCGTCGGCCTTCTAACCCGGATATTTCACAGTGCGGCGAAAGCCGCTTCCAATTTGTCGGTAAGGCGGTGCTGCCGCGCCGCCCAAATATCAGGGCGAAGCAGCCCGCAAAGCCCGCGCGCAAGCGTCTGCCCAATAATTTGTTCACTTGTGCATCGACTATCCAGTTCGGTCTGCAGCCTAGCCCTGCCAAGCTATGAAATATGCGGGATAGGGATTCTCTTTACACCAAGCAAACGAAGGAAACGAAGAATTTTGTCATGCGCATGGGGCGGTTTCCCCGGGCCATAGACGAAGTGTGGCGCAGGCAGCCCGCAAACCCCGCGCGCGAGCGTCTGCCTGATAGAACTGATCATTGAAACGGAAGTCCGGGAGCGGAAAGCGAAATGAGCCAGAAACATGCTGGTGCTGGTGTCATGACGCTGGCCTGGGTGGCGCAAGAACTGGAGATGGGCCGCTGGGGCCACGCCGCGCAACTGCTAAAAGGAATGCCAAAAAGTGCAAATATCAACGACTGAAACTTGCATGGCCTTTCCGGCCGCTTGCCCAAAGTGTCACAATTCTAGGACTGACCCTGCACACAAAACCAAGCGTAGCGTAGGCCGCGTCCGGTTTAATCCCGTCCGAGCGCCTGGTCCCGTGCTTTTTCATTGGAATTAAGCCAGTTCGGCGTAATCTTGATTGTCCGCTATGAAAAACAACGACAGGGGCAGCAGTAACCCGGCTTCTGGCAAAGCTCGCATTCCGGGCGGTCGAAGATCGGTCGTGTTCATCCTGATTTGCGGGATAGCGGCGTGCCTGTGGCTGGCGCATCGCGAGCCACGGTATCACGACAAGCCAGCCAGTTTCTGGTTCAACCATATGGGGTCCGTCAGAGAGACAGACGAGGCCGTGGCTGCTTTCAAGGGGATGGGAAAGCCGGGCGTTCTTTACCTGGTGAAGACCATCGAAGTAAATCCGCACAGTCCCCCATATCATGAATCCTTGGCGGAAAAATTGGCGAAGTCGAAAATCTCGCGGTTCTTGCCGGAGTCTTTTATTGTGAAATTATCTCGCCGAGAGCCTCCCATTGATCGGCGCGAACGGGGGAACAGACCATTGCAGACCATTGGGGTCGTACTTAAACATTTAACATTTGAACAATGCCAGCAGGCGACGCGGGTTCCGGCTCGCTCTGGAAGCACGCATACGACAATCGCAACGAATTGACCGGCGCGAGCCGGTTTTGGTCGGATTGGACGCCGGTCACCGGCCAGCAGTATGGATACGGTTTCGGCAACATCGGAAACCGCGCCAGCTCATTGGTGGGCAGTAAAAGACCATTGGGGTCGTACTTAAACAAGGCGCCAAGAAGAGAAGAAATTTGGCTCGGCCTCATCCGCCGTCGCCTGGCTATGGCGGGACAAGCCTTAATCCTCTCCCCCTGACAGAGGAGATATTCTCCGTTTGCTTCGTTTCCTCTTGTTCAAGTTTGGTGCCATCTCAAATTCCCCATTTTCAGCATAGATTTTTTCTCTGCGCACTTTGCGACTCTGCGCGAGATCGGCTGTTTTCTCCTATCAGTCAGGGACTCGCGGGAGATGGAACAAATTATTGGGCAGACGCTGGCGCGTGGGCTTCGCGGATGCTGCTCACCCTCCCGGTTTTGGGTTTGATTTCCGCGTGGTCTGCGGGCAAAAGAATTCTTGGAGTCCCTCCCTCGTGTGTTACGGTTCATAAGCAGGCTTGTTATTTGAAATGCTGTTGGCGCGTCCCGTTCCTGCACAGGGCGGCGCGCGTGGCGTGAACCGTTACGCCCGCTTTGCGCCGCAAGCCATTGAAAAAATGGGAGTTAACCGCGGATTTCACGGATGACACGGATGGGAAAGCAGATATTTCTTTATCCGTGTCCATCCGTGAAATCCGTGGTTAAACCTCTTCGTTTCGTTTTTTGCTCAACCCTTTTGGTGGCGGCTTGGCCGCGCTGGGTCCGTCTGGGGTTAAAAATTTACGGTAAATTACGGTAGTTTTGTTGCGAGCGCCGGACCGTCCCGGGGCGCAGGACAGAATTCTTCGGGGGATCCCCCTGACCTTCTCCCTCCGCCGTAGCCAAGGCTTTGGCGGACAAGCCAGGGAGAACGCACAGCAGTCGGGCGGTTCTGGTGTTGCGACTCGGCGTCCGGCAAATCCAGTCGTCGGTTTTTGCGCCCCGCGGTGCGGAGAGTCCGGCGCTTATGCGGGCTTGTGCACCCTTGTGCACCATAAAAGGGGCCTGGCGCTGTCGCGGCTTGCGGTTGGCCTCGGTGGGCGATACGTTTTGAGCATGAGCAGTGTGGTCGAATTTGGCGCGGACATTGTCCGAGGCCTGCTTTAAGCGCGGCGGCATCACCCCGGTCCCCACGCTGTCATGTCCACTATTCTCGCCGCCACTGAACTGGTTGTCCGGTATAACGAGCGGACGATCCTGGACGCGGCCACGCTGGGGATCGAGGAGGGGGACCGGATAGGGTTGGTCGGACGCAACGGGTGCGGCAAGACGACGTTCCTGAAAATCCTCGCAGGGCTGCAATCTCCGGACAGCGGCGAGATCACGGCGCGGCGCGAATTGGTGGTCAGTTACCTGCCGCAGGATTTCACGCTGGAGCCGTCCCAGGACGTGCGCGAAAATGTCCGGCGGGGCGCGTCGCGGACGCTGGAATTGATAGCGGAATTTGAATCGCTCCCCGCGGAATCGAAGCGGCACGAGGAGCTGGAGCGCCGCATTGTGGCGCTGGAGGGTTGGACGCTGGATCAACGAGTCGAGGCGGCCATGTCGCATCTCAATTGCCCGCCGGGCGGCCGGCGGGTCGATTCGCTCTCCGGCGGCGAACAACGCCGGGTCGCGCTGGCGCGGGCCATAGTGTCGCGGCCCGAACTGCTCATCCTGGACGAGCCGACCAACCATTTGGACCCGGAATCGATCGAATGGGTGGCGGGTTTTCTGGAAGAGTTCCGGGGCGCGTTTCTGGTGGTGACGCACGACCGCTATTTTCTGGACCGCGTGGCGGGGCGGATCGTGGAGTTGTGCGACGGGAAGTTTTTCGGACACGCCGGGAACTACACGGATTACCTTCTTGACAGGGCGGAGCGGAAGGCGGCCGACGCGACCATCGAGCACAAGCGCCAGATGTTTCTGAAAAAGGAGCTGGCGTGGGTCAAGATGGGGGCGCGCGCGCAGCGGAGCAAACAGAAGAACCGTTTTGAGCGTTACTACGATACCGCCGCGCAGGAAGCGGCGCCCGTCGATGAGGACATGGAATTGGTCATACCCCCGCCGCCGCCGCTGGGCAACCGCGTGGTGGAGTTGGCGAATCTGGGGATGGAGCTTGGAGGTCGCCGCCTGTTCGGCGGGTTCAACTTCGAATTTGAAAACGGACGCCGCGTGGGCGTCTGCGGTCGAAACGGCCTGGGCAAGACAACCCTGCTCAAACTCATCGTCGGCGGGCTGGCGCCAACGGAGGGAACGGTCAAGACCGGCCAGCTAACGCGGTTCAATTACGTGGACCAGGGGCGGCTGCAATTGAATGACGAACGCACGGTTTTGGAGGAGGCGGCCGACGGGACGGAGTGGGTGCAGTGGGGCGCGGCCCGGATTCCCTTGCGCAGCTACCTCAAGCGCTTCCTCTTCGCGGACGAACGCATCGCCACACAAGTCAAGCATCTCTCCGGCGGCGAGCGCAGCCGCCTCATGCTGGCGCGCATTTTGAAGTGCGGCGGCAACTTCCTCATTCTGGACGAGCCTACCAACGATCTTGACCTGCCGACCTTGCGCGTCCTGGAAGAGGCGCTGCTGGCTTTTCCGGGCGTCGTCTGCGTCGTCAGCCATGACCGTTATTTCCTCAACCGCGTTTGCACGGACATCCTGGCGTTCGAGGGCGGCGGCGCCATCCATCACAGCGTCGGGGACTACGATTATTACCTGGAGAAAAAGCGGAAGGCGGCGGAAACGGGCGCACACTTGACAGAGCCGGCGGCGCCGAAGAAAGGCGCGGCAAGCTCGTCCCGCGACTCCGGGGCGCCGGCCAAGCCGGCCAGGCCGGGCAAACTCAGCTTCAAGGAGGCGCGCGAACTGGAGGGAATCGAGCCGCGGATACTTGGCCTGGAGGCGGAGATCGCGCGGATTGAAGGCTTGTTTGCGTCGCCCGATTTTCATCGCGCGCACGCGACCCAAACCAACGAATTGCTGGCGGAACTGGCCGCCGCCAGGGAAAAGCTTCCGCCGCTCTATGCCCGATGGGAGGAGTTGGAGGCGATCAAGGCCTCGAAATAGTTTCCGCTGTCAATTTCCGGGGAGAAAGATGAAGCAGGCGGCGGCGACGATGCAGGCAAAGGCGGCGAGGTGATTCCACCTGATCGAAGCTCCAAGGTAATAGACGGAAAAAACGGCGAAGATTGAGAGCGTGATGATTTCCTGGGCGACCTTAAGCTGGGCGGGCGAGTAAACGTTGCTGCCCCAGCGGTTGGCAGGCACTTGCAGAACGTACTCGAAGAAGGCGATCCCCCAACTGGCCAATATCACCAGCCAGAGCGGCCGGTCCTTGAACTTCAAGTGGCCATACCAGGCGAAGGTCATAAATGCGTTCGAGAACGTCAACAGTATAAAAGGAAGCGCGCGCGACTGGGTGAGGTTCATGATGAATTGAGGGGTTCAGAGGCGGACGGGGATGTTCCGGCTGGCCAGATATTTCTTGACCTCGCCCACGGTGAATTGGCCGAAGTGAAAAATGCTGGCAGCCAGGACGGCGTCGGCTTTGCCTTCCAAAAGGACGGCGGCCATGTGTTCGAGCGTGCCCGCCCCGCCGCTGGCCACCACCGGCACGCCCACCGATTCGCTGATGCGCCGGGTGATTTCCAAGTCGAATCCCGCCTTGGTGCCGTCGGCGTCGATGCTGTTCAAGACAATCTCGCCCGCTCCCAGCGCGACGGCTTTTTTGGCCCATTCGACGGCGTCCAAACCGGTCGCCTTGCGGCCCCCGTGCGAAAAAACCGCCCAGCGGCCGGGCGCGACTTTTTTGGCGTCGATGGAGACGACGATGCATTGGCTGCCGAATTTCTCCGCGCCCTGGCTGATGAGGGCGGGCGTGGCGAGGGCGGAGGAGTTGATGCTCGTTTTGTCGGCCCCGGCGCGGAGCAGGGCGTGCATGTCCTGGACGGAGCGGATGCCGCCGCCGACGGTCAGGGGCATGAAACATTCGTCGGCCGCGCGCTCGATGACGTCGATCATGGTGGCGCGGCCGTGGGCGGTGGCTGTGATGTCGAAAAAGACCATTTCATCGGCGCCCTGTTCATTGTAGCGGAGGGCCAGGGCGACGGGGTCGCCGACGTTGCGCAGTTCGCCAGCCTCGGCTTTGCCGAATTGCACGCCGCGGGTGACATGGCCGTCATGGACGTCCAGACACGGGATGACACGTTTTGCCAGCATATCGATGACCGGGTCAAGGTAGCAGGATGCCGGAAAAGGAAAAGGAGGAACGGCGGGCTGGGTCAGCGCGATCCCTCAGCGCGCAGGGTGACGATGGTGGCGCCGCGGCCGCCGAAAGTGGCGCTGGCAAAGGAGAACCGTGCAACATCGGGCCGCCTGGAAAGAAGGGCATGAACAGAGCGTTGCAGTTGGCCGGTCCCTTTGCCGTGAATGATCCGCACTTCCAATATGCCGCGCGCGCGGCATTCGTCCAGATACGCCGGCACCAGGCTTCCTATTTGCCTTGGATCGAAGGTGTGCAGGTCCAGGACGCCGTCAATGGGCAGCGGCACGGGAGGCGGTTCTGGGTCAGGCGTGGGCAATGATAGGGGCGCCCTCCGGCTTGGGCGGGCTGGTGCTGGCGCGGACGATGATTTCGACAGGCAGGCGCTTGGATTCCGGGCGCTCGCCATGGCGGAGTTTCTGGAGGATGTCCATGGCGGCGGCGCCGAGACGGAGCTTGGGCTGGCGGATGGTCGTGAGGGGAACGCGAAAGTGTTCGCTCATGGCGATGTTGCCGAAACCCGCCAGGGAGAGGTCATCGGGGATTCTGACGCCCTGGTTGAGCAGGACGCTGGCGGCGCCCATGGCGACCAAGTCATTGGCCGCCTGGAGGGCGGTCATGGAGACGGATTCGTGGAGGGCCTGCAAGGCGGCTTTTTCGCCCTCTTCGATGGTGGCGCCGGCGCTGAAGACCAGGCGGTCGTCGGGTTCGATCTGGGCTTCGCGCAGGGCGCGGCGATAGCCTTCGAGGCGCTCCTGCGCCCAAGGCGCGGCGCTGGGGCCGGAGAGAAAAACGATGCGCTTGTGGCCCAATTCCAACAGGTGCCGCGTAATCAAGTAGCTGCCGGTGACGTCATCAGTCTCCACATTGGAGAACTGGGCGCAGAAAGGAGCGCGGTGGCCCAGGATCACGGTGGGGGTCTGGCGTTGGAGTAATTCCTCGTAGATTGGGGCGGAGGGCGCCAGCCGGTAAACCGGCATGATAAGAAGTCCATCCACGCGCCGGGAGAGCAGCCGGCGGATGGAGGCTTCCTCGCGTTCAGGAATATTCAGCGTGTGGGCCAGTATGAGGTCGTAGCCCCATTCGTGCGCGCCTTCTTCAATGGCCGAGAGGGTGCGCACGTACATCGGATTGGTGACCGAGGGAAGGACCACGCCCAGCAGCTTGGTCGTGCGGCTGCGCAATCCTTGGGCCATGGAATCGGGCACGTAACCCATCTGCTGGGCCAGCAGCTTGATGCGGGTCTTGGTTTGCGCCGATAAATCGGTCGCGCCCCGCAACGCCTTCGAGACGGTCATGACCGATACTCCCGCCTGTGCCGCGATGTCTTTTAAGCGAACCATGATCGTGTATTATTCAGGGTTGTTTGGCGGCGGAGTCAAACCGACGACCCGCTCCACCGCAGTTTCTGCCGGATCGTCTCGAAAAACGAGCTGCCGCCCAGGTGCAACAACCGCACCCGCCGCCGGCTGCGCCGAATCGTCACCGCGTCACCCGCTGTCAGATTGGCCACCAGTTGCCCGTCCGCCGACACTATCGTGTCCGTTTCCCGGCTGACCAGCTCCACCCGGACGACCGATTTCAAGCTGATAATGACCGGGCGGTTGGACAGGGCATGAGCGCAAATCGGCGTAATGGCCAGGACATCGGCTCCGGGACTAATGATCGGCCCGCCCGCCGAAAGGGAGTAGGCCGTCGAACCTGTCGCGGAACTGACGATGAGGCCGTCGCCGCGATAGCGGGTCAAAGGATTATTGTTGACCGAAACGTCCAGCTCAATGAGGCGCGACACGGCGCCGTGACTGATGACAATGTCGTTGAGAGCGGACATGCGGATGGGTTTGTCCCGGCAGCGTCCGGTGGCTTCGAGCAGCGGCCGGGATTCGATGACAAAATCGGCGCGCCAGAGTTTCCCCAGAGATTGGGATAGATTGGTGGAGGAAACAGCGGTGAGAAAGCCGAGCCGCCCGACGTTGATGCCCAGAATGGGTGTATCCGCGCCGTCGATTTCGCGCACCACTCGCAGCATCGTGCCGTCGCCGCCGAAGACCAGCAGCAAGTCAACCTGCGCGGCCAAGGCGGCCGGGCCGGCAAAGACGCCGCACTTCAAACCGGCCATGCGGGCTGTTTCGGTATCGGCGGACAGAGCGCGCCCGGAGGCGGCAATCAGGCCCGCGGCGGCCAGGACGACAGCGCGGCTGGAGGGTTTCTCGAAATTGGCGATCAAACCGATCCGCGGCAGATTTTCAGGTTTCTTTTTCAAGCAGAACCAGGAATTCCTTGTTGCCGGCCGGACCGAGGAGGGGCGACGCAGTCTGTCCCATCCAGCGGAGGCCGGCTGTCTCGGTGGCAAATGTTTTCAGTTCGTTCAAGACGCGAGCGTGAATGGCCGGGTCGAGGATGACGCCCTTTCCGCGGCCGGCTTCGGCTTTGCCGGCCTCGAATTGGGGCTTCACCAACGCGAGGATTTTACCCGAATCGCCCAGCAATGCAACGGCAGGCGGAAGGATTTTTTGGAGCGAGATGAACGAACAATCCGCCACAATCAGGTCCGCCCCGGCAAAGCCGGCCGCGAACGCGGAGCGGGTCAGAAAGCGGGCGTTGATCTTTTCCATGACGACCACCCGCGCGTCCTGGCGCAGTTTCCAAGCCAATTGGCCGCGTCCGACATCGACGGCATAGACGCGGGCGGCGCCGTGTTGCAAGAGGCAATCGGTGAAGCCGCCGGTCGAAGCGCCCAGGTCAACGGCGGTGATGCCCGCGACCGCCAGTCCGAAGTGGCTCAACCCGTGTTCGAGTTTGGCGCCGCCGCGGCTCACGTAGCGTTGGACAGCGGCCAGGGCCAACTGGTCAGCGGGGGCGACCGGGTCGCTGGGCTTGCGGGCCAACTGTCCGCCCACGCGAACCTGGCCGGCGAGGATGGCGCGTTTGGCCGTCTCACGGCTGGGGCAGAGGCCGCGCTGGACGAGGGCCTGGTCGAGCCGCGGGAGTGGCACGGCGCTAGACCCTGAGCGACGCGCGCCGCTGCGCCTCGCGGAAGGTGGTCAGGAACATTTCATTCTCCGTCACCGTCTTGCGCACCAATTCCTCCAGGACGGGGAATTCGGTGTAATTGATGACGCAATGCACGCTGAGCGAGAAGGCCTGGAGGGCGTTGAGCGTCTCGACCGAGCCGCCGAGCAAAAAGATGACCGCGTGACGCCGCTGGCTCATGGGAAGGTTTTGCACCCAGCGCAGCGTGGGGTTGTCGAGCAAATTGCCGCCCGCGAATGTTTCCTCGATGATGACGACCTGGTAGTTGACCTGGTTGTAGCGCAGGTCGAACTCCTCGTAGGTATCCACCGCATGGACTTTGTAACCCATTCCGGTCAGCGTGGTTTTGGCTCCCGTCGTCGCGTCGGGCGTGCTGATGGCCAGCAAGGCGGGCTGGTCCTGCGGGCCGATGATCTCAAAGTCTTCCATGAATTATTTTAATTTGAGGGTGGCGGGGAATTTGGGAAGCGGGCCGCGCTTGGCGGGCTCGTCGCGCATTTTCAAATCGGTGCTGGTGAGGCGTTCGCCGCGGGCCTTTTTGATGGTGTCGATGCCGCGGGCCACGACGCCGCGCTTGCTGCAATAGAGCAGAGCGGTTTCCTCGGTGATCAGGTTCTGCTCGTAGGCCTCCAGGCAGGTCTGGTCGAAGTTGCGCCAGCCAAACGTGTAGTTCGACTCGATGATTTCGTAGAAACTCTTCCCCTCGTTTTCGCCATGCACAATGCTGTCCTTGGTGCGCAGATTGGACCCCATGACTTCCAGGAGCACATGCCTTCCGCCGCCCACGCGCGGCACCAGGCGCTGGCTGATGACCCACCGCAACGTGTCCGCAAGGCGGATGCGAATCTGTTCCTGCTCTTCAGGCTCGAACATGCCCAGGATGCGGTTGACCGTCTGGCCCGCGTCGATGGTGTGCAAGGTGCTCAACACCAGATGGCCCGTCTCCGCCGCGCTCATGCCGATTTCGACTGTTTCCCGGTCGCGCATTTCACCCACCAGGACAACCTTCGGCGCCTGGCGCAACGCGGCCCTCAACCCGGTCGAGAAGGTGGTGAAGTCATTGCCCATTTCCCGTTGATTGAAGGTGGATTTTTTGTGTGGATGCACGAACTCGACGGGGTCTTCGAGGGTGATGACGTGGACGGATTTATTGACATTGATCTCGTTGAGAATGGCCGCCAGCGTGGTCGATTTGCCCGAACCGGTGGCGCCGGTCACCAGCACCAAGCCGGTCTTTTCCGCGCAGAGCTGCAAAAAAATCTCCGGCATCTTCAAATCCGCCAGCGACGGAATTTCCGTGTTCAGCTTGCGCATCACAACCGAGAACCTTCCGCGCTGGCTGAAAATGTTCACGCGGAAGCGCAGACGGTCCGCGACGCTGTAGGAAGAGTCGCACGAGCCGTTGCGGACCAAATCCTCCGTCAGGCGCGGATTACCGTTGATGAGGTTCAGGGCGACCATCTCGGTCTGGTAAGGCGTCAGGCTGTCAATGGGCGGGTTGCACCCCACCGCCACCAACTCCCCGTTCTGCTCCACCTGCAGGGGGCGGTCCACCGTAAAGTTCAAGTCCGACACCTCGCTGCGCCTGCGGATGACCGTCTCGGTTTGGCGGTCCAGGCCCAGCATGATGCAGAGGATGTAGTCAAGTTCGCTGCGACGCATAAGTTATCGGTGTTGGGGCGTTACATTTCGTCTTCTTCCGGCGGATGAGCAAGAAAGGGCCGGAATTTCTTTTTGTCGATGCACTTGTCATACGCTTCGTCCGGGGAAATCCGCTTGAGTTTGAGATGGTCCATGATCGAGTCGTCCAGCGGCGTGTTGCCGAACTTCTTGCCGACCTGGATCATGCCCGGAATCTGGTGGGTCTTGCCCTCGCGAACCAGGTTGGCGACCGCCGTGTTGAAAATCAATATCTCCAGCGCCGCGATGCGCCCCTTGCGGTCCACCCGCTTGAAGAGGTTCTGCGCCACAACCCCTTTGAGCGATTCCGACAACGTCGCCCGCACCTTGTTCTGCTGGTCGGCGGGGAAAACGTCGATGATGCGGTCCACAGTCTTGGCGGCGCTTTGCGTGTGAAGCGTTCCGAAGACCAGATGCCCCGTGCTTGCCGCCGTGAGCGCCAGTTCAATCGTTTCCAAATCGCGCAATTCCCCCACCAGAATGATGTCGGGGTCCTCGCGCAGCGCCCCGCGCAGGGCGGAGGCAAAGGACTTGGTGTGAATGCCCACCTCCCGGTGATTGACCAGGCAGTTCTTGCTCTCATGCACGAACTCGATCGGGTCTTCCACCGTGATGATATGGTCCCGGCGGTTCTTGTTCGCGAAGTCCACCATCGTTGCCAGGGTTGTGGACTTGCCCGAACCGGTCGGCCCCGTCACCACCACCAGGCCCTTGTGCAACATGGCGAACTTCTTGAGCACCGCGGGCAGGGGCGCGTCGAGTTTCTCGAAGTCTTCAAACGAGAGGACCTTGGTGGGAATCTGGCGGAACACGGCCGCGATGCCGTACTTCTGCGTGAAGAAATTGGCGCGGAACCGCGACACGCCCGCGATTTCGTAGCCAAAATCCACGTCGCCCGTTTCCTCGAACGTCTTGATCTTGTACTCGGGCGCGATCTCGTAGAGCATCACTTTTAACTGGTCGTCCTCCAAGGGCGGGTAATCCACGCGGGTCAACTCGCCGTTGATGCGCAATATGGGCGGGTTCCCGGATGAGAGGTGCAGGTCCGAGGCTTTTTGCTCGAACATTAAGTTGAAAAGAGCGTCTATTCTCGCCATAAAAAGATTGATGCCGCCTGCTCCGTCAGTTGTATCATGTGCAATGGAAAGTGCAAGCCCATGAATGCGCTTGCCCGCCTTCTGCGCCGCGAAATCAAGCAATCCGGGCCGATTTCCTTCGCCCGCTTCATGGATTTGGCCCTCTATTCTCCGGGCTTGGGCTATTATGAACGCCCCCGCCTTCCGGGCCGTTCCGGCGATTTCTTCACCAGCGTCAGTGTCGGCCCCCTCTTTGGCCAATTGCTCGCCTTCCAATTTGCCCTGTGGTTCGACGCCCGCTTGCCAGACGGCCCTGTCCAGATCGTCGAAACGGGCGCGCATGACGGACGCCTGGCCGCCGATATTCTGACCTGGATTGGCCGCCGGCGCCCTGATTTGCTGGCCCGCTTGCGCTATTGGCTGGTCGATCCCTCCCCGGCGCGGCGCGTCTGGCAGGAAAAGACGTTGCGCCCCTGGGGCCGGCGAATCGGATGGGCGCGACAGATTTCGGACATGGGCGGGGGCCAAGTCTCCGGCGTCATCTTTTCCAATGAATTCCTTGACTCCCTGCCGGTCCATCGCCTGGCCTGGGACGCCGCGGGCCGCGTCTGGCGGGAATGGCAGGTGGCCGTCCAAGGAGAATCATTTGTCTGGCGTTTGGGCGCGACGGCGTCGGTCGCCGGCCTGCCGCCGGTCCCCGGCGAATTGGCGGCGGTGTTGCCGGACGGATTCGTGATCGAGGCATCCCCGTTGGCGGCGGCTTGGTGGAGCGAGGCCGCCGCCGTCCTGCGGCGCGGAAAACTTCTGGCGATTGATTACGGCCCGGGCGGGGAAGCGTGGTTTCGCCCGGAGAAGCCCCAAGGCACCTTGCGGGCCTTTGCCCGGCACCAAGTCTGCGCCGATCTTCTGGCCCGGCCCGGCGGCCAGGACCTGACGGCGGACGTGAATTTCTCCTCGTTGGAAGAGGCGGGGCGGAAGGCGGGGCTGCGCACGGAGGGTCGGTGGCGGCAGGCGCAATTCCTGACGCATATCCTGGCCCAAACGCGCGTCCGCCCCGAAACGTTCGAGCCGTGGAGCAGCAAGAGCGCGCGGGAATTTCAGACGTTGACCCACCCCGAACACCTCGGCGAGCGCTTTCAGGTCCTGCTCCAGTCCCGTTGATTTTCGGATATTTGGAGTCAATCTTCAAAGTCTGCCTTGACTGGGCTTGACTTCAGAGCCGGAAACAGGCCAGCCGGAACGCAAGGCGGACTTGCAGCCGCGACACCCGGGCCATGGCGTGGTTCAAGCGGGTTCACCGCTCAGACGCCCCGATCCAGTGCTTGCAAGCTCGCTTGTGCCGCGAAAAACTTCAGCCCCCCCGCCTTTTTGGGTGCACAAGGGTGCATAAGCCTGCATAAGCGCCGGAATCTCCGCGCCGCGGGGCGCAAAAACAGAGCGCAACTGACAAACCGCTCCAGCGTCCACAATGTCACCCCGCAACCTCGCTTGCGCCGCACAAAACCACCGCAATTTACCGCAAATTGGCGCAAATTGGCGCAAATTACCGCAATGGCGAAATGTTGCAATTCGCTGGGATTCTGGCAGGCCAGGCGGGCCGGACGCGGGAATTTCAACCGTAATTTACCGTAATTTACCGTAAATTTTTAACCTCAGATGTGACCCAGCGCGGCCAAGCCGCAATCAAAAGGGTTTTGAACAAAAAACGAAACGAAGAGGTTTAACCACGGATTTCACGGATGGACACGGATAAAGAAATATCTGCTTTCCCATCCGTGTCATCCGTGAAATCCGTGGTTAACTTCCATTTTTCAATGGCTTACGGCGCACAGCGAGTGAAACGGTTCACGCCACGCACGCCGCCCGGTGCAGAACGGGCCGCGCCAACAGCCTTTCAAAGAACAATCCTGCATCCGAAATGTAACACAACAAAGAGGGATTGCAAGAGTTTTTTGCACAAGTGAACAAATTATTGGGCAGACGCTTGCGCGTGGAGTGAACAAATTACTGGAAAGACGCTCGCGCGCGGGCCGGAACACGCAGAATGACGCAGAAAGGGGAGTCTGGCGCTTCTTCTCATCTTTCCGCGTGTTCTGCGTGATCCGCGGGGAAAGATTTCCCCTTCGCCGATTTCAACTCTCATAAGAGCGCTTCCGCCGTGTAATGTTCCAGCCATAATCGCTCGCGCGTTGCGGTGGCCCATTCGTTCGGTTCAGTGCCATAGACCCGATCAATCGCGCGGATGCTCTCCAATTTCTCCGCCATCGCCTCGCTCATCTGCCGCTCCGCACCCGGCGCACCGCGCAATGCGGTGACGGAGCGCGCCACGAACGCCGCATCCACCAGGCCCCGTCGCGCCCAATCGCCGGGCGGAACGTGAAAAGGGCCGCGCGCCGATGACGCGGCAAAGAGTTCGGGTTGCACGGTGTTCAGGGTTTCCATGCGAACGTCTGCTCTTTCACGCGCAGATAGTTGGCGTCCAATTCGGGTTGGCGAAGAATGAGCGCGGCGATGCGGCGGGCCATGTGCGTGACTTCGCGCGCCTCGTCGGGCGTGAGCGGGCGACCGAGCAATTCAAATTCCCGGTAGCTCAACCACTTCTTGATGACCTGATAACCGCCGATGGTGTAAACCCAAACTTTCTCCGGCACATTCTGCCAGCAAGCGGAGTTGTTGAGATAAATGTCATGAGTGGATTGACCCAGGGCGGCGGCTGTTTCGCCGGGGGCATAGGCGCGCGTTTCCAATTTGCCCTTGCCGGGCATCGTCACGCCGCCTTTGCCCCCGTGACCCCAGCCGGCGGTGAGGGACAGATTCAACGTCTCTTCTGTCAACGGCTTCACAACAGCGATCTCAATCAGCTCCGGTCGAATCTTTCCAGCCGTCACGCCTTGAACCGGTGTCTCGGTGTCGAGCAATGTGGCAACTTGTCCGCCCAACTTGGCGGAGGCGAGCAAAGCCAGGCGTGTTTTTGGCAGTGGAACTCGCGGCCAATTCTCTCGAATACCATCAGCATGTTCGGCGAGATAAGCAGGGGCGTAGCCGATGGCGAGCGCGTGCATCCAAATCAATGTCGCCGTGTCCTCGTCCGCGTCAGGATTCTTAATGCCAAGTTTGGCGAGATAGGCGCGGGCGGCGGGAGAAAGATTGGCGGTGGTTTTGTCATCGCTCACTTCATAGGCTGGGGCTGCCTCTTGCAAAATGCTGCCGAAGTGGCCGTTGCCATCGTCTCTCTCTTCTGGTTTTTCCTTCGCTGCCGAGCGCAGACGCAAAGGAAAATAGTAAGCATGGCCGCGAAGAAAATCATTGTCGCCAAGCAGCGGCGTGTAAAACAGCGGAAAGCCTTCGGGGTTCGCCACACCAGCAGGACGGCTCATCAAGAACTTATTACCTTTCCAACATTGCTGCCAAAGCGTCGGACGGCATCGATTCCATAACGGGCTGACATTGCTGAAATAACACCAACGAGAATCGAACGCCCGGAGCGCATACGGGCGCAGATGTTCCGGTTCAAATTCTTCTTTTGCCTGAACTCCAAGACGAACCTTCTTGGCGTCAAATCCGGCGGCATTTTCCGTCAGTCCTGTTTTCAATGCCATCAACTGCTCCCAGGAAACAGTCGGGTCGTAATAATCCCGCATCCGCGTTTGCAAAGCGCGCACGTCAATGTCCATGAGCGCGCCGCCGCGCTTTTCCATCAGCCCGTTGCTGGGGGCCGCGGCGCAAAGATCGGTGAGAGCCGGCCATTTGTAGTAATGTCCGGCAACGTCTGAAGGGCGGAACGAAAAGCGATTTTCTCCGGCAGGCGCGACCTTCGCATACTGCCTGGAGAATTGTTTTGTCTTCAAGCTTGCGAGAATCTCCGCGCGCTTGCCTGCGCCCCAGAACTCGCGAAAGAAGACGCGCGGCTTTCTGGAGCGGGCCGGACGCCGCACCATCATGGCAATCGCCGTGCCGACGCGGATTCCTTCGTGGTTGTATTCGGTGGAAAACACGGACGGATCGGGTCCGCCTTCGGGCGTGAGTTTGCCCGTCTCGCGGCTGTCGCCGTTCAAGCAGTCGAACCAAAGGGTGTCGAACTCCTGCAGGAACCGCCGGCGCATGACGACAAACGACGGGTCTCCCAAGCAGGAGAAATTCGAGATGAAACTGACGATGCCTTTGCCGGTTTTTTCCGCGATGCGTCGCTCCGCCAATCGAAAGAAGCGCACATAAAGTTCATCAAGGTTAAACTTCTTGATTCCCCATCCGCCCTTGCTGACGGGATCGGACAATTTGTAGTGGCGTTCCATCACCGGCTGGCCTTCGTCGTCAAATAAGTCTTCACCCTTCTTGTTTCTCTTTCGAGTCCAATAGACGCCCTTGTAGATTTCCACCAAACCTTGTTCCTCCCGCGGGCTGATGCCCGCGTATGCGTTGTAAGGCGGATTGCCAAGGATGACGAGAATAGGCTTTTCCTGTTTTATCATTCCAGCGCCTTTGCGCTCGGCTTCCAGCTCCGGCCAGTTGGCGAGATACGGGTTTGCCGTGTTCTCATCCCAGCCTGTCAGTGAATTGGTCAGAAAAATTCCGGCGCGTTCTCCTTTGGCATCGTCCAGCGGCACGGCGAGGTTTTGCAGAAGCAAGCCCATTTGCAAATGCGCCACGACGAACGGCGCAGGCATGATTTCAAACCCGAAGACGCGCTTCATTGCGGCTTCTTTCAATTCGGCAGCCGCCAACGCATCTTCGCCTTTGTTTTCCTTCAACGTCTTTTCAATTTTCCGCAGCACCTCGACGAGATACGCGCCGGTGCCGCAGCAGGGGTCGAGCACGAACACGCGCGGATCGGCGAGGCCGTCGGGAATGTCCAGTTCCTCGCGCAACGCGGCATCCACGCGGGCGACCTGATATTGCACGATCTCCGGCGGCGTGTACCAGACGCCGAGTTCCTTGCGGAGATCGGGGTCAAATTCCTCAAGGAACGGTTCGTAAAAATACTGGACGGCGTGATCTTCGACAAAGCGGGCGAAGAATTCCTCGCGGACGACGCGGTTGAGCGCTGCGGCGGTCCAGTCGAGTATTTCATCCAAGCCAAGCGGCCGGAGTTTTTGCGGGTCGGCGACTTGGTGAAAGAGCGCGGAGATGATCGGCACATGGAGCGTCCACGCGGCGGATTTCCAGTCGAAAGCGTCTTGGCGCCGCGGTTTTTCCTTGTGCCAGAGAACCCAGGCCGAGAACACGCCGTAGAAAAGCGTTTGGACAAGAGTGGAACGGAAGAAGTGTTCGCCCTTGCCCGCCGTGAACTTCATGCCCAGCGCCTCCTCCAACGCGCCGCGCACGGCGTTGAGCGCGGGCAGGTCGCCAGCGGTTTCCACGCGCGAGCGGGCGTCGCGCGCATACGACGCGAGGAAAAAGGCAACGTCTTTTGGATTGTTCAGCGGCGCGGCGTGGAGCATCACGCGCTTGAGGTATTCAAGAAAGCGTTCGCCGAGTTCGTCCGCGGCTTTGCGCGGATGCGCGGTGGCGAGCCAGAAAGATTTCTCGTCGGGCGCAAGTTGGAAAGATTCGAGCCGGATGGGTATGCCGTTGTTGCCGCGTCTCAGGAGCAGAAAACTCCGGTAGTTTGTCAGCAAGACCAGACCGTAGTGTTCGAGGTATTCTTTTACCTGTGGTGTTTCGGCGATGCCGGCAATTTCATCGCGGGCGGATTTGACTTCAATGACACCGCGCGCGGGTTTCTGGTCATTGAAAGATTCTTCCTCGCTCCGGTTTTTCAACTGGTCGGGCAAAAACAACCCGCCGTCGGGAATGCCCGCGCCGCTGTTCCTGGGATGGATGACGCACTTGACCTGGGGCTTGAGCGTGTGGCCGATGGCATTGAGGAGATTAGCCAGCGCCGGGTAGCCGGAAGTTTCCTTCGTCGCGCCGCTCAACGTGGCGATTTCTGAAAGATAAGTTTCCAGCGGGTGCATGACATTTAACGCGGCGAGTGTGCGCTGGAAAGCCGGCGGCGTCAATGTCATCTGACATTCAAGCTGATGATCGCTCGTAATTGAGATTGGGGGCGAGCCATTTCTCGATGGTGGGAACGTCGATGGCCTTGCGCCGGGCGTAATCCTCCACCTGGTCCCGCTCGATTTTCCCCACGCCGAAATACTTCGAGCGCGCGCCCGCAAAATAGAGGCCGCTGACGCTGCTGGCCGGCCACATCGCGGCGCTTTCCGTCAGCCGGATGCCGGCTTTGTTCTCGACATCCAGCAGCTTCCACAGCGTCCATTTCTCCGTGTGGTCCGGGCAGGCCGGATAGCCCGCCGCCGGGCGGATGCCGCGATATTGCTCCTCGATCAATTGCTCCGTTGAAAGATTCTCGCTCTTGCCGTAACCCCATTGCGCCCGGACGCGCTTGTGCAGGAATTCGGCGAACGCTTCCGCCAGGCGGTCCGCCAGCGCCTCCGCCATGATCGCGCTGTAATCGTCGTGGTCCGCCTTGAACGCCTGCGCCAGCTTCTCCGCTCCCAGGCCCGTCGTCACCGCGAAGGCGCCGATGAAATCGCCGGCCGGCGCGATAAAATCCGCCAGGCACAAATTGGGCTGGCCGTCGGGCTTTTCCATCTGCTGGCGCAGGAAATGGAACGAGGCCAGGACCTCGCGCCGCTCGGGGCCGGTGAAGAGCGTGACGTCGTCGCCGTCCGAAATGGCCGGGAAAAATCCATGAACGCCGCGCGCCCTCAACAATTTCTCATTGACAATCCGGCCCAGCAGCGCCTGGGCGTCGGCGAAGAGCTTGCGCGCCTCTTCGCCGTACTTTTCGTGTTTCAGAATCGACGGGTAACGGCCCCGCAATTCCCAGGTGTGGAAGAAGGGGGACCAATCGATGAACGGGACCAGCTCGCCCAGCGAGAGCGTCCCGTCCTGCGTGTCCAGCGCGCGCGTGCCGGTCCATTCAGGCGTGGCGATGTCGGCCGGGGTCCAATCCTGCTTCGGACGGCGCCGGCGCGCTTCGTCAAGGGAAAGGAGTTTGGCGCGCGGGCCGGCGTGTTGCTGGCGCAGCTTCTCCTGTTCGCCGCGGTTCTTCTGAGCGAACGCCGCCTGCGACTGCGGGTTGATCAAATTCCCCGCCACGCCGACGGCCCGCGAGGCGTCCAGGACGTGGACGACCGCTCCGTGGTAATGCGGCGCAATTTTCACTGACGTGTGCGCCTTGCTCGTGGTCGCGCCGCCGATGAGCAAGGGCAGGGCAAACCCCTCCCGCTGCAACTCCCGCGCCACATGCGCCATTTCCTCAAGCGACGGCGTGATCAGGCCGCTCAGCCCGATCATGTCCACCTTCTGCTCGCGGGCGGTTTCCAGAATCTTCTCGCACGGCGTCATCACGCCCAGGTCGATGATCTCGTAGTTGTTGCAGGCCAGGACCACTCCGACGATGTTCTTGCCGATGTCGTGAACGTCGCCCTTGACGGTTGCCATCAGGATTTTCCCCTGCGCCCGTCCCTGGCCCGTCGTCTTCTTTTCCTCCTCCATGAAGGGCAGCAGATAGGCGACGGCTTTCTTCATGACGCGCGCGCTTTTGACGACTTGCGGCAGAAACATTTTGCCCGAGCCAAAAAGGTCGCCGACGACGCTCATGCCGGCCATGAGCGGGCCTTCGATGACGGAGAGAGGGCGGCCCAATTTTTGGCGGGCCTCCTCGGTGTCCGTTTCGATGAAATCGACAATGCCCTTGACCAGGGCGTGTTCCAGGCGTTGCTCGACTGCGCCCTGGCGCCATGCGTCCTCAACGGCCTCGGTCTTATCCTTGGACTTGACGTTCTCGGCGAACTTCACCAGCCGCTCGGTGGCGTCGGGCCGCCGGTTGAGCAGAACGTCCTCGGCCAATTCGAGCAGGTCCTTGGGGATTTCCTCGTAAATGCCCAGCAGCCCGGCGTTGACGATGCCCATGTCCAGCCCCGCCTTGATGGCGTGGTACAGGAACGCCGTGTGCAGCGCCTCGCGCACGACGTTGTTGCCCCGGAACGAAAACGAAATGTTGCTGATCCCGCCGCTGACCTTGGCCCGCGGCAGGTTCCGCTTGATCCAGCGGACGGTCTCGATGAAATCGACGGCGTAATTGTTGTGCTCCTCCAACCCCGTGCCGACCGTCAGCACGTTGGGATCGAAGATGATGTCTTCCGGCGGGAAGCCGCACTCCTCGGTCAGTATCCGGTAAGTCCGCCCGCAAATCTGCCGGCGCCGCTCCAAAGTGTCGGCCTGCCCCTTTTCGTCAAAGGCCATCACCACCACGGCGGCGCCGTAACGCCGCGCCAGCCGAGCCAGGCGCTTGAATTTCTCCCCGCCTTCCTTGAGGCTGATCGAATTCACCACGCCCTTTCCCTGGACGCACTTCAACCCCGCCTCAATCACCGGCCATCTCGAACTGTCAATCATCACGGGCACGCGCGCGATGTCCGGCTCCGACGCCGCCAGATTCAGGAAATGGGTCATGGCCTGGACGCCGTCCAGCATCCCCTCGTCCATGTTGACGTCGATGATCTGCGCGCCGTTTTCCACCTGCTGCCGGGCGACGGCGATGGCTTCCTCGTATTGACCGGCCAGGATGAGCTTCGCGAACTTAGGCGAGCCTGTCACGTTGGTCCGCTCCCCGATGTTGACGAAATTGGCGTCCGGCCGGACGGTCAGCGCTTCCAGGCCGCTGAGGCGCAGGCAAGGCTCGGCTTTGGGCGGCACGCGCGGGGCGAACGTCCGCGCGGCTTGCGCCACCGCCCGGATGTGGGCCGGCGTCGTGCCGCAGCAGCCGCCGACGATGTTCAGCCAGCCCGACGCGGCCCAGTCGGCCAATTGCGGCGCGAGCGATTCGGGCGTTTCCGGGAATCCGGTGGGCAGCAGGGGATTGGGCAGGCCGGCGTTGGGATGGGCGCTGACGTAAATGGGGGCCAGGGCCGCGAGTTCCCCGATCAGCGGGCGCATCTCCTTTGGCCCCAGCGCGCAGTTCATTCCCACGCTCAAGAGCGGCACGTGCGAAATCGAATTCCAAAACGCCTCCACCGTCTGGCCCGTGACGCCCCGATTGCCGCCCGCCTGGATGAACGTGACGGACGCCAGGATCGGGACGGGTTGGGGATCGGCCGCCGGCTGCCCGGGGTCCAGCGCGGCGGAATAGGGGAAAGGCGCCAGCCCGAGTTCGTCCAGGACATTTTGAATCGCGAAGAACGCGGCCTTGGCGTTGAGCGTGTCAAATATGGTTTCCACCAGCAGCATGTCCGCTCCGCCCTCCAGCAACCCGCGCGCCTGGTCCGAGTAGGCCGCCACCAGCTCGTCGAACGTGCAGCCGCGCGCCGCCGGATTGTTCGCGTCGGTCGAGAAGGACGATGTCTTGGTCGTCGGTCCGATCGACCCGGCCACGAAGCAGACGCGCCCCGGCTGCGTTCGTTCCACCTGGTCCGCCATGCGCCGCGCGCATTGCGCCCCGGCTCGCGACAGCTCCCGGGCGAGCGATTCCATCCCGTAATCCGCCAGCGAGACGGCCTGGGAGTTGAACGTGTTGGTCCCGATGATGTCCGCGCCGGCTTCCAGGTATTGCCGGTGAAATTCCTCGATGATGTCCGGGCGCGTCACGTTGAGCAGATCGTTCAGCCCTTTGAGGTCCTTCCCCTTCCAATCTTTGAATCGCTCCCCGCGAAAGCCGGCTTCCGTCAGGTTGCGCTGCTGGATCATCGTGCCCTTGGGGCCGTCGAGAATGACGATGCGCTCGCGCAGGAGCCGCGCCAGCGCTCTCACCCGATTGGCCCTTTGACTCGGATTCTCGTTCATGATGCCACGATCATAAGCGCGTCCACGGGCCGTTGCAAGTTTAAAATCAATATATCCTGATATGAAGATATGTCTTTGTTCCAATGGAGGCTTCTCACGGATTGGTTTTCACCACCCCGGTATCGGTCAGGTTTCTCAACGGGAGGCGGACTGTGACGGTTGTCAACTGGCCCGGTTGGGAGACGAACTCGATGGCGCCGCCGTGGGCGTGAACGATCCATTGGGCGATGCTCAAGCCCAGGCCGCAGCCTTCCACGTCGCGGTTGTGGCTGGCGTCGCCGCGGAAAAAGCGCTCGAAGACGTGCGGTTGCAACGCGACGGCCAGTCCCGGCCCGGTGTTGGCGACGCGCAACTCGGCGGACGGCCCGCGCTGTTTCAGTGAAATGGTCACCGTGCCGCCCGGGTTATTGTACTTGATTGCGTTGTCCGTCAAATTGAGCAGCAACTGGCGCAGGCGATGGCGGTCGCCCTGGATGGCCGCGGCCTCGCAGTCGGAAAGGCTGACGCGCACGGCTGAGGGTTGCGCCAGAATGTTGGCGTCAGCGAAACATTCGCGCACCAGCTCGTCCAAATGGACCTCTTCGCGGCGCAGGATGACCTGCCCGGCGTCGGCCTTGGTCAGGAGCGTGAGTCCGTCCACAATTTTTGTGAGCCGGTCAATCTCATCCAACTGGCTCAAGAGGCGGGCGGAGGGCGCGGGAGCGCCGCTTGTCTCCTCGTGGAGGGCGGTCTCCAACTCGCCGCGGATGACGGTGAGCGGAGTCTTTAGTTCGTGGGAGGCGTGCAGGGTGAACTCGCGCACGCGCTCAAAGGAGCCTTCCAGGCGCGCGGTCATGGCGTTGAACACTTCGGTCAGGCGGTCCAGTTCGTCGCCGTTGCCTGAACGGGGCAATTTGTCATGGAGACTGCGCTCGTTGATGCGTTCAGCCGCCTGGGTAAGAGCGGCGACGGGAGCCAGAGCTTTGCGGGTGAGCCACCAGCCGCCGCCCAGGGCGAGCAGCAGAGCCGGCGTCCCGCTCCACAACACGATTTCCCGGACCTCCCGGAAATCCATCGCCTGGTCGGCCACTTCATCCTCCGACTCGCGTCCGTGGCTGGCGCGGCGGGCCGGGATCGACACAAAATGGCGGTAGGAAAGGACCCCCATCGCCAGCAGGGAGGCCAGAAGGACGCCGGCGTGCCAGATAGTCAGGCGGGCGCGGATGGTCATGGGCTTGAACTCACTTCCCCTCCTTTAACACGTAACCGGACCCGCGAACGGTGTGGAGCAGTTTGCGCTCGAAATCCGCGTCAATTTTCTCCCGCAGCCGCCGCACGTAAACGTCAACTATATTGGTTCCCGGATCGAAATTGTAATCCCATACCTTCTCGAGAATCGTCATCCGCCCGCAAACGCGGCCGGCCGAACGCATGAGGAATTCGAGCAACCGGTATTCGCGGGCGGCCAGGTCGAACGCGGTTGCGCCGCGGCGCGCCTGCCGCGTGATCGTGTCCAGCGTCAGGTCGGCCACGCGCAGGAGGCGGGGCGTGGGTTCGTTGCCGCGCCGGACCAGGGCGCGGAGCCGCGCCACCAATTCCGCCAGCACGAACGGCTTGGCCAGATAATCGTCGGCCCCGATGTTCAATCCTTCCACCCGGTCGTTGACCTCGCCGCGCGCCGAGAGCAGCAAGACCGGCGTGCGGTTGCGCCGCTGGCGCATTTGCCGAAGCACGCTCAACCCGTCCTGCCCGGGCAGCATGATGTCCAGGACGATGGCGTCGAAGGAGACGCCCATGGCGCCGGCCAGCGCCTGCGGGCCGTCGTGGCAGACATCGACGGCGATGTGTTCGGCTTCGAGGGCCGAGCGGATGAACGACGCCGTTTTTCTTTCGTCTTCGGCGACTAATACGCGCATGTGCAAAACCTAACGAAAAGCAAAGGAACATTGAAGCTAATTCTTAGATGACAGAACTGTAATCATTCGGGTCTTGTCAACGTTGCGCCACCTCCCGCATTTTCCGCCCGGAACAAAAACTGGAAATTCCTTTATGAAAAGAAATCAAGTCTTCCCACTGCTGGTTCTGGGTGGCGCCCTGGCTGCCCAGGCGCCGCTGGGCGCCGCCGAGTACCATTTCTTCACGGTGCTGGTGTACGAAATGCAGAAGCCTTAGACTCTTGTAATTGTTGATTCCGATACAAAGACTCTGTCTGGTTCCACTTGCGTGCGCGCTGGCGGCCGGCTGCGCCCACTTCGAGGCGAAACCCATTTCCCCCGCCCAGACCGCCGCCGCGCTCGAAAGCCGCGCCCTGGACGATCCGGGCCTGAAGAGTTTCCTGGATAATAACCTCCACCGCGATCCCGCCGCCAGCCCGCCTACCGTCTGGGATTTTGAAATGCTCGTTCTGGCAGCCTTCTATTTTCACCCGGATCTGGATGTCGCGCGCGCGCAATGGGACGTCGCGCGGGCCGCGATCCAAACCGCCGGCGGACGACCCAATCCCGTTTTGAGCGCGACGCCTGGCCTCAATCTCAGCCACATCAATGCCGCCCCGGGTCTGAGCCCGTGGATTCCGGTGGTCAGCTTTGATCTGCCCCTGGAGACCGCCGGCAAACGGGGCCATCGAATCGCCCAAGCCCGGCAGTTGTCCGAATCCGCGCGCCTGAACATCGCCTCCACGGCCTGGCGGGTGCGCGCCAATGTGCGCGCGAGCCTGCTGGGTTACTCCGCGGCCCGGCAGCGAGCGGCTCTCCTGCGCAACCAGCTTGCCATTCGCGAGCAGATCGTCGCGCTCCTGGATCAGCAAATCCAGGCCGGCGCCCTGGCCGCGCCGGAGGCGGCAGTCTTCCGCATCGCCCTCCAAAGAACCCGGCTTGAACTCGCCGACGCTCAACGCGAGAGCGCCGAGTCTCGCCCGCGCCTTGCCCAGTCCATCGGTGTTCCCGTGCGCGCGCTGGATGACGTTGAAGTGTCGGTTGCTTTTCCAGACAACGCCGCCGCCGGCCTGAACACCCCGGAAATCCGGCGACAGGCGTTGTTGGGCCGCGCCGACATTCTGGCGGGATTGGCCGCTTACGCGGCGGCCCAGTCCGCCTTGCAACTGGAGATCGCGCGGCAATATCCCGATGTTCATCTCAGTCCCAGCTATCAGTTTGACCAGGGTGACAACAAGTGGAGCCTCGGCCTCACCGTCGAGTTGCCCGTGCTCAATCGCAACCAAGGCCCCATTGCCGAGGCCGTCGCCCGCCGCGCTGAAGCCGCCGCCGAGTTCAACGCGCTGCAGGCCAAGGTGCTAGCGGACGTTGACTCCGCGATGGAAAGTTTGCGCGCGACGGAAACCAGCGCGGCCCTGCTGCGGGATTTGACGGACGCCCAGGCCAGGTCCCGCGACGCCCTCGCCGCGCAGGTCAGCGCGGGAGCGGCCACCCCGCTTGATCTGTTAAGCGCCCAACTTGAATTGGCCGAAGCCGAAGCCGGGCAGTTGGAGGCGCGGGTTAAAAGGCAGCAGGCCCTGGCCGCCATCGAAGACGCCGTGCAATTTCCCATGGAAATGCTGGCGCCAGCCGTCATCGAGCAAAGTCCGGCGCCCTCAAAGGAAAGACGACCATGAAGCGAGCCATTGTCATAATCATTATTATTGCCGTCGCGATTGGCGCCGGCGTCTGGCGGTTCAAGCTTCGCGCCCCCGCCGATGCCGCCCACACCTCTGACAAGCCGGCCGAACAGGCCCAGGGCGCCCACGTCACCCATGACGAACAAGGCAACACCGTCGTCGAGATGAGTGACGACGAGCAGGGAGACGCGGGGATAGTCGTTGGCAATCCCCTGCCCGGACAGTGGAGTCAGGAGGTCAAGGGCCATGGGCGGGTGATGGATCCGTCGCCGCTGGCGGCTCTGGTCAACGAATTGGTGTCGGCGCGGGCCGCCGCCTCAGCCACGGCCGCGGAATGGGAACGGCAAAAAACATTGAGCGCCCAAAACAATACATCGGCCCGCGCCGCGCAAGCAGCCGAAGCCGCGGCCCAACGCGACCGGTTGGCCGAGCAGTCCGTGCGGGACCGTCTGACGCTGGCTTGGGGCGTCGGCCTGGCTGGACGCGGGGATCTGGCGGATTTTGTTCAATTGTTGGTGGCACGCCAGGCCGCGCTCGTCCGCGTTGACTTGCCGGGAGGCGAAAGTCTGGCGGCTCAGCCCGCCGCCGCGCGCGTGGTCGCGTTGTCCGGCGCCACATCGGAGGCCAAGTTCCTCAGCCGCGCGGTGGAGGTGGACCCGCAAACGCAAGGCGAGGGATTCATTTTCTTCGTCCAGTCTCAGACCAACGCGCTGGCCCCCGGCCAGTCCGTCACCGCGTGGTTGGAAATGCCAGGCGAGGCTCTGGCGGGAGTCATCCTCCCGCGCGACAGCGTCGTGCGGGTCGAAGGCGCGGGCTGGGTTTATATCATGAAAAAAGACAAGGGCGGCGAAGCGTTCACGCGGACAAGGATCCAGTTGGACCGCCCGACCGGCGGGGGGTGGTTCGTGACGGAGAAAGTCAAGTCGGACGATTACGTGGTCGTCCGAGGCGCGCAGACCCTCCTATCGGAAGAACTCAAAGCGGCGCTTTCGCCTGACTGAACGCACGTATGCTCAATTGGATCGTTCACTTCTCATTGCGATTTCGCGGCGTCGTGGTTGCGCTTGCCATCGTGCTGACCGGCTACGGCGTTTACACCGCCGCGCACGCCAAGCTTGATGTGCTGCCCAATTTCGTCCCTCCGGAAGTGTCGGTGGAAACCGAGGCGCCGGGGTTGTCGCCCGAACAGGTGGAGGTCCTTGTCACACGCCCGATAGAAAACACCATCAACGGCTTGGGCAACATGGCCTCGCTGCGCTCCGAATCCATTTCCGGTTTGTCCACCATCACGGCCGTTTTCAAGGATGGGACGGACATATTCATCGCGCGCCAGATGCTCAACGAGCGGCTGGTGGAAACGGCCGGCCAGTTGCCCGCCGGCGTCGAAAGGCCGGTGATGTCCCCCATGACCTCCGCAACCATGGACCTGCTGAAGATCGGGCTGGTCTCCACCAACCTTTCCCCCATGGAATTGAGGTCGCTGGCCGATTGGGTTGTCAAACCTAGAATACTCTCCATCCCCGGCGTCGCGCGCTGCATCGTTTTTGGCGGCGAGGTCCGCCAGCTCCAAATCCAGATACAGCCCGACCGCCTCATGGCCCGCGGCCTGGCCATTGCCGATGTGCTCAACGCGGCGCGCGCCTCCACCGGAGTGGTCGGGGCGGGCTTTGTCGAGAACGCCAACCAGCGCATCCTCATCCTTGCCGAGGGGCAGACGGTCACGCCGGAGGAACTCGGCCAGGTCGTTGTCGCCCAAAGCCAGGGCCAGAGCGTCCGCCTCAAAGACGTTGCGACGGTGGCCCAGGCCGGCGCTCCCAAATTTGGCGACACCCTCATCATGGGCCGCCCCGGCGTCTTCCTGTCCATGGGCAGCCAATACGGCGCCAACACCATGGACGTCACGCTTGCCGTGGAAGCCGCCTTGAAGGCAATGCGGCCGCTCTTCGAGCGGGAACAGGTGACATTGTATGACCGTCTTCACCGCCCCGCCACCTTCATCGAGAATTCGCTCCACAACATCAATCATTCCCTCTATCTGGGCGCCATCATGGTCGCGGTCGTGCTCTTTCTCTTTCTCGGCCATTTCCGCACCGCCTTCATCTCTCTGACCGCCATCCCCCTCTCCCTGCTCACCGCCATCATCCTGCTGGATAAATTCGGGGTGACCCTCAACACCATTACCATCGGCGGCCTGGCGATCGCGATCGGGGCGGTGGTGGATGACGCTATTATTGACGTGGAGAACATTTTCCGGCGTCTGCGCGAAAACCAGGCGCTGGGCCGTCCGCGTTCCACCTTCAAAGTGACCCTGGACGCCTGCACCGAGGTTTACAGCGCCGTGGTTTACGCCACGTTCATCGTGGCCCTGATCTTCCTGCCTGTGCTCACTCTGACCGGGTTGGTGGGCAGTTTTTTTGCGCCGCTGGCCTTGAGTTACATTCTGGCGATCATGGCCTCCCTGGCGGTGGCGCTGACCGTCACCCCGGCCCTGTCCCTCCTGTTCTTCTCCAACGGAGTCCGAAACACCGCCGATCCGCTCCTGCAGCGCTGGGTGAAATCGGCCTACGGCAAAATCCTCGGCTTCGTTTCCCTCCGGCCCCGCACCCTCCTGGCGGCCGGAGTGGCCCTTTGCGCCGGCTCCTTCTTTCTCCTGCCCAAACCCGGCGGTGAGTATCTTCCTGACTTTCGCGAAGGACACTTTGTCCTCCAGATCCAGGCCATTCCCGGAACTTCGCTGCCGGAGATGTTGCGGATCGGCGGCGAGATCACCAAGCTGCTCCTGGCCAGGAAGGAGATCGACACGGCCGAGATGCAGGTAGGCCGCGCCGAGCAAGGCGAGGACACTTGGGAGCCGAACCGTTGCGAGTTCCACGTCGAGTTGAAACCAAACATCCCCGGCAAGGCGCAGGCGAAGCTGATGGACGATCTTCGCGAAATGCTCGACGGCTTCCCCGGCATCCAGGGCGAAGTGGTGACGTTCCTGGGCGACCGCATCAGCGAAACCATCACGGGCGAATCCGCCCCGGTGGTCGTCAACGTCTATGGCGACGATCTGGACGTGATCGACGACAAGGCCAGGGAAATCGCGCGCGTTCTCCAGTCCCTGCCCGGCGGCAAAAATGCGCAGGTCAAATCCCCCCCCGGCGCGCCGCGCATGGCCGTGCGCCTGCGGACGGAGCGTTTGACGCAACTGGGCTTCCGCCCCTTGGAAGTCCTCCAAACCATCCAGACCGCCTTCGCGGGGTCCGTGGTGGCTCAAGTTCACGAGGGCAGCCGGGTGACCGATGTCAATGTGATCGCGGACCCCGCCGAGCGCCGCGAACCCGAGCAAATCGGCTCGCTGCTGCTCAAGAGCGAGGCCGGGCTGGTGATGCCGCTGCGGGAGCTTGCCGACATATACTTGACGACTGGCCGGTATTCCATCCTGCACGACGGCGCCAGCCGGCGCCAGGTGGTGACCTGCACCCCGACCCGCAACGACATCACGAGTTTTGTGAACGAGGCCAAAAAGGAGGTGGCGGCCCGGGTCAACTTTCCCAAGGGTGTCTATCCGGTTTTTGGCGGCAATGCCGAAGCGTCCGCGCGGGCGCGACAGGAATTGCTCATTCATTCGGCCATCGCCGCCGCGGGCATACTCTTGCTGCTCATCGTGGTGACGCGGAACTGGCGCAATTTGCTTCTGGTGCTGGCCAACGTGCCTTTCGCGCTCGTCGGCGGGGTGCTGGCGATATGGGCCACCACCCGGTTTGGCGAGCCGGGCGCCAACGCGCTGACAATCGGCTCGCTGGTTGGCTTTGTCACGTTGTTTGGGATCACCATGCGCAATTCCATCATGATGGTTTCCCACTTTGAGCACCTGGTCAACGTGGAGGGCGTCGCCTGGGGCCAAGCCGCGGCCATTCGCGGCGCCTCCGAGCGCGTCGTTCCCATTCTGATGACGGCATTGGTGACGGCGCTGGGCCTGTTGCCGCTGGCGTTGGGCACAGGGGAAGCTGGCCAGGAAATCGAAGGCCCGATGGCGCTGGTCATTCTCGGCGGCCTCATCACTTCCACCTGCCTCAACTTGCTTATCCTTCCGACGCTGGCCCTGCGCCACGGAAGATTTGGGGCGGAGAACAGGAACGAGGAGTGAGCAGCCCTGGATTCCCGGCCGCCTATGCCAGACCAGAATGCCGTTTTTGATGACAAAACTGTAATGTTCAATTCATTGCTTCTTAGTACTCGGAAGTTAGATTGTTCCCCTATGAAGATTCAAAATCACCTGTCGCCCGTTTTCTTCGCCGCGGGAGCCGCCCTGCTCGCCTCCCTGGCTTTGAGCCAGACCGCCTCCTCCGCCGAGCCTTACAAGATCGTCAACTCCACCCAGACCATGGGCGCTGGCGGAATTGATTATGTTTACGCCGACAACGATGGCCGCCGCCTTTATGTGCCCCGCGGCTCGCAAATCCTTGCCTTCGACCTGGACACCCTCAAACCGGCCGGCGCCATTTCAAACGCGGGCGGCCACGGCGTCGCCGTTGACCCCAAATCCCACCACGGCTTCAGCAGCAGCGGCCCCGTCTGCATGTTTGACACACAGACCCTGGAACTGATCAAGAAAATCACAGTCACGGGCAGGCCTGACGGCATTCTGTTTGAACCCGCCTCGGAGCGCGTCTATGTCTTCAGCCACAGTCAGCCCAACGCCACGCTGCTCGATCCCAAGGACGGCTCCATCGTCGGCACCATCGACCTGGGCGGCGCGCCCGAACAGGCGGCAAGCGACGAAAAAGGACATCTTTATGTCGATCTTGAGGACAAGGACAACATCGCCGTCGTTGACGTCAAGACTCTCAAGGTGACAGCACACTTCGACCTGGCGGGCAAAGGCGGCGGTCCGGGCGGGCTTGGCCTGGACGCCAAGAACCACATTCTTTTCGCCATGTGCCACGAGCCGGCCACCTGCGTTGTCCTCAGCGCCGACGACGGCAAAATCCTGGCCACCCTGCCGATCGGCAACGGCACCGATGCCGGCGGATTCAATCCCAACACGATGGAAGCCTTCAGTTCGCAGCGGGACGGCACGCTGACCATCATCAAGGAAAACAGCCCAAGCAGCTTTGAGGTGGAACAGACCGTTCAAACCAAGCAGGGCGGCAAGACCTGCACGCTGGACACAAAGAACAATCGCATCATCGTGATCGCCACCGAGCGCGCGCCGGCTCCGGCGGGCGCGGAAACCCCCGCTCCGGCCGCTCCCGCTCCGCAGGCCGGGGAGCGCGGACCGCGCGGCGGACGCGGCGGCGGTCCGGGATTCCTTGATATATTGGCCGTTGGCCGCTAGGAATTAGCTTGGGATTCTATTTGGGCTTATGCCGGGCTGGAGCGGAAGCGTCCGCATGGATGAAACGCGGCACGATGGGGATGTAACGGACATCCCGGGTGTAGCCGCACATGCGGCGCAGACGGGCTTCCTCAGTTTCGATTAACAGATCGTGCATGGTTTGCAGGAGCTGCGCCGCATCCAGCGGTTTTTCCATCAAAGCGCCCACGCCCGCCGCCATCGCTATTTCAAATTGGCCGGCTCGACCCGTGATAATGATGATGGGCAGCGTGGGATTCCGGCTGGTGAAACCCTCAAACATGTCCCACCCGCTCCTGTTCGGAAGACCGAGGTCCAGCAGGACCAGATCAATCTGCTTCGAGTCAAATTGTGTCATCGCCTCCTGCTCATCCCGCGCCTGCGACACTTCGTAGCCGGCGTCCTTCAACACCCTGCTGATCGATTTGCGGACAGATGAATCATCATCTACGATCAACACATTCTTCTTCTCGCGTCCGGCCATCGGCAACGGCTCGCCAACATCGGCTGTTCGTGTATTCATATATCATTCAGTGCGCTTTTGTCCAAGCCCAGGCGGGCAGAGTGCGGGTCCGGCGAGGTGAAGAATCCGGGGTAACCCGGCCTTTGGACAGCCTGACTGGCGGAATGGCGCGGTTGCCGGGCCGGGTTCTGCGCAACGGTCGCGCCGCCCACGGGTGTTTCCCCGCCATTTTGCCTTCCTGCGACAAACGCAGTGAAGGACAAAGCTTCAAAGGATTTTAGAACAATTCGTGTTTTCATGCGTCTCAGGTATAATTAATTGTGCGCCGCCAAATTGGCCCTCTGTTTGCTGGTGAGTAGCGGTTCGCGTGCCAACTGGGACGAGCGGTGGTTTCTCGAATGAAATCAAGGGCTTTGCGCGGCGGCCTCGCGGAACTTGAAGACGATGAATGGAACAAATCATTCCATAAGTGGTTTCCCGCATGTCACCGGGAGAAGCCCGGGGACGAAATTGCGCGCGGCCGGTCTTGTCCTGACCGCCTTTGTTGGGTCCATCCTGGTCATCTGGGTCAGCCGCGCCACCTGGGAACGGGTGGACAACTTGCAGCGCCAGTTCGCCACCTTGAAGGCGGACAGCTTTTACAGGGGCGTCCGCATGCGCAGCGACATTGAGCGCATGAACGATAATTTGCTGCGCTACAGGCTGCATGGGGACCCGGCCGACGCGGAGGCCTTTTACAGCGGAACGCAGGATTTCAAAGAGCGGCTGGAAAGCAACAGCACCCATGCAGCCACTTCGATGGAGATCGAGTTTCTGCGGCGCATTCGGACGGCTTACAACGATTACTCGATTGAAGGCGCAAAGGTGCTCGAAGCCAGCCGCGCCAGATGGAGCCTTACGCAAGCCAAGGCTTTCCAGGTCAGCTATGTGAAAGTCCAGAAACAGTCCGAAGAATTGCTGTCCTTGTGCGACAAATTCATTGCCGATCAGCGTTCAGCCTTTAATGACTTTCTCAGAGGGTCCGACGGCACGCTGGCCATTTTCAAGCAACTTCTCCAAATTGCGGCGGGGCTTTTGCTCGCCTTGGCCGCCGCGCTTCTTTTGCTCGTTTACCGCGGCATGATTGCCCCGCTCCGCCTCCGGTTAACCGAAAGCCAGGCCATTATCGCGCGGCAGGAAAAGCTCGCTTCCCTCGGCGTGCTCGCGGCCGGTGTCGCGCATGAAATCCGCAATCCGCTCACCGCCATTAAATTCCGTCTGTTCAGTCTGAAAAAGTCCCTGGCCGCGCCCGCCCAGGAGGACGCCGACGTGATCACCGGCGAAATCAGCCGGCTGGAGCGGATTGTGAAAGACTTTCTGGAGTTCGCGCGGCCATCCGAACCGGAATTGGTTGCCATTCCCGCGCAACGCATCATACAGGAGGCGCATGACCTGTTGCGGCCCCAGTTGGAAAAGTCCGCGATCAAGCTGGAAATGGAGGCCTCCGAGCCGGTTTGGGTGCGCGCGGATGTTCAGCAAATCAAGCAGGTGCTCATCAACCTCATCCAGAATTCCGCGGACAGCATCGGGCGCGACGGCGTGATCACGCTGCGCGTTTCCGAGCCGTCCGGCCCGGGGCGAAATGGAGCGGACAAGACAGTGGTCATGGAGGTTTCCGACACCGGCAAGGGCATCCCGCCGGAAGTGCAGAAGCGGCTGTTCGACCCGTTCTTCACCACCAAGGCAGGCGGGACGGGCCTGGGCCTGCCCATCGCCGCGCGCATAGTTGAAAAACATGGCGGCAAGCTCCAGTATCAAACCGCGCACAATCGCGGCACGACCTTCCGCGTCATCCTGCCCCAAACCGGAGAAAATGATGCCTAAAGTATTGCTCATCGAAGATGACGCCAGCACCGCGGCCTCCTTGCAGAAGGTGCTTTCCGCGGAAGGATATGAAGTGGACATCGCCGCCCGCGGCGACGATGGCCTGGCCCGGGCGCGGGAACATAATTACAACGTGGTTGTCACCGATTTGAGACTGCCGGGGTTGGGCGGCTTGGAACTGGTCGCCCAACTGCACGCCGCCAAACCAAAGCAGCCCATCATTTTGATGACGGCCCACGGCAGCACCGAGACCGCCATCGAGGCGACCAAGTTGGGCGCCTGCGATTACCTGGTCAAACCGTTCGAAGCCGATGAATTGTTTGATTTGATCGCCTCAGCCGTCGCCAGCAGCCGGCTCATGTCGGAACCGGTCGATATGGGCGAAGCGCGTTTGGATTGCTCGGCCATCATCGGCAACAGCCGCGCCATGCAGGCGATCTACAAGGAAATCGGCCGCGTGGCCGCCACGTCCGCGACTGTCCTCATCCGCGGTCCGACCGGCACCGGCAAGGAGCTGATCGCGCGGGCGATTTACCAGCACAGCGACCGGGCGGACAAGCCGTTCATCGCCGTCAACTGCGCGGCCATCCCCGACGCGTTGCTGGAGAGCGAACTCTTCGGACACGAACGCGGCGCGTTCACCGGCGCGCAATCCCGGCGCATTGGCCGTTTCGAGCAGGCCCACGGCGGCACGCTCTTCCTGGATGAAATCGGCGACTTGAACGCGAACACCCAAGGCAAGCTGCTGCGGGTGTTGCAGGAACGCCGCATCCAGCGGCTGGGCAGTCAAGCCGATGTTGCGGTCGATGTGCGGGTGCTGGCCGCGACTCATCGCGATCTGGAAGAGGCCATTCAGGAGAAGGAGTTTCGCCAGGATTTGTTTTACCGGCTGAGTGTCGTCACCATTGCGCTGCCGCCTTTGGCCAGGCGCGCGGAGGACATTCCGCAGTTGGCCAAGTACTTCATCCAACGCTATGCCCGCGAACTGGGACTCCAGGCGCCAGCCGTTCAGCCTGAAGCCATTGCCTTCCTGCAAAACCAGCCCTGGCCCGGCAATGTGCGCGAACTGGAAAATGTCGTGCGCCAAGCCTTGCTGCTGGCCAGGCCTTTTGCCATCAGCCTCGAACATGCCCAACAGGTCATCGCCAAGGCGGCGCAACCCGCCGCCGATCACCAAGCCCATGCGGCCTACGTCGCCGAACTATTGGCGCGCGCGCAAAAGGGCGAAGTCCAGGACGCTTATGCGCGAATGATCGCGGACCTTGAACCTGAATTGTTCAGCCAGGCCATCCGCCTGGCGCACGGCAACCAAGCCAAAGCCGCCCGCTGGCTGGGTGTCACCCGGTTGAAAATGCGCGAGAAACTCGCCCAACTCGGACTGCACCCCGCGCAGAACGAGCAGGACGAATAACTGGTCGTTTCCATTCCAGCGGTGGTTCCAAATGTGCCAGCACTTCAGCCGCACATATTCACATTCCCCTTAAACAAGACCGCTTGACGCCCTTTTTTGGGCGGCATGAAACTTGCCCGTTAGACTTTACCGGCCCCGTGGCTGGACAAAGAAAGGACTGAAATGAATACGATACTAAAATCCGCCGCAGCGACGGCCGCCATGGCGGTTCTGAATCTGGCTCATGCCGGCCCGGCTCCCGCCAACAGTTCATGGGATGCCGCTCAAAATGAAAGATCATTCAACGGCAACGTCATCGCCATCAATGCCGCTGACAATACTATCTCGGTGAAAGGCGTCTTCTTCACCAGAAACTTCAACACCGCCGCGGATTGCAAAGTGTCCCTCGATGACAAGGCTGTGGCCTCGCTGGCGGAACTTCGGCCCGGCCAGAAGGTGGCCATCCGTTACGAGAGCGCCGATGGCGTGTTGATTGCCAAAAACATAGCCCAACACGACATGGCTTACACAGGCCACATCGCCGCCATCGACCCGGTGGCGCGAAAGCTCGCCCTTAAGGAGGGCATAATGACGCGCGACCTCGCCATAGCGCCGGATTGCGCGGTGGTCCTGAAGGGTGATCAATCGGGAACGTGTGCCGCCCTGCAAGTCGGCGATACCGTTCATGTCATTTATGAACCGGCCAATGGCTCGCCCGTGGCGCGCCGGATCGAGCAGAAGAGCGATAGTTTCGTGGGAACACTCCAGGCCGTTGACGCCACCACCCGATCCGTCAAGGTCAGGGGCGGCATTGCCGAACGGAAATTTAATCTGGCTGACAGTTGCCCAATCGTCATCAACGGAAAGCTCAACGGAGGACTGAGTGATCTGCGGATTGGCGAAAGGGTGTCTCTCAGCTACGACAACAAAGACGGTGTGCTCATAGCGAACAGACTCAGTCCGATGACTGGCACAATCGGCATGGAGTCGGCGGCGCCGGCCTCCTCGCAGACCGCGCAGGCCGGCAACCAGCAGCCCTATAACTACAATGGCTACTGAGTCCAAACCGGGTCATTAATAGGAGGTTGCCCCGCCCTTTCGGCACAAGTTCCCGAAAGGGCGGGTTCTTTATACTACAGATGTATCTACTCCAGCCCGCGCCCGTCAAAGGCCGGCGCTCGCCCTCAATCGCGCCGATGATGGTACAGATTGGTCGTCACGTTGACGGTGACCGGGGCCGAAGTGGCCAGAGTTCCGTTGTTGTCCAGGGCCACCGCTGTGAGCGCGTTGCTGCCCTCGGGGGCGTTGGTCCAGCGGAAATGGTAAGGCAACCATTGCAGCCGCAGATGGAACTGGCTGCTGGGTTCCGCCGCCAGATAATTGGTCGCCACGCCCAGGCTGGCGCCGTTGGCAAAGAATTCCACCGCGTCCACCACGCCCCCCGCCTCGCCAGCCGCCGCGTAGATGTTGATGGCCGCCATAGCCGGAAAATCGGCCCCTTTGGCCGGGTTGACGATCCGCACCCGCGGTTCCGGCAGGTTCGTCGTGACGGCGATGTTCGCCGACGCGGAGGTCGTTTGCAGTCCGGCATTGTCCGCCGCCACGGCGTTGAGCGCGTAAGTTCCTGGCGGGACATTGGTCCACACAAACTGAAACCGGCGCTCGCGCCCTCCGGGCAGGAGCGGCATGATCGACCCGTGCGACTCCCGCATCACAACCGTCCGGGGCGTGCCGGCTCCAAACGCATCGTTGGTCGTCGTGCCAATAAGCTTGCCGTTGGCGAAAAACCCCACCGCCGTCACCCACCCGTTGGAATCCCCGGCCTCCGCGGCCAGCTCGATATTGGGCCGCGACAGGAAAGACGCGCCGTTGGTCGGAGTGACCCATGTGGCTTGCGGCGGCGCATTCGTGTAATTATAGACGATGTACACCACCGCCCGATCCAGGGAACCCACAATAAGTTCAGGAACAGCCGGCGGATTCGCCAGGGCGTGGCGCGGCAGAGTCAGGATCACCGTCTTGTAACCGGTCGCCTGGGGCCGGCTGATCGGCGCGATGGCAATGTTCGTGGAAACCTGCCCGGCAACCAGCGTCACCGATGTCGGGACCGCCGCGTAATCAACGCCGTTGCTCGCCGTGCCGCCCAGCGTGAAGGAAAAGGTCAGGTCCAAATTGGTCCCCTCCGCGCGGCTGATGGTGAAAGCCCCCGGATTGCCGCCTGGCTCCGTTGCAAGCGGATCGGTTGCCTGGACGCTTACGAAGCGAATGGGTGTCGCGGCATTCTCCGCCCCCGCGCCGGCGAGGACACCGCCGCCGTTCAGCGCGCCCGCCAGGAGCAGGCTCCACCGCAAAAGTCTTCGACCCAACATATCGATCCTACTATACCCCCTCTTCCGCCGAAGTCACTCAGAAAAGGGGTGTCAGAATTTGCCCTGTGCGGGCGGGTCTGCTATGTTGGCTTCGGAGGAGTTGGTTTACTAATATGCGAAAGATGTTTTTTACGCGACTGGGCGGGTTTTGCCCCCCCTTGGCGGCTTTTGCGCTCGGCGTTGCGCGGAAGGCGGGGCGGGGCGCGTTTCCAGGCGGCCTTACCGCCGCAACGGGACTTGTGGCGGCGTGCTGGCTGGGGTTCTCGCCGCCGGCCCAGGGGGCGCAACAGGCTCTCAGAGGCCATGTGCCGCCGATAACCAAACGGCTCACGTCCGTTGGCCGGCTTGAGAGCGGCAGGCGCCTGGACCTGGCAATCGGCCTGCCGTTGCGGAACGGCGGGAAACTCACAAACCTGCTTGAGGAGCTTTATGAGCCGTCCAGCGCCAATTTTCGCCACTATTTGACCTCGGATCAGTTCGCCTCCTCCTTTGGCCCCAGCCAGGAGGACTATCAGGCGGTGATTGCTTTCGCGCAGTCGCACGGGCTGGTTGTCAAGACGACCCATCCCAACCGCACTTTGCTCGATGTCAGCGGATCGGTCGCGGATATTGAGAAGGCATTTCACATCAAGATGCGCGTCTATCAACACCCGGTTGAGGCGCGCACTTTCTTCGCGCCGGATGTTGAGCCGTCGATGGAACTGGATGCGCCGGTGCTGGCGATCAGCGGTCTGGACAATTATGTGACGCCGCGTCCGCAGATGCACTGGTCGGGCGCGCTGTTCCAGCCCGAGGTCCGTCCGTTGGGTGGAGGACCCGGTGGAGGCAACGGTGGAGGGGGCGGTGTCGGCGGTCCCTATATGGGCTATGACTTTCGCACGGCTTATGCCGCCGGCGTTGCGCAGGACGGCAGTGGACAGGCGGTGGGGCTTTTTGAATTGTCGGGTTACGATTCCGACGACATCGCCCAATACGAAAGCGAAGCGGCCTTGAATGTCTTGCCGACCAATCTCATGCTGACCAATATTTTGATTGACGGATTTGACGGCACGGACATGTACACGAACTACGCCTACGAGGTCACGGGTGACATCGAAATGGCGATCGCGATGGCGCCAGGGTTGAGCAAGGTGTTGGTTTATGAAGGCCCGACGCCGGTATATGAGGCGCCGCTGGAAACAAACTATTACCAATACGCGACAACGACCGCGCAGATCAACGACGTGCTCAATCGCATGGCCACGGACAACCTGGCACGGCAATTGAGTTGCTCTTACCAGATGGATATCAACTCTTCGACCGTGCAGATTTTCCAGCAGTATGCCGCGCAGGGCCAAAGCTTTTTTCAAGCCGCCGGCGACTCCGGGGCTTTTCCCGGGGCGATAGACGAACCGGCGGACGATCCCTATGTGACGGTTGTAGGCGGAACGACGTTGACGACAAACGACGCGGATGGCTCATGGCAGTCGGAAGTCGTATGGCTGACGCCCGCGGGGGTCGATCCTACTTACGGTATTCCGATTCCATACGGGGCTACCGGCGGCGGAGTGAGCCTGGCTTACGCGATCCCGTCCTGGCAGCAGGGCATCAGCATGACCGCCAACCAAGGCTCCACCACGATGCGCAACCTGCCGGACGTAGCCCTGGTGGCTGACAATATCATTGTAACGTGGGGCAATGATTCCATATTTGGCCAGTACTTAGGCCAAGGGTTTGACCTCCCGACATCGGGCACAAGCCTGTCCACGCCGCTATGGGCGGGTTTCATGGCGCTGGTCAACCAGCAGGCGGCCATCAATGGCCAGCCCCCGATCGGGTTTGCCAATCCCGTTCTATACGCCATTGGAAAAAGCACCAACTACAGTTCCTGCTTTCACGACATTACGAATGGAAACAATTTCAGCGCCAGCAGCCCGGGCAAATACACGTCGGCTGTCGGTTATGACCTCTGCAGCGGGTGGGGCACGATGATCGGAGCGAACCTGATGCAGGCGCTTTTGGCCCCGCCCTCGGAAAGCCTGGTCATCAAGCCGCCCCTGGGTTTTACCTCCAGCGGACCTGGCGGCGGGCCTTTTACCGTGGCTTCCCAAACTTACGTTCTGACCAACATCGGCTCGGCCCCGTTGAAGTGGAGCGTCGTCAACACCTCGCTTTGGCTCACCGTTTCATCGACCGCCGGCACGCTGAAGCCCGGCGGCGCCGCATCGACTGTCACGGTCAGTCTCAATTCGGCGGCCAGCAACTTTTTGATCGGGAACTACAGCGCCAATGTGTCGATAGTCGATCTTGGCGACGGCACGGCCCAGAACCGGCAATTTGATTTGTACGCGGGCAACGGCGGCTTTGAAAGCGGCGACTTCACCGACTGGACCCTTGTCGGCAACACCAACCTTGATATTGTTTTGGCCGCCGATGACGTGGACGTGGCGGGAACGAATCAGTTGACCGGGGCAGCCGACGCGCTGTTCGTGCATTCGGGGCTTTATGGCGCGTACCTCGGGGAGGCGCCCGCGGACGGTTCCCTCTCCCAGGCTGTTGCCACGACGCCCGGTCAGAAATACCTGGTATCATTTTGGTTGACGAGCGTCCCGTCCAACGGAGTGACAATCCCGAACAACTTCGCGGCGACCTGGAACGGCTCGACGCTCTACGCTCAAACCAACCTGGGCGCTTTCGGCTGGACCAACCTGCAATACGTCGTTCCGGCCACACGCGCCCTGACAACGCTGGAATTTGATTTCTACAATTATTGGGCGGGATTCGGGTTGGATGACGTCAGCGTGGCGCCTGCTCCCGCGCCCGCTTTTCAGTCGGTCAGCATGACGCAGAGCAACATCACGTTGACTTGGAGCGGGGTCGCCAACCTCACCTATCGACTCCAGTCCGCAAGCGATTTGAGCAGACCCAACTGGACGAACGTGGCTGCTGTAAGCGGCTCCGGCGGCCTGGTGAGCGCATCCGTGCCTCTTGGCGGGGCGTCGCACCAGTTTTATCGAGTGATCCTGCTGTCGTCTCCCTGATTTGCATGCGGCATAATTCCAAATCGACAAGCTTGACTCCGGCGGGTGTTTTAGGCGATTGATGAGGAATGCTTCGTAACTATCGCAAACTCGCGGTCCTTGGAGCCGCGCTGCTTCTGGCCGGCTGCCAGTCCGCCCAAAACCACCGCACGCCCGCCTCTGCCGCGGCATCCCAGCCGCCGTCCGCCGTGCGCGTGCCGAGCATCTTCTCGGATAACATGATCCTGCAGCGGGACGCGCCGACGCCCGTATGGGGCTGGGGCGTGGAGGGAGCGGAGGTGACGGTGACCTTTGAGCAGCAGACGGTGGCGGCCCGCGTCAAAGACGGCAAATGGGTCGCCTGGTTGCATAATCTCAAGCCGGGACACCCCGGGACACTGACGATCAGCGCCGGAATACCGCTGACATTTACCAACGTGTTGGTCGGCGACATCTGGCTGGCCGGGGGCCAATCCAATATGGAATTCCCCCTCAGGAACGCCTCCGATTCCGCCCCGGACGTCGCCGCGGCCGACAACCCGATGATCCGCCTGTTGAGAGTGCCCAGAACGCGACTGGACCAGCCGACCAATGACATCCACGCCAGTTGGCAGGAGTGCAAACCGGAGACGGCGGCGGGCATTTCGGCTGTGGCGTATTACTTTGCGCGGAATTTGCAGGCAAATCTGGGCGTGCCCATCGGCATTCTGGAATCGGATTGGGGCGGGACTCCGGCGGAGGCCTGGATGGGGTATGATTTTCTGAAGGCGATCCCCCGTTACGAGATCGAGATCCTCGGAGGCTGGGCGATCGACCATGATAATTACGTCAACGATTTGGCGGCTTATCAAGCCGCACAGCGCCAAGCCGGCGAGAACAACACTCAAGTCACCAACAGGCCACCAAGCCGCCCGTGGACACCGGGCGAGCTTTACAACGGCATGATCGCCCCGCTGCTTCCCTTTGCCATCAAAGGCGCCATTTGGTATCAGGGCGAAGCCAACGCCGGAAGTTCTTATCGCGCCACGCAGTACCGCACGCTTTTGCCCGACTTGATCCGCGACTGGCGGAAGGTCTGGGGTGAGGGAGATTTCCCCTTCCTGCTGGTGCAACTGGCGCCCTACATGAAAATCCAAACGGAGCCGGGCGAGAGCGACTGGGCGCTGCTGCGCGAGGCGCAACTTTTCACCACCCAAACCGTCCCCAATACCGGCATGGCCGTCATCACGGACGTGGGGGACGAACAGAACATCCATCCAAAGAAGAAGAAGCCCGTGGGCGACCGCCTGGCCCTGGCCGCCCGCGCCATTGCCTATCATCACCCGGTTGAATTCCAGGGGCCGTTTCCCATCGCAAAGCGCGTCGTGGATGACGAAATTATTTTGACATTCGCGCACGCGGCGGGCGGATTGGAAGCGCGCGGCGGGGAGCTGAAGGGCTTTGCCGTCGCGGGCAAGGACCGCAAATTCCACTGGGCCACGGCGGAGATTCAAGGGCTGGACCGGGTGGCGGTGCGATGCCCGTCAGTCCCGCATCCGGTCGCGGTGCGCTACGGCTGGGCCAATTATCCGGATGTCAATCTCTGGAACAAAGCCGGGCTGCCCGCCTCGCCATTTCGCTCGGACAGTTATCCTCCGCCGGATCAGTAAGACATCGCAAAAAAACAATATTCGCAACTTTTCAGCAATCCCACTGGAACGGAGGCGCTGGAATGACTAATGTCTAAGCACGAATGACGAAAGAATGACGAAGCCCGAATGGCTAAAATGACTTCGAGCGGCCATTTCGTCATTGAGTTATTTGGGAATTCTTTCGTCATTCGTCATTGTTCCTGGTTTGGCCGGTTGACTACGCGTGATGTGCAGAAATTGAGACGAGGCCGGAGCGGGATTTGCCCTGTCGGCGCGGTTTTGCCCTTGCGAAAAGGGCTGGATTGCTCTATGGCTAAAGGCAGACCGATGCGTTTCACGGTAAGAACAAGAGGCCAAGAGCGGTCCGCAGCTTTGCGATGGGTCTGGCCATTGAGCTTTTTGGGTGGCTCGGGGAATAGGGCGAGTGCGGCCAAATTGGCTGCCCGACATGGATTTGAACCATGACAAACAGATCCAGAGTCTGTTGTGCTACCGTTACACCATCGGGCAGGCGCGCAGAGTGAAAATGTAGCCAATTTGATGGCGGCGTCAAGATATGCCGGAAGAATATCGCCTCATTTTAAAGAACATGGGCCAGCCGGGTTACACGCCCGACCTGGACTGCTATCTGCGCCACGGCGGCTACGAGGCCCTCAAAAAGGCCCTCGCCCTGCCGTCCAGGGAGCTCCCCGACGGCAAGAGAATCTCTCCGCAGGAACAGCTTCGGGAGGAAGTGAAGAATTCGGGACTGCGCGGACGGGGTGGGGCGGGTTTCTCCTGCGGGCTGAAGTGGTCGTTTGTCGATCGCAGGAGCGGCAAGCCGATCTACCTGATATGCAACGCCGATGAATCCGAGCCGGGCACGTTCAAGGACCGCCAGATTCTGTACAAGGACCCGCATCAGTTGCTGGAAGGCATGATCATCTCCTGCTACGCCAATGAGGTTCACCTGGCTTACATTTATATCCGCGGCGAAATGACCGGCGGCGCCCGCCTCCTGCGTCAGGCTTTGGGCGAGGCGCGCGCGCGCGGCTTTTTGGGCAAGAACATCCTGGGCAGCGGCTACGACCTGGAAATCCACCTGCATCGCGGCGCCGGCGCTTATATCTGCGGGGAGGAGACCGGTCTGATCGAGTCGCTGGAAGGCAAACGCGCCTACCCGCGCATCAAGCCGCCCTATTTCCCGGCTGTCCTGGGTCTTTACCAGTGCCCCACCATTGTCAACAACGTCGAAACTCTTGCCGCGGTTAAACATATCGTTCAGATGGGCGGGTCGCAGTACGCCAAATTGGGCGCCCCCAACAACACCGGCACCCGCATCGTCAGCGTCAGCGGCCATGTCAGGAAACCGGGCTGCTACGAGGTGGAGGTGGGCAAGGCGACGTTGGGCGAATTGATCTTCGACCCGCATTTTGGCGGCGGCCTGCGCGAGGGCCGGACACTCAAGGCGGTCATCCCCGGCGGCTCATCGGCCAAAGTCTTCAAAGCGGGCGAGAAGTTCAAGATGCGGCGCAAAGGGGAGGACGGCCAGATGGCGGTGGCCGAGGTTGACATGCTGGACATTCCCTACGATTTCGATTCGCTCCAACAAGCCGGCAGCATGTCCGGTTCGGGGGCGATTATCGTCATGGACGACACCACCGACATTGTGGAGGCGTTGTCGAACATCGCGGAATTCTACGCCCATGAAAGCTGCGGGCAATGCACGCCCTGCCGGGAAGGCTCGCTCTGGCTGGCCAAATCGCTGCGCCGGTTCTCCAGCGGACACGGCCGCAAGCAGGACGCCGCTTACCTGCTTCATATCGCGCAAAACATCCAGGGCCGCACCATCTGCGCCTTTGGCGAAGCCTGCGCCTGGCCGGTCCTAAGCTTTGTCGGCAAATTCCGCGACGAATTTGAAGCCCGCGGCGCGGCGGACGAGGCGAAAAACACCGGCGGCGGACCGGCCCACGCAATGAAAGTTGCCGCCAGCCCATGAGCACCGCAGCCCTTCATCATTCGTGAGTATGCCGAACGAGAAGACAGCCGAATCAAAACCAGCGCCGCCACCGGTGGAAAGGGTGAAGATCAAGGTCGATGGGCGCGAGATCGAAGTGCCAAAGGCCATGCCGGATTGGCAGGGCAAGTTGCAGCCGACCACGATGCTCCAAGCCTGCTCGCTGGCCGGGGTCGAGGTCCCGCACTATTGCTATCATCCCAAGCTGCCCATCGCCGGCAATTGCCGGATGTGCCTGGTCGAGTTCGGCACGCCGGTCATCGGGCCGGACCGCAAGCCGGTGCTCAACCCGGACGGCACCCCTAAGATTTCCCAATCAGTCTTGCCTTATGAACCGTCCACTGCGCGCGGGGCCATCGCGTGCGCCACGCCCATATCGCCGGGCATGGAGATTTACCCCAATTCGCCCGCGACCAAACAAATGCGGGAGGCGGTGCTGGAATCCCTCCTCGTCAATCATCCGCTGGATTGCCCGATCTGCGACCAGGCGGGCGAATGCAAATTGCAGGAATACTCGGTGGACCACGGGCAGTCGGCCAGCCGCTTTGCGGAGGAAAAAGTGCACAAGCCCAAGCAGGTGGACCTTGGACCGCGGATCATGCTGGACGACGAGCGCTGCATCCTGTGCTCCCGCTGCATCCGGTTCTCGCGGGACATCGCTGGAGACGACGCGCTGGGGTTTGCCGATCGCGGCAGCCACAGCGCGCTGACGCGCTATCCTGGGAAAGCGTTTGACAACAATTACACGCTGAACACGGTCGATATTTGCCCGGTGGGAGCGCTGACCTCGAAGGATTTTCGATTTCAAATGCGCGTCTGGTTCCTGAAGGAAAGCAAGAGCCTCTGCGCCAGTTGCGGCACCGGCTGCAACATCATCATCAGCTCCCGCGAGGAGAAGGTGTACCGCTTCGAACCGCGCGAGAACGACGCCGTCAACTCCTGCTGGATGTGCGACTACGGGCGGCTCAATTACAAGTGGATCAACCGCGAGGATCGCTTGACAGAGGTCGAAGGCTCAAAAACCGGCCGCCTCGATCCAGCCGGGGCCTGGTCGCGCGCCCTGGCCGAGATCATCGAGATTCTCAACAAGACCCGGCCGGGTTCCGCAGCCATAATCGCCTCCGCCCGGCAGACCAACGAGGAGCTTTTCCTGCTCAAATGCCTGGCCGCCAAACTCGAAGCGGTCACCGATACTATTCCGCGCGCCGGCCAGGGCGACCGCCTGCTCCTGAACGCCGACCGCAATCCCAACAGCACGGGCTCCCGGCTCATCGGCCTGGCCCCCGAACGGCCCGGCTCCAACCTCGCCCGCATCGCCTCGGACATTGCCAACGAGATTGTCAAGACGCTCATCGTTTTCGGGGAGGACGTTACCAAAGTGGGCCTGGGACAGAATTTGCTGGGGAAACTGGACATGTTGATTGTCAGCGACATCCTGCCCAACAAAACCACTGAAATGGCGCACTACCTTTTGCCCGGTTGCGCCCACGCCGAGAAGCGGGGCAGCTTCGTCAACGTCAAAGGCCGGGTGCAGCGCTTCATGCAAAGTGTGCAGCCCAAAGGCAACGCGCGCGCGGAATGGGAATTCCTGCACGAACTGGCCCAAGGGGTGGCCGGCCTGCCGGACGTTTCGAGCATTGAAGGCGCCTTCAACCAAATGGCCGCGGACGTGCCGGCCTTCAACGGCCTGACGTGGGCCGGCCTGGGAGATTTGGGCGCGCCAGCGCGGACCTAACCAAATGAAGACCCCCCTTCAACAACGCGCGGAGTCGCTGGCCCAGGAATTCAAGAAGAGAGGCCGCAAGCCTGTCGTGATTGAATTCGCGGGGTCCCCAAAGGCGGGAAAAACATCCACCCTCGCCACAGTGCAGACGTTTCTTAAGCGATGCGGTTTCAAAGTGGAGGTGGTGATTGAGCGCGCATCTGTCTGCCCAATTCGGGACAAAAAACACGCCAATTCTAACATCTGGACAGCATGCACGACCCTGTCGAAAATCCTTGAGAAAACCCAGCACCAGCACCGGATGGAACCAGACGCGGACGCGCCGGAAATCCTGATATTGGATCGGGGACTTTTCGACGCGATAGTCTGGCTGGTGATGATGGAGCATTTGGCTAAAATCCAAAAGCGGGAGTTGGAGGTCGTGGAGCGTTTCCTGTTGATGCCTGACTGGCGGAAGCGGATATTTGGCGTTGTTGTCATGACTTCTTCCCCAACAGATTCGATGGAGAGGGAGAAGGGGGCGTTGCCCGTTGAGGGAGTCGAGGGATCAATCATGAACGAACCATGGCTTAAGAAGTTCCGGGAGACTATTCTCTCGGAATGCCGGCGGTTGGAACGAGAATTTAGGATTTTTCATTTGGACACATCAAAAAAGGAATTCCGCGGCCATCACGCGGCCACAGCGGAAAAAGTTGCTGGAATTATGCTTGATATTATCTCCGAACAATTGGAAGAGAACATCCTCTGCGCCCCGCGGAGTGATCTCATGGCGCTATTCTCCGGAAACGAGTGTGTCACCGGCAAAGCCGCTTTGAATGTCGCCGACTATTTCGTCAAACGGGGAACCTACATTGCCCGGCAGCAAGCCGAGGATTTGAAAGATCAGTTGCAGGCGCTTCCCATTGTCATCGTCCGGGCCAACAACGGCCGGGTCCTCCTGATGAAACGGCGGGAAAAATCACCGGACAACCCGCTGCACGAACGTCTGGTGGTTTGGGCGGGAGGGCATGTTCGGAAAGAAGACGCGACCAATGGCAATTCCCTGATTCAAGGCGCGTTGCGCGAAGTTCATGAGGAATTACGCTTAAGCCTGGACTCCGAGTCCTTGGAACTGGTTGGCGCAATCTACCGCGATTTAGGCGGCTCAACCTCCAAACATGTGGCCTTGGTGTATCAATGGAACGCCTCCACCGATGATGTCGATATAGTTCTCAGCGGAACAGAGTTTTTTGAGCGGCGAGGGACTTCTCTCAGCGGCCAGTTCGTGAGAATTGAGGACTTGCTTGAAATAATGGCCAAGGATCCAAATAAGCTGGAACCGTGGTCGGAACTTATTGTCAGACACATCCTTGCCGCCGGTTCGGTTCCAACCGACCTGCGATTGCTTTGAGCCATGACCTTGTTTGCTTATATGTCTCCAACCCAACTCTTTGTGGTTCTCAGCGCCATCAAGATCGTTGCGGTTTTCTCGGTGGTCATGGCGGCGGTGGCGTACGCGGTGCTGGCCGAACGCAAAATCTCCGCTTTCATCCAGGACCGCCACGGGCCAAACCGAGTCGGCCCCTTCGGCGTCTTGCAACCGGTGGCCGATGGCGTCAAGTCGTTTTTGAAGGAGGATTTCACCCCGGCGCACGTCCGCAAAGCCTATTTTTGGCTGGCGCCGATGATCACCATGATCCCGTCGCTGCTTGTCCTGGCGGTGATTCCTTTCGGCTCGCAGATCCCGTTGGGCGCGCAACTGGGCAACGTAAAAATGGTGATAGCCGATCTCAACGTGGGCATCCTTTACACGTTTGGCATTGTGTCGCTGGGGGTGTACGGGATTGTGCTGGCCGGATACGCTTCCAACTCCAAATACCCCTTTCTGGGCGGCATCCGTTCCAGCGCGCAACTGATCTCCTACGAAATTGCGATGGGGATGTCAGTCGTTCCCGTGTTCCTGATCGTGGGCGACTTGAACCTGGGCCGGGTAATCTCCTTCCAGGCCGGGCACGGCTGGCTGATCGTCTATGCCCCGGTGTCGTTCGTGATTTTCCTGATCGCGGGGTTCGCGGAGACCAACCGGCTGCCGTTCGACCTGCCCGAATCAGAGCAGGAGTTGGTGGCCGGCTACAACACGGAGTACAGCTCGATGAAGTTTGCGCTTTTCTTCATGGGGGAATACGCCAACATGATCGCGGTTTCGGGCATGATGGTGACGTTGTTTCTGGGCGGCTGGACGCTGCCGCTGGCGGGTTTGGACAAACCAGCCGCCTCCATCGGCCTGGGGTTGATTCACATCGCCATTTTCGCGGGGAAGGTGGCGGCGCTGGTGGGTCTGTTTATTTGGGTGCGCTGGATGTGGCCGCGGTTCCGCTACGATCAATTGATGGACTTGGGCTGGCGGCGGCTGCTGCCGCTGGCCCTGGCCAACATCGTGTTGACCGCCGTCATCCTTTGGCTGGCGGGCGCGGTCGCCTGAGTCGCATGATTGTCAAACGAACAAACTTGAACTTTTGGGAACGCCTCTACCTCCCGGCGGTGGCGGCCGGCTTCCGCGTCACCCTCCGCCACTTCTTCAAGAAGAAAGTGACCATGCAGTACCCGGAGGAGAAATGGACCGTGCCGGAAGGCTATCGCGGGGCGCCGTATCTGGTCAAAGACCCCGAAGGGCGGACCAAATGCGTTTCCTGTCAGCTTTGTGAATTCATCTGCCCGCCCAAGGCCATTCGCATCACCCCGCCCGGCCCGCTTCCTGACCCTGCCGCCGGCAATGTGGAAAAGGCGCCGCGCGAATTCAAGATTGACATGCTCCGGTGCATCTTCTGCGGCTTTTGCGAGGAAGTTTGCCCCGAGGAGGCCATTTTTCTGATGAAAGATTACTCCCTGACCGGGCTGGCCCGCCAGGAGATGGTCTATGACAAGGCCAAACTGCTGTCCCTGGGCGGCGTCCGCCAGGACGGAGTCTGGAAGTGGAAGCACAAATAGATGGAACCGGTTTTCTTTTACATTTTTGCCGGGCTGACGCTGCTGTGCGGCGGGCTGGTCATCGCCAACCCGTTCACGCGCAACCCCGTCACCAGCGCGATGTTCTTGTTCCTGACCATCCTCTCGATGTCCGGGCTGTTTGTCCTCCTTCACGCCTTCTTTCTGGCCGCGGTGCAAGTCCTGGTTTACGCGGGCGCGGTGATGGTGCTTTTTGTATTTGTCATCATGCTCCTGGATTTGAAAGAAGAGGAGCGGCGCCGGATGAAGCTGGCCGCGGTCGTTCTGGGAGCGGTGGCCACGGGGGTGATCGCGCTGGCAATGATCGGCGCCATGCGGCACTCCCGCGTCGGCCTGGGCCTGGAGAGCAACGTGGCGGAGGGTTCGACGATCGCGCTGGGGAAGAATCTTTTCGCCAATTTCGCGCTGCCCTTTGAGCTGGTTTCGTTGCTGCTGCTGGTGGCGATGATCGGAGCGGTGCTCCTGAGCAAAAAGGACCTGCGATGAACGCCGTCTCGCTTCAAGAATACCTGGTGGTCAGCGCGCTGCTGTTCTGCCTCGGTTTGCTCGGTGTCATCGTGCGGCGCAACATCCTGGTCATCTACATGTCGCTGGAATTGATGCTCAACGCCGCCAACCTCGCCCTGGCCGCCTTTTCCCGTTTCAACAACAATCTCAACGGCCAGGTCCTCGTCTTCTTCATCATAGCCGTCGCCGCTTCCGAGGTGGCCGTCGGCCTGGCTCTGATTGTGGCCCTTTACCGCCGCCGCCAAACCACGCATGTGGAGGATTTGGCGACGTTGCGATTATAACGCATGAACGACCCGCTCCCCTGGCTGATCCTCTTCCTGCCGCTTCTGGCGGCGGTTCTGATTGCGCTGTTCCTCCAAGGGAAGCCGCGCCTGAGCGCGCTGGTCTCGGTCGGCGCGGTGGTGGTTTCGTTCATACTGAGCCTGGACCTTCTCGCGCAGTTCCTGGGGGGCGCGATGCTCTCCGCCAAGTTCAACTGGCTGCGGGTTGGCCATCTGACCATCGACTTCGCCCTGCGGTTCGATGCCCTGAGCCTGCTCATGGTGCTGATCGTCACCGGCGTGGGCGCGGTCATCCACATCTACTCCGTCGGCTACATGAAAGGCGATCCGGGTTACCCGCGATTTTTCGGGTGCATGAGCCTGTTCACTTTTTCGATGCTGGGCGTTGTTCTGAGCGGGAATTTTTTCCAGATGTTTATCTTCTGGGAGTTGGTCGGCGTGTGCAGCTATTTGCTGATCGGGTTCTGGCACCGGCGGCCCGCCGCGGCGGACGCCGCCAAGAAGGCGTTCCTGACCAATCGCCTCGGTGACTTCGGGTTTTTCACCGGCATCATCCTGGTCTGGTCAATGGCGGGCACGATGGACTTCATCCGGGTGAGGGAAGAGATGATGCGCAACCCGGAGTTGTTTGACGCGGCGGCGACGGGGGTGGGACTGCTGATATTCTGCGGTGCGGTGGGCAAATCGGCGCAATTCCCCCTGCATGTGTGGTTGCCGGACGCGATGGAAGGCCCCACGCCGGTCAGCGCGCTCATCCATGCGGCGACGATGGTGGCGGCGGGCGTTTACATGATATGCCGTGTCTTCTTTATTTTTAACGTGCCGGCCCTGCAAATCATTGCCTGGATAGGCGGGTTGACCGCTCTCATGGCCGGCTTGATCGCCGTGCAGCAGGACGACATTAAACGCATTCTGGCGTATTCCACCCTCTCCCAACTCGGCTACATGGTCATGGCGGTCGGTTTGGGCGAACCGCCCGCGGCGATGTTCCACTTGGGGACGCACGCCTTCTTCAAGGCGCTGCTGTTTCTGGCGGCCGGCTCGGTCATCCACGGCATGAGCCACGAGCAGGACATCTGGAAAATGGGGCGGCTCAAGGAGCGGATGCCTCTCACCTTCTGGACATTCCTGGCCGGCGCGCTGGCCTTGTGCGGCCTCTGGCCTTTCAGCGGTTTCTTTAGCAAGGATGCCATTCTGGCGCTGGCCTGCGAGAAAAGCCCAACCTTGTTTGCCGTTGGGATATTCGTGGCGTTTCTGACAACGTTCTACATGTTCCGGCTGATCCTGGTGGTGTTTTTCAACCGGTCCAAATCCGACGCGGCCGGCCACGCGCATGAATCCCCGCTCATCATGGTTGTTCCGCTGTTTGTTTTGGCGGCGGCTTCGATCTTTGGCGGTTTTTTTGGCATTGAGCAGTTTCTCGCGCCCCAATTCGCGCCGGCACCGGAGGCGGCATCGTTCTTCATCAAGGCTGCGGGGTTCGGCTTTGCCGCCTTTGCCGCCGGCGCCGTCACCGCCTTCGCCCTTTACTTCAAGGCCCAGTCCGATCCGCTGCCCGCCCAAATGCAATGGACCTGCGGCCTTCTGCGGCACAAGTTTTACTTTGACGAAATTTACGCCGAACTCATCGACCTGACGCAGGAGAGCCTGGCCAAGGCCGCCAATGCCCTTGATTTCGTCCTCAAGTTGGTCATCCGCGCCCTGCACGGCACGGCGGAATTGACCGGGCGCGCGTTGCGTCTGGCGCAGACGGGGAACCTGCAAACCTACACCCTGCTTTTCGCCGCGGGCATCGCGGTCGTGCTTTATTTCATGCTGTTGCACTAAGAATGTCGCCACTGACTGTCATATTTGTTGTGCCATTGCTGGGCGCGCTCTTGATCGGGCTTGTCCCGCGCAACTACCGCTTTGTCATTCGCAGCCTGGCGTTGCTGGCGACGTTTGTCTCGATGCTCACGGCGATCTGGATGTTTTGCTCGTTCGATCCGGGGCAGGCGGTGCGGGGGTATCAGTTCGTCGAACAACACGCTTGGGCGCCGAGTCTGGGCATCAGTTACCACGTCGGCGTGGATGGCATCAATCTGGGCCTGATCTTGATGGGGGCGGTGGTGCTTTTTGCGGCCACCTGCGTTTCCTGGCGGATTGCCGACCGTGAAAAGGACTTTTACATCCTGCTCCTCCTCATGGGCGGGGGGATTCTCGGCTCGTTCGCATCGCTGGACCTTTTTTTCTTCTACTTCCTGCACGAGCTGGCGCTGGTGCCGACCTTCCTTATGATCGGGTTGTGGGGCCGGGGCGAGGACAAGACTTACGCAACCTTTCAGATCACGATTTACCTCAGCGCCGGGGCCTTGCTCGTCTTGCTCGGTTTCCTGGGCATCTACCTGCAATTGCCTGTTGACCAGCGCGCGACGGTTGGTTTTGACCTCGTCGAGTTGACCAAATGGTTCAAGGCCCACCCGATGCCGCCGGGGGCGCAGCATTGGATTTTCCCCACGCTCCTCTTTGGCTTTGGAATCTTGGTGGCGCTCTGGCCTTTCCACTCCTGGGCGCCGCCGGGCTACGGCTCCGCGCCGAGCGCCACCGCAATGGTCCACGCCGGTGTGGTGAAGAAATTCGGGCTGTACGGCCTCATCCGCGTCGCCCTGCCTCTCATGCCCGACGAAGCGCAAAAGTGGGTCTATGTCTTGTCGGCCCTCTGCCTGGGCAACATCCTTTATTGCGGGATGGTCGCCATGCGCCAGCGCGATCTGAACCTGCTCATCGGCAATTCCAGCGTCGCCCACATGGGCTTCGCATTCCTGGGCATTGCCAGCTTGAGCTTGATCGGCCTGACGGGCACGGTGCTGGTCATGGTCGCCCACGGTTTTCTGGCCGCGCTGACCTTCGCCCTCAGCGGCTACTTGCGCGACGAAGTCAAGACGCTCAACATCGGGGAAATGGGCGGGTTGTTGAGCCGGTTGCCCTTTATCGGCACGGTTATGATCATGGCGATGCTGGCGGGCTGCGGCCTGCCCGGTTTCGCCGGATTTCCCGGCGAGGCGCTGGTTCTCTTCGGCAATTGGGACCGCTCCGCCGTCGTCACCGCCCTGGCGATTTGGGGCGCGCTGGTCATCGCCGGCATTTACATGCTGCGCGCCATCCGCCAAATCTGGCATGGCGACAAGACCTGGACGGAGGCGCCCGACGCGCCCAATCTGTGGCGCAAGTTCCCCTTCGGCCTGCTCCTGGCCGGCTTGATCATCTTTGGCTGTTTCCCGCGGCTGCTGACTGACAACATCAAAATCAGCGTCGGACCCGTCGTCCGATCCATCGGAGCCGATCCGACGGACACCGCTTCCAGCCCCATCCCCATCCTGCGCCGCCGATGAATCTTTCCCTCCTGACATTGGAACTGGGGGTGATCGGGCTGGCCCTGGCGCTGCTGCTCATCGACCTGTGGACCCCGCCCGCTCTCACGGGCCGGCTCGGCTTGGCCGCGGCCATCGGCCTGCTGCTCATTCTGGCCCTGAGCTGGAACATGTCCGGCGGCCCGCCGGTCGTCGGTTGCGGCGGCATGTTCGCGCGGGACGGGCTGGCGTTGTTTTTCAAGCGCCTCTTTTTGGCGGTGGGCGTCCTGGTGGTGTTGATGGGCGTGGAATACCGCGAGCGCCTGGCCCTGGGTTTCGGCGAATTCAACGTCATCTTGCTGATCGCGCTTGCGGGAATGATGTTCGCGGCCTCGGCCAACGATTTCGTGCTGCTCTTTGTGGCCATGGAATTGATGTCCGTCAGCTTCTACGTCCTGGTGAGTTTCCAGCGGTCGCGGCTGCCGTCGCTGGAGGCGGGAGTCAAGTATTTGATCTTGAGCGCGCTGGCGGCGGCCTTCCTGGTCTTTGGCATCGCGCTGATTTTTGGCGTGGGCAACACCACCAATTTCGCCGCCCTCAACGCCGAAGGCGTCCGGCTCGCCCAGGACAAGCTCTACTGGCTGGGCCTCCTCATGGTCCTGCTGGGCCTGGCCTTTAAAATCGCCGCTTTCCCCTTGCAGATGTGGGCGCCCGATGTCTATCAGGGCGCGCCGACGCCGGTGACGGCCCTCCTGGCCATCGGCTCGAAAGCCGCAGGCTTCGTCCTGCTGCTGCGGGTCTTGTTTGTCGCCGCCCCCGTCCTGGCGGCGCACTGGAGCAAATTGCTGATGCTGGCGTCCGCGGTGACGATTCTCTATGGCAACCTCTGCGCCATCCCGCAACGCAGTTTGAAGCGCCTCCTGGGTTATTCCAGCATCGCCAACGCCGGCTACCTCCTGCTCGGCGTCTCCGCCCTTAACGCCGACGGCGCCGCCGCCGTGCTCTACTACCTTGCCGGATATTCATTCACCTTGGCAGCGGCATTCGCCGTCCTCTGCATCGTGGCGCGCGACAGCGATGACATTGGCGTTCTGGCGGGGTTGCACCGGCGTTCGCCGCTCCTGGCGGCGGGGTTGGCGCTGGCGATGGTTTCGCTGGCCGGCATCCCGCCCCTGGCTGGGTTCCTGGGCAAATTTCTTCTTTTCAAGGCCGTCATCCTCCAAGCCGGCCGGGACCCGGCCTATTTCCGGCTGGCGGGCGTCGCCGTCGTGGGCGTCCTCATATCGCTTTACTACTATTTTGGCGTCATCCGGGCCATCTACTGGTCCAAGGACCCTGCCGACCTCTCGGCCATCCCCGTCTCCGCCCCGATGAAAATGACCCTTATAGTCTGCATCGGTGCCATGCTCTACATCGGGATTTTCCCCGACACACTATGGGAAGCCGCCACCGAAGCGGTGAAGACGCTGAAGTTTTGACCTTATGGCGGCCAGCGGCATCTCAACGCAAAGGAGGACGCTTGCGCGAAATCCTTGATATCGACACCTGATTATGGAGGTTCTTCAACTCACCGCGACGCAGTTCATCAGGGCGATGTCCACCGGTCGAAATCATCCACTGTTGCTGGGGTGTGAAGATACCGGCGGCGGCACGTATTTGCCTTCGACACGTTGATCCAAAACCCGGACAGGCGGGCAGGAAACCCCAACCTTTGGGCGCGTTCCAACCGGCTGGGTGTTTACGACCAGGAGCAGGCATTTTCGTTTTTGTCCTTGCCAATCATCGGTGGCACACCGAGGCCGTGGGCGGTGGCGGACAAGGCCGAGAGTTTCCGATTTCTCGAGCAGCACGTCTTTTATAACTGCCTCCGGGGCGGTTCATTGAATTTTGGACCATTCAAGGAAAAACTGGGGGCGCTGGCGGATGAGCGGATTAGGGGTTATGTTCATGCTGTGCCAGCGGAGTGGCGGAATCGAAGTGACTTTTGCGGCCAGGTCGGTGATTATCTCCGCGAGGCTCGCCAACAGCGCGAGGATCTGGTGAATTGCATAAAACACATGTTGCGATGAAAACGACATACAGCACCATCACACTTCGTTACGTGCATGACGTTGTGACCGGCGAATTCGCCAACATCGGCGTTGTGCTCTTTGCGCCCGATCAGCGGTTTCTGGAGGCGCGCTTTGCAACGTCTTACGAACGGCTGAACGCGATTTTTTTGAAAATTGACCACCTGCACTACCGCGCTCTGATGCGTTTCATGGCCAGCCGGTTTGAGGAAATCTCCGCCGATATTCGAGACGGCCTGCATATTCCGCCAGCGACCGCGTTGAGCCAAATTGTCCGGCAAGTTCTGCCGGCGGACGACAGTTCGCTGCAATGGTCCGAACCGGGTGGCGGCTTTACAGACGAGCCGTCGAAGACTCTGGACCAATTGTATAAAAGATATGTCGAGCGGTACGTTGCGGGCGCGGAACAGGCGAGCCGCAGCGACGAGGAAATCGCCAAGCCATTCAAGGCCAGACTCGGAAGAACGGTGGAAAAGCTGGCGGAGAAGAAAATTGAAACCAAAGACTATCAATACGATTTTCGCTTTGCCTGGAAAAATGACATCTGGCATCTCTACGAACCGGTTTCATTTGATCTGGTTGATCCGGGGAGCATTCGGGAGAAGGCAAATAAATGGCTGGGCCGCGGGGTCGCGCTGAACGAATCAACAGAAGCATTCAGAATTCATTTCCTTCTGGGCGAACCGCGCCAGGATGAAACCAGGAAGGCCTTTGAAAACGCGATTCATCTCTTGGGCAAAATGCCGGGGCAAAAGGAACTGGTGCGCGAGAATCAGGTGGAGCGATTCGCGGTGCGTGTCGCGGAACAAATCGACAGTCACGAGGCTTCAGAAATGGCATTCCGAGAGCAGCCGAAAACCCCATAAATTCCTGGTCTTTTTTCGGTTGAAATCGCGCTTGCTTGTCGGTTGGCGGCCATTATCATCGCTCCAAATTTATGGCTGATATCGCAAATAAATATCCCGATAATGTCGCGGGCAAGTACTACGTGGACAATCAATGCATCGACTGCGATCTTTGTCGCGAGACGGCCCCGGCCAATTTCACGCGCAATGAAGACGGCGGCTATTCCTTTGTCCTCAAGCAGCCCGGCACCCCCGAAGAGGAGGCCCAATGCAAGGAGGCCAAGGAAGGCTGCCCGGTCGAGGCCATCGGCGACAACGGCTGATCCGGGGCAATCCCCTGGAGTCGAGCCAGTTCAACGCGCGCCGGGCGGCCGCGAACACGGCGCGGTGAAGCCGGACGCGCGGCGCTGTGGGCGCAGATCAGGTTTTGTCGAGGCCTTTAGCCGTGGCGCAGACTTCCAAGTCTGCCGTATCGCGGGCTTCCAAGCCTGTTCCGGCGATGACTTCGCACGGCGCGCCGATTTGGAAATCGGCGGCACGGCAGGTTTGGAAACCTGCGCTACAAAAGCGGATTTGCGCGCGGCGCTGCACCTATTTTTGATATGGCTTGCAATGACATCACACCTCCGCCCGGCGGCAAGATTACGATTGCCCAGGGCAAACTCATCGTCCCAGACCAGCCCGTCATCCCCTTCATCCGCGGCGACGGCACCGGGCCGGACATCTGGGCGGCCAGCCAACGGGTCTTCGACGCCGCCATCCAGAAGGCTTACGGCGGCAAACGCAAGGTTTCGTGGTTCGAGGTCTTCGCCGGAGAGCGGGCTTTCAAACAATTCAACACATGGCTGCCCGAGGCAACCGTCGAGGCCTTCAGGGAGTACCTGGTCGGCATCAAGGGGCCGCTGACCACCCCCGTCGGCGGCGGCATCCGCTCGCTCAACGTCGAATTGCGGCAGCAGCTTGACCTCTATGTGTGCCTGCGGCCGGTCCAGTACTTTCCGGGGGTGCCATCGCCTGTCAAACATCCGGAGAAGGTCGATATGGTCATCTTCCGCGAAAACACGGAGGACATTTACGCCGGCATCGAATACGCGCCGGGATCGGCGGAGGCGCAAAAGATGCTGGATTTTCTGGCGGCGGAATTCCCCAAGTCTTTCGCCAAAATCCGCTTCGGCACGGTGGCCCGGGCGGAGGAGTTCTGGGCGGCGGTTGGCGCGAAGGGATTCCCGGCGGACGTGCGGGTGGGGGTGGGGATCAAGCCCGTCAGCTACAGCGGTTCGGTGCGATTGATCCACAGCGCCATCGGATACGCCATCAAGTTCAAACGCAAGAGCGTGACGCTGGTGCATAAGGGGAACATCATGAAATTCACCGAGGGCGCTTTCCGCGATTGGGGCTATCAAGTCGCCAGGGAGTATTTCGGCGCGGTGGAAATCGACGGCGGGCCGTGGTGCAAAATCCCCGACGGCAAACCCGGCGCGGGCCTGGTCATCAAGGATTCCATCGCGGACATCACCCTGCAACAGGTCCTGACCCGCCCGGAAGACTTCGATGTGATCGCCACGCTCAACCTCAACGGCGATTACCTCAGCGACGCGCTGGCGGCGCAAGTGGGCGGCATCGGCATCGCCCCCGGCGGGAACATCAACTACATCACCGGGCACGCGATTTTCGAGGCGACGCACGGGACGGCGCCCAAGTACGCCAACCAGGACCGGGTCAATCCGGGCAGCGTGGTGTTGAGCGGCGAGATGATGTTCCGGCATCTGGGCTGGGTCGAGGCCGCCGATCTGATCCTCAAGGGCCTCAACGGCGCCATCGCCTCCAAGCGGGTGACATACGATTTCGCGCGGCTGATGCCCGGAGCCGTCGAAGTCAAGTGCTCCGAATTCGGCACAAACATCATTGGCCAGATGTGAGCTGAGAAATCGTTCAAGACAACCCTAGTTCCCCCGCCAGCATCCAAGGCGAAACAATGTCTTTTGACGCCGCCAGATCGCGCGGAGAAAAGAGGTTTGACAGGATGAACAGGATGGACAGGCTTGGGAAATCTTTGGAATGAAGACCCAGGAGGCGGGCCTGTCGCAAGAACAACTTCCGAAGGATTTTATCCTGTAAATCCCGTTCATCCAAACGCTTTTCCTGGTTGCGGCTGATCGCGCCCTGCTATTGGTTGCCGTCTGGGCGTCCGGCTCCTTGCCGAACCCGCCGCGCCGGGACAAAAATCAATAATATGCGCTTATGCGGGACTGACCCCCACGCGCCTCCACGGCTTTTATGCAATGGGCTGGGCAGTTTCCTGGAAGAACTAAAAGGATTTTGAACAAAAGGGAACGAAGATCACGAAGAAGAAATCGCGCCTTTCCGACAAGACATTCCAAAATGTCATCTCCTCTTCGTTACCTTCGTTTCCTTTTGTTCAAAACCCCTTTGGTCGCGGCTGGCCGCGCTGTGCCTTTGCCCGTTGCGTTTTTCCCCAGGTCGCCCCCGCAAGCGATTGACCAAAAACTTGACTTATACTGGACTTATGGGAATCCCGCTCAACATGAGTCCAAGCGAGATTTGGAGCGCGCGTTGGGCATTTCCAAACAGGGTGCGCTCGACCTGCTCAATCCTCTTCTTGAAGCCGGACTGGTAAAGCGGGTTGGTTCCAGTTCCAGGAAAAGCGGCCGCTACATTCTGGCGTAGGGAGCCTCCGCAAAATAACTTGAACAATTTGGGCGCAGAGATTTTGGCCGCCGGCGAGGCGAGCGCGAGGCGCATATCCGCATGGATCTGTAACGAGCGTTCAACGAAGCCAGCGGCCAAAAGATCAAGCGCAGATGCTCAAGTTATTTTGCGGAGGCTCCTAAGCATGATTGCCCGCGGAATACGCTGAACACGCGGAAAGATGAGAAGAAGCCAGACTCTTCTTTTTCCGCGTCAATCTGCGGGCCAAACCCTTGCAATTTCTTTTCGCAGTGTTACATATCATAAGCAGGCTTGTTCTTTGAAAGGCTGTTGGCGCGACCCGTTCTGCACCGGGCGGCGTGCGTGGCGTGAACCGTCACGCCCGCTTTGCGGCGCAAGCCACTTTGTTGGGCGGTGGTGTTGTTTTTTGCACCAAATCGCACCAAATCGCGGTAGTTTTTGCGGGCGAGCCGGGCGGCGCCCGGCTTCGGGCGCGGAGCGCCGGACCGAAAGCAAGACCTGCTCACACAAAGCGGGGTGAACAAACTATCGGCTGCCGGCTTTGCGGGGTGCCAAGCGAAATGAGAGAGAGGAATTTGGCTCGCCCTCACCTTGATCCTCTCCCCCGGGGAGAGGAAATATTTTTCTCTGCGCCTCCGCGACTCTGCGCGAAGAAAGTCGGTTTCCCTTGTGAGGCTGGTGTTCCGGGATTTCACCCTCTGGCAAGTTATCAAATCCGGGGTTTTAGGCGGCTGTTCGCACCTATTCGCACCTTGAATTGACGGCGGTGTGGGTTTCCCGGAGCAGGAAGGTGAAAGGGTCGCTGGTTACGTAAATTACGGTAAATTACGGTAAAGTACGCCTATTTACGGCTTGAATTGACGGCGGGGAGGGTTTTGTATGTTGAAACGTGTCGGAGTGGTGGTCGCGGAACCGAAATTGGACATCAAATCAAAGACGCAATTTTATGGAAGCTCAAGCAGATATCGGATTGATCGGATTGGCTGTCATGGGCCAGAACCTCGTTCTCAATATGAACGACCACGGTTTCACCGTGGCTGTTTTTAACCGCACGGTGGCGCGCGTCGATGAGTTTCTGGGCCGCGAGGCCAAAGGCACCAAAGTCATCGGCGCCCATTCGCTGACGGAACTGGCCGCGCTTCTCAAGCGTCCCCGGCGCGTGATGCTCATGGTCAAGGCCGGCCCGGCGGTGGATGAGCTGATTGAGGAGCTTGTGCCGCACCTGGAACCGGGCGACATTCTTATTGACGGCGGCAATTCGCTCTTTGAGGACACGACGCGGCGGGTGAAGTATCTGGAAGGGAAGGGGTTTCTGTTCATCGGCACGGGGGTTTCGGGCGGGGAGGAAGGAGCGCGGCGCGGCCCCTCGATCATGCCCGGCGGCTCGAAGGGGGCCTGGCCGCGCGTGAAGGATATTTTCCAGGCGATTGCCGCGAAGGTCGAGGACGGGACGCCTTGCTGCGAATGGGTGGGGGAAGGGGGCGCCGGCCATTACGTGAAAATGGTCCACAACGGCATCGAATACGGGGACATGCAATTGATCTGCGAGGCGTATCAATTGATGAAGGACGGCCTGGGGATGTCCGCCGGCGAGATGCAGGAGGCGTTTTCCAATTGGAACAAGACCGAGCTGGATTCGTATCTGATCGAAATCACGGCGCATATCCTCGCTTTCCAGGACGCCGACGGCCAGCCGCTTGTCGATAAGATTGTCGATGCCGCCGGCCAGAAAGGCACGGGCAAATGGACGGTGATCAATTCGACCGAACTGGGCATTCCCATCACGCTGATAGCCGAAGCGGTTTATGCCCGGTGCGTCTCGGCGTTGAAGGAGGAGCGCGTGGCAGCGGCCAGGAAATTGAAAGGCCCCAAACGCGCCATCAGTGGCGACCGCGCGGAGTTCGTGGAGGACATCCGCCTGGCGCTTTACGCGTCGAAGATCATCTCTTACGCGCAGGGCTACATGCTGATGCGGGCCGCCGCCAGGGAATACGGCTGGAACCTCAATTACGGCGGGGTGGCGCTGATGTGGCGCGGCGGCTGCATCATCCGCAGCCGTTTCCTGGGCAAAATCAAGGAGGCGTTCGACCGCGGCCCCAGCCTCACTAATCTGCTCCTGGACAAATTTTTCCGCGGCGAAATCAAGAAGTGCCAGCGTTCCTGGCGCAGGGTCGTTGCCACGGCCGCGCGCAAGGGCCTGCCCATCCCGGCGTTCTCCACCGCGCTGAATTTCTTTGACAGTTACCGTTCCGAACGGCTGCCCGCCAACCTTCTCCAGGCCCAGCGCGATTATTTCGGCGCCCACACCTACGAGCGGCTCGATAAGCCGCGCGGGGAATTCTTCCATACCAATTGGACCGGCCACGGCGGCGTGACCGCCTCGGGAGCTTACACCGCCTGAGCTGGGACGATGTGGTTGAGATCGGGAGCGCGACCGTCTCGGTCGCTCTGGCTGGCGTCCCGCCAGCCAGTTGTACGCCTGGGGGTAAGTCGCCGTTTGATGGGTTTTCGCACAGAGCTCATGTTTTCGGCCAGAGGCCGAAAACCGCGAGCGAGAGGTTAGAACAAATTATTGGCTGCAGAAGTGAACAAATTATTGGGCAGACGCTTGCGCGTGGGCTTTGCGGGCTGCCCGCGCTCCCCGGAAGCAACCGCATCGTTCAAGCTGAGGGCGTGTTTTGAAAAGCCCGTTTTTCAACGCCCTCCCGGCGAATGGCCTGCCTTCGTTCAAGATGCGGCCAGTTTCCAGCGGCACGTTGACTTGCGGGCGTTCGACAGTCATATTCAAGGCATGAGTTTCGATATTTCGGCACTCCTGGATCAGTGGGATTATCAGCCGGGCCAGGTCGTGGTCAGGAGGTTTCGCGGCCAGGACGGGGCGGACAAGATCCAACTGCGGGTCGATCTGGGTTTGTTGCAGATGAATGCCACGGGCCGGCCCGACGGCAAGCGCCCTTTTGGCCGCGAATCGCTTTTGGAGTACTACCTCGATCTCCTGGCGAAATTCCGCCGCGAGCATGACAATGACGACAAGTCCTTTCGCTTGACGCCGGAGGATTGCGGGCGCCTGCAACAGGAAGCCATCCAATATCATCACCGCTACATCTGCCTGTTCCAACTGGAGGATTTCAACGCCGTCATCGAGGACGCGCAACGCAACCTCAAGGTGTTTGATTTTGTGAGCAAGTACGCCGGGTCGGATGAATTGGCCTGGTCCCTCCAGCAATTCCGGCCGCAGTTGCTGATGATGCGCGTGCGCGCCCGCGGCGCCATGGCCCTCAAGGACAACCGCTACGATGAAGTCATCCGCCTGGTCGAGGACGGCTTGGAGGAAATCCGCCAGTTCTACCGCGAGCACGACCGCCAGGACCTGCTCGACTCCAGCGGCGAGCTTCAATCTCTGGAACTCTGGCTCCAGGAAATCCACACCAAACGCCCTTTGAGCGCCCGCGAGAAATTGCAGAGCGCCTTGAACGAAGCCGTCAAGAACGAAGACTATGAGGAAGCCGCCCGCATGCGCGACGCCCTCAGGAAAATGAGTTGAATAAGGTTCAAAAAGCAAATCAGTGTGCTTTTTGAAATAGACGGGTCACGCCGGCGGCGTTCCCTGTTTCATCCAGATCATCAGGATGCCGACGTCGGACGGGGAGACGCCGGAGATGCGCGAGGCCTGGCCCAGGGTGGCGGGTTGGATTTTGGCCAGCTTCTGGCGGGCTTCGGTGCGGAGGCTGGGCACTTTGGCGTAATCCAGCCAGGGCGGGATTTGTTTGTCTTCCAGTCCCTTGAGCTTGGCAACTTCGATTTCCTGGCGGGCGATGTAGCCTTCGTATTTGACGGCAATCTCGACTTGCTCGATGACTTCCGCTGACAGGTTCGTCTTGCGGCTGGGAAGGTCAGCGTAGGCAACTTCCGGTCTGCGCAACATCTGGATGAGCGTTTCCGAACCGGCTCTGGTTCGTTCGATTCGAGCAAGTTCACCTTCGATGGCCGCTTTCTTGGCTTGGAACTTCTGGAAGTTGCGGTGGGGCAAGAGGCCGATGTCGTAGCCGAGTTGGGAAAGGCGCAAGTCGGCGTTGTCTTGGCGCAACAGGAGGCGGTATTCGGCCCGCGAAGTAAACATCCTGTAAGGCTCGATAGTTCCCTTGGTCACAAGGTCGTCGATCAGGACTCCGATGTAGGCCTCGTTTCTGCGGAGAACTATCGGGTCCCGCTCCTGAACGCGGCGGATGGCGTTGATGCCGGCGATGATGCCTTGGGCACCGGCTTCCTCGTAGCCGGAGGTGCCGTTGATCTGGCCGGCGAGGTATAGGTTGCGGCAGACTTTGGTTTCGAGCGAGGGATGAAGTTGCGTTGGGAATGCGAAATCGTATTCGACGGCATAGGCGGGACGCATGATCTCGGCCTTTTCGCAGCCGATCACAGTCTGCACCATTTGCACTTGGACTTCAAACGGGAGACAGGTCGAGAAGCCGTTGACGTAAATCTCGTCAGTCGCGATTCCCTCGGGTTCGAGAAAAATCTGTTGTCTCTCCTTCTCCGGGAACTTAACGATCTTGTCTTCGATGGAAGGGCAATAGCGCGGGCCGACGCCTTCGATGACGCCCGAGTACATGGGAGATTTGCTGAGGTTCTCGCGGATAATCCGGGCAGTGGCGTCTGTGGTATAAGTGATGTAACAGGGCAACTGGCCCTTGATATGGTCAAGAATGGAGCCAGGAGGGTACGGCCCGGAATGTTCCACGTGGAACAAATCGTCCCTCCAATAGGTGAAATAGGGAACCGGCTCGTCTCCGGGCTGGACTTCGGTCTTCGAGAAATCAATGGATCGACGCAGCAACCGGGGCGGCGTTCCGGTCTTGAGCCGTCCCAGTTCGAGGCCCAATTCCTTTAGCGAGCCGGAAAGTCCCATCGCCGCCGCCTCGCCAGCCCGGCCACCCGATTGTTGGTTGGAGCCGATGTGCATAAGCCCGCGCAGAAATGTCCCCGTGGTAATGACGACGGTTTTCGCGTGATACTGAGCTTCCAGGGTCGTCTCGATCCCAAACGCCGCGCCGCCTTCGTGAAGTATCTTCGAAACCTGCCCTTGCTTGACGTCGAGATTCGGCTCTCGTTCGCAGAGCCATTTTAGCCGAAATTGGTAAGCCTTCTTGTCGCATTGCGCGCGCGGTGCCCAAACGGACGGCCCTTTCTTGGTATTCAGCATCCGGAATTGCAATCCCGTCATGTCGGTAGCCTTCCCCATCTCGCCGCCAATGGCGTCGATCTCCCGCGCCAAGTGACCCTTGGCTAGTCCGCCGATTGCGGGATTGCACGACATTTGGCCGATCGTGTCGGCGTTGATGGTGAGCAGCAGAGTTGAGCCACCCATTCTTGCCGCAGCCAGCGCAGCCTCGATTCCGGCGTGACCGGCTCCCACGACGATCACGTCGTACTTCTTGGGATAGACGAACATCAAGAGAGCCGATAAGTCGCCTCGAATGGGGTTGGGCCGGGCTTCTTTGTAACGTTGCGGTCCGGGTTCGCGGCAAGGTGCTCGCAGATTTTGAAAATCGTTTCCGCGTCGGATTGGCCGATGGCTGCGGCAATTTGGCTGACCGTTGAGCCAGGATTGGTGCGCAGATGCTGGACAGTTTTCTGCTGCAAGGCTATTACTGCGGTGGCGGCCTTCTTTCCAGCTTCGACTCCCGGTTGATGATAGGCGTTGATATTGATGAGAGAAGCGTAGAGGCCGACAGCCCTTTCAAAAAGAGCAATCAAAACGCCAACAGAAAATGGCGACACGTCCGTTAGCGTTAACGTCACGGATTCACGGCCTTTTTCATGCAAAGCTTGCCTTGTTCCTAGCAGAAAGCCGTGCAAGAAGTCACCTGAAGTCACTCCATCATCGACAAACAGTGGCTTCCCTGCCTTATCGCGGAGGACGCTGATGAATGTGACGAAGAAGTTGTTCAGACCATCTCGAAGTTGTTGAATATAAGCATGTTGGTCAGTAGAACCTTTATTTCCATAAACCGCGATGCCCTGATTCACTGTGTGGCCATCCAAATCCAACTCTTTGCCGAGCGACTCCATGACCAACTGCTGTAAGTAGCGAGAAAACAGCTCCAAACGGTCTTTATATGGCAAAATAACCATATCTTTAGCTCCTTTACCGTTACCGATGTAATACCACATCAAAGCAAGCTGCGCGGCCGGATTTGCCTTAACATTGTTGATCCGCGTGAGATCATCGCAAGCCTTTGCCCCGCGAAGGAAGTCATCAATCTTGATCCCTTGCAGAGCAGCGGGGAGCAAGCCGACAGCGGAAGTCTCGCTGGTGCGTCCGCCAACCCAGTCCCACATCGGGAACCGAGCCAGCCAATGGTCCGCCTCGGCTATCTTGTCTAGCTTGCTGCCAGTGCCCGTGACCGCGACAGCGTGGCGGGCGAACTCGAAACCGGCCTTTTGATAAGCTGCCTTCGCGATGAGCATGCCGTTGCGCGTTTCCTGCGTTCCGCCGGATTTTGAGATCACGACGCACAAGGTTTTCCCCAGCCGCCTTGAAATGCGGGCGAGGACTTTCTCCATGCCGTCGGGATCAGTGTTATCGAAGAAGAAAGGCTCCAGCTTATCGGAAGCCGGCTTGCCGAGGGCGTTGGCGACAAACTGCGGACCAAGCGCCGAGCCACCGATGCCGATGACGAGCAGCGTCGTGAACCGGCCGCGCGCGCCGGCAATCGAGGCGTCATGCACCTTGGCCGCGAAGGACTTGATGCCGGCGAAAGTGGTCTCGATTTCGCCGCGGAGTTCAGGGGAAGGCGCCAGGAGGGGGTTGCGCAGCCAGTAATGGCCAACCATGCGCTTCTCATCCGGATTGGCGATGGCGCCGCCTTCGAGCGCGGACATGGCGGCGAAAGCGCGCTGCAAGCGCGGCTCCATCGAGGAAAAAAGGTCATCCGGAAAATTCATCCGGCTCAGGTCAATGGAAAGACCGATGGCCGGGAACTCGGAGTAGAACGTTTTAAAACGGTCCCAAAGCTGTTGAGATGTAGGCATCATAGCGCCGTCCAAGATAGACCCAAACGCCCGTTAAGCCAACAGCGGAGTTTGGGGGCTGATCGTGCGGTGGCGCCTTGGCAGGCGATGCTGAAAGGATTGCAATCATTCAGCCCACCGCCGTCAACAACGCCTTGGAAGGCAATCCTGAAAGGATTGCCTATAGATCAACCCACGGTTGCGAGGAACGAGCTACCCCTGGGTAAGAAGAGAGAAATATCACAACCCTGAAAGGGTTGAATCGGATTCGTAAGGGTTTGATATTCAACCCTTTCAGGGTTGTTGAACTTGGTGGCACACACCCAAGGTAGGCCCTCTGGAATCGGGCCAACCTTGGGCTGAATGATTCAATCCCTTTGGGATTGAGAAACAGGCAATTTCAAAGCATCAAGCAGGGGTCCCGCATAATCGCATGTTTCATTGACAGGACGCCATTTTTCGGGCGGATACGTTGGCGTGACCGGAGAATTCAGAGTCGCGTTTGCTGGAGCCGTCGAATTCAACCATGACCTTGCACTGAATCGCCCAGTGCTTGAACATGGGTGCGGCTGGTTCCCTGGCGAACCCGCCGTGCCGGGACAAAAATCAATAAACATTGGTGGAAGAAAAGATACTTGCCGTCGGGGGAAATCCTGGGACCAAGTTCTTCAGCGGCAGTATTAACCTTGGGGCCCAAGTTGTATCCTTTGGACCAGGTTCCATCCTGCTGGCGATAGCTGATGTATAAATCATTGCCGCCGCAGCCGCTCCTTTTTCGGCGACGCAAACACAATGAACTTCTCATCCGGAGAGACCGCCGGATCGCCGGCTTCATCATCAATGATTTCCCCGTTTAGCAGTTCCGGTTCTTTATAGACGCCATTTTCTTCTTCACATTTATAGATCCGACCATCGTTTGCCCTCCGATTTCGCGTGGAACAAAAATACAGAGTTCCCTTGGCGGAAACAAAGGGACTCCATTCAGCGGCGTCCGAATTGATCGGAGCAGGCAACTTCTTCGCCTCGCTCCATTCATTGTTTCCATCAATCATGACGAACTGAACCGATAGGAATTTGCCTTTTGACGCCCGCGCGGTCAGGAATCCTATCCATGTGATGAGTCTCATTTTGATATTTTTCATTTTGTTCATTCGGCTTTTTTTTGATCAGTCTGTTACAGTTAACAGCGCTGTTTTATTGTCCTCGGAGGAAGCGCCCACCATGATGTCGAATGCGCCCGGCTCCACGGTATAGTCCATGTTGATGTTGTAGAAAGACAACTTTTCGGGTGTGATGTCGAATTCCACGCTGCGGGTTTCGCCCGGTCGCAAATGTATCCGCTTGAATCCCTTCAGTTCTTTCACCGGGCGGGTCACCGAGCTGTATTGCTGTCTGACATACATCTGCACCACTTCGTCTCCATCCGTTTTTCCTGAGTTGGTTACATCCACGCTCACTTTGCCGGCCTCGTTCTTTCGGATGGTGTCCTTCTCCAGGCTCGGGTTGCCATACTTGAAGGTTGTATAGCTCAAGCCGCAGCCAAAGCAATACAGCGGCGCCTTCGATTCGAGCACGTAATGCCCCTCTTCCTGTGGTTTGTGATTGTAGAATGCGGGGATATGGCCAACCGAGCGCGCAATGGTCATGGGAAGCTTTCCCCCCGGATTATATTTTCCAAAGAGCACCTCCGCAACGGCGGTGCCTTCGGCTTGTCCCGGATACCAGCAGTAGAGCACCGTGGCCGATTTCTCGTACACATCCGGCAGGGCAAAGGTTTTCCCTCCGAAAATCATGGTGACGATTGGTTTTCCAGTCTTGCTGATTTCATCGACGAGTTTTTCCTGATAACCGGGCAACTTGAGATCGCTGTTATCAACGTTGAATCTCGAAGTTTCGTGACTGCCGCCCAACGCCAGCACAACCACGTCGGCCTTCCGCGCCACCTCCATTGCCTGTGCGATTTGTCCGATGGCTTCAGCCTCATTCTGCAAGGCAGGTTGTCCGTTTCTGGACACGGTGATCTTGCAGCCCTCCGCATAAAGAACCTCGATGTTGTTTCCAACCAATTGCCTAATGCCGTCATAAACGGTGACGAAATTCCCCGGATCAATCACCACGTCGGGGTTTCCATACAATTTGCTGTTGGCATGAGGGCCGATGACCGCGATGGTTTTGATCTTCTTTTGGTCCAAAGGCGCAAATCCGGCCTGATTTTTCAGCAGGATGAGGCTCTCGCGCGCAGCTTGCAGGGCCAATTCGTTGTTGGCTTCCGTTTTGAACACACTTTTCAGATCGTTGGTGTCGAGGTATGGATTTTCAAACAAGCCCAACTTGAATTTCAATTCGAGAATGGGGCGCACCAGTTCATCGATTTTCGGCTCCTCAATGATTCCTTTTCGCACCAACTCGACCAGTTTTGGATAGAAATCGGGTTGCGGGTATTCGATGTTCACTCCGGCGACGCAGGCCAACCTTGCTATCTCCGCCGGATCGTTGGAAATCCTGTGTTTGGTCATGTTGGCTGTGAAACATCCGTAATCGGTGACAATCATGCCTTTGAAGCCCCACTCGGTCCGCAGGACATCTCGCAGGAGCCATTTATTCACCGAGGAAGGTACGCCATCAATCTCGTTGTAAGACGCCATGACGCCTTGGACATTCCCCTTTTGGATGATTTGCTTGAACGGAGGGAAAAAAACGTCTCTGAGGATGCGCATCGAACAATTATCGGCTGCCTCGTTTAAACCCCGCTCCGGCTGTCCGTAGGCTGCAAAATGCTTCAGCGTTGCGATGACGTGACGTGGCCCGACAAGTCCGCCCGCATCACCCTGCAGACCCAGTACCGCTTGCATCCCCATTTGCGTGACCAAATACGGATCTTCTCCGTAGGTTTCTTCAACTCTTCCCCAGCGCGGCTCCCGGGCGATGTCCACTACCGGCGCCAATACCTGATGCACGCCGACCGCGCGGCTTTCGGTCCCGATCGCATCGTAAACCTTCCTCACCAGTTCTGGATCCCAAGTGCTGGCCAGGGAAATGGCCGATGGAAACAAAGTTGCCCCCGTGGCCATGGCGCAACGGGTGCCTTCGGAATGAACAATGGCCGGTATGGCGAGGCGGGTTTGGGAGGTCAGGATTTTTTGGAATTCGTTGTTGAAGTTGATTTTGCATTCAGGGGTTCTGTTGGGCAAACCCCAGTCGGTTATCTCGCCCATGCCATTTTGCATGGCATTCGTGTAAAATGCCGCGTCGCGGATGTGGCCTTTTTGATCGACTGACTTCTTCAAATCAGTAATGCAGCACATTTGCGCGACTTTTTCCTCAAGCGTCATGCGGGAGAGCAAATCCTTCACCCTCTCGTCAATGGGAGCATCCGCCGACTTGTACGAGACTCCGCCGTTTGAGTAGTTTCCGCACGCGAGGAACAAGCTGAGCGTGGCAAACGCCACAAGATGGGGTTTTTGGGTTGGTATAATAATTGATCCGTTCATGGATTATTCAGAGTTGATTGATTCTCGATTTAATATTGGCATTTCATTCAGTAGCGGGAGTGTTGGCCCCATCGGCCTGGGTTTTGATTTCGACGGAATTCTCTCCGAGACTGTCCGCTTGGGCAGTCAATTTGATGACCCCGGGCGTGCGATTGGATTTGAGAATCACCAGGCAGCGTCCGTCGTGGGTGGTGCGTTGGGGTTGTCGGAAACTTTCCAGGCTGGTCGGCTTCGAGTTTCCGACTGCGGCGAGGATTCCCGCGCCTTCGACGGAAAATCGCACGAGTTTTTCCGCGTTCGGATCACGAATGCCGTGCGCATCCACGACCTCGACCACGACGCAGCAGAGGTCCTGGCCGTCTGCTTTCAAGGTGGTTCGATCTGCGGCCAGGCGCAGGGCAACTGGCGGGCCGGCCGTGGGGAGTTCCCAGCGGGCGGCTTCCGTGTTGTTGGTGAATCCAATCGCGGTTAGCGTGCCGCTTTCATACGGAACCTGCCAGGCCGCCTTGAATTGAGTTTCGCGCGTGGTGGGCTTGGTCCCGAGGTCTTTGCCATTGAGCATCAGCTTCACGCGGTCACAACTGGAATACACATCCACCGCCAGCGGTTTCTCCTCGCATCCCGGCCAGGTCCAACTGGCTTTGACATCGTCCCAGCCCCAGGATGATTTATTCGGTCCAGGAAAGGACGGAACCGGGCTATGGACGAACGCGGATACTTCGGGTTTCCCACTCCACAACGCGTCGCGATAGTACGAGCGCGGGCGCTTGAAGCCGCAGATGTCAAGGTCGCCGCTGTAGCTCACGGTCCAGGGGAACAATTCCGCGGCGGTGCGGTCGTAACTCCGCCAGCCCAGCCCGGCTTCACCCATGTAGTCGAAGGCGGTCCATTCAAAGTTGCCGCACACAAAGTTCCGGTCCAGCACCGCCATCCAATTGTCGAACGAATTACCGGGATTGATTTCCGAGGTAAACATCACCCGGTTGGGCAGACGCTTGTGGTCCTCGTCGTAGTTCGCCCGGGCATAGCTGTAGCCACAGACGTCCAGGGCTGCGGCGAAGGGGTCCGAATCGTGCCAATCGCCGCTGCGCTGTAGAACGTTGGCTGTCACCGGTCGCGTGGGATCCAGCGAACGCGTATAAGCGGCCAGTTGCCGCGCGGTCCGGGCGCCTGAATCCTGCGAGCTGTCGGTGATCTGGTTCCCAATGCTCCACAGGATGATGGAGGGATGATTGCGGTCGCGCCGGATCACGCTCTCGAGATCGCGCTGCCACCACTTTTTGAAAAAGAGGTGGTAATCATCCGTCGCCGGCTCATGCGGCAGGGTCCAGGCATCGAAGGTTTCGTCAATGACCATCATGCCCAGGCGGTCGCACGCGTCCAGAAAGGCGGTCGATGGCGGATTGTGCGCGCAGCGAATAGCGTTGAATCCTGACGCCTTTAGCAATTCCACTCTTCGTTCCTCCGCGCGGTCGAAGGCTGCGGCTCCCAGCGGACCATTGTTGGCATGGACGCAGCCTCCCTTCAACTTGAGGTTCCGGCCGTTGAGAAAGAAACCCTTGTCCGCATCGAACCGGATGGAACGGATGCCAAACGCAGTTTCGGATCGGTCCAGCGTCTCGCTCCCGCGCTTCAGTTCGCAGACGGCCCGATAGAGCACCGGCGACTCGGGGGACCACAGGCGCGGACTTGTTGCTTCAAAGGTCTGGTCAACCGTTGACGGGCCTTGTCCGCTGAGCCGGGTCGTCAGGGTGCGGGTTGCAATGACTTTCGATTCCGGGTCAACGATCGTGGTGACGAGTGTGAAGTCGCCTCGCTTCCCTGTGTCGTTTTCCAGTGTGGTCTGGATGCGCACGCGTGATTTCTCCGCGTTCACCTCCGGAGTGGTGACAAACGAACGCCCTTGGGCGATGTGAACCTGTTCGGTGGCCTTGAGCCAGACATGACGGTAGATGCCGGATCCGGCATACCAGCGCGAATTCAGCCCCTCGTTGCGAACCCGAACCGCGAGCACATTTTCCTCGTCGCCGAAGCGGAGGGATTTCGACAAATCAAAAGTGAAGGGCGTATAGCCATACGGATGATTGCCGAGGTGCTTGCCATTGATCCACGCGTCGGCATTCATGTAAACGCCGTCGAACTGAACCGTAACCACTTTGCCCCGCCACGCCTTTGGCGCGGTGAAATGTTTTCGGTACCATCCGGTGCCGCCGACCGTGAAGCCGGTGTTGGGTCCGCCCGGTGCTTCCGAATCAAACGGTCCGCTGATGATGCGCGTTCCAGGTGCCCCGTTCGCAGGCGCGGGCAAATCCTCAAGACTCCAGTCGTGAGGCAAATCGAGGAGCCGCCACTGGAGATCGTCGAACGCAGGAGTTTGCGCGTTCCTCGCGTCGCCTTTGAAGAAGCGCCAGTCAAAATCGAACAATTGGGTTGATGGGGTTGATAGTGGCGGCGTTTCCGCGTCGGAGCCGCCGGGCTTGGCGATTTCCTCAACCAGGAACACGGCCGTGGCAATTGTCAAAATGGCTGCCGCTCCGGTGACGATGGCCGTTTTTGCCTTGGTCCATGCCATGGTTTTCAATGCCCCTTTGATGAGGGTTAAGGTTGAAATTGTCGAATGAGCCATCAGCCCCGCGCTCGTGGCGGAAGCCGCCAAACCTGCCGGGGCCGCATGCGATGAAAGCGCAAAGAGCGGCGCGCCGGCTGCGAGCGCCGGCACCGCGAAACCACGGCGTCGGAAGAAATCGGTCAGTTGGTCGAGGCAGCGATGGACGCGTTTGCGAGCCGTGTCCTCGCCGATGCCGAGCGCCGAACCCACTTCCTGAAAAGTCCGGCCTTCCAGAAAATGCAGAATGACTGCTTGCCGGTCCGGTTCCCGCAGTTTCAGGAGCGCGTCGTCCAGCAGCGGCACGAGCGGCGACCACACCGAATCGCCCTCCGCGCGGGCCAAGTCCAAATTCACCGCGGCCTGTTCGCGCTTGCGCCGGCGCAATTCGGAGCGCAGCCATTCGCGGGATTTGTTCAACGCCGTTTGGTGGAGCCAGCCAGCGATGCTCGGGTGCGATCCCAATCTGCCCGCCGCCTGCGCCAGCGCCACGAAGACGTTTTGCGTGATTTCCTCGGCGGCGCCGGCATCGCCCACCTGCCGCATGGCCGTGGCGAAAACCAGGTTGACGTGCTGCCGCACCAGCGCGGCAAACGCCGCTTCGCTGCGGCGGGCGTTGAATTCGGCAATTAACTGGTCGTCTTGTTCTGACATGGTTTCAACCGGTATATTGCCGCCGCGCCGGGAAACCGGAAACAAATCTTTCGGCGTGGTTCGCTCAATTCATCTGGCGCGTGAAGGTTGTCGGCGATCGGTTGCCGCCTTGAATCCAATCGCCGGCCAGTTCTGTGTTTCCATTGCGCAACGAGCCTTGAAACATTCCATAGCCAGCCATCGTGATCACTTTGACTACGCCTCCGTCATATTCAACCGATGCCGGCTGACGGTTGGCGTCCCCGGGCGGACAATGGAAATCGGCGCGGAACGTGCCGGTTGACGGCTCGGATATTTTTACGGCCACGGCCAGTGGTCCCGTGTCCGTCCGAATGGCGCCTTTCCAATAACCCTGCAAAACCGAATCGGCGCGCGGCGCAAAATCGGCGTCGGAAAGTGGTTCGGGAAATGCCGGCGGATTGTCCGTGCGGGCGAAATTGAGCCGCGCCGAGTATTTGCCTTCTTTGTAGGCGCCGGAAATCACCGTGCCGGCGGCGTTGACGGTTCCGTCAAAGGCGATCTGGGCTTCCGTCACCTCGGCGTGGATTGAGCCGTGCCGATAAGAGAATTTGTCCAAGGTTGAGTTTTTTCCCTGGTCAATGTTGACGCCACTGGCTTGATAGTTTCCGTTCTGTTTGACAATCGCAAACACCAATCGGGTCTTTGGGCTTTCTCCGCGCTGGATACCTGCGCCGGGAAGTTCCAGCGTGCCTTGCCAGGTTCCGCTAATGTCTGGTCCTGACCGGGTTTCAACAATGACCGTTGTCGTTCCAGTCGCCAGCAGAATGGTAATGCCGGCGACGATTGCCGTTTTTGTCTTTGTCCATGCCATGATTTTCAATGCTCCTTTGATGAGGGTTAAGGTTGAACTGCTGATGGCGCTCCCCTTGGCAGAGGCCGCCACGACCGAGGCTGCCAGATGGGCCGGCGCGCCTGGGACGGAATGGATCAAGAGAGCGCCGCTCAACGCGTCGGTTGAAACCGCCACGCCGCGCTTGAGAAACCAGGCGCGCAGCTTCTCCACCGCGCGGTTCAGGCGCTTTTGCGCGGCGGATTCGTGAACGTTCAACGCAACAGCGATTTCCCGCGCGCTTTTGTTTTGGAAAAACCGGAGCACGACGGCGTTGCGATCGGCCTTGCCCAACTGGCCGATCGCCTCGTCCAGGAGGGGCGCGAGTTGTTCCCAAGCGCGGTCGGCGGTGGTTTCTTGAAGTTTTGATTGCACGTAGGCCTCCTGTTCGCGGCGGTGACGGCGCGATTCGCCCCGCAGAAAACTGGCCGAGGCAAAGCGCGCGGTTTCGTGTAGCCACCCGGCCAGGACCGTGTCCGGGCGCAGGCGGGCGGCTTTCCGGGCCAGAATGAGAAAGACGGCCTGCGTGATCTCCTCGGCTTGGACAGGGTTGCCTGCCTGCCGGAGCGCGACCGAGTGAACGAGGCTGATGTGCCGGCGGACCAGCGTCTCAAACGCCGGCTCGGAATTCGCGGTGGCGTATTCCCGCACCAAGTCCATGTCATTCGCATCGGGCATCTACCTATTTATTACCGCCCAAAACGAATTCGGACATTCTCTTTTTTGCAGTCAATTTCAAGGGCGGGTTGAGCAGTGCATAAGTAGTTAATCCGCTCTACCAAGCCCGACGCGAACGACGTCCGCACTCTGACATGGGACGAAGTTGTGGCGGGCAGGGGTCACAGCACAATCATATATGTTCATTGACAGGACGCCGTCTTTGGGGCGGATGCGTTGTCGTGGCCGGAGGATTCAGAGTCGCGTTTGATGGAACCACCTATCTCGACCATGACCTTGCACTGGATGGCCCGGCGCTTGCGCATGGGTGCGGCCGGTTCCCTGGCAAACCTGCCGCGCCGGGACAAAAATCAATAATATGTGAAATGCGGGTGACTCGTTTACGACCTTCGTGGCGGGGCTGTTTTTGCTTGCCTCACCAGGGTATCTCATTACGCTGGATTTTGTGAACCAAAGCACCGCCGCCGATCCGCCGATCCCGCCGGCGTCCCGCGTGAGCATGTTTGCGGCCACCCGTTGGTCCTTGGTGCTGGCGGCCAAGGGGGAGACGCCCGCCGCCCAGGACGCGTTGAGCGGGCTTTGCCAGTTGTATTGGTATCCGTTGTACAGCTACGTCCGTCGCCGCGGTCATTCGCCCGAGGATGCGAAGGATTTAACGCAGGAGTTTTTTGCGCGCTGCCTGGCGGGCCGTTGGATTGAGCGCGCCCATCAGGAAAAGGGCCGGTTCCGTTCTTTCTTGCTCGGGGTGATGAACCATTTTTTGGCGGATGAGTGGGACAAGCTGCGCGCACAGAAACGCGGCGGCGGCGCGCGGGACCTGCCGTTGGATTTCGACACCGCCGAGACACGTTTCGTCCACGAGCCGGCGGACAACTCCACGCCCGAACAGATTTACGAGCGCCGATGGGCGCTCACGTTGCTGGCCGGCGTCCTGGATCAATTGGGCGAGGAATTCAAACGGGAGGGCCGCGGCGAGTTGTTCGCGCTCCTGAATCCCTGCCTGGTGGGCGACGGCCAGACGCCGCCTTACGCGGGGCTGGCAAAGCAACTTGGGGTCAGTGAGGGCACGGTGAAATCAGCCGTGCATCGGATGCGCCAGCGGTATAAGGGGCTGGTCCGCGAGGCCATCGCCCATACGGTCGCCGAACCCGGCGAAATCGAAGACGAATTGCGGCATCTGTTTATGGTGCTGGCCCGGTGATTTTCAGCGCAACCCTTGGCGGAATTTTCCGAAGTAATGGGTGGAATACATATTGCATGAGCGAAATCAGACCAATCTGTCCCAACTGCGGCAAAGCCTTGCCGCCCGACGTGCCGCTGGGTTTATGCCCGCAATGCCTGGTCAAATCCGCCTTGGGCGCCGAACCCGGCGCCGCCGGACCCGATTTTGCGCCGCCACCGGTGGCGGAAATGGCGCAATTATTTCCGCAATTTGAAATCCTCGGATTCATTGGCAAAGGGGGCATGGGCGCGGTTTACAAAGCCCGCCAACCGGCGCTGGACCGCTTCATCGCGCTGAAAATCCTGCCGCCGGCCATCGGCAACGACCCCAGTTTCGCCGAGCGATTCACCCGGGAGGCACGGGCGCTGGCGCGGCTGAATCATCCGAACATCGTCACGGTTTACGACTTTGGCCGGGCGTCCGCCTATTATTATCTGGCGATGGAGTTTGTGGACGGCCAGAACCTGCGCCAGATCGTACACGGCGGCCGGCTGGCGCCGGAGAGCTTGCTGTACATAGTGCCGCAGATTTGCGATGCGCTGCAATTCGCGCATGACGAAGGCGTGGTTCACCGCGACATCAAGCCGGAGAACATTTTACTCGACCAGAAAGGCCGGGTGAAAATCGCGGATTTTGGCATCGCAAAAATCGTCGGCGCCGCCGTGGAAAAGCTTGGACTGACCGGCGCCAAAGACATTGTGGGCACGCCGCATTACATGGCGCCCGAGCAAATTGAAAGGCCCAACGCGGTGGATCATCGCGCGGACATTTATTCACTGGGAGTGGTGTTTTACGAATTGTTGACTGGGGAACTGCCGCTGGGAAAATTTTTGCCGCCTTCCAGCAAGGTGCGGGTGGATGTGCGTTTTGATGACGTGGTGTTGCGGGCGCTGGAGAAGGAACCGGAGCGGCGCTATCAACACGTCCGCGAAGTAAAGACCGCCACGCAAGTGCTGGAAAGTCCGCCGCCGCTCCCGCCCGCGCCCATTGAAAGTCCAATGCCGGCCCCACCGCCGCAGCACGCGGAGGGGCCCGCCGGAAGCGGAGGGAAAATAGCCCTGATGACCGCCGGGGTGGTTTTGCTCGCGCTGACGGTTGTGGCCCTGCTGCTTTACGCTCACCTTTCAACTACGCGCCACCCGTTCAATGCGCCGCCATTCGAGCAGGTCCAGGGCGGCGACCACGCGGTTGCCGCAGAGCTTCCGGCGCTGCATTATCGCTGGACCACAGGCGAAAATTGCGTCTATGCCTTGCAGTTTGAGTCCGACACGGAGGATGACACCGAGACGATGACCGGCAATGTCATTTACGACGTCAAGGCGATAAGCGGGGAGGTGGCCACGCTCACTTATCGGAATCAAATGGGCGCGCCGCAACATCACCCCAAGCCTGGTCGGGCTGCCGGTTCGTTGCCGCCGCATTTCTGGCCGAGATCGCCGTTTGGTTTGCCGCGCCAACTTCAAGTGGATGCCACCGGCCATTTGCAGGAGAGTTCCGGCCAGGCCAAACCACTGCCCCAAGCCCTGGGCAACGTGGAGGATCTGATCTTTGAGCCCTTGCCGTGGCGCGACCAGTCCGCCTGGACGGCCGAAGGCGATTGCGTCATCTTGCAAACCCACGTCGTGCCGCTGGCGCCGCGGGCCCGCGTCGGGCGGGTGGAAACAACGACCTTCCCAGCCCACGAAAAAGCCAGCTACCAAATCAGGGCGACCGAAAAAGGCTCCGTGCAGATTCAGAAGCGTTACGACCTGCAGACGCAGGAGCAGGTGGGAGGCCAACCGCGGATGCAATTGACTGGCGAGGGCACCATCACGTTCGACACCACCTTGGGACTGCCCCGCACGATGGAATTCAAAGGGGTTTTCACGGAAATCAGCACCAACACCACCCGGCGCACCCCGCTGACCTTGAGCTACCGATTGCTCGAAGACCGGGAAAAAACCAATGTGCTGACGCCCCCGACCGCGCCGCCGATGGCGCCGAAAGAGCTGGCGGCGGCGGAATTGAGGCGGGCGTTGATTGATCTCAAATCGGCGGACAGCGGGCGGAAACAAAGGGCGACGGCCCTGCTGGCCGGGGCGAAACCTACCGAGTCGGAGCACGAGGTTGTCGCCGCCTTGATCCCTGTGCTGGGCGATGCCAATTGGGCGGTCCGGCAGAACGCGGCCCGGGCGCTGGGGGTCTGGACGGCTCCCGAGGCGTATCAGCCGCTGGTTAAAGCGCTGGACGATTCCCAATCTTCCGTCCGCTGGGCGGTGATTGACGCCCTGAGCCATCGGAAAGACGCGCCAACCGCCGCCGTGCTGACGAATCAGATGTCCCACGGCATGGATATCCAGCAAGCGGGACAGGCGTTGCGCGCCATCGGAGCGGCGGCCGAAGCGGCGGCGGCGGGATTGCTCGGCGACAGGAATCAGCAGGTGCGCTACGAAGCGTGCCGGGTTTTGAAGGAGATCGGCACCAGGCAATCCGTCCCGGCACTGACCAGCGCCGCCAGCGACGCGGACGGCGTGATGGCGATGCTCGCGGAAGAAGCGCTCAATGCGATTGATGCGCGCCCCTGATCAGGAAAGACAATTAAGTTGAACCATCACCACCATGAGAACATTTCTTATTCAGCATATTGACGCAATGCTAATGACGGGCGCCGGACTTTGGGCCACCTTTTATGCCTGGGGCCAGCGTGAGCGGCTTCGGGCGAGTCCCAAGTTCCTGGTGCGCGCCCTGCCCGTTCTGGCGCCCATTATGATGATCTTCGGACTGCTCCAGTTCGTGCTCGACGCGCACCCGTCGTATCAGTGGCGGCGCGCATTCACCGAAAACCATCGGGCCTCGGCGGAATTTCCAGGTCCCCCAACCACCGGGACGGCCATTGATTCAGCGCACGTGACCCCCTCCGGAACGGTCACGAATTTGGTTCCCGGAGCGCCGGTCAGACGATCGAATGCGGGGCTGGGAGGCCCCCTAAGACGCATGAAAGCGGGTTCCGAAGTTTCTGTCAAACGCATCACCTTGGGCTTCAATGTTCCGCGACGGGATATCACCCTGCAGTTGAGCTACAGCGAGATTCCGCCGTCGGGCGCCGATTTGACGGTTGCGCAGCGCATTGAGGCCTTGAAGAGCGCCTTCGCCCAAATGGGTACGCTCCTCTCCTGCCAGCCCGATGGATCCGGCGACGTTCCGATTTATCGCATCGTTTTAGAGATGAACGGAGGGAAAACCCGGTGTGTGATGCGGCTGGCCATTGCGCCCGATGCCCTTTACCGGGCCGTCGCCACCGCGTCATCCGATTCCCGCGATGATCCGCTCATCACGCGCTTCCTCAGTTCATTCCGCATGGAATGACCGCCGCAAGGCCGTCGCAGGATGACATGAACATGGGTCAGAACAGAACATGGATCAGTCCTGCATAACCACATATTCGTATTGACAAGACGCCGTGTTTCGGCCGGGTGCGTTGTCGTGGCCGGAGGATTCAGAGTCGCGTCTGCTGGAGCCGTCTATCTCGACCATGACCTTGCCCGGGATTGCCCAGCGCTTGAACATGGTGCGACCGGCTCCGTGGCGAATCTGCCGCGCCGGGACAAAAATCAATAAACATGCGCTTACGCGGGACCCCTATGCCGGTTTGTAGGGGAATTCCCCTACACAAAGTCTCCGTTTTCCCCGACTGTTCGAGATTCCGGATTCAGACTACTCTTAAAAGTGTTTTACAATTTAAACCAAATGGTTTCAACCGATTCCGATGAAAGAATTATGAAGAAGGTGTTCCTTTTCACCGTGGTCGCCCTGTTGGCGGGCGCCTTTTCGGCCAAGGCGCAAGGCGTATTTGTCAACTACAACGGCATCACCTATGAAGAAACGATTGGCGGCAGTGCCATCTACGGCAACGAGCAACTGTTGCAGAGCCAAGTGTGGTGGGGGAAGCCAGCCATTGCCGACGTGTTCGCTCAGGCGTGGCTCAATCAGGATAATGGCGCGGACTTTGACAAGTTTGCAGGCTGGCCTGCCTGGATAACTTCATTATACACGCAACATGATAGTGAGTGGTGGCAGGGCATCACATTCGGGGGTGTTGGCCGAGGGCCTGAAGGTCAGTATGAGCCGCCGGGAATCATCGGGCCGGGCGAAGGCGGATATTGGTGTGATTTCGTGACGGCCGTGCCAGTGGCAGTGCCAGAGCCAGCCACTTGGGTCCTCCTGGCCTGTCCGATGACGTGGCAAGCCATTCGAGCTTTGCGCCGTCATCGGCGGACTTGATGCCAAACGATGCCCCAGTCGTTTCACGACCATTTCTCTGGCGTGGCCAATCGTTACGCCGATTTTCGACCGCACCATCCCGGCGCGCTCTTTGATTAAGGCCACCGGAAAAAATCCATTGGAGCGGCTCACCGCCGACTTGGCGCGCGCTTGGGGTGGTCCGGATTCGCCCCGGCTCGTTGTCTGGCCACTGTCGTTGCGAGTTGGCCGCAAGAAGCAGGGGTCCCTCATCATCACATATTTCATTGACAGGGCCCCGGCTTTCGGCCGGGTTTGCAATGTTTGATTGCCGCGCGGATCGGGCTTATGCTGGGAAGCGTGAAGCGGAAACTTGGCATGGCGCTGGCCGTCATTCTGTTGATTGTCGGGTGCCAGACTTGCGTTTATGACCGCGCCACTTGGTACGGCGACCGGGAACGGGGAAAACTCATGGCCGACGGGCGGCGGTTCGATCCGGAAGCGCTGACGGCGGCGAGTTGGGATTATCCGCTTGGGTCCAAGCTGAGGGTCGTTTATGGGAGCAAAAGTGTGGTGGTGGAGGTGACGGACCGGGGCGGGGCCAAGGCGGCGGGCCAGTTTGGCAAGGTGGTGGACTTGAGCCGCGCGGCGTTCGCGAGGCTGGAAAAGCCGTCCGTGGGGTCAATCCGGGTGAAAATCACACGGGTGCGGTAGGGAGTTCACAGGCGTTCCGCCCCCTGCTTTCTGCTAATTGGGTTTCAGCCTTGGAAGGTCCGGCGATCTGTTCGTAGATGGGAGATCATTCGCAGCGCGCGGGATTTTTGTCTGTTGCCGCAACTGTTCCGAGTAATTCACCAGGTTCTTCTGCAGATTCCTCCAATCGTCGGACCGGTAGAAAGCTTCCTGCTCGTAGCCCGCTGGAAACCCGGCCAGCACGTAAGCCTGGTTGATCTGGGGTGTCCAAGCCGCCAGACGCGGAACGATGTCGCCCGTGAAATTGATGTGCAGGTCAATGAAAGCGATGGGTGAATTGGTGCTGAAATCGCAATCGGCGAGACGGATGGATTTGATGCTGTTGCAGGCCTGGCTGCGAAAATAAAGCGTGCGGCTGCGCGCGTCGGCAACGAGCTGCCAGGTGCCGGTGTAAACCTCATCCAAGAGTTTCCAGGCAAACTCCATTGGCGGCGCCGTATCAGGGTGGAAATCATTCAACCGGTGCGCGAGCCTGGCGAACCGATGGTCCCACGAATTCGTGGTGAAATCGAAAGACTGTTGACCGCCGAAGGCTTTGAACCGCCCCAAGGCCGCCAAATCCTGCTGGTATGGCCCGTTGCACAGGATGGGTTGGGGCATGCGTTCTGCCGTGGAAACAACCGGCTTCCCTTCGATGAACTCAATGGCAGCGGTATGGCCCCTGGCATCGGTGACGAAGAAATGGCTGCCGGGAAATGCCGGCCACCAATCAATCAGCGGCCCTTCCGACAGATGTTGCGCCACTTCTTCGACGGTGGCGTAATTGTCGAGTTGGTATTGAATCCACTGAGCCCAGAACATGCGTGGCCGGGACGTGTCGGGCGGTGAATAGGTTTTGTCGAGAAAAAGCTCCACCAGAAAGAGGCCGGTCTCATTCATCCCGTAACAGGGCGCGTCAATGCCGAAGGCGTTGAAGGTGACCGACCCGTATTTCGTGGTCCAACTCATCTTGGGATCGGCAGGTTGGGCGGCGACCAGATCGGCCCAGCAAAGGTTCTGTTTCACGATCCCACGCTTGTTGACCACAACCATTCCCGGCAGGTGTTTCCAGTTTTCGTTGAACCCGATGACTTGGTATTCATCGCCCTTGAGCAGAAAGGCCGAGCAGGCGAACGACGAAGTTTGGATGGCCAGGAGCGCAACGAGGATGGAGGCCATTTTCTTCGTGTTCATTCTCAAGCAATGTCCGGCGACCATCATTTATCACCAGTAAAGCGCCACCCGGCGCCAAATCCGACAAGAAAACGCGCTTATGCGGGACTGCCCGGCTTGACGCTTGGGTCCGCGCTCAGGGTCGTTTATGGGAGCAATAATGTGGTGGTGGAGGTGACGGACCGGGGCGGGACCAGGGCGGCAGGCCAGTTCGGCAACGTGGTGGACTTGAGCCGCGCGGCGTTCGTGAGGCTGGAAAAGCCGGACATGGGGTCAATCCGGGTAAAAATCATCCGGTTGCGGTAGGGAATTTGAGGTGGAGATTTCGACAGGATTAACGGACGCCCGCGCCCGCAAAGCGCCCAGTTGTGCGCGATTCCGTTGACTGACGGTTTTGTCATTCCACGTCAGGAGCAATCTGTCGGAGACGCATTCCTCTTCAAGGGTCTTGCCATTCATTTGAAATCGCTTCAGCATTGACTTTCCGCAATGGATGAACACCTCGCGTTCAAACAGTCCTTCTGGAATCGGAATGTGGCAGACCGTATTGCCTGATTTTTTTGTTCCGTCAATGCTCAGAGCAACAAATACGCCTCGATCCTTGCATTCGGAAATGCCCTGGAGCAAGTGTTTCAGGGAAAAGGATTGCGCGCCATACAGAATGGCCTGAGTGTGGCTATAGGGTGGGTCGCAATAGACTAAATCCCCCGGTTTTGCCATATTCAAGGATTGCCAGAACTCCAGGCGCTTGAATTGCGTGCCTGAAACCCGTTCATGCCAGATGTCAACACGTTCAGAGAATGAATCCGGGGATATGGGGTCGTGAATTCCGCAGGGCGTCGAAATAAAGCCGTCCTTCTGCCGAAAGCGAACAACGCCGCCGTAGCAACTGCGGCAGATAAAAAGCAAGTCTCCGCCATTGGGAATGGCATTGTAACGGCTCTTGATGGCCGCAAAGGCTTTCAGCTTGTCCCCGGAGTTCATTTCATTCCACCGTTCGGTGTACCACCCTTTCAGAGTCTCAGGGGAATCCTGCAATGTTTGCCAAATCTCCATCAACGGGCTGAAGGAGTCAGAGCCTATGGCTTGGACAGGCGCGAGTGTTGCCAGGACGGCGCCGCTGCCCAAAAAAGGTTCAAAATACGTCCCAAACCGCTGGGGAAAAAACGAAATGATGTCCTTCGCCACCCGCTGCTTGTTGCCAACCCACTTTAACAACTGCCCTTTCAACGGCTGTTCTTCACCTGCGGCAAACAAGGCCAACTGTATTTTTTCTCGCATACAACTGCAAGGGAATATCCTCAAATGGGATATTTGTCAAACTGGTTATATCGTGCAGCGGTCAATGACGAAGTCAATACATACCCGTGAACAGCGTTGTTTGCAGCTTCTGCTCCGCAAAATGAGGGCCGAGGCTGGCTTGACGCAACAGGTTCTTGCGCAGCGGCTTCGGTTGCCGCAATCGTTTGTCAGCAAATACGAGTCTGGCGAACGAATGCTGGACGTTATTGAGCTGCGGGGCGTTTGCAAAGCTTTGGGTGTGCGTTTTCCGGACTTTGCCAACCGACTGGAAGAGGAGCTTTCCGATGCGTCCTGACGCGAGGTTTGCTGGCAAATCCAAACAGTTTTGGGCTTGTGTAAGAACGATTAGCCAGTGGGTGGGGTACACAGACAGAGGAAAAGGCGCGATAAAAGTCCCGTCGGTTGACGAAATTCGAGGCGCATTCAACGAACTACATCTGAATGCGCAAGAGATCGTTGACGGCGCCGGCAGCCCCACGGCATTGGCAAAAAACCTGCATCTTTACTTTGAGCATCGTGCGGGCGTTTTGAACGAATTTGTTGAGCCTCGGCTGATGAACCTGCAAACGGCAAAGGCGGCATTCAGGCGGATACGCGATGGCCGGCCTCATGCATGCCCGATGCCTCAGAATAAACAGAAGGGGAAAAAGAAGGCTGTAGCTTATTTGACAGCCATCACCAACATGCTGATCGAAGAGAATCTGGAGGAGCTTCCCTGCAACTTTGACCCAAGGATTCTGACAACGGTAACAACAGACGGGGTTCCCTTGAGAACGCTGTCCCGCCGGGTTGACGGGGCGTTTCCCGACGCCATCAACCCAATCGCCATTTGGGAAATCAAAGAGTATTACCACACGACCACGTTTGGAAGCCGTGTCGCGGATGGTGTTTATGAAACTTTACTTGACGGAATGGAGCTTGAAGAGCTGTTCCAGATCGAAAAAGTCAAAATCCGGCACTATTTAATACTTGATGATTACTATACTTGGTGGAAGTGCGGCAGGTCGTATCTATGTCGAATTATCGACTTGATGCACATGGGTTACGTTGATGAGGTGTTGTTCGGTTCCGAAGTCATCGAGGAAATGCCGCGGATTGTGGCCGAATGGGTTCGCCTTTCCCATGCTCGCAGCCGGCCAAGCGTTCCGGGCTGATCCAAGGCAGGGGCAAGGGGCAATCGCGTATTTCCGCCCCAGGCGGTGCGATTCCGAGAAGAGGCTTCGGCAGTGCCTCAGTTGCCGTATTCGTAGGAGACGGTGACGGCGTGGGATTGAGGGGCGAACAAGGAGGGGAGGACTTGGGGCGGAGCGCCCGGGTTGGTGTTGCCCAGCCAGTTGGGCACATGCAGGGGCGCGGAGAAAGGGTTATCGTTATCGGCGGCAAAGTCAGCCGGCGCGGCGGCAGGTCCCAAAGCGGTGGCCAGCCCTTCCTGATGGAGCGCCTGGGCGGCGGTTGGCTTGCCGGAATGGAGGACGCTGGCCGTGAAGGTTCCAAAGGCGGCGATGGCAAAGGCGTAGGCAAAAGCGGGGCGCAAGGTGAAGCTGGAGTGGAGGCGCTCCCAGAAAGTCAGTTCGCATTCACCGCGTTCGATGCGGGCGGCAATGTTGGAGGACAGGTTGTTGAAGTAACCTGGTGGCGGGACTTCATGGCGCTTGATGGCCAGCGCTTTGCGCAACGTCTCAAAATTCTCTGGATTCGTGTTCATGCGGCTGATGGAACTGATGGAGTCACTTCAAGTAGTCAGCCAGATGGGCCTGCAACTGCTGCCGCGCATAAAAGAGGCGGGAGCGGACGGTGCCGACGTTGCAATCCATGATGGCCCCAATTTCTTCGTGGGACAGCCCCTGAATATCGTGCAAAGTGACAACCATTCTATGGTGTTCTGACAGTTTGAGCATGGCGCTGTTCAATTTCTCCTGCAATTCACTGAGGTTCAAGTCCCTACGGGGAGTCTTCTCGGAAACCAGGGCGACCAAATCCGGGTCGTTTTCGGCGTTGAAATCGACGTCGTCAAGGCTCAAGTGGATGCGGTTTTTGCGCTGCTTGAGAAAGTTAATGGTTTTGTTGACGGCGATGCGGTAAATCCAGGTGTAGAAGCTGGAATCGCCCTTGAAGGATTTCAAGGCCCGGTACGCTTTCACAAAGGTCTCCTGCACGAGGTCATTGGCGTCTTCGTGGTTGGAGGTCATGTGATAGACGGTGGCGTATATGCGCTCCTGGTAGCGGCGCACCAATTGGTCGTAGGCTCCCATGTCCTGGTCCTGGGAGCGTCGCACCAGGATGAGATCGCTGGTTTCCTCGCCCTCGGCGGCCTCCGGCAACTCCGGCAACGGCGGAGGAGCGGTTGGTTTTTCCAATTGATCTTTGGTATGCACTAGGGTGCTTTGGAACTGCGCGCAGTCCTAATAGACAACCCCCAGCGCGCCCGTTTGTTCCGCCAGAAAGTTTGTCAGGCTCATCAAACCCGAACGGCCGGCCGATGGGGGCAGGGTCAGCAACGATTGCCGGGCGGAATCCAGGTATTGTTGGAAGACGGATTGGGACTCGGTAAAGGCGTCATACTTAAGAATCAGCTCGACGACGCCCGGAAGGAGGGAAGGTTCCCAGTGGGCCAGCCAATGCCGCAAGAGCATCTGGTCTTCGGCTCCGGCGCGGTCGCGCACGACCAGGATGGGCAGGGTCATTCTGCCGTTGGCGAGGTCCGCGCCGAGAGTTTTGCCGGCGGCAGCTTCGGAGCCGAGAACATCCAGGCAGTCGTCGTAAAGCTGGTAAGCGGTGCCCAAGGCAAGGCCGTATTGGCGAAGGGCCAGGCGCCGGCCGGGCGGGGCGTTGCTGAGGCGCGCTCCCAAGTCGCAGGACAATGCGAACAATTCCCCGGTTTTCATCGCCAGCATTTTCAAATAATGGCCGCGGGCAATGGCAAAATCCCCCCGCGAGCGGCTTTGAAGAATCTCGCCGGCGCAAACGGTGTTGGTGGCCGAAGCCACGGCACGGCAGATTTCCGGGGTGGGGAAGCTGGCCGCCAATTCGAGGGCATGCGCGAAGAGGCAGTCGCCCAGAAGCACGGAAATCTCATTGCCCCAATTGGCGGCCATCGTCAGGCGCCCCCGGCGCAACTGCGCCGCGTCAATCACGTCGTCATGCACCAGCGTGGCGAGGTGGATCATCTCAATGATCACGGCAACGGTGAGATGGGATTCATTAAGCGTCCCGGCGGCCTCGCCGCAAAGGGAGACGAGAATGGGGCGAAGCTGTTTGCCCTGGGCGGTGAGCGCGTAACGGGCGAAGCTGGCGATCTGGGGTTCGAACTCGGACGTTTGGGCTTCGAGCTGGCGGGCGACGCGTTGCAGAAAGGGTTCCACCGCGTCCGCGATCTCTTTCCAACCAGAGGTTTGCGGCGGTAACGATCTGGCGGGGACAGGAACCCGACTGGTTTCGGCAGCCAACATTGCCCCTAATCTAAGGTTGGGCAAGGCGCAAGTCAACGTGCAAGTCAACGCGGAACGGGAAGGCAGGGCGCTTTTCAGCAAATCCACACGCCCGGCTCGGCGGGAGAGTCTCCCTGCCATAAACGCCCCGGTAGGGCGCCTGTCCTCCGTGGCAGCACTACTGCGGAGGGAGGAACGCTCCAGCGGAGCCGTTCCTTTTCCCCAAG
>Ga0224558_1000072_pt1 | contig 111453 bp, 91 predicted proteins | sample 714S32024metaG_FD_180682 | JGI IMG/M metagenome (GOLD analysis project Ga0224558, IMG submission 180682) | Peat soil microbial communities from Stordalen Mire, Sweden - 717 S3 20-24 | ecosystem: Environmental > Terrestrial > Soil > Wetlands > Peat | place: Sweden: Norrbotten County, Stordalen... | reverse complement strand
GTTATCGCGGCCTGAAGAAGAATCACGAGTGGCTGCTGGCGGCCTTCGCGCTGGTCAACCTCTACCAACACCGCAAGCGGCTGGCCCCGCTGGGGGCGTAGTGTCTCCAGAGGCCGGAAATCGGCCTTCGGAGATAAAGCTTACCCCTGAAGATCGACTATTTCTGGCCATTTTGCTCAGCTGTATCGACCAAATGCTTGTCAAACTTCTCGGCGAACAAAAATGATGGCCTGTGCAGAGGTTCCCTAAATGGCTATTTCCCGCTGGAGATAAGTGAATACAGTACTTAAGGAAAATATTAGTCTACTTTAATGTGTCAAGAGGAAAATATTATCAGGAAAACAGGAGTTAATTGCAGATTCATAAGAAGCTTGCTTTATACTCTCTGAGATTTTGAGGATTTGCCCTTGCCCGCGTCTCCACGTCCACCCGCATCTCCGCGTCCAAGGATTTTATTGCTGATTCCGCATCTGGGCGGCGGCGGCGCGGAGCGCGTCATGGAACTGCTGGCACGCCGTCTGCCGGCGGAGAAGTACGAGCTGCACCTGGGCCTGATTACGCAGGCGGAGACAGGCGCCGAGGGGCTGCCGTCCGGGGTTCAGCTTCACGCGCTGGGTGCTCCCAGGGTGCGCTCGGGAGCCTTCCGGCTGCTGCGGCTGATTCGCCGGTTGAAACCGGATCTGATCCTGCCGGGAATCTTCCACCTGAATTTTTTAGTACTGCTGCTGAGGCCTTTGCTCCCCAGACGAACCCGCATCCTCGCGCGCCAGAACGGAACGGTTTCCTCCGCCCTGAGCTTTGGCGGCCTGCCCGGCTACACCCGTCTGCTTTACCGGCTGCTTTACCGCCGAGCGGACCGGGTGATCTGTCAGACGCGGGCCATGGCCGCGGACCTGGCCGAGCAACTCGGGCTTCCCGAAGACCGGCTTGTGGTGCTGCCCAATCCGGTTGATGTGGAGCAGATTCGCCGTTTGATCCGGCTGAATCCAGTGCCGCAAACCGGCTTCAGGCTGGGCCCCGGCCCGCATCTGCTGGCCGTGGGCAGGCTTTCGCGGGAAAAGGGCTTCGATCTGCTGCTCAGGGCATTGGCCGAGGTTCGGAGGCAGTTCGCCGAGGCCAGCCTGCTGATGGTCGGCGCCGGACCGGAAGAGGCGGCGCTGAAGGCCGAGTGCCACGCTCTAGGGCTCGACCGCGCGGTGCGCTTTGCGGGGCAGGTCGCCGAGCCGTGGCAGTATTTTCAGGCGGCGACGCTGTTTGTGCTCCCGTCCCGGCATGAGGGCCTGCCCAACGCCCTGCTGGAGGCGGCTGCGGCGGGAGTTCCGATTGTGGCCTTGCCGGCTTCGGGGGGCGTGGCGGAGCTGCTCAGCGGCCAGCTTGGGGTGTGGCTTGCCCCGGAGGTCTCGGCGGAAGCGCTGACCGCCTCTCTGCTTGCCGCACTCTACGCCCTGCGGCCGGGGGAACGGTTCGCCCACCCCTTTGTGGAGCCATTTTGCATTGACCGCTCAATTAGAGCCTATGAAAATTTGATTGACGCCAGCCTTCATGAGCAGTGGGGGCGGGCAATTCCGATAAGCGAAGGAGTAGACAAATGAAAGCTGTTGCCGTGGCAGTGGTGGCCGTGGCGCTTCTAGGAGCCGTGGCCGCCTTCGGCGCAGTTCTCTCGCCGGAGTCCAAAGAGGTGCGCGCTGAGGGCTGCGTGGAGCCAGGAATCGAGGTTCAATGCCTGATTGTGAAGGACATCAAGAGTGGAACGCTCTACAACCTTTTCGTCAAGGAACCGCGCCCCAGCATCGGAGATGGCATTGAATTCACAGCAGTACCGTTCGACGGAATGACCTACTGTATGCAAGGCACGGCCGTCGTGGTCACCCATTGGGCGCGCAGGCACTCCCTGAAGTGTGTGCAGAGCGGCACGCCTGAAAAATGACAGCCAGCCTAACAACAGGCGCGACTCTCACGTCTGCCAGCATCGACGCGCAATTCATGCTGAACCGTTGCCGCTCTACCGGGAGCGGAGTTTCCGCCGCTTCCGGGCTCGGTAGGCCCGGACTCGCCAGAGCGCCCAGGATTCATAGAGCCGTTCGGTCAAGCCCAGCCTGGCCGGTGTCAGCTCGGCCAGTACGCGGCCTACGGAGGTGAACTCGGCGGCATGTTCGCGGACAAAGGTATAAAGCTGGGCAACCTGGGCGTCGGTGGCAGAGTTGCTATGGATGCAGATGGTCCACAGTCCCTTGTTTTTGGCGACGGGGCCCCAAAGCTGCTGCGGAATCCAGATGAGGCCGCCGCGGATGAAGGGAAGGCGAGCGAATCCGTCGGAGAGCAACGGAATCCCTTCCTGGCCGAGCGCGCGCAGGGTGGCCTGGTCGAAGCCGTGGCGCGGGGCGACGAAGATTCTGGGATTGAGCCCCTGGCCGCGCAGAATGCCTAGCCCTTCGCGAATCCACTCACCCTGCGTTTCTTCCGGCACGCCGGCAAACTCCGAATGGCGATGCAGCGGCAACAGGCTCCGTCCCAGGCTCAGGCAGAGATGGCGGTAGCCATGCAGCCCAATCGTCGCTCCGGCCGCCTCCATCGCCCGCATCCGCGCCCAGAACTGAGGGTCGGGCGGCGAAAGAATCAGTTCCCGGTCCTGGTTGTCGGGAACCACGGCCAGGATCGGCCGCAGGCCGAACTCTTCGATCAGCGGCAGGAAGCGCTGCCAGCGAGGATGAGAGACGGTGGGGCAAAGATCGTCAAAGCGAAGAAGGTACTGCGCCGGGCTGGGAATCACGTTATTGTCCCCCCAAAAAACGAAATGGCATTTTCCCGCCCTTCCGGCTGCTGGGCTTACCGGCTTCCATCGCCGCGCCAGCTTCGGCTTACGCTGGTTTTCGAGAGCCTTCGTGAAGCAGCTTCCAGGTCCAAAACCAGAGGAAAAAGAAGGTGCTCACGGTCCACAGCGAGGTGGCCAGCGCGATGCCCGCCACGCCGAACCAGCGCATGAGAATCAGATTCAGCACAATGTCGAGCGCCAGATTCAGCGCGCCACAATAGAAAATCAGGTCGGCGCGGCGCATGGCAACCAGAAAGCGGTAAAAAACCCGGCTGGAGACAAAAAAAGGGATTTGAATGGCGTACATGGCTAGCACCGGCGTGACCAGGGCAGTGTCGCGCGGCCCGAAGACGCCGTGCTGAAAGGTGGCGCGGATCAGCCAATGGGAGCCGGCGATCAAGGCCAGCGCAATGGGCGTCGAAACCAGCGCCGTGAGCCGGACCCAGGTTTTGAGGGTGTGGCGGCAGCCGGTCCAGTCGCGGTGGGCGATCATGCGCGAAAAATGCGGCACCACGGCCGAGGAAACCGCCCCGGCCAAGAGAGTGACGACCACGCTGACAAAGCGGTTGGCGTAGGCCAGGGCGGAGACGCTTCCCGAGGGCAGCATGGCGGCCATCGATTGATCGACCAGCAGGCCCCCGGAGGCCACCACGCCGCTCAACAGCACCGGCCCGTACTGTTGCGCCACCTCGCGCGTGGCCTCGGTGGCTCCGTGCCAGAAGAGGCGGAAGCGATAGCCGTGATAGTCCATCATCCAGGCCACCACTCCGGCGTGAATCAGGGCGCCGGCCAGGGTCGCGTAGACCATCGCCCAGATTCCCAGCCGGCCGCTCCAGAGCAGCGCTCCCAGGATGATCGCGGCGGGGGTCGCCACCGGCGCCAGAGCGGGCAAGGCGAAGCGGTCGAAGGTGTTCAGAACGGCGGTGCAGTTGGTGGCGATGCCGGTGATGAGCACCACCGGCAGCAGGGCGTAGAAGAGCCGGATAGAGAGCTCGAGCTTGGCCGGCGGAAAGTGCGAGGCGATCAGCGGGAAAAAGCCGCGCGCGGTGAGCGCCATCGCGATGGAGACCGCCGTCAAGAGCAGGCAGACCCAGAGCATGGCGCTGGAGAGCAGTTGCTGCGCCCGGTCGTGGCCCTCCTGCTCCCTGACCCGGACGAGTGTGGGCACCAGCGCCTGGTTCATCGATTCGGAGATCAGGTTAATGAGCAGGTTGGGGATGAGAAAGGCCGCCAGAAAGGCGTCCATGGCGTCCGAGCGGCCGTAGACTCCGGCGACGGCGAACTCCTTGAAGGTGGCGACAATCTTGACCAGAATTCCGGCTGCCGTGACTGAGGCCGCCGCGCGGAAGATGCGGCGATTGACGCTGCCGCCCTGGAAGCGCCGCGCGATTTGGGGGACAGGAAACATGCTGGCGGATTTACTCGCCAGTCTACAGGATTGGTTCGGTGGCCGCGGCAAACTCACGGAGTGGCGCGCTGTCCGGGAAGCAAGCGGCCAGCTCCTCGGGTTCTTCGACGGAGAGCCGTCCGGCCAGGGCGATCAGGGCCAGCAAGAGCCAGGTGGTGCGGCTCTCTTCGACGGTGGCCACCAGCGAGGTGGTGACCCAGACCGCAAGCGAGACGGCCATGGCCCACTTCAGCGGCCCATGGGTTTGCGTGATCGACCAGAGGGCCGCGGCCACGATCAGAGAGGCGAGAAAAAGCGCGCACAGGCCGCCGGCGACGGCGATCGAAAGAGCCGTGTTGTGCGCCGTGTCGACGGGCGCGAGACCCGCCGCCGCGACAAACGAGCCTGCCCCCGTGCCGAAGAAGGGCGCGCGTGCGAAGGCGTGCCAGCCGGCCTGCCAGATGTTCAGCCGCCGGTTCAGATCGCCGCCATGGAGCAACTCGGAGACAGTGGCCAGCCGCTCGAAGGTCCCGCGCGGAATCATCAGCCAGAGCATGAAGGCCATCGGCGGCAGAGCCAGCGCCCCGGCCAGCACGCGCTTGGGGTGGCCATAGGCCAGGAGCAGGCTGCTGCCCACCAGAGCCACCACGGCGGCCAGAAAGCCTCCGCGCGAGGCCGTGAGCAGGACGGCCACCAGGCCCAGCGGCAGATAGCCGGCCGCCAGCAGACGCCACGGCCAGCGCCGTTCACTGTTGATGAGCAAGGCCGCCAGCGGAAAGCCCAGGTCGAGAAAGCGGGCCACGTCGTTGGGGTCCTGCCCGGCGGCGACAAATCGAATCTGCTCGGCGACGGCCTGGGCGGTGGCGAAGTTGGCCACAGTGAGCAGAGCCAGCACCCAGGAGCCGGCCACGAAGACCCGCAACAGGGCGCGCAGATCACGGGCGTCATCGGCAAATTCCCAGACCAGCCAGAGAATCATCATCTCCTGAAAGTAGCCGCGCAGCTTGTCCAGGGTCGCCAGCGGCGCAATGGTCCAGAAATAGGAGCAGCAGAGCCAGAGATAGAAGGCCAGCGCCAGCCAGAGCATCGGCCCCGGAGCGCGCAGGCGGCCGGAGGCGAGAACCGCCGGAATGGCCGCCAAAAGCACGAAGAGGCCCACCAGGCGGGCAATGTTGCCCAGCGGGTCGCCCAGGTCCAGGGAGTATTCCCAGGGAATCGCGAAGGCGAAGAGCAGCAACAATCCCCAGGCTATGCGGCGCATCACGGAAAACCTCTCAGGAATCCCTGTCGACAGGAAAAAATCTTGTGGAAATGGCTTCACGCCGGAGAAAAACAACGGGAATTTGCAGCGCAACAAACAAGGCTATCGCCACCGGGAAGCTGAGGAGCCGGAAGGCCAGCGGCAGCAGGCAAACAACGAGTACTGCGGCGCAAAAGACCATGGTCCAACGCGCCCGGCCGAGAGACTTGAGTCTTCCTCTTACGCTGAAAAACCACGGCAGTAAAAGCAGGCCCGAGGCGGCGTCCAGGGCCAGCTTCAAAGCCCGTGAGTGGTCCATGCCGCCAACGTCGCCGCGCAGCAGGTGCAGAACGTGCCACAGGCCGGCGATCAACAGCAGGTAAATCGCAAACTCGACGGCTCCGAGCGGCGCAACCGGCCGGGCCGGTTTGTTTTTATGCGAGGCGGCGGCTTGAGCGCCAGGGGGCAACAGCCCGGCAGGCGCGGGAGCACTTTGAAACAGAATCGCCGGAAGCTGGAGAAGGAAAAAGAGCGCGAGGGTTCGCGGGCTGTTCGCGAACCGGAGCGCATGGGCCGCAAAGCAGGCGGTGAAGACAATGAGGAAGTAGGGCCAAAAACACCAGCGCGGCAATCCGGCATCCCGCAGCCGCCGCTCCAGGCTTCTGATCCAGAAGACTCCCAGAAGAACGAGACAGTATTCCAGGAGCATCGTGGCGCGCGGACTACCCGCATGGGGGCGCCACAGGCGCAGAACGCCGCCGCCGAGAACGGCGATCAACGCCAGAGACAGCAGGAATCTTATGCGTCCCATTTGCCGGTGCAAGATTGAGTCAGACAAAGGTTAACTCCCTTCCTCTTCCGTAAGTTTCTCGAATGCCGTGAGTCCCTCGAAGCCCATGCGTCCCTTGAAGTCCGTGAATTCCTCGAAGCTGGGGAGTCCCTCGAAATTCAGCAGCCCTCGAAGCCCGGGACCGAAGAAATCCCGGAAAAAGCCCATTTAAAAAAGAAATCCGCCGGGAGCCATGGTGCAATCGCTTTTGCTTGATTCCGCGCGGGATCAAGCCTTGCGCCCGGCGAGGCCCCGGTGGATTCAGAGGACTCCCTTCAAAACCGCTGCGAATAGACCAGGCCGGCATAGATGGTGACGCCGATCGCCGATTGAATGGCCGATTCAATGGTCTTGTTCCAGAGGTTCTTGGCCATAGAGTCGGGCACGTAGAGAATGTCGCGGTCGCGGACGGGCTGGTCCGGCTCCTGGCCGTGCAGCATGCGTTTCAGGTTGAGGCTGGTGAGGGTGCGCCCGCCCTTCTGCTCGCGGATCAAGAGAGCTTTGCCGACTGCGGCGTTCTGCGTCGGCCCCCAGGCCAGCGCAAGCGCCTGCACCACGGTCAGCCCTTGCGCCGGGTCCACGGCAAAGCCGCCAGGGCGCTGCACGTCGCCCACCACGAAGACCAGGCCGGCGCGGCTGACCTGAACCGTGTCGCCGGGGGCCAGTTCCGGGTTGTGGTCGAGGGCGGTGTCGGTTCCGCTGGGGTCGAGCACTACCGAATGCGGCGTTTTGGGGTCGTCGCGGTGGAAGATGTTCACCAGGCGTCCCGCGCTCGGCGTCAGTCCGGAGGCGGCCGAGATCAGGTCCAGCAGCCGGTGGTGCAGCGTGTAGGGATAAACCCCGGGGCGCACCACCTCGCCCAGCACACTCACGTCCTGGCCGGCGTAGGTCAGCACCAGCACCGAGACTTGCGGGTGCAGCAGCATTCCCTGCGCCATCAGCGCCGCCTCGATGGCGCGCGCGGCGCCCTGCTCGTCCAGCCCGCCAATTCTGACCTCGTGGATCATCGGCAGATCAACCGTGCCCGAAGGGGTGACGCGCACCTGGGAGTGAAACTCCGGGGTGTGAACCTCGCTGACATCAAGGAAATCGCCGGGAGCGATGGGGGCGGGCATGGGAGCGGCCAACTGCGCAGCCGCCATTGGCGGCAGCCCGGCCTGGCTCGCGTTGTCCCACACGGCCGGCGCTTCCTTGGGATTGGGCAGAATTGGCGCCTGCTGCGAGGAGGGAAGGCGGACTACTCCGGTGGGCAGGCCGGAGGTGCTGGGCGTGGGTGCCTGCGCGTGGCCCATGGCGCAGGCCACGAGCACGGCTAGCAGCGCGACCACGACCCGAGCCGCGGGTACGCGAGCCGCGCGGATGGCCGGGGGACGAATCGACTCCATCAGGAACGCGCCTCCAATCGCCAGCCAGAGGCTGACAAACAGGGTGATGGCCAGGTAGAGCGGCGGATCGGGCGCCACCGGCTTGGCGGGCGGGCGGGCGTAGTCCACTACCGTAATGTCGGAGCCCTGGCTGCTGGCGGCCAGAGCGGCCTCTTCCACCTTCTCCAGAGCCTGTACATAGAGCCCCTGGCTGGCGTTGGCCTCCTCGCGCATGGCCGCGTACTCGGTGGCCGCTTCGTTGGCTTTCATGCCTTCGGCGGTCAGTTGATCCAGATTCTTGCGCACCAGTTGCTCGCGGTTGGCGGCCGTCTGCCATGCGCCGCGAAATCGCTCGACAAGTTTGGCGTCCTCGGCCTGTTTCTGCCGGTCCAGATCCTGCATCTGGCGGCGAACCTCGACTACGCGGGGAAAGTTGGGGCCGTGCTCGATGGCGAGCTGGGCCTGTTCCTCTTCCAGTTCGCTTCGGCGGGCGTGAATCTGCTGGAGCTGGGCGGTAGCAAAGCTGCCGCCCTCGGCCTGCAAGTGCGGATCGGAGGCGACGACCAGTTCTGGATCGCCCTTCGCCGCCGCGCGGTACTCCGCCTCGCACAGGATGCGGTCGCTGGTGGCCGCCACCAACTGCTGGCCCAGCTCGTCAACCTCCAGCACGGCCGAGGTGTGCTGAGTCTCGCCCGGCCGGCCGTTGGCCAGCGTCTCGGGGGTGGTCAGCAGGCCATGCTCGCGCTGGAAGGCCGCCATGCGCTGCTCATCCTGCTCCACGCGGGCCTTCAAATCCTTCAGTTGGTTCTGCAGCCGCTCCGAGGCCTGCCCGGTCGCCTCGATGCGCGCATCGTTTTCCTGCTGGCCGTAGGCCTGGATCAAGGCGTTCACCACGCTGGCCGACAGGGCCGCGTCGTGCGACCGGAAGCTGATTTGAACCAGCAGGGTGTGCGGCACGGCCTCCACGCGCAGACGGTCCTGGAACCTCTTCAGCAGGTACTCCTGGGCGTCGGGGGCTGGCGCATCGGGCCGAAAACCGGGAAGGCGGCGTGCAAAGCTGCCTGGCAGCCACTGCGCACTGCCCATGAATCCCGGAGCCTGGTAAAGCTTGAGGCTGGTGATCGCGTCCCAGGCAAGTTGTTCGCTGCGGAAGACGCTGGCCAGCGTCTCCTGCTGCACGGGCGCGGAGAGAATCGAGGCCGCCGCGAAGGGCTGGGGCGCTTCCAGGCTGAGCGAGGAGGCGGGCGAAGCGCTCAGCGCCACCGTGGCGCTGGCCTCGTACTGATTGGGAGCGATAAGGCAATAGAGAAGACAGGCCAGCAGCAATCCTCCCACCACCGCGCCCACCAGACGGCGGCGGCGGCAGAGCACCTGCCAAGGCTCGCGCAGCGATTGCCCGGAGTTGCGTTCGCCGGCGGCGGGCCGCGCACTGGCCCGCTCTTCAGAGCCGAAGGGGGAGCCGAGGGGGGAATCGCACGAAACTGCTTTGTCTTCCGTCACCTGTTAGAAACCTCCGTCCCAAAGTCCCTCTGGCAGAGTGATCCTGGGATTCAAAGCGAGAAGCCGCCGCGGAGGAATTCCCCGCCAGTGTGCTTGATTGAAATCAATCCGTCAATAGATTCCATCAGATTCCGCGGTGGATTCTGTTTCCGCGGCGGAATCTGTCAGAAATTTCATTGCGCGGCAAATCCGGAGGCGGAAAATCCGCTGCATGGCCCGGTTTTCACTCCTGACCTCCGCCGCCACGGTACCACTCGGCGGTGCGGCGCAGCCCTTCGCGGAAATCGACGATGGGCTTGTAGCCGAGCAGCTCCCCGGCCAGGCGAATGTCGGCCAGAGAGTCGCGGATGTCGCCGGCGCGCTCCTCGGCGTAGGCTGGCTGGCCGCTGTAGCCGGTCAGCTCGCGCAGAATCGCGAAGGTTTCATTCAGCGTGATGCGGCTACCGGTGGCCGTGTTCATTGTCCGGCCCGAGACCTTTTCCGCCGGGGCCGCGGCGGCCAGCAGATTGGCGTGGACCACGTTGTCGATGTAAGTGAAGTCGCGGCTCTGTTCGCCGTTGCCGAAGATGGTCGGCTGTTGGCCGGCTAGCATGCGGCGGCAGAAGATGGCCAGCACGCCGGAGTAGTGCGAGGTCGGATCCTGATGGGGCCCGAAGACGTTGAAGTAGCGCAGCACCACCGTCTCCAGCCCGTAGACGCGGGTGAAGGCGCCCATGTAGTGCTCGCCGGCTAGCTTGGCCACGGCGTAGGGAGAGATCGGAGCAGGCAGCATCTGTTCATGCTTGGGCAGGGTCGGCGATTCCCCGTAGGCCGACGATGACCCCGCATAAATCACTCGCCGCACACCGGCCGCGCGGGCGGCCACCAGAAGATTGAGCGTGGCGTCCACGCAATTCCGGTTGGTGCCCACCGGGTCGGCCACCGAGCGCGGCACCGAGGCCAGCGCCGCCTCGTGGAAGACAATTTCGACTCCGGCGCAGGCCTTTGCGCAGGCGGCCGGGTCGGCCAGGTCGCCCTCGATGAACTCCATCGCCTCCAGCCCCACCAGGTTGGCTCGCTTGCCGGTGATGAAGCTGTCGATGCCGCGGACGGTTTCACCGCGAGCCAGCAAGGCTGCGGCAATCGAACGGCCGATAAAACCCGCCGCTCCGGTCACGAGATAGCTTGGCAAAAAATCCCTCCATAAGCCCGAAGGCCTGAAGCCTGAAAGCCTGTTTGCGGCGAAAAAATCCCCCGCAGTCTATAACGAAAAGCATACTACCCCCAGGCCGCAGGACCGGCTGTTTTGCGTCATCACAGCCGCCTCGGGTTCTGGCTTTACAATCGAGAGCATGACCACTGTGACCGAGAGCCGGCTGGCCGGCCTCAAAGAGAAAATTGAGTCCCGGCAAGCCCTGATCGGCATCGTCGGGATGGGATACGTGGGTTTGCCGCTGGCGCTGCTCTTCAGCGGTGAACGCTTCAAGGTGACCGGCTTCGATGTCGAGCCGGAGAAGGTGAAGACGCTCAACGCCGGCAACTCCTACATCGTGCGCATTCTTCCCGCCGAAATTCAGGCGGCGCAACGGGCGGGCTTCCACGCCACGGCCGATTACTCTGAAATCGCCCGGATGGACGCGGTCATCATCTGCGTCCCCACCCCGCTCGACGAGCACCAGGAGCCCGACCTGAGCTTTGTGACCGGCACGGTCGAGTCGATCGCCCCCTGGCTCCATGAGGGCCAGCTCGTTGTGCTGGAGAGCACGACCTACCCCGGCACCACCGAGGAGATCGTCGTCCCGCTGCTCGAGTCCGGCAACCGCCAGGGCCTGAAGGCCTCGCGCGCGCTCGATGAGCCCGGCCTGCATGTCGCCTTCTCGCCTGAGCGCGAAGATCCCGGCAATGAGACCGTGGCGCGGCACGACATTCCCAAGGTTGTCGGCGGCTGCGGCCCGGCGGCCACCCAACTGGCTTCGGCCCTTTATGGCTCCATCTTCCGCCGCGTGGTGCCGGTCAGCAGCCCCTCGGCGGCCGAGATGACCAAGCTGCTCGAGAACATCTACCGCTGCGTCAACATTGCGCTGGTCAACGAGCTCAAGCAGCTCACGATGAGAATGGGCATTGATATTCACGAGGTGATCGACGCGGCCAAGACCAAGCCCTTCGGCTTCCAGGCCTTTTATCCCGGCCCCGGCCTCGGCGGCCACTGCATTCCCATCGATCCGTTCTATCTCTCCTGGAAGGCCAAGCAGTTCGACTTCCGCACCCGCTTCATCGAACTGGCCGGCGAGATCAACACCGCCATGCCCTACTTCGTGATCGAGCAGACGGCCGCCGGCCTCAACGAGCAGTGCAAGTCCATCAAGGGCTCGAAGGTGCTGGTGCTGGGCGTGGCCTACAAACGCGACATCGACGACCTGCGCGAGTCCCCGTCGCTGACCATCATCGAGCTTTTGCGCGAAAAGGGCGCCATCGTCGCCTACAACGACCCCTTCTTCGCCACCGTGGGCCGCGGCCGCCACTACGACCTGAACATGACCAACACCCCGCTCGACAACCTGGGCCAGTACGACGCCGTGCTCATCGTCACCGACCACACGAGCTACGACTACCCGGCCATCGTCGCCCAGTCGCAACTGGTGATCGACACCCGCAACGCCACCAAGGGCATCGACTCGCCGAAGATCGTGCGCTGCTGAGGGGCGCGTGCCGGCTCAGCCGTCATAAATTTCCCGCCGGTGCCCGATTTTGAGCACCAGCACCACCAGGCGGTTCTCCTCGAAGCGGCAAACCAGACGGTAGTCTCCGACCCGGTAGCGCCATAGGCCGGCCAGATTCATGCGCAGCGGCTTGCCGAGCCGCCTGGGGTCGGCCGCTCCGGCAATGCGCTCGCGCAGGTAGCCGAGAATCGTCTTCTGCGTCTCGGGAGCCAGTTTGCGCAGCTCCCGGCGGGCGCGGTCGTCGAACTCGACAGTCCACGCCGGTTGGGATTGTTCTGGCTCAGGAGGGGGCATGCTCAGCCTTTCCGGTCAAGCCCCTGCTCCAGTTCATCCAGGGTCCAGCGCCGGGCTGGGTTCTCCAGCCGGTAGAGGGCCGTGTAGGTCTCCTCGATCTCGTCCAGATGCGCCGCCAGGGCCTGGCGCACATAGAAACTCTTGGGACGCCCGGTCAGGGCGGCCAGCTTGTCGAGGCGGGACTCCATCTCGTCGGGGATGCGGACTGCCAGCATGGGGCCTCCTTGGTCGCGAGCCAATCACGTATTACTTGTATGACAAGTATAGCGCAAGAGTGGTCATGTAGTGCCCTGCATCTACGCAAGGGCAAGCAATCGCGTCTCCCGTTTACACTGAATAGGTTATGGCGGAAGAGAACGAACTGCGTTACGAACCGGCGGCGATTGAACCCAAGTGGCAGCGGCGATGGGCCGCGGACCCCAAACTGTATGCGGCCGAGCCCGCGTCCTGCGGCAAGCCCAAGTACTATGTGCTCGAAATGCTGCCTTACCCCAGCGGCCAGTTGCACATGGGGCACGTGCGCAACTACTCGATCGGCGACGCGCTGGCGCGCCATATGTGGATGCGCGGCTACAACGTCTTGCACCCCATGGGCTGGGACGCCTTCGGGCTGCCGGCCGAAAACGCCGCGCTCAAGCACAACACCCCCCCGCGCGTGTGGACCCTCAGTAACATCGCCGCCATGAAGCGGCAGATGGAGCGGCTCGGCCTGGGCTACGATTGGGCGACGGAGATTGCCACCTGCCTGCCCGAGTACTACCGCTGGAACCAGTGGTTTTTCCTGCGCATGTACGAAAAAGACCTGGTTTACCGCAAGAAAAGCAAGGTGAACTGGTGCCCGGAGTGCGCCACCGTGCTGGCCAACGAGCAGGTCGTCGACGGCTGCTGCTGGCGGCACGAAACCACCAAAGTCGATCAGCGCGACCTGGTGCAGTGGTTCTTCCGCATCACCGCCTACGCCCAAGAACTGCTCGACGGCTTGGACAAGCTCGACGGCTGGCCAGAAAAGGTGCGCACCATGCAGCGCAACTGGATCGGCCGCAGCGAAGGGACGGAGGTCGACTTTTTCCTGGAAGAACAGGGACCAGGGGGCAGGGGGCAGGGATCAGGGTCGCCTCAGACAAGTTCTTCGGATCAATCGGGCGTTGGAGAAGCAGGTCCTTCGACTCCGCTGCGCTCCGCTCAGGATGACAGTGCAGTGAGGATTCGCGTCTTCACCACGCGCGTGGACACGATCTTCGGCGCGACCAGCGTGCAACTGGCTCCGCAGCACGAATTGGTGGCCAAGTTGACCGCGGCCAATCCCGAGCTGAAGGCGCAGGTCGATGAATTGCTCGAGCAGCAGAAGCGGGCGCGCGAGGCCGGCGACCTGGGCGCGATCGAAAAGCACGGCGTTCCCACCGGCCGCTTCGCCGTGAACCCCTACAATGGGCAGCAATTGCCCATCTGGGTGGCCAACTACATCCTGGCCGACTACGGCACCGGCGCCATCATGAGCGTTCCGGCGCACGACGCGCGCGACTTCGAGTTCGCTGAGAAGTACAATCTGCCGATTACCCAGGTGATACTGCCTGTCCAAAACGAGGACGGAGCGAAGCTCCCGTTTTGCTCCGAAGAGGGTGTGCTGGTGAACTCCGGCGAGTTCGACGGGCTGAGTTGCGCGGAAGCGCAGAAGAAGCTCCAAGAGACTGCCGCACGCAGTGCTTTCGGCGAGCCCAAGGTGACCTTCCGCCTGAAGGACTGGGGCGTGAGCCGGCAGCGCTTCTGGGGTACGCCGATTCCGATCATTCACTGCGAGATCTGCGGCCTGGTTCCGGTGCCGGACGAGCAACTGCCGGTCGTCCTGCCCGAGCAGATCGAGATTACCCAGCAGGGCGGCTCGCCCCTGGGCCGCGTACCGGAGTTTGTGAACGTCAAGTGCCCCCATTGCGGCGAACCGGCCCGGCGCGAGACCGACACCATGGACACCTTCGTCGATTCCAGTTGGTACTTCTACCGCTATACCGACGCAAAAAACGCGAACGCCCCCTTTGACCCCGCGACGGCGCAGTACTGGTTCCCCATCGACCAGTACATCGGCGGCGTGGAGCACGCCATTCTGCACCTGATCTACTCGCGCTTCTGGACCAAGGTGATGCGCGACCTGGGCTTGATCGTGAACGACGAGCCGGCCCGCAGGCTCTTCACGCAGGGTATGGTCATCAAGGACGGCTCCAAAATGTCCAAATCGAAGGGCAACGTGGTTTCGCCCGACGAGATGGTGGCCCGCTACGGCGCCGACGCCACGAGGATGTACGCTCTGTTTGCCGCCCCGCCGGACCGCGACCTGGACTGGCAGGAGGACGGCGTGGCCGGGGTGAGCCGCTTCCTGGCCCGCGTCTGGCGGCTGGCGACAAAGTACGCGCCCGTGGCCCGCGCAGCTGGCGGTCAAAAGCTTGAAGCGCCGGCCGGGATTGCTCTGAAGCTGCTGCGCAAGCTGCATCAGACCATCGCCAAGATCACGCTGGACTTTGAGGGCCGCTGGCACTTCAACACTTGCGTGGCGGCCATCATGGAGCTGGCCAACGAGATGCAGGCGGCGGACGCGCAACTGGCGGCCGGCGAGGTTCCCGCGCCGGTGGTGCGCGAACTGCTGCGCTCGCTAGTGCTCTTGCTGGCGCCCTTTGCCCCTTACCTTTCCGCTGAACTGTGGGAAGAACTGGGCGAAGAGGGTGCCGTTTTACGCGCTCCCTGGCCCGTGAGCGATCCCGAGCTGGCCAAGGAAGACGAGCTCGAAATCCCCGTGCAGATCAACGGCAAGCTGGTTGAGGTGGTTCGCGTGGCCGCCGATGCCGATGTAAAGGCCATCGAGGCGGCTGCGTTGGCCGGCGAGAAGGTGCAGTCGCGGACCAGCGGAAAAACTGTGGTCAAGGTGATCGTGGTTCCCGGCAAGCTGGTGAATTTGGTGGTGAAATAGCCGTGTCCGCTCCGCTGCGCGGAACCCAGTCGCTGGTCGGCCAGATGGGCTGGGTCTTCGCGCGGCCTTCGCTCACGGTTTTGGAGATGGCCTGGCGCTGGCTCTTCGGCCTGCCGCTGCTGGTGGTCTGCTGGATCGAGGCGCGGAAGATTCTTGCCGCGCTGCCGCTGGACTCTACCGGGCTGGCCAGCCTCGACGCGCAAAACCCCTGGGTGGCCGCCGTGCAATTGGGCGGCGCCTGGGCACTCTACCAGCCCCGCGTGCTGGCCGTCGCTCACTGGCTGCTGCCGGTGGCCGCTTTAGCCTGGGTGGTTCTCTCCGGCCTGGGCCGCAATCTGGTTCTGAAGCGCCTGGAGCCCCGCTTGCGCCTTCGGCCGGCCGGGATGATCGTCCTGCAGTCGGTCTGGCTGGCTCTTTTGGCCGCCGTCTGCTGGGGCTGGTTCCGCTCGATCGCCTGGGCGGCGGCCACGCACATCGGCCCCGGCGGCAAGCCGGACCTGATCGGCTACGCCATGTGGGTGATCGTCCTTTCGCTGGGCTTCTTCACCGCCTGGGCGCTGGCCAGCTGGGCGTTTTCCGTTGCGCCGCTGCTGATGCTGCTGGAAGAGCGCCCGGCGCTATCCGCCCTTGGCCGGAGCCTCTGTCTGGAAAAGGCCTTCAGAGCCAAACTGGTCGAGATCAACCTGGTGATGGGCATCGTCAAGCTGGCGCTGATGGTGCTGGCCATGGTGCTATCGGCCGCGCCCCTGCCTTTCGGCGACCAGTTGGGGCCGGATGCGTTGCACCTGGTCTGGGCCTCGGCGATGCTCTTCTATTTTGTCGCCAGCGACTACTTCCAGGTGGTGCGGCTGAAGGGTTTTATCGAGTTCTGGAAGATCTTCCGCGAGCCACCGGCCGGCGAGCCTGAAAGTTTGCAGCCGCGCACAGGCTTGCCGGCAGCGAAGAGGCTTTAAAAAATCTTCAGGTGAATGACAAAGTACTTTTTGGGGTTTTCGCGGATGCCCTTTACCAACTGCTGGGCCTGGTCCATGGTCTGGTCGGTGTGGTCGTAGAGGGAGCGGTTCTGGACCAACTGCCCTAGCGAGCCTTTGCCCGCATCGACGCTGGTCAAAATGCCGTCCAGGCGGGTGACGGTGTCGTCGAGCTTGGCGGCGAAGGTGGGGTCTTTGGCGATCATGCCCAAGGTGCCCTTGCCAGAGTTGATCTGGGCCACCAGTTGATTGGCATTGGCGACCGTGGCGTTCAGGTTGTTGTAAAACGTATCGTCTTTGAGCAGTTTGCCTGCGCTGCCCTTGCCCTCGTCCAGATCGGTGGTGATTCTGTCCAGCCGGTCGACGGCCGAGTTGGCGCGGGTGTAGAGCGTATCGTCGTTGATCAGCTTGCCCAGCGAGCCCTTGCCCGAGGCGATGGCGCCGGTAACGGTCTGAAGGTCGGTGGCGATGAGCGTGATCTTGTGGCCGAGTTCCGGGTCGTTGATCAACTCGCCCGCGACGCCATGCCTCGAGTTAAGTGAATCCATCAGGATCTCCGCCTTGCGCATCAGTGCGGCGATGTGCTCGATGGAGACCTTGCTGGTGCGGATCACATCCTGAATGCTAGGCGAGCCGGAGGACTTCAGTTCGGCGTTCTCCACGGGAGTTGGGCCGGTGGCGTGCACCGAACTTATGTCCACGTAGCTGTCGCCCAGAACGCCCGCCTGGGCAATCGAAGCGGTCGAATCGGTGTGCAGGCCGCGCAGGTACTGATAACCCACGCGCATCGTCACTTCGACCGGCATGGGGCTGCGGTCGGGGACCACGCGGATGCGAATCACGTTGCCGATGGTCACGCCCTCCAGCGTAACCGGCGCGCCACTCTTCAGCCCGGAGGCATTCTCGAAGTAGGAACGAAGCGTAAGTTTGCGCGCAAACAGCCCGCCGGTCGAGCCGGACATAAGAAAAATCAGGAAGATCAGAACGGCCATGGCCGCCAGAATCAACGCTCCCACTTTCAATTGCGACCACTGAATTTCTTTGCGGCTTGGCACGGCGCTCCTCGGGCAAGAAAATGAGCCGGTTAACGCCTTGAGGATAGCAGAAGTGGCAGAATATGAGCGATTTTCCAGAAGCGATTTTCCAATTTAAGCGGCATTTCTGGCGCCATGCAAGGCAGTTTTTCCTCCTCTTCAGGGGCAGGAGGCATGCAGCAGAGCAACTCCGCAGGAGGAGGTGCTGTTCTGGCAGGGGAAAGAGCGGCTCAGCGGCAGCGCTCAGGCAGCGCTCAGCCTTTACGGCGGCAGGAGAACTTATCAGCGTTGGTCTCCGCGCTCGTCTCGGTACTCGCCTCAGCTCTCGTCTCGGCGCTCGTCCTCGAGCACCACGCTGGCCATGGCCAGATCGGCGGTGTGGGTAATCGAGAGCGCCGCGTGGCGCACTCCCAGGCGGGCGGCAAACTGGGCGGCGCGCCCGTGAAACCGGAGCGCGGGCCTTCCGCCGGGCTCGCGGACGACCTCAATCTCCAGCCAGTTCACTCCCTGGCTGATGCCCGTTCCCAGGGCTTTGGCTCCGGCCTCCTTGGCGGCAAAGCGGGCGGCCAGGCTCTCCGCGGCTTGGCGCTTGCGCAGGCAATAAGCCTGCTCGGCGGCGGTGTAGACGCGGTCGAGAAAGCGCTGCCCGTAGCGCTCCATGGAGCGCTGGATGCGCCCAATCTCCACCAGGTCGATTCCGGAGCCGACAATCATGCTGTCTATGAAGCTACATCATTTCCTTTTATTATGTTTGCGAAGGTCCGGCGCGCCTTTTCCGGGCCTGCGCCACGGCCTTGATTTCCAGGTTTGGGCGCGCATCCAATTACCAGCGCATAGCCTCAGCGCCACACTTGAAGCCCGGCTGTCCTAAAGCCGGTCAAGTGCCGTTTGACTCCTGAACAATGGTTAAGCTGTGCGCGATGGCTCCGATAAGGCGGATGTGAGACTAACGGTGCCAACCCGCGAGACAGAACAAATAATCAGCATCCCCTGGGCGATGCAGATGAAGGCTATCTCCATCGAAGAGCCATCGCGGCTGGTTCAGACCCTGACCGGAGCCATTCTGGGCTGTGGCGGCTGGGTTCTCAGCCGGGGCGCAAATGACACCGGGATGGTGAATATGCTCTTCGAATTCGAGCGCCAGGCCTGCGTGGAGATCTACAGCATCCTGATTGCCGCCGGACTGGAGTTGAGCCAGAGCGGGCACATCCGCTTTACCGAACTCTGCCAGTGCACACGCAGCCACCAGAAGGATTGCGGCGCCGAGATTGCCAGCATCGATCTGGAGATTCAGACCTTCCCCACCGATCTGATACGCGACACGTGCGCCACCGGAGCAGCTTGAAAGGCTGATCCCGGTTCGAATGGGTTTTGGCTGAACCGGACGAAATCTCTCCTGATGAGAAAGGCTTCCCGCCAGACGGCGCGCTCAGCCCGCCTCGACCAATCCATAGCGTCGCTGCCAGGCCTCTTTGAGCCGTGCCCAGACGCGCGCCCGCTCGGCCTCGGTCGTCTCATTGGCCGCGGCATCGCCGGGCTGCGTGTTGGCGAAGCGAGCGGCTTCCATCTTGGCCAATTCCATCAACTGCCGGTCACGCAGCAGATTGGCCACGCGAAAATCGGGCAGCCCGGCCTGCCGGGTGCCGAAAAACTCACCTGGTCCGCGCATCGACAGGTCCAGCTCGGCCAACTCGAAGCCGTCCTGGGTGCGGACCATGGCGTTAAGCCGCTCCTCGCCCAAGGGCGAAACCCGTTCGCCGGTGATCAGAATGCAGTAGCTTTTGGCCGCGCCGCGGCCCACACGGCCGCGCAACTGGTGCAACTGCGCCAGGCCGAAGCGCTCCGCGTGCTCGACCACCATCACCGTTGCATTGGGCACATCGACGCCCACCTCGACGACCGTGGTGGCCACCAGCACATCGATTTCGCCGCGCTGAAAGCGGCGCATGACGACTTCCTTCTCGTCGGCCTCCAGCCGCCCGTGCAACAGGCCCACGCGCAGGCCGGCTAGCGGCCCCATGCGCAGCTTTTCGTGCATTTCGACGGCCGACTTCAGCCCCGATTTTGCATTCGGATTGGCCTCCTGCGCGGCCTTGGGAAACAGCTCCGCGGTTTTAGCCTTCCGGCTGGTCTTGCGCGCGGCGGCGGGTGGCGGCTTAAGGCTGGCCCCGGCGTCGACCCCGGCTCTGTCGCGCGGAAGGTTCTGTGCCGCTGTTTTGCTCTTGCGGGCGGAGATCCGCACTGCGGGCGCAGGTGCCCCAGGTCCGGATTTTCGGACCTGAGAAGCGGAAAGAGGCTGCGGCGCCTCGATGCTCGCCTCAGGGCCCGCCTCCGGGTCGTCGGCGGCGAAGTCCAGCTCCGGCTGATCCTCCCGGCTGCCCTCGATGACCGGGTAGACGATGTAAGCCTGCCGTCCGCGCGCCACCTGCTTGCGCACGAAATCCCACACCTCTTCGGCCATTTCGCCGGGCACGCGCCGGGTGACGATGGGCGTGCGGCCGGGCGGCAGCTCGTCCAGAACGCTGACGTCGAGGTCGCCGTACAAACTCAGCGCCAGGGTGCGCGGAATCGGCGTGGCGGTCATCACCAGCACGTCCGGCTCGGCCTGATCGGCTCCCGCCTGGTCGGGCTTCTTCATCAGCTTGAAGCGCTGCAAAACCCCGAAGCGGTGCTGCTCATCGACCACCACCAGCCCCAGCCGGCCGAACTCGACCTTCTCTTCGATGAGCGCATGGGTCCCGATCACCAGTTGCGCCTCGCCGCGATTGATCTCGCCCCGCGCCGCGCGCTTGCGGTCTTCCGAGAGCGAGCCAGTCAGTAGCACAATGCGCGGCTTGCGCGAGGACTTTTCCAGCAGCTTGCGAAGGCTGAGAAAATGCTGCGTGGCCAGAATCTCTGTGGGGGCCATCAGCGCCGCCTGATAGCCGTTCTCGATGGCCACCAGCATGGCCTGCAAGGCGACAATGGTCTTGCCCGAGCCCACATCCCCTTGCAGCAGCCGGCGCATGGGGTTGGGCTGGCGCATGTCGGAGACAATCTCGCCCAGCGCCCGCTTCTGCGCCCTGGTGGGATGAAAAGGCAGCACCTCGCGCAGCGCTTCGCGCACCTTGTCGGTGGTCGCAAAGCCGATGCCGGTGCGCTCCCTCATGCGGCGGCGCTTCAGTTCCAGGCCCAACTCCAGAAAGAAGAGCTCCTCGAAGATCAGCCGCCGGTGGGCCGGCGTCGTCCAGCTTTGCAATTGGGGAAAGGGCGTGCCCTCGGGCGGAAAATGCGCCTCGCGGAGCGCCATTTCGCGGCCGGGCAAATCCAGCCGCGCGAGCATCGTCTTCGGCAGGCATTCGGGCACCAAGCCGCGCACCCCTTCGAGCAGATGGAAGATCACCTTGCGCTGCCAGCGCGAAGCCAGGGCCGCCCCGCCCAGCGATTCGTAGACCGGCGTAATGCGGCCCACCTCGAGCAGCCGCGTCTCGGCGTCGGCGCTGGCGTCGGGCAGGATTTCAAACTGCGGCTGGATCATCTTCAAATTGCTGCTGGAGCGCGATGGCTCGACCCGTCCGTAAACGGCCACCGTCTGCCCGGCATGAAACTTGCCCTCCAGGTAGCTGCCGTTGAACCAGATGCACTTCAGCGCCAGCCGTCCCTGCCCGACGGTCAGCTCGAAGATGGGGGCCTTGCGCGTCTTCAGCAGCGACGAGCCGCGCACCTCGGCGATGACCGAGGCCATCTCGCCGGCCTTGAGTTCGTCCAGGCTGCGCGGATTCTGCCGGTCCTCGTAACGAAAAGGCAGGTGATAGAGCAGGTCTTCGGCGGTCAGAATGCCCTTGGGGGCGAGCAACTGCGCCACGCGCGGCCCCACGCCGCGCACGTACATCACCGGAGTGTCGAGGCTGGGCACACTCCAGATGCTAAATGGCTTGCGTCCGGGGGACAAACGCGGTGGAAGCCCGTGCGCATTCACAGGTTTCAGGAGTGCTGGAGGTGGGGGAGCGGGTTCACGCGGATTCTGCCGTGCTTGCTGATCTTCCAGAGGTTGTACTGGGTCTGCATTCGCAGACAGGCTTTGGGCTCGCGCAGTGCGGGGTCAGGAAATAAGCTTCGACCGCCTGCGCCATGGCCGCGTGATCCAGGTGCGGCTTCCGGCCATCGTAGCGGGCCGCCCAAAGAACCTGGTTCATAATGTCCCTAGGGTGGCATTGGCGCAGCTCCTGCTTCAGCGTTCCGCGGATGAAATCGATCAGATCCGCGGGAATGCTGGCGTCAAAGGGGACCTGATGCTCGTCGGCGACCCGGCGGAAGATCTCGCAAAACTGTCCATCGGAGACCGGGCCAATCTTGATTTTGGTTTGAATCCGGCGCAAGAAACAGGCGTCGACCAGTTCGGCCGGGTCCATGTTGGACGCGAAGACGACCAGCATCTCGAAAGGAACCTCAATCTTTTTTCCGCCCGACAGGGAGAGGAAATCGATTCTGCGATCAAGGGGCACGACCCAGCGGTTCAGCAGTTCTTCCGGACGAATCCGCTGCCGGCCAAAGTCGTCGATGATCAGGACCCCATTATTGGCCTTCATCTGCGCAGGGGCAACATAGAACTTCGCAATCGGGTTGAATTGCAGGTCCAGCATCTCGGCCGTCAGCTCGCCGCCCACCATAACTGCGGGACGCTGGCAGAGCACCCAGCGGTCGTCCCGGTTCTTGGGCCTCGGCTCCTCCACTTGGCAATGAATAGCCGAATCGTAGACAGAAATAATCTGCCCATCCACCTCTACCGCGTAGGGAATCCAAACCTCATCCTCGGCAATGACTCGCGACAAAGTTTCGGCAACGGTGGTCTTGCCGGTTCCCGGTGGGCCATAGATAAAGATTGAACTGCCCGAGTTCAGCGCCGTGCCGAACTGCCGCAGCATCTCGCGGTCGACCACAAGATGGGAAAAGGCGCGCTGCACATCCTCCGCATGCACCTCCACGTTGCTGAGGCTCTGCTTTCTGGTCTGCTTGACGTAATTCTCCAGCGAAACCGGCGCGGGACCCGTGTAACGGCACTGGGAGAGCAGCTCCATCGCCCGCGTTCTGCCCTGGGAGGTAATGGCAATCTGAGGAATATAGCCGTTGCTTCCGGTAACCTGGCAGAGCATCTCCGTGCGCAGCCGGAAAGCCAGCTCCTTGGCCACTTCAAAGCTGAGCCGGGTCTTTTCGGAAAGCTCGAGAATCGAGAGCGAACTGGACAGGTAAAGGATTCTTAATGCGAGATCCTCAAGAACTGCCTGGTGAACGTCAACTTCCCCAATGGACTGGGGCCTGTACGTTGGACCATCGACGGGCTCGATTTTGATAAAGTCGTAGGCAGACACGCTCATAAGGTTACCATCGCTTCCCCCAAAGGTTACCACGAACTTAATCTGATGGGGTACCTAAGTAGGTACTTTTGTGCCATTTTTTTTACAGGCCTCCCAAATTGAAATCGCAGACGGGGTTGCTTCCCGGACTTGGGAACGGGCCGCGTCCCAGCTAAAGCGGGCTGGGTTCCAGCTAAACCGAGAGTTCCAGCTAGAATCAAAGCAGTGACCACCAGTTCCAGCCCCAGATTCACACTCGCCCAGCGCCTTGTGCTGGCCGTCGTCCCGCGCGCGGTGTGGGCGCTGCTGTGGATTGTCAGCCGCACCTGGCGCTTTGAGGTCATCGCCGAAGATGGCGTTACGCCCATTCTCGAAGGCCAGAAGGCCCCGACGGCGGAGATCTTCTGCTTCTGGCACCAGTGTGTGCTGCCCTGCACGGTCTACTTCCGCGGCTCCGGGGCCGTAATCCTCATCAGCCGCAGCTTTGACGGCGAGTTGATTACCGGCATTCTGAAGATGTTCGGCTTTGATGCGGTGCGCGGCTCGAGCTCACGCGGCGCGCGCGTGGGTCTGCTCGGCCTGGGGCGTGTGATCGAGACGGGCGGAACGGCCATCTTCACCGCCGACGGCCCGCGCGGCCCCATTTATCAGACCAAGATGGGCCCCATCAAGCTGGCGCAGATGACCGGTGCGCCCATTGGCGCCTTTCACCTGGAGCCGGAGCGCGCCTGGGTCATGCGCTCCTGGGATAAGTTCCTGGTTCCCAAGCCCTTTACGCGCATCTGCGTCAGTTGGGCAAAGGCGGTGCGCGTCCCCGCCGAGCTGGCCGCCGAGGACTTCGAGCCCACGCGCCAGCAATTGAACGCGGCCCTGGAACGCGCCCGATTGCGGGCGCTCGACTATTTCAAGAAGGCCGGCGGATGAGCCGTCTGCGCGTTGCCGACTTCGACTTCGATCTGCCCGTCGAGCTGATTGCGCAGCAACCGCCCGCGGAGCGCGGCCAGAGCCGCATGCTGGTGATGAGCCGCATGGACGGCGCCCTGCGCGATGCGAGCTTTGCCGAGTTTCCCTCGCTGCTCAATCCTGGTGACCTGCTGGTCCTGAACGAAAGCCGCGTCATCCCGGCCCGGCTTTATGCCCGCCGCACAACGGTGCGCGACCGCCAGCAGCCCAGTGGAGAGGTCGAAGTGCTGCTCACAGAGCCGGCGGCGCAGGAGGCGGGGGGAAATCTCTGGCGCGCGCTGGTCAAACCGGGCAGGAAGGTCGGCGTGGGCGAGCGGCTGGCGTTTCCGTCGCCCTCCGGAGCCGTCGAGCTTGAGGCGGAGGTTTTGGAGCGCGGCCAGTTTGGCGAGCGGCTGCTCTGCTTCCAGCCGGTAGAGGATTTCTTCGCCGTCCTCGACCGTATCGGCCACATGCCCCTGCCGCCCTACATTCGCCGCGAGGACGCGGCCACGGATCGCGAGCGCTACCAGACGGTCTTCTCCCGCGAACGCGGTTCGGTGGCCGCGCCCACGGCCGGGCTGCATTTTACGCCGCAGGTGCTCGATGCGCTGGCCGCCAAAGGCGTCGAGGTGGCTCGCGTTACTCTCCACGTCGGCCTGGGAACCTTTGCTCCGCTGCGTGTGGAGCGAGTGGATGAGGTCCGCCTGCACCGCGAGCGCTATATGCTCTCCGCGGCTGCCGCCGAGGCCATCAATCGCGCCCGCCGCGAGCACCGGCGCATCGTCGCCGTGGGAACAACGGTGGTGCGCACCCTGGAGCACTGCGCGCTCCAGGCTCATGGCGCGTCTCAGGTGGCTGGCAGACTGCTCCAGCCGGACGACAGCCAGCTTCAACCTGCCAGCAGTCCGTTCCCGTCTGCCAGCGAACTGCTTCAGCCGCACTCCGGCGAGACGGAGATCTTCATTTCGCCGGGCTTTGAGTTCCGGCTCGTCTCCGCTCTGCTCACCAACTTTCACCTGCCCCAGTCGAGCCTGCTCATGCTGGTCTCGGCCTTTGCCGGACGCGAGCCGGTTCTGGCGGCCTATCGCCACGCCGTCCAGCGGAAGTACCGCTTCTTCAGCTACGGCGATTGCGTGTTCCTCTCCTGAGACTGGGGAGTCATTTTCGAGGCGCTCGTAGAGCCTGTCCAGGAACTCTGTTTGGGGTGGAGGGTACGGGCTTTAGCCCGTACATGATCGAACGCAGAAATGGGTTTGGCTCTAAACTCCACTCGGAAGCCGTCCGCTTCCTTTAATACGGATGGTTTCTGAAGAGATTCTGGGAAATCGACCCCGATTTTTGCTTTAAAACTGACGCTCTAAATGGACGAGTGGAGCGGGACGGATGGGGGGAGAGAGTTGGCGCCCTCCGCCAGTTCGGCGACGGTTGCCGTGTTCAGCACCTCCAGCATCGCCTCCTGAGCCCGGGCCCAAACGGGGTGTGCCGGACAATGGGAGCTGCGACTGCAGGAGGCGCCGGAGATCAGGCAGAGATTCAGGCTGATGGGACCGTCGATCGCCTCGATCACGGTGCGGATCGAGGCTTGGCGGCCGGGGGCAAGAATCTGGAAGCCTCCCGACTGTCCCCGTTGGGAGGCAATGAATCCGGCGTGGCACAAGGCTTGCAAAATCTTGGAAAGGAAGCTCTTCGGAGCTCCCGTGGCGCAAGCCAGCGCGGGCAGCAAGGCGCGCTGACCGGCGGGCAGCGTGGCCAGGTGGATCATCACGCGAAGCGCATAGTCGGCGGCGCGCGTAAGCTGCATCGAGGAACTGGATTGTCCCAATTGTCCCATTCGGTTAATTTCCCTATTACTGATCCTAAGGCATTTTCTGAATTACCGTGGAGTCTTCAAGTGTGAGCGGGGTGGTTTTTACTTCCACCCGGGCGACGAAGACCTGTCGCCGGGGGCCCGGAGAGAAATAATCCACTTGGCAGTTGCGGCTTCACTCTGTGACCTTCGGAATTGCTTGGACGCGGAGGGGCACTTCACGGAAGATCAACGCGCTAAAGATCATCCGTGACGTGCGGATCCGAGGCCAAAGGGCAACCCGCGCAGCGAGCGGTTCTGCGGCAATAGGCCTTGCCCACGGCGACGGTGAGGGCATGAAATTCGTTGAAGAGCCGCGCCTGGTTTTCCGCGGCGTCAGAGGCAAAGGCCTGGCGGGTCAGATTGGCCAGGGCCTCATAGCCCTTGTGATTGCGGCCAGGGGCTGGCTCGATAAGCCCATGACGCGCGACGATGCGGCGCAGGTACTCGTCGGCGACCGGGACGGGATGGCCGAGGGCGTAGAGCAGAATGGCGTCGGCGGTCTCAAAACCTACACCGGGCAGGGCCAGCAGACGGCGGCGCAGAGCCTCCGTGGGGCTGGCGGCGAGATTTTCAAGAGAACCGGCAAATTCCTCGTCCAGCATAGTCAAAAACGCCTTCAGCGCGGGCGCCTTGCGGCTGTGAAAGCCGGTGGGCTGGACCTGGCGCTGCAACTCTTCAAGAGCCAGCGAGCGCAGGCCGTTCACGGTCAGGGCTCCAGCCGCGCGCAGGTTGCCGAGCGAGCGCTCGACGGCCTTCCAGGCGGTGTTCTGCGTGAGGTAGGCGCCGAGGACGACTTCAAAGGCAGTTTCGGCCGGCCACCAGTGCTGCGGTCCGTACGCTTGGGCTAGCTGATCGTGCATCCGGCGCAACCGCTCCGCCGGAGTGGGCAGATGCGGGGTTTTCACGGCAGGAAATCCTCGTCGGGCGGGGCCGGTTGGGTTTGGACCTGGATTTTTTGCCCCGGAATACCGGAGTGAGCGGCCGCCGCTGCCGGATGGAATGCCGAAGAGGATTCTCCCGGAGCGCCCGCGCCGACCGGAAGACTGGGACGGCCGTCGAGTTCGAGAAAGGCAGGCAACAGGCTCATGGCGTGATTCTAAATTGACGGCTCCGTGATTCTTCCCGTGGAGTGTGCGGCTGGGGGCGTGCAGGCCGCGCGGATCTGCCTATGTATCTCCGGCGAGGCAGGCGCGGAGTTCGTCGTTCGAGTGGCGCGAAAACCAGGCGTGCAGGTTCTCCTCCGGCTGGCGATCGGCGAGGTAGTGGCGAAGCAGCCGCTCGATCGCCTCCGGGACCTGCAGCGCGAGGCAGCGATAACCGACCGGACGAGCGATGGAAGCCTGCTGACCCAGCGCTCCGCCGAGGCAGAAAGAGTACGCGTCGACGGGCTTGCCTTCGTCCCTGATTTTTTTGCCTTCGAGGCCGATGTCGGCGATCCAATGCTGGGCGCAGCCATTGGTGCAGCCGGTCACGTGCAGACTGAGCTGCTGGTCAAAACCTGGCAGCCGCTCCTCCAACTCATCCACTAGCCAGCGGGTAAAGCTCTTGGTTTCCGTGCTGGCCAGCTTGCAGAACTCCGTGCCGGTGCAGGACACCGCCCCACGCCAGAAAGCGGAGGCCTCGACCGGCAGGCCGATCTGCGCCAGTTCCCGCGCCAGTTCCACTGTCTTGTGGTTGGGAATGTCGAGGAACAGGAGGTTTTGCGAGACGGTGGTGCGCAACGCTCCACTGCCGAAGCGCTCGGCGAGTCCGGCAGCGGCCTCCAACTGTTCGCCGCTCAGTCGGCCGCACGGCACCGAGGCTCCAACGCAGCTCAAACCTGGCTGGCGCTGCGGATGAATGCCCACGTGGTCGCGGTGAATGCCGTCGGGAACCTCTTCCGGCGCGGCGGGAAGAAGCGTGAAGTCAAGCCGCGACTGCAATTCGGCCAGGAAACTCTCCGCCGTCCACCCCTCTCTCAGAAAAAGGTACTTCAGACGGGCGTGGAAGCGGTTTTCCCGCAAATTCTGCTGGTCGCGGAAGATTTCGGCCACCGCGCGCACCACGCGAACCGCCTGCTCGGGAAGGATAAACGCATCCAGGCGGAGGGCCAGGTGCGGCTCGGCGGAAAGGCCGCCACCCACGCGCAGCGAGTAGCCCACCTGGCTGTCGAGCTTGGTCGCGGTCAGGCCGATGTCGTTGATCTCCGGGTACACGCACCAGGAGCGGCAGCCGGTGACGCAAACCTTCAATTTGCGCGGCAGATTGTAAAAATCCGGGTTGGCCGTCAGTTCCCGCGCGATCTCCAGGGCAAGTGGAGAAGCGTCGACGATCTCATCGCCAGCCACTCCGGCCAGCGGGCAGCCGGTGACGCCGCGCACCACGTCGCCGCTGGCCCCCTTGGGCGAGAGCCCGATGGCGTCCAGCGCGTCTACAACTTCGGGAAGCGATTCGACGGTGAGCCAGTGAAGCTGGATGCACTGGCGGACGGTGATGTCGGCCAGGTTGCGGGCGAACTTGCGCGACAGCCCGCCGAGCACGCGAAGCTGGCTAGCCGTGACGATGCCGTTCACAATATTGGCGCGCATCATGAAGTAATCCGAGGCCAGCCCCTCGCCGCCCTTGCCGCCAACCGCGCCCGCGCCGTCGCCCTGGGTGTAGATTCCCCACCATTTGAAGTAGGTGGAGGCCCACTCAGGCAAGACGCTGGCTCGGCCCTGACGGGCAAAGGAGCGCACCTCGTCGAAGGCCTCCCACGGATTCTTCTCGCGTTTCAGCCGTTCCACCCGCTGGGCCTTGGACTCTTTCTCCTGAATCTCCTGCGTCATTGCTTCCCCTTCGCTGAAAACAGGAAGCCCGCGACAGCCAAAGCTGCATCGCGGGCAACCGGAAACCGTGGATTTGGAACCGAGCTTTGCACCTGGGCCAACTCTCTGCGCGCGGCAATGTACAGCGTCGGCCACAGCATCAGCCCTGCATGAATGGATGGTAGGAGCGGCCTCGGCGAAAGTCAAACCAGCACGTCCGGTCACCAGGGCAAGCGCATCGTTACCGTGAAACTGATTGCCGGCCGGCTTGGGCCTGCTGACCTGCGGCCCACTTCGGTATAAACTCAACTGTGATGGAGACTACGGGTTGCGGTACAGCTATTGTTACGCCCTTCCGGGCGGATGGGTCGGTCGATGAAGCGGCGCTGAAGGCGCTGGTGAATTGGCAGATCGACTCCGGCATCGACTTTATCGTCGCCTGCGGATCGACGGGCGAAGCGGCCACGCTGGACGAGGAAGAGTGGCTGCTGGCGGTTCGCACCGTGATCGAGGCGGCGGCTGGCCGTGTCCCGGTGTGGGCCGGCTGCACCCACAACTCTACTCGTGCGCTGCTGCGCAACGTCAGCCGGCTGAAGGAGTTGCATAGCGTGGACGCCGTGCTCTCGGCCAACCCCTACTACAACAAGCCCTCGCAGGAGGGGCAGTTTCAGCATTTCCTGGCTCTGGCCAAAGAGGTCGATCCACTGCCAGTGGTGCTCTATAACGTGCCCGGCCGCACGTCGGTCAACCTCGACCCCGAGACCGTCGTGCGGCTGGCCGAGGCCGCTCCCAACATTCAGGCCGTCAAGGAGGCCAGCGGCAAGCTGCCTCAGATCGCCCAACTGGTGCACACGCTGCCGAGCGGCTTCCGGGTCTTCAGCGGCGACGATAACCTCGCCCTGGCCGCCATCGGCGTAGGCGCCCACGGGCTGATCAGCGTCGCCTCGAATGAGGCTCCGGCCGAGGTCGGCCGCATGGTCCGCGCCGCCTTGAACAACAACTGGGCCGAGGCCCGTGAATTGGATGGCCGCTGGAGCGGCCTCTTCGAGGCCAACTTCTGGGAGTCGAATCCCAGCCCGGTGAAGACCGTGCTGGCGCTGATGGGCCGCTGCACCGACCAGGTCCGCCTGCCGCTGGTTCCTCCCACGGCCGCTACCCGCGCCCGGCTGGAGCGGCTGGTCAGTGAGTTGGGCCTGCGCTAGAGCTAGACCAGCCTCCCTGGAAAGTCCTTCGCACGCGTTCCGAGAGCGGGGGGACCGTGTTCAGTCCTCCGCTCTCAGCAGTTCTGGGCGGTATAGTTCGACAATCCCAGGGTTTAAATTCCCAGGCTCTGCTCCGGAATTAATGCTCGCAATTACAGAAGCCGGCCCCGGCAACCGGCAGAGTTCCGCTGATAAAAATCGCCACGGCGTCGTCGGCCGAACGCTCCCCCGGCAAAATGACCGGCTTGATTCCATTGGCCAGCATGGCTTGGGCCGCGCCTCCGCCCATGCCCCCGCACAGCACCACGTTGCAACCGCCCAAAAGCTCAAAAATTCCCGCGTGACTGTGTGCTCCGTGCGGTTTTTCGCCGTCGTGGCCGCAGATTCCCTGATTGTGCGGCGTGTCCTGGTTGTGGCGGAACTCCCGGCCGAGCACGGTTTTCCCGTCTACGTCGAAGACCACAAAGCCTTTGCTTTGACCAAAATGCTGCGATAAAGAGACTCCGTCGATGGTGGCTACAGCGATTTTCATCATTCCTCCGGTGAGCGTTTTCCTGCTAGATGCAATATACACCTAGGTGTACAGTATGGGAAGCGGATTTGAGTGAGATTATCCGTTTCGGCAGACAAACGCGTTCGGGAGACTAAGGCGCGGAGGGGCGTTCATCATGGCCAAAGGCTTCTGCTCAAAACATGGCGGCGGGCAGGCTTGCACCTGCGCCATGGGCAACCTCTACCGCTTCATCGAGCCGGTGCTGCTGCTCATGTTGCGCGACAAGGGGCAATCGTACGGGTACGAGCTCTCGGAAAATCTTGACCACTACGCCTTGACCGATGCGCAGATTGAACGCGCGGCCCTCTACAGAACACTGCGCACGCTGGAAGTGAATGGCCATGTGAGCTCGGCCTGGGAGACGGAGGCGGCCGGCCCGGCCCGGCGCGTTTATTCGCTGACCCCGTCGGGGCACGAGCACCTGCGCGAGTGGGCGGAGGTCATGGGGCGGCTGGCAAAGTCCATGGAAGCCTTCACAAAACGAGTTGCAGAGCCGGGCGGAAGAGCCTGAACGGCGCGGCTGCGATTTTCGAAGGTGGAAGTCTTCGCCTCTCGACCGTGCGTTTTGGGGATGAGAATTCCAGGTCTCGGAGGCGAGGCCTGGGTGCACCCCGAGCATGGAGTTTGGGCCCAAGTTTTTTCTTTCTCTCCGGCGGCGCGCTGCGATAGAGTGAAGGCGCGCGCGGCCCGGAGCCAGCGCGATCAGACAGGAGAAATCATGCGCAAGACTCGGGTTTGGATCACCATGGTTTGTTGCCTCTTGGCCGTAACAATCGCCGCCTCGGCGCAGGGCATCCGTAAGCCTGGCCTGTGGGAGATGACCAGCAACATGACCTGGCAGAAGTCGCCGCTGCCTCCGGGCGTAACCATGCCCCCCGGCATGAAGTCCCCTTTCAGCGGCAGCACCACCACCACGCATGTTTGCCTCACCCAGGCCATGATCGACAAGTACGGCGCGCCGGTTTCGCAATCCAAAGACTGCAAGATTGTCAACGTTTCCATGCACCTTACCAGCATGACCGCCGAGATGGTCTGCAGCGGCAGAATGAATGGCAAGGGAGAGCTGGAGTCGTCCTGGGCTTTTGGGAATGTTGCCAAGGGCAAGGTGCATTTTGCCGGCACTATGCAGACAGGTCAAAGCCCCATGCCGGTGGAATGGACGGTCAACTCCACATCCACCTACAAAGGCCCGGAGTGCGGCAGCGTCAAGCCCATGCCCATCAACTAGCGAGGAAACAGACTGTGGCAGTTACCCCTCCACGGTCCGCTTCAACTGGCCGCAGGCGGCGTAGATGTCGCGCCCGCGCGGGCGGCGCAGGGAAGCGGGAATGCCCGCCTCCGCCAGTGTGCGGCGAAAGGCTTCCACGACCTCCGGCAGCGGCGTGGCGTAGGCGAAGCCGGGACCGGGATTCCAGGCGATCAGGTTGACCTTGATGGGCAGACCCGTCCGGCGCACCAGGCGCGCCAGTTCGGCGGCGTCCTCGGGCCGGTCGTTCAGGCCGCCCAGCAGGACGTACTCGAATGTGATCCGCTCATGGGAGCGGAGCCGAAGCTGGCGCAATGCCTCCACCACCGCCGCGATGGGCCACTGGCGGTTGAGGGGCATGATCTGGTTGCGGATCTGGTCGTTGGGCGCATTCAGGCTGAGGGCCAGCCTGGGCCGCAACTCGGGCGGCTCCTGGGCAAAGCGCTCGATTCCCGGCACGATTCCCGCCGTCGAAACGGTCATGCGCTGTGGGCTCAGGCCGGCTTCATTGACTAGCAGCCGCACCGCCGCCATGAAATTGTCGTAGTTCAAAAACGGCTCGCCCATGCCCATGAAGACCAGGTTCACGCGGTCGCGGCCCACCTCGACTGCGTGACGGTCGAGCACCGCAACTACCTGCCCGGCAATCTCGCCCGCCGTCAGGTTGCGCTGGAAGCCGAGGCTGGCCGTAAGGCAGAACTGGCAGTTGACGGCGCAACCCACCTGACTGGAGACGCAGAGGGTGGCGCGCCACCTGCGGTGGGGCCAGTCGCCTTCGCCCCCCCGCGCCGCCTGCGGTGGGGCTAATGGCCTTCGGCTGCCTGTTCCAGGGTTGGTTGATTCCCAGCTCTCAGAATCGAGACCTGGGGCACCCGGCATTTCTGGGGCGTCCGGCTCGTTTTCGTCGCCGCTTTCGCCGCCGTCGCCCTCCGGCATCCAGACGGTTTCCACGGTCTCGACCCCATCGCCGCTCTGGCACTCGACCAGGTAGCGCTCCGTTCCGTCGGAGGATTGGAAGGCCTGGGCAATTTTGGGCCGTCCCACCCGCCAGCCCTCGGCAATGAGCCGCTGGCGCAGGGCGCGGGGCAGCGTGGTGATTGCATCCAGCTCCGCAATTCGCTGACGGTAAAGGGCTTCGGCCAACTGGCGGCCACGCCAGGCCGGTTGGCCCACGCTGGCCATTCGCTCGGCCAGGGCCTTGGCGTCGAGCCCGAAAAGCGCTGGGCCGGAAGGAGTTGGTTCAAAAGGCGGCCTCAAGCCCCGGCTCTCAGGGGCGGAGGCGTCAGGCGCAACGATTTGGTCGGAATTTTCTTTCACAGCTGGGGCCAGCATAGAGCATTTCTTCTTTTTTTGCAGCTTTTTACACCGCAAAATGGATTTTCTGACGCCAGGAGCAGGGAATCGGCAGTTAAATTGCTTGCGACACACAACTCCGCTTGGGCCTACAATTAAAGAATCGGAGGACGATGACCACTGAGCGAAATCTTCGCCGCACCGTACTGCCAAACGGCCTGACCGTGCTGACCGAGCGCATGGAGCATATGCGTTCGGTGGCCATGGGGGTCTGGATCAAATCCGGCTCCCGCTGCGAGCCGGCCGAGGCCAACGGCATCTCCCATTTTGTCGAACACATGCTCTTCAAGGGCACCCGCTCCCGCTCCGCGCAGGCGATTGCCCGCGAGATGGATTCGATCGGCGGCAACCTGGACGCCTTCACCGGCAAAGAGACCATCTGCTTCAACGTCAAGTCGCTGGCCGACCACGTTCCCATCGCCCTGGATGTTCTGGCCGATCTGGTGCTCAACCCGATCTTCGCTTCGACCGACATCGAGCGCGAGCGCGGCGTGATCCTCGAGGAAATCAAGATCGACGAGGACAACCCGGACGTGCTGGTCCACGAGCTGTTCACGCAGAGTTTCTGGAAGGACCATCCGCTGGGCAAGCCCATTCTGGGCACCTCTAAGACGGTGGGCCGGGTGGACCAGCAGAGCCTGTCAGGCTACCACGGCGACCGCTTCCACGGCGGCAACATGATCTTCTCGGCGGCCGGAAATCTGGACCACGACCAATTTACCGAGGCTGTGGCGCAGAAGTTTTCCACCCTGGCTGGCGGCGAGACGCTCAACGAGTTGCCGGCGCCGGCGTCCAGCGCGCGCATTCTATTGCGCAACAAAAAATCCCTGGAGCAGGTGCAGATCTGCCTGGGCGTTCCCGCGCCGCCCATTACCGACGAGAACCGCTACGCCACGCTGATTCTGAATACGGTGCTGGGTGGGGGCATGAGTTCGCGCCTCTTCCAGACCATTCGCGAGGAGCGGGGCATGGCCTACTCGATCTACTCCGACCTGAGCCCCTACCGCGATACCGGAACCCTGTGCGTCTACGCGGGCACCTCGGCGGGCAAGGCCCTGGAGGTGGTGGAGCTGATCCTCGAGGAGTTCCGCAGGCTGAAGCAGGAGCCGCTGAGCGAGGAAGAGCTGACCCGCGCCATCAATCAGGTGAAGGGCAACATTCTGCTGGGGCTGGAGAGCTCGAATGCGCGCATGGCCAACCTGGCGCGCCTGGAGATGTACTTCCACGAGTTCATCACCGTTGACGAGATCATCGCCCGCATCGGCGAAGTGCAGGCCGCCCAGGTGCAGACTATGGCCCAGCGCCTCTTCGACTCCGAGCAGGTCGCCGTCACTCTGCTGGGCCGCCTGGATGGGGTCAAACTTGGCCGCGCCCGGCTGGTGTGCTGAGAGGCAGGGTTGAGGGTTCAGGGATCAGGGATCAGAAATAGCATCGGCTTCAGCGAACATCAGCGGCTCTACTCGGATTTTCAAAAACTGCTCTTTTCAAGACTATTTTTGAAACTTGGCAACTTATAGAAGAAGCCTGACCGCCGCAAACTGACCCCTGACCCCTGATCCCTGATTTTGACCCCTGATCCCTGCTTTTCTGAGCGCCCCATTTCCCTTTCGCGTCCATACGTTGTAGGATTTTCTCGAATGGGGAGGGGTTTTCGGCCGCTCCCAATGGGAGCCCGATGAATCGCCAGAACTCGCACTCTTGCACCTGCCGCCGCAACGGCGGCCCGCAGCCCAACGGCTTCACGCTGATGGAACTGCTGATCGTCATCGCCATTATTCTCATCCTCATGCTGATGGCGATTCCCACCATCGGCAGCCTGAAGAAGAGCGCCAACCGCACCTCGGCGATTCAGTCCATCCGGGCCATTCAGCAGGCGGAGATGCAGTACGAGTCCACCTATCCGGCCAACGGCTACACCTGCACGCTGGCGGCCCTGGGCGGCGACCCCAGCGCCGGCGCTGCCTCACCCACGGCCGCGCAGATTTTGCAGGGCGACCTGACCTCGGGCTTCAAGTCCGGTTACGTCTTCACGATCAACAACTGCACCAAGGTGACGGTCAACGGCACCGACCGCATCACCGGCTACACGGTCACCGCCGTTCCGCAGACCGTGGGCAAGACCGGAGACAGCGGCTATTGCAGCGACCAATTCGGCACCATCAAGTACGATCCCACGGGCGGCACCAACTGCACCCAACTGGTCCAATGAGCGGGCGCGGACTCACGCGGCGCGGCGGCCTGCTTTTGGCCGCGGCGCTGCTGACTGTCAGCCTCTGCGCTCAGCAGCCTTCGCCCTCCGCGCACGATCTGGCGCAGCGCGTCGATCGCCATTACAACCAGTTGCATTCGCTCAAAGCCGGCTTCAGCGAGAGCTATGAGGGCCTGGGAATGCGGCGCACCGAGAGCGGGACGCTGCTGCTGCTCAAACCGGGCCGCATGAAGTGGGAATACAGCTCGCCGGCCGGCAAGCTCTTCCTGATCGACGGAAAGTTTGCCTGGTTCTACTCCCGCGGAGACTCTCAGGTGCAGCGCATTCCCGCCAAAGAGCTGGACGACCTGCGCTCACCGCTGCGTTTTCTGCTGGGCCGCACGAAGCTCGAGGGGGAATTGAATAACCTGAGGCTGGCGGCGGCGCCCAACGGCCGTTTCACGCTCACCGGCCAGCCCAAGGGGCAAGAAAAACGGGTGGCGCGGCTTACCCTCACCGTGACCACTGACGGCGCCATCACCGGCATCGAGATCGAAGAGGCCGACGGCGCGCTGACTCGCTTCAGCTTTACCGGCGAGCAGCCCAACGCGCCGGTTCCCGCCGGCGCCTTCCATTTCACGCCGCCCGCCGGCGTGCCGGTGGTCAACGCCCTGCCGCCGGTGTGAGACGAGGGAACAGGGAATAGGGAACAGTTGCTGGTTTAAATTTTGGTTTCCCAGCATTTCCGCAATAACGCGGAAAGGATGGGGCACCCAGCTTGGTTGGCTCGGATGGCTGTTCCCTATTCCCTATTCCCTATTCCCTGTTCCCTGCTTTATTCGTACCTCAGCGCCTTAATGGGGTCCAGGTTGGCGGCGCGGATGGCGGGGATCATGCCGCTGACCAGGCCGGTGACGACCAGGATCACGGTGGCGATGATCACCGTGGCGGGCGAGATGATGAGGCGGATGTCCGCGTCCTGGGCGTGGTTGGCCACGGCGCTGTAAAACGTGATGCGGCCCACCAGCGCGGAGACCAGGTAGGCCAACGCGATGCCCGCCGCTCCGCCCACGCCGGTGATGGCCATCGCCTCGGCCAGAAACTGCGTGAGAATGTGCCGCCGGCGCGCGCCGAGAGCCTTTTCGATGCCGATCTCGAGGGTGCGCTGCTGGACCGAGACCAGCATAATATTCATCAATCCAATGCCGGCAATGCCCAAGGTGAGCGCGCCCACCATCGACAGCAGCACCTGCAGCGCCATCGACAGGGTGCGGAACTGCTTCAGTTGGGTCAGCACGTTGGCCACGATGAGGGCGTTGTGGTCCGAGGGGCGGAAGTGGTGCGCCGCGCCCATGGTCTCGCGCAGGCTCTTCTCGACCAGTTCGTTGTCGCCGCTGTAGTTGAACCAGATGCCGTCCAGGTAGGTTGTGTCCTCGACGTCGCTCATGGTGCTGAAGGGCACGTAGACCGTCAGGTTGCGGTCGTCGTCGCTTTCCTCCATCTTGGGGCGGAGCACGCCGACAACGGTGAAGATGATGCCTTTCAGGCGGATGCTCTCGCCCAGCGGCCAGCCGCCGCTGAAGAGCTTGGTCTTGGCCTCCGAGCCGATTACGCAGACGTGGGCTCGCTGCTGCTCCTCGGTCGCGTTGAAAAAGCGGCCCTGGTCCAGGTCCAGCTTCCAGACGTCCTGAAATTCGGGGAAGACTCCGTCGACGTTCCAGGTGTAAGTGTGCAGATCGTTCTGCACGGGCACCTGCTTCCACACCATGGGCGAAATGTGGATGAGGCCGGGAACGCCGTTGGCGGCGCGGTCCACATCGTCCAGGGTGAAGCGCACCCGCACGCCTGCCTTGTCGCCGCCCGCTTGCTCGCTGGTGCGGCCGGGGAAGAAGCCGATCATGCTGGTGCCCCACTGGGCGAAGATGTTCTCGATGGCGCGGCTGAAGCCGGCGCCGTAGGCCAGCAGCAGCACCACCGTGGCAATCCCCCAGGCCATGCCGGTCATGGTGATGGCGGTGCGGCGGCGGTTGAAGAGCATCGCCTCCCAGGCTTGGGCGAGAATGTCTTTGAGCATGATGCAGCCCTCTCCGCAGGGGTTAGAGATCAGCGATCAGGGGTCAGGGAGTAGGCGTTCCTGACTATCAAAGGAGAATTCTGCCCGCCAGACCAACCAGTTTACGCGATGCCGAAGTGCATACAGGCCATCTCCCTGCCCTCGTCATTGATCCAAGCCCTGACCCCTGATCCCTGACCCCTGATCCCTGTTTCTCACTCCCTGCGCAGCGCCTCGATCGGGTCCAGCGCCGCGGCCTTGCTGGCCGGGTAGAGTCCGGCGGCCACGCCGCACAAAACCAGCGAACCCAGGGCCAAGGCCGCCGACCACGGGACCAGCCTCGGCGGATCCCAGCCCGGCATCTTCCCGGTAAGCCCCACTTGCAGCAGACCCATGAAGGCCGCCGAGGCCGCAATCCCGATCAGGCCGCTGATGCCGGTCAGCAGCAGCCCCTCCCAGAAAAACTGCGCCAGAATACTGCGTTTGGTGGCTCCAAGCGCCTTCAAAAGGCCGATCTCGCGGGTCCGCTCGGTCACCGAAACCAGCATGATGTTGATGATGCCCACCGCGCCCAGGCCCAGCGTCACAATGCCCACTCCGCCCAGAAAAATGTCCATGGCGTTGAAGATGGCCCCGATCATCTTCTCTTCCTTGATCGTGTCCCACTCATTGAAGGCGTCGGTGAGCGCGGGATCGAAGCCGTGGCGGCTGGCGATCACACGATGCACGGCGGCCACCGCGGCCCCTGTTTCGCCTTTTTCCGCGGGCTGATACTGAATCGAGCTCAGCGCGTCGCGGGCCACATTGTCGCCCTTCATGGCAAACAGCTCCTGCATGATGGTGAGCGGAATGTAGACCTTCTGGTTGTCGTTTTCGTTGTTGCCGTGGCTGATCGATTCTACGCTGCCCACCACAGTGAAACTGACGCCATTGATGGTGATGCTCTCGCCCAGCATAGGCCGGCCGGGAAACAGCAGCGCGCCGCTTTTGTAGCCCACGACGGCCACGCGGCGGCGCTCGGCCAGATCGGCGGCGTTCAGAAAGCGGCCCTGGGCGATGGGCACAAAGCGCAGGGCGGAATAATTGGGCTCGACGCCCATCACCTCGCCGGAGCTATTGGCCCAGGCGCTCACCTCGTATAGGTCTTTGCGGCTGAGGTAGCCGGTGACCGAGCGCAACTCCGGCAGGGCGCGCAGCGCGGCCTCATCGCCCGGCGTGAACTGGTAGGGGCGCATGCCGGTGTGCTGGTTGGCGAGAGCGGGGATGGTGCCGTTCCACATCATCACCACGTCATTGCCGAAGGTGGCCAGATTGCGATGCTGGCCGCTGCGGAAGCCCTCGCCCAGGCCCACCAGCACCAGCAGCGAGCCCACTCCCCAGGCAATTCCGAACATGGTCAGGAAGGTGCGCAGCTTGTTGGCCATCATGGCGCGGAAGACTTGGCCGAGAGTGTCGGAAAACGTCTGCATGAGAGTTAGACGGCCGCGCAGAAAACGGTGCGCCTGACGTGGGCGCCTGCCATCACCTACGCAGTTTGAGGGCAGGAGGTTCCACTATAGCGGTTCTCCAGTTGCTCTAGAGGGAAACCACTGCCGCTGAGTGGCTTTTTTCTTCTTCGGGGTCCCCGGCGACAGGTCTTCGTCGCTGGGGTGGAAGTAAAAGCCACCTTACACGATTCTCGAAACTCCACATTAACTGGAGAACCGCTCTAAACTGCGGTTTAGTCTTCGTCAGTTTCCGCTCGCGCTGGCCGGGATCAGGTTCAGCGGTTCGGTCAGGGTGAAGACCAGGGCAGCGCCCGGTTCGAGCTTGGCCTGCGGATGGCTGACCAGCAGGTGCACCGTGACCACGCCGGCCCCAACCAGGCTACCGGCCAGGGCGCCAACCGGGCCGCCCAGAAGCGCACCGGTCACAGCGCCAGCTCCCACAGTCCCGCCGTACTCGATACTGTCGCGCTTCAGGCGCGAATTCGGCCGTACCGTGCCTTCGCTGCCCACCTGGGTTTTGGAGCCGGGGGTTCCGGTCAGTTCGGCGTACAGGTGGCAGCGCCTGCCGTCAGGCAAGATCACCATCTCCGGCCGCAGGAGCATCGAGCCGTGGCCGCCCGGATGGCCACTGGAGACCTCGACCACCCGGCCGTCAATTTCGGCTCCGGCGGGGATCACCACCTGATCGCCCTGCAAAACCTCCGAGGTCACCCGGCCGCGGAAGGGTGAGCCCTCTTCGCTGTTCGCGGTCGAGAGATAATCCAGCAACTGGACGCGAATGGTGGCGCCCGCGGCAAGTTCGCCGGGCCGCAACGGCCGCGGATGCACGATGTCGCTGTCCGGGTCGGCGGCGTAGGCGCGTTCGGTCAACGCCGGCGGTTGCGTCGCGGGAGCGTTCCACTCAGCCGCGGGCATTCCGCCGTAGGCGCCAGCGCCGCTTACGGGCTGATCGTCTTGCACGACCTGGGATTGTTGTACGACCTGGGATTGAAGCGGTTGGGGCTGCGCCTGCGCCTGATTCTGGACAGGCGCGGCGGCGGCTGGCTGCCCGGCCGGCGGTTTGGCCTGCGGCGCGCTGGTGACCTCGATGGTGCTGTCCGGAGGGGGCGTCGAAACCCCCTCGTAAGGGCTTGACTGGCCTGCCTCCTGCGCTCCCAGAGCGGCAGCGGCCATCAACAGCACAGCGCACACAAGAATCGGTCGATTCATCCCGGTCTCCTTTATCCCTGCGCGCGGGCAGGCATCTCCTTCGCAATTCAAACCCCGCCGGGCCGTCAGAGTTGCACGCGCCGCGCGATGAAACGGGCCACGGGCCAACTCACCCAACGTAAGGCTAACGCAGGCCGGCGGCCGTCGGCGCAGCTCCCGGCCCGAGAGGTTCCTTGGACGGCACGAATCAACAAAGGCAACCCAGCCTGGCAACCCGGCCTGGCCGCACTTCTTACACTGCTCCGGCCGCGTCCTGCTCCGGTCGCACTTTGCCGGGCGGTCATGGCGTATTCTCCATAAACGCTGTTACACTGTCCGTCGCGGTTCGATTTGGTAAAAGCCTTTCGGTACTTTTCCCTTGTAGCGTTGGATGGAGAGGAATTTGCAAAGTGCATGAGTTTCTGGAAACGATTCAGAGCGCTGCTGGAGAAATCATTGCTGTGGATCGCCGTCCGCAACTGCCCAATCTGAACGACCGGCTGCAGCACCGCATTGCGAGGACCGATATGACTGAGATTGTTGCTATTCGCGCCCGCGAAGTCCTGGACTCGCGCGGCAATCCGACCGTGGAAGCGGACGTAATCCTGGAAAGCGGCGCTTTGGGCCGCGCCATTGTGCCCTCGGGCGCCTCCACTGGCGAGCACGAGGCCGTGGAGCTGCGCGACGGCGACAAGAACCTTTACGGGGGCAAGGGCGTGCTGCAGGCCGTGGCCAACGTGGAGTCGGTGATCGCGCCCGAGCTGGAGGGCATGGACGCGGCCAACCAGCGGCTGCTGGACCAGACCATGATCGCCCTGGACGGCACGCCGAAGAAGGCCAAGCTGGGCGCCAACGCCATTCTGGCCGTTTCGATGGCCGCCTCGCGCGCCGTGGCCCAGACCCTCGAGATTCCGCTTTACCGTTACCTGGGCGGCGTCAACGCCTCGGTGCTGCCCACGCCCATGCTCAATGTTCTGAACGGCGGAGCCCACGCCGACAGCAACGTGGACTTTCAGGAGTTCATGATTATGCCGGTGGGCGCCGAGCGCTTCAGTGACGCGCTGCGCTGGGCCACCGAGACCTTCCACACCCTCAAGAGCGTGCTCAAGAAGAGGGGCTATTCGACCGCGGTGGGCGACGAGGGCGGCTTTGCTCCCTCGCTCAAGTCCAACGCCGAGGCGATTGAACTCATCATCGAGGCCATCGAGGCGGCCGGCTACAGGCCAGGCGAGCAGATCGCCATTGCGCTCGATCCGGCCGCCAGCGAGTTCTACGACACGGAAAAGAAGAAGTACGTCTTCAAAAAGAGCGACAAGAGCGAGCACACGAGCGAGGAGATGGTCCACTTCTACGACAACTGGGTTCACCAGTACCCCATCGTCTCGATCGAGGACGGGCTGGCCGAGGACGACTGGGCCGGCTGGAAGCTCCTTACCGACAAGCTGGGCGGCCGCATTCAACTGGTCGGCGACGATCTGTTCGTCACCAACGTGAAGCGCCTGCAGCGCGGCATCGAAGAGGGCGTGGCCAACTCCATCCTCATCAAGGTCAACCAGATTGGTACCGTCACCGAGGCTTTGGAGGCGATCGATCTGGGCCGCCGCTATGGCTACACCTCGGTCATCTCGCACCGTTCGGGCGAAACCGAGGACACCTTCATCGCCGACCTGGCTGTCGCCACCGGCGCGGGCCAGATCAAGACCGGCTCCTGCAGCCGCACCGACCGCATCGCCAAGTACAACCAGTTGCTGCGCATTGAAGAGGAACTGGGCGGGGGCGCAAGCTTCCTTGGCCTGGAAAGCCTGAACTACAACGACTAACCACCTGCGGTGGGCAGACGGCTTCGCCACAGAGGAGGAGGCTTCGGCCTCCTCCTCTTTCTTTTAATGACAAGCAGTTTTTCTGTGCTCGCTCAGGACGACAGCGTTGTGCTGCCCCAAATCTCGAAATCTACGCATTAGAGCGTTTCTCCTACAGGTATAGAGTCTTGGGTGCCCCACCCTCGCCGCGTTCTTGTTTTTGCGGCTAGGGTGGGATGCAAGCCCCCTCTACAGCAACAGGAGAAGCGCTCTAAATCTTGAAATCGGCCGGCAAGTGCCGCATCAGGCCCGGAAAGATTATCCTGAGTAGTGCGTTTCGATCGAGCCTGAGGTGTTTTCGTGTCCATCCCAAAGCGTCCAGTTATTCTGACCATCCTCGACGGATGGGGCTATCGCGCTGAAACGGCCAATAATGCCGTTGCGCTGGCCTCCAAGCCCACCTACGACAAGCTGATCAGCGAGTTTCCCCACACGCTGATCCAGGCCTCGGAGCACTTTGTCGGCCTGCCCGACGGGCAGATGGGCAACAGCGAGGTGGGCCACCTGAATATCGGCGCCGGGCGCATCGTGCAGATGGACATTACCCGCATCGACGCGATGGTGGCCAACGATACGCTCAAGGAGAATCCCCGCGTGGTGGCGGCCTTCGAGCACGCCCGCGAAAAAGGCCGCGCCCTGCACCTGATCGGCCTGGTCTCGGACGGCGGCGTCCACTCGCACGAGGAGCATTTATACGCTTTGGTGCGCGCGGCGCGCGAGTTCGGCCTGACGCGCGTCTTCATCCACGCCTTTCTGGACGGCCGCGACACGCCACCCACCTCGGGGATCGATTACGTGGCCAAGCTGGAGCAAAAGCTGCGCGAGTACGGCGTGGGCAAGATAGCCTCTGTCAGTGGAAGGTATTACGCCATGGACCGCGACCAGCGCTGGGAGCGCCAGCGCAAGGCCTTCGACGCCATGGTCCTCGGCAAGGGCGAGTGCGCCAGGGCGACGAGCGCCGTCACCGCCATCAGGGACAGTTACAACAGCGGCGTGCAGGACGAGTTTGTTCTGCCGGTGACCATCGCCGATGAGCATGGAAACCCCATTGGCCTGATTCGCGCCGAGGATGCTGTCCTCAACTTCAACTTCCGCGCCGACCGCGCCCGCCAGGTCACCCGTGTGCTGGCCCGCGAAAGCGGCCTCAACGCCGAGGGCGGCCGCAACCTTGACCAATGGGAGGCGCTCGACCAGGCGATTCCGCGCTTCGAGCTGCCGAAAAACCTGCATTACACCTGTATGACCCAGTACGACGAGAAGTTCGAGCTGCCCATCGTCAGCCCGCCGCAGCCGATGGAGCACATTCTGGGCAATATGCTGGCCCAGGCCAACCTGCGCAACCTGCGCACCGCCGAGACGGAGAAGTTCGCCCACGTGACCTTCTTTTTCAATGGCGGCAGGGAAGAGCCCTTTGCCGGCGAAGAGCGGATTCTGATCCCTTCGCCCAAGGTGGCCACCTACGACCTGCAGCCGGAGATGAGCTCGGTGGGCGTGGGCGACAGCATCGTGAAGGCCATCCTCGATGCCAGCTTCGACGTCGTCATTTCAAACTTTGCCAACCCGGACATGGTGGGCCACACCGGCATTCTGCCGGCGGCCATCAAGGCCGTCGAGGCCGTGGACCGGCAACTGACGCGCGTCTACCAGGCCGTGCGCGAGCGCAACGCCATCTGGCTGGTCACCGCCGACCACGGCAATTGCGAGACCATGGTCGATCCGGTTACCGGCGAGCCGCACACCGCGCACACCACCAACCCGGTGCCGCTGATCTACGTGGCCGAGGGAGCGAAAAACTTTCGCCTGCGCGCCGATGGCTCCTTGCGCGACATCTCGCCCACGCTGCTCAGCCTGCTCAACCTCGATTTGCCTCGGGAGATGACCGGCCGCGATCTGCGGGTGAGTCTGGCGAAGTAGCGCTGAAACGGCAAAAACAACAAAGGCGAAGCCCAATCGGCCTCGCCTTTGCTGTTTTTGGTGCAATTGTCCAGATAAAAACTGTGAATTGAAGGGAAATTTAGAGGGTTTTCACCATTTCTGTAATGCGTGTTTCGTGCAATCCCACCCTAGCCGCAAAAACAAGAACGCGGCGAGGGTGGGGCACCCATGAGATTACTCCACCAGGGAAAATGCCCTACGTCAGTGCGTGATGGCGGTGGGGCACAGGCTCGGCAACCGTGGCCAGGTAACGGTCAACGGCCGCGGCGGCCTGGCGGCCTTCGTTGATGGCCCAGACCACCAGCGACTGGCCGCGGCGCATGTCGCCGGCGGCAAAGACATGCTCGACCGAGGTCTGGTAGAGGCCATTGGTGGCCACGTTGCCGCGGTTGTCCAGGGCCACGCCCAACTGCTCGATCATGCCCGAGCGCACCGGGCCGAGGAAGCCCATGGCGATCAGAACCAGATCGACGTCGAGGGTGAACGCGGAGCCGGGGATGGATTCGAACTTGGGCGGAGGGCCGACGCGCACGGCGTGCAACTGCTTGACGCGGCCGTTTTCATCGCCGGTGAACTTGACGCTGCTGACGCCCCAGTCGCGAATGCCGCCCTCTTCGTGCGAGGTTTCGGTGCGCAATTGCCGGGGCCAGAGCGGCCAAGGGGTCGAGGGGTCGCGCTGCTCGGGCGGTTTGGGCATGATCTCGAACTGGTGGACGCTCAAGGCGCGCTGGCGCAGGCTGGTGCCCAGGCAGTCGGCGCCGGTGTCGCCGCCGCCGATGACGGCCACGCGCTTGCCCTCGGCGAGAATGGCCAGCGATGGATCGACCTGTTCGCCCTCGCAGCGGCGGTTCTGCTGGGGCAGGAACTCCATGGCGAAGTGAATGCCCTTGAGCTCGCGGCCGGGAATCTTCAGGTCGCGGCATTGCTCCGAGCCGCCGCAGAGCAGGATGGCGTCGTAGTGCCCGGTGAGCGCCTCGACCGGCACGCTGACGCCCACATGCGCTTTGGTCACAAAGGTGACGCCCTCGGCGCGCATCTGTCCGATGCGGCGGTCGAGGATGTGCTTTTCCAGCTTGAAGTTGGGAATGCCATAGCGCATCAGACCGCCGATGCGGTCGTTCTTCTCGTAAACCGTCACCGAGTGTCCGGCGCGGCGCAACTGCTGCGCGGCCGCCAAGCCCGATGGCCCGCTGCCGACGACAGCGACGCGCTTGCCGGTGTTCTGCTCGGGCGGCTCGGGATGAATCCAGCCCTCTTCCCAGGCGCGCTCGATGATCGAACGCTCCATCAGCTTGATGGAGACGGCCGGCTCGTTGATGCCCAGCACGCAGGCGGCCTCGCAGGGCGCCGGGCAGATGCGCCCGGTGAACTCGGGGAAGTTGTTGGTGGCGTGCAGGCGGCGAATGGCGGCCTGCCAGCGGCCGTTGTAGGCCAGATCGTTCCAGTCCGGGATCAGGTTGTTGACCGGACAGCCGGTGTGGCAGAAGGGGACGCCGCAATCCATGCAGCGGGCGCCCTGCTCGCGCTGTTTCTCTTCGGGAAACGGCTGGTAGACCTCAAGCCAGTCGTGGAGCCGCTCCTCGACCTTGCGGCGGGCGGGCTGTTCGCGCTCAATCTCCAGGAATCCTGTCACCTTACCCATGCTGCACCTCTGTCCTAGCCGCCACCAGGGGCGACGAAGTTGTGGGGGAAGAATAAACCGCTTCAACGCGGGGAATGCCGAGGACGCGCTTGTACTCGTGCGGGAAGACCTTGATGAAGCACGGTTGCGCTTCGGCCCAGTGCTCCAGAATCCAGGCAGCGCGTGGCGAACCGGTCAGGTCGCGGTGGCGTTCGAGCAGGTTGCGCACCTCGGCCACGTCCTCTTCCAAGGCCAGCGGCTCCAGATCGACGCCGGCGGTGTTGCAGCGGCGCGTGGAGAAGTCGCCCTGGTCGTCATAGACAAAGGCGCGTCCGCCGTTCATGCCGGCGGCGAAGTTGCGGCCGGTGGAGCCGATGACGACCACCGTGCCGTTGGTCATGTACTCGCAACCGTGGTCGCCGACGCCCTCGACCACCGCCGTGGCCCCGGAGTTGCGGACACAGAAGCGTTCGCCGGCGATGCCGTTCAGGAAGACCTCGCCGGTGGTCGCGCCGTAGAGCACCACGTTGCCCACCAGAATGCTCTCTTCGGGCAGGAAACTGGAGGTCTTCGGCGGATAGACGATGATGCGTCCGCCGGAGAGGCCCTTGCCCAGGTAATCGTTGGAGTCGCCTTCGAGTTCGAGCGTGACTCCATTGGGAACGAAGGCGCCAAAGCTCTGGCCGGCCGATCCGTTGAATTTGAAGTGGATGGTCTCGTCCGGCAATCCCGCCGATCCGTAGCGCTGGGCAATCTGGCCGCCCAGCATGGCGCCCACGGTGCGGTGCACGTTGCGAATGGCAAAGCTGGCCCTGACCGGCGACTTCGATTCAAGGGCGGGCGCGGCGGTTTCGATCAGCTTGTGGTCGAGCGCGGCAGCGAGGCCGTGATCCTGAGCCTGCACCTTGCGGCGCGCCACACGCGAGGGCACCGTGGGCGCGTAGAGAATCGAAGAAAGGTCGATGCCCTTGGCCTTCCAGTGCTCGCTGGCAATAGCTGCGTCGATCTTGTCCACGCGACCCACCATCTCGTCGACGGTGCGGAAGCCGAGCTTGGCCATCAATTGACGCATCTGCTCGGCGAGGAAGAAGAAGAAGTTGACCACGTGCTCGGGCTGGCCCTGGAAGCGCGCGCGTAAAACAGGATCTTGCGTGGCGATGCCCACCGAGCAGGTGTTCAGGTGGCACTTGCGCATCATGATGCAGCCCATGGTGATCAAGGGCGTGGTGGCGAAGCCGAACTCTTCGGCGCCCAGCAGCGCGGCGATCACCACGTCGCGGCCGGTCTGCAGCTTGCCGTCGGTCTGCACCTTGATGCGCCCGCGCAGGTCGTTGAGCAGGAGCACCTGCTGCGTCTCAGCCAGGCCCAGCTCCCAGGGCAGTCCGGCGTGCTTGATGGAACTGAGCGGCGAAGCGCCGGTGCCGCCATTGTCGCCGGAGATCAGCACTACATCGGCGTGCGCCTTGCTGACGCCAGCGGCCACCGTGCCCACGCCCACCTCGGAGACCAGTTTGACGGCGATGCGGGCCTGCGGATTGACGTTTTTCAGGTCGTAGATCAGTTGCGCCAGGTCTTCGATCGAGTAAATGTCGTGGTGCGGCGGCGGCGAGATCAGGCCCACGCCGGGAATGGAGTGGCGCGTCTTGGCGATGATCTCATCCACCTTGTGGCCGGGCAACTGCCCGCCCTCGCCGGGCTTTGCGCCCTGCGCCATCTTGATCTGGATTTCGTCGGCGTTGACCAGGTAATTTGTGGTCACGCCGAAGCGGCCGCTGGCGATCTGCTTGACAGCCGAGCGGCGCGAATCGCCGTTGGCGTCGGGCTTGAAGCGTTCTTCGTCCTCGCCGCCTTCGCCGGTGTTGGACATTCCGCCCAGCCGGTTCATGGCGATGGCCAGCGTCTCGTGCGCCTCTTTACTGATCGACCCGTAGCTCATGGCGCCCGTCGTGAAGCGCTTGACGATCTCCTTGGCCGGCTCGACCTCTTCAATGGGCAGCGGCTTGTCGGCGAACTTGAACTGGAGCAGGCCGCGCAGCGTGCACAGATGGCGGTTCTGATCGTCCAGCAGGTCGGAGTACTCCTGGAAGGTGGCCGCGTTGTTCTGCCGCACCGCCTGTTGCAGCTTGCTGATGGTGGCCGGATTCTGCAGGTGGTATTCGCCCTCCGTGCGGAACTGGTACTGTCCGCCGACGCCCAGTTCGGTCTCGGACTCGGTCAGCGGCTGGAAGGCGTATTCGTGCTTGAGCAGCGCTTCTTTGGCCAGCACGTCCAGGCCCACGCCCTCGATGCGCGAGGCGGTGCCAGAGAAGTAGGCGTCCACCAGCGAGCGATTGAGCCCCACGGCCTCGAAGACCTGGGCGCCGCGATAGCTTTGCAGGGTGCTGATGCCCATCTTCGAGAAGGTCTTCAGCAGGCCCTTGTTGATGGCCTTGATGAAGTTCTTCTCGGCGTGGGGGGCGGTGACGTTGTGGGGCAGCAGGCCGCGCCGCTTCAGGTCGTGCAAGGTCTCTATGGCCAGGTAGGGATTGATGGCGCTGGCGCCGTAGCCGATCAGGAGGGCAAAGTGCATCACCTCGCGCGGCTCGCCGCTTTCGATGATCAGCGCCACCTGGGTGCGGGTCTTTTCGCGTATCAGGCGGTTGTGAACGGCGGCCATGGCCAGCAGGCTGGGAATCGGAGCATAGGTCGCGTCGACGCCGCGGTCGGAGAGAATCAGCAGGGTGTAGCCGGATTCAACGGCGTGCGCGGCGCGGGCGCTCAGCTCTTCGAGCGAGCGGCGAAGGCCGGCCTCGCCATCGGCGGCGCGGAAGAGCGTGGGCAGCGTGGTGGCCAGCAGATCGCCCGAAGAGACGCGGCGCAGCTTTTCCAGGTCGTAGTTGGTCAGAATAGGATGCGGCAGCTTCAGCGTGTGGCAGTTCTCCGGCGCTTCATCCAGAATGTTGCGCTCGGTGCCGATGTAGCTGATCAGCGACATCACCATCTCTTCGCGGATGGGGTCGATGGGCGGATTGGTGACCTGCGCGAAGAGCTGCTTGAAGTAGTTGAACAGGGGCTGCGGACGGTCCGAGAGGCAGGCCAGCGGCACATCGGTGCCCATCGAGCCGACCGGCTCCATTCCGGTTGCGCCCATCGGGGCCAACAAAATTTTAAGGTCTTCTTCGCTGTAGCCGTAGGCGCGCTGGCGGCGCTGCAGCGTCTCGGGGTTGGAGGCGATCACCCGCGCCGGCTCGGGCAACTGCTCGAGCGTGACCTGCTGCTCTTTCAGCCACTCCGCGTAAGGCTGGCGGCCGGCCAATTGCTTTTTGATCTCCTTGTCGGAGATGATGCGCTGCGCGACGGTGTCGACCAGGAACATGCGGCCGGGTTGCAGGCGGCCTTTCTTGCGAATGTCCTTGGCGGGCACGTCGAGGACGCCGGCCTCGGAGGCCAGCACCACCAGATCGTCCTTGGTGACGATGTAGCGGCCGGGACGCAATCCGTTGCGATCGAGTGTTGCCCCGATGACGCGGCCGTCGGTGAAGGCCATTGCCGCCGGGCCGTCCCAGGGCTCCATCAGCGAGGCGTGGTACTCGTAAAAGGCGCGCTTGTCCTCGTCCATGTCGGGGTTGCCCGACCAGGCCTCGGGAATCATCATGGCCATGACGTGGGGCAGGGAACGGCCCGACTGGAAGAGGAACTCGACGGCGTTGTCGATCGAAGCCGAATCGCTGCCGCCGGGCACGATGACCGGGTAGAGCTTGTCGATCTGGCCGTCGTAGAGCGGGCTCTCCAGCACCGACTGGCGGGCGTTCATCCAGCTGATGTTGCCGCGGATGGTGTTGATCTCGCCATTGTGCGCCACATAGCGGTAGGGGTGCGCCAGCTTCCAACTGGGAAAGGTGTTGGTGGAAAAGCGCTGGTGGATCAGGCAGAGGGCGCTCTTGACCAGTGGATTGGCCAGCTCGTAGTAGAACTTCTCGATCTGCGGGGCCAGCATCAGGCCCTTGTAGACGATGGTGCGACAGGAGAGCGAGGGAACGTAGAAGCTGTCCTTGTCCTCGATTTCGCTGGCGGCGATTTCATTCTCTGTCCGGCGGCGAACCCGGTAGAGCAACCGCTCGAAGGCATCTTCGTCCAGCTCAGAACCGTCCTGATCCGATTTTTGGGGCCGGCCCAGGAACAACTGCTCGATGTAAGGCTGCGAGGCGCGCGCTTCGCGGCCAATGGCGATGCCGTTGACCGGCGTGTCGCGCCAGCCGACGACCGTCAGCCCCTCTTCCTGCGCAATGCGCTCGAAGATGCCCTCGCATTGCAGGCGGCTGTGCTTGTCCACGGGCAGAAAACACATGGCCACGCCGTAGGCGCCGGGGGCAGGCAACTGCATCCCCTGCTCGCCGCATTCGAGGGCGAAAAACTCGTGCGGAATCTGGATCAGAATGCCCGCGCCGTCGCCCGTCTCCGGATCGCAACCCGCCGCGCCGCGATGGGTGAGGTTGATCAGCACCTCCAGGCCCTTGCGGATAATCCCATGGCTTTTTTCTCCGCGAATATTGGCGACCAACCCGATTCCGCAGGAATCGTGCTCGTTTCGTGGATCATAGAGCCCTTGCGGCTTTGGAGTACGAAGACGACTACCCGAAGTGTGCATGGCGACCTTCTTGATGAAATTTTCCGTGCGAAACGCAACTTCCAGCCGGGGAGACACATACGCCCTGCGATTCCGTGGGGGAAATCGCCCTATCCTTAGAATAGCCCTGTCCTTCAATGAGTAGGCCTATCGGAGCAGGCCCGGCCGTGTCTGGGACTATGCTGAAGTTTCTACTATATCGAAAATTCCGCGTCGCGGCCAATTGTTCTGGCGCGGCGGCGGCGGCCGGCGTTGCCGCCGGAGCGGGGACGAAAGGCGCGAATGCCGCGCGGCGCGTGGGGATTGCCGTTTCCGCCGGCGTCGGGCCGCGCCCGGCAAACGGGACCATAAAGTGAGACAGTTGCGCGGGCAGGAGGCCTGTTCGCGGGGCCAGGTAGGGAAGTTCTACACAAGTCCCTGTTTTGAAAGGGCACGGCTTCAGCCGTGCCGCAAGACAAGCCAATCGGGTGTGGCTTTAGCCACCGAGGGAATGGATGTGATTGAATTTACATTCCCTCAGGGGCTAAAGCCCGACAATTCATGCAAGCTTCCAGCGGCGTGGCTAAAGCCACGCCCTTTCAAAACATTGCTGGAATAACCTATGCGGAGCTTCCCTGGCGGATCAATCAGACCAGCCCCAGCTCCCGCAGCAGAAAGGCGTAGTCGAAGGCGATCTCCTTCAGATAGTCGTAACGGCCGCTCGACCCGCCGTGGCCGGCCTGCATGTTGGTGACCAGCAGCAGCCGGTTGCCGTCCGTCTTGAGGGTGCGCAGCCTGGCCACGTACTTGGCTGGCTCCCAGTACATCACCTGGCTGTCATTCAGCGAGGTCTTCACCAGCATGGCCGGATAATCCGCCACCTTCAGGTTGTCGTAGGGCGAGTAGCTCAGCATGTAGTGGAAAAACTTGGCCTCGTTGGGGTTTCCCCACTCCTCATACTCGGGAACCGTGAGCGGCAGCGAGGCGTCGAGCATGGTATTCATCACATCCACAAAGGGCACGTGGGAGAGGACCGCGCGGAAGAGCTCCGGCTTGAGGTTGACGACCGCGCCCATCAGCAGCCCTCCAGCCGATCCGCCCTCGATGGCCACCCTTGTGGGGTCGCCGTAGCCGACTGCGGTCAGGTGCTCGACCGAGGCGATGAAATCCGTGAAGGTGTTGCGCTTCACCAGCATTTTGCCCGCGTCGTGCCAGGGCTCGCCCAGGTCGCCCCCGCCGCGAATGTGCGCGTAGGCCAGCACCACGCCGCGATCCAGCAAACTCAGCCGGTTGGAGCTGAAACCCAGCGGCAGCGAGTAGCCATAGGAGCCGTAGCCGTAGACGTAAAGGGGATTCCATCCCTTTTTGCGCTTGTCCTTGCGATAGACCAGCGACACTGGAACCTGAACGCCGTCGGGAGCGGTGGCGTGAACGCGTTCGCTGGCGTAGAGGCTGCGGTCGAAGCCGCCGGGAATTTCCAACTGCTTGAGCAGCGTGGAGGCGCCCGTGGCCACCTCGTACTCGTAGACCGAACTGGGCGTCACCAGCGACTGGTAGCCGTAACGGAAGCTGCGCGTCTCAAAAATGCGGTTGATGTGCGGCTCGGCGCTATAGGCCGGCTCGGGAAAGCTGATTTCGCCGGACGGTTCCGCTTCCGCCTCGTCGCCGTCGAAGCGCCAAAGCCGCAGCCTCGGTAATCCCTCCTCGCGTTCGCAGGCGATGAAGAAGCTGGCGAACATATCCACCTCTTCGAGCATGACGGCGTCGCGGTGGGGGATGCGCTCGGTCCAGAACTCCCGGCCGGGCGTGGCCACCGGGGCCGTCACCAGGCGGAAATTGCGCCCGCGGTCGTTGGTGCGGATAAACCACAGTCCGTTGCGATGGTCGATCGAGTACTCGTGGCAGTCTTCTCTCTTGCTGACGAGCGTGAACTGGCCTTCGGGCTCAGTGGCAGGCAGGAACCACGACTCGGTGGTGGTGTGGCTGGCCGACTCCATCACCAGGAACTGGCCGTCGCGGGTGCGCCCCGCGCCCAGGTTGAAGCGCTCGTCGTTGTCTTGGTAAACGGGCACATCTTCTGTGTGGGGCGTGCCCAGCCGGTGCCGCCAGAGTTGGAACTGCCGCTTCTGTTCCTCGTCCTCGACGGTGTAAAAAAGACCCCGGTTGTCGGCGGCCCAGACGACCGAGCCGACGCGCTCGACTCGATCCGGAGCGGCGGGGTCGGCCAGCGTCTCGCCGGTTTCCAGGTCTTTGATGTGCAGCGTGTACTGGCGAAAGCCGGTGGTGTCGGTCGTGTAGGCGAGCCAGCGGCCGTCGTCGGTCACGGCGGTGGCCCCGATCGAGAAGAAGGCGAGCCCCTCGGCCAGTTGGTTGCCGTCCAGAATCACCTGCTCGGGCGCATCGGTTTCCGGCCCGGTGGCTGTCCCGGCCCGGCGGCAGTGAATGGCATACTGCCGTCCCTCTTCGGTGCGCGTGTAGTACCACCAGAGGCCATCGCGATAGGGGACCGAGACGTCGGTCTGCTTCACATGCGAGAGCATCTGCTGGTAAAGCTCCTCGCGCAGGCCGTCGAGCGGGGCCATCGCGGCTGCGGCGTAGGCGTTCTCGGCCTCGAGGTAGGCCGTGACCTCGGGGTTCTCCTTCTCGCGCAGCCAGGCGTAGTCGTCCACCAGCACCGTGCCGTGCAGAGCGGTTTCTTTGTGTTCCTTGCGAGCGACAGGGGGCTGGAGTTGCGGATTCTGGGTCATCTTCCTTCCAGTTTAGTGCAAAGCTGCACTTCGGAACCTTTCACCCGCCATACCCGTACAATAGAGAGTGATGAAGGGCTTTCGCCGCGCACATTCCGCCGTCTTCCGGCTGTTCCTGGCAGCTTTTTTAGCTGTTTCCGCCATTTCCGCCGTGGCCGAGAGGGCGCTGGCCGAACGGGTCGAGGATCTGCCCCAGCCCACCGATTACGTCAGCGACTTCGCCCACGTCCTCTCGCCGGGGACCGTTGCCCGGCTGGACTCGATCTGCGCCCAGCTCGACCACTCGCAGGCCAACGCACAGGTGGCCGTGGTCACGGTTCAGAACCTCAATGGCGAGGACGCGGCCGATTTTGCCAACGCCCTGGAAGACAAGTGGAAGATGGGCCGCAAGGGCTCGGATCGCGGCTTGCTGATTTTGCTGGCCGTCGGCGACCACAAGTACAGAATCGAACCGGGCTACGGCCTGGAGGGCATTCTGCCCGACGGCAAGGTGGGCGACATTGGCCGGGCCATGGTTCCCGAGCTTCGGGCTGGCGACTATGACGGCGCCGCCGCTCTGGCCGTCGATGACGTAGCGCAGGTGATCGCCGCCGACGCCAAGGTCACGCTGAACGACGACCCCGCGGCCGTCCCTCAGCCGGCGCCCCAGGGGCCAACGCTGGGCCGGACGATTCTGATGATCGTGCTGCTGATCTTCTTCGGCGGATTCTTTCTCCTGCGGTTCCTGTTGAGCTTTGGCCTCTTTGGCGGCTGGGGCGGAGGCCCGTTTATCGGCGGCGGAGGCTTCGGTGGCAGTGGCGGCGGAGGCGACTCGGGCGGTGGTGGATTTGGCGGTTTTGGCGGCGGCGGTTTTGGCGGCGGCGGAGCCGGAGGCGACTGGTAGGTTCTTCGCGTTTAGTAAAGCCGGATGGATTGCGGACTCCCACCCTGGCGACAAAAACAAGAACGTCGCGAGGATGGGGCACCCGAAATTGCGGTTTCCCACCCTGGCCGCAAGGAGTCAAAAAGCAGGTTCCCTTCGGCTTCGCTCAGGGCAGGTTTTCGACTTCGCAGCGCTTCGCTCAGAATCACAGGCGAGGACGGGGCACCCGGCGCTCTCCCACCCTTGCGACAAGGGCAAGAACGTCGCACGGGTGGGAGCCCCAGAGTTTCAAATTTGATGATGTGGCTTGCCTGAAGGCAGGCCAGAGGAGAAAAGCAGAGCATGGGTCGTGGACTTTGGATTGCATTGGGAGTGGTGGGCGTCTTCGTTTTGGCTGTTCTGATGGTCTTCGGCAGCTACGTCAGCGCCAAAAACCAGATGGTGGCCAGGAATGAGTCGGTGAAGGCCGCCTGGTCGGAGGTGGACGTGCAGTTGGAGCGGCGGGCCGACCTGATTCCCAACCTGGTGGAGACCGTAAAGGGCTTTACCAAAGAAGAGAGCACGGTTTTTGGCGACATCGCCAACGCCCGCGCCGGAATGCTGAACGCACAAGGCCCGGCGGCCAAGATCGCGGCCAACGGGCAGCTCGATTCGGCCCTGGGCCGCCTGCTGCTGCTCACGGAAAACTACCCGCAACTGCGGTCGAGCGACCAGTTCATGCGCTTGCAGGACGAGCTGGCGGGAACCGAAAACCGCATCAGCGTGGCGCGTAGGCGCTATAACGAGGCGCTGCGCGACTACAACACCTTCGTGCTCCAGTTCCCCAACAGCATCTGGGCCGGTATCGCCGGATTCCACGAGAACAATGCCTTCTTCACGGCCAGCCCGGCGTCACAGGCCGTCCCCGCAATCAAATTCTAGAGAGCCTCTGAATAAGTTGGAGTTTTGAAAGGGCACGGCTTCAGCCGTGCCGTAAATTGAGCAAAACGAAGAGGGCTTTAGCCCCTGAGGGAATGGATTGCTTATGCAGACATTCCTTCAGGGGCTAAAGCCGCATTATTTTCTATGTCCATGCGGCACGGCTGAAGCCGTGCCCTTTCAAAACGCCACCAGACTGGCCGCTCACTTCCGCGTTTTAACTGGCGGGCCGGCGACCTGGAGGAAGTTCTTCACGCTGAAGACGCCGGGGACGCCGTTGGCGCGGAGGAAGGCAGTGTCCTTGTCGGCCTGCGAGTCCACGGTTCCGTACAACTCCACATTGCCGTTCTGCACCGAGATGCGGATGGGCTTGGCGGGGTCGATGGCGTAGTGGTTCAGCGACGGGTAGTCGTAGACGGCGTCGAAGACCCCGCGCCGGATGCGGTTATCAAAGATGGAGACGGGATCAACCTCGATCTCGTCCACCATCTCCTTGACGCCGGGACAGGTCGAGACCAGATCCCGGGCGGAGTCCTTGTCCACATCGGTGCGGGCGTGGCCGCTGAGGGTGACCCGGCCGTTTTCCACGCTGACGGTGATGGCGTTGAAGGCGTTGCCGTAGAAGACGCGGTCATAAGCCAGTTTTTCCCGGAGTCTGCTCGCCAGTTTCTCGTCGGAAAGAGTGGGGCCGGCGACCTCGATCAGGTTGCGCACCGAGGCGACGCCCCTGGCCTTGCGCACACGCTTCCCGGCGTCGGCCTTGTCCTGGTAGAGTTCCACGGTGCCGGTCAGGGTGGCGACGCCCTGGTCCACGCTGACCTTCACATCGGCAAACAGATTATCTCCCGATGGTGGATAAGCTGAGCTGTTGTTTGAGTGAGTTGGGCTCAGGCCATGCAGAGATCCTTGTTGGTTGCCTTGTTGCTGGCCGTGTTGCTGTTTGCGAGTGGAAAAGCCTGCCAGGCGTTTCCGGTTTGCCAGATGCGATGCAAAATCACCGCCAGTTTGCGGGCTACGGCCACGAGGGCTCGCTTCTTTCCGCGCTTGCCGCCCGAGGCAGCCAGTTTCAGTCCCCAGCGGCGCAACTCAGAATCAGGCCCAAAGCGGCCCAGCACGTAGTGCGCCGCTTGCACCAGCAGGCTACGCAGATACACGTTGCCTGTCTTCGAGATGCGATGCTGCGGGTCCGAGTCTCCGGACTGGCTTTGCCGCGGACGCAGGCCAAGAAACGCGCACACCTGGCGGCTGTGCTGGACCGCATCCGGGCGGTCCAGCGTGAGCACGTAGGCCGCGGCGATCAGCGATCCGATGCCGGGTACGGTACGCAAAAGGGGAATCTCCGGATAGCGATTGCCCAACTGCTCGATGCCGCGATCCATCTGCTGGATACTGGCGTTGAGCGCGGCGATCTGGTCCAGCAGCGGGCGCGCAGCCTCGGCCAGTGCGGAGGGAATCGAAGCTTCGACGCGCGCCTGAAAGCCCTGCGGAGAGCAGGCCGGCAGCCGCCCACCAGCGCTTTTGACCAGACCGCGCAATGCGTTGACGATCATGGTCCGGGCGCGCACCAAGGTCGAGCGCGCCTGGATTAGGTTCAGATCCTGTTGCCGCTCCGGGCTGCGATGGCGAAGGGGAGACAACAGGCGCGGATCGCAAAAGGCAAAGCGGGCCAGCTTCTCGGCGTCGTTCTTGTCGTTCTTCGATTCGCTGGCGGTGATGGCGCGAATCTTGCGCGCGTTGGCCACGATCACCTGATGGCCCAACTGCTCCAGCAAGCGGCTGATCCAGGGCGAGTGGGTCCCGCATTCGAGGGCAATCCGCATCGCCGGTTCCCCCGCGAAATGGCGGCGCAAAGCCTCTTCAGTGGTCTGAATGCGACCGGATTCGATGGCATCGCCGTCCTCGTTGAGCATGCAGTAATGGCTGAAACGGTCTCCCAGATCAAGACCGATGGTCATCGCTGGCTTTTCCTTTTGCCCGGCTCCTCTGCTAACCTTCTTCATTGGCTGGTCTCCTTTTGCACTTCGAGTGCGTTGCGGAAAGCCTAGCTCTCCGCGAGACCAGCCGTCTCATCCCATCTCAAAATCGAAACCTGGGGCACCCCCAGATCGTGGTTGGGTGAGGTCCTTGTGATGCGGGCCACCCGCCGCCTGGTGATCGCCGCCGCCATGGGCGCGCATGAAATCCGCGTAAGCTTCATCGTTCAGACCATCCTCACCGTCTGAACGCCAAAGCCGCCCCGCAGGACGCCGCAGGACGCCTCATCTTCCTGCATCAGGCGTTTAGCGAGGGCGTACCCGCCAGCGACCAGGGCACACTGAAAGAGCAACTCTCCCGGGGTCGCCAGCTCCGGCTGAACAGCAGGCAAAAAAAGGCCACAGGGACAATTCCGACACCACCAAGCGCCAGACCAACAATCGTTAGGAAACGGGGCCCCCGGGCAGGCAGCGAAACTGGAGGCCACTGGCGGACGAATATCGAGGCCCATCCTCCTCCATGCTGCGCCCAATCACCCACCTGTTCGCCTGGATTTTCAGCCGGATAATGCCCAGATGAATCGAAGCCCCGGGGCTCCGCAGAGCGCCCCCGTCCTCCAAACCGCAAGTGCCCCTGAACTGTCCCGGCAAACGCAACAGGGGCAGGGAGTTTCGTGGCTCCTGATTCGAGCGCGGGCCATGAGATTCCAGTCAGGATGCCGACTCCCAAGGAACAATTCCTGTTTCTTTTCATCCTGTCTGGCCCAGGCCAGGTGCACACTTCTCGGGCTAAACGTTGTGTCCACGAGCCGCCTTGAGGCTAATCGTCTCCTGATACTGTTGTCGGCATCGCCCCAAGGCGGCGTTCTTCCCCTACAGCTAACGTCACAGCGACTCGACAGTTCTGTGTCAACGAATGTAACATTTGGTGGATATTCGGAGACGGCTCGATCATTGTTCAGTTGCGTGGTGCGGATCAGTCTGCCAACTGGCTGCCATTGGGGGGTGCTCTACGCTTCATGCTGAGCTGGAGGCATGCCTCAGTCAGAGGTTTCGACTTCGTCCAAACCGACGCGAAGGACAAAGGGGTCAACACCCGGGTCGCCGCAGCAATTCCGAATAACGCATCCGGCAACATCGATGCACCGACGATCTGGGAATTCAAGGTGGCGGATGAATCCAACGTTACCACGGCCGATATAAGAAAGAGGTCGGCAAGCCGCACGCTCGACAGCCATTGCTTTTGTTGTCTACGAAGCCATCGGCCTGAAAGCATGGCTGACATTTCGCGCCGTGGCCTGATCGACAACGTAGTCGCACACAACGATCTTTCATTCCAGAAGGTGAAGCAGGGTGCCCAAAGATTACGATGAAGGAATTGTCCGGCATCACCGAAGAGCGCGCCGCAAGCAACTGGCATCGCTCGGTCACGGCCTACACTGATAGGCGCGTGCTGCGGGTATTAGCACTCGGGTTCGCCAGCGGCCTGCCGCTCCTGCTCACTTACTCGACCCTGTCAGCGTGGCTTGCGACAGCCGGTGTGCGGCGCGCAACGATCGGAGCCTTTGCCCTGGTCGGAACTCCCTATGCGTTAAAGTTCCTCTGGTCGCCGCTGTTTGATCGCCTCCCGCCACCGCTGCCGTTGGGGCGGCGGCGCGGTTGGGGAATCACGATCCAGATCCTCTTGATCGCCGCAATACTCGGCCTGGGAATGTGCGATCCACGGCACAACCTGACTCCGATGATCGCTTTGTCACTGCTCGTCGCGTTTCTATCCGCGAGCCAGGATATCGTCATCGATGCCTGGCGCGTGGAGATCTTGGAGCAGGAGCTGCAGGGGCCCGGTGCGGGCATGATCCAAACCGGCTACCGGCTCGCCATGCTGGTTTCCGGAGCGGGTTCCCTGGTGATCGCGGCGCGCGCCGGATGGTTTGCGGCCTATGCCACGATGGCGGTGCTGCTCGGCGTGGGGTTGCTGGTCTTCCTGTTTGGCCCCGAGCCGAAAGTGGCGGCGGAAAGTGTACATACCAAGGCCGCCGGATGGGAGAGTGTTCGCCAAGCGCTCGCCACTGCAGTCATCGGCCCCTTCGCCGATTTCATGCGCCGGCCGCTTTGGATGGTCATCCTGATTTTCATTGTCGGCTACAAGTTGGGGGAAGCGCTGGCGGGAGTGATGGCAACGCCGCTCTACATCTCACTCGGGTTTTCGCTCAATGAGATTGCCGCCGTTTCCAAACTGGTAGGGTTCTTTGCGACCGTGGCGGGGGCTCTGATTGGGGGAATGGTGACGGTTCGGTTTGGCTTCCGGCGCTCGCTCATCCTATGCGGAGTGCTCCAGTCGGCTGGCAACCTGTTCTTTGTGCTGCAGGCTGTAGGCGGGCATCGGCTCGGCTATCTTGCGCTGTGTGTCATTGCCGAAAACGCAACTGGCGCAATGGCAGGAACAGCGTTGGTAAGCTATCTCTCCAGTCTATGTTCACCCGCCTTCACCGCTACCCAATACGCGCTGCTTTCCTCGCTCGCGTCGGTTGGCCGCACACTGGTGGCCTCCTCAGGAGGCGTACTGGCTGAGAAGCTCGGCTGGGTGCCGTTCTTCCTACTGACCACCGTGGCGGCAGTGCCGGCCCTCGTGCTGCTCATCTGGATCGGGCCGCACGACGATCACAGGAATGAAAAACTCGAACTCGACCGAGCCGTCGAACGCACACATAACACGTCAGGAGACACGAACCCGCCTTAGCTCTTCAGACGAACAGGATGATGTCGGGACCGAAGAACCTTCATGTTAGTGATCGAGTTGATGACCGCGATGCCTGCGGCTGCCGTGAAACTGGCCATCTTAGAAGTCGCCATGGTGCCACACAGCTCGGCTGCGCAAATCGTGGTCTTTCAGGGTTGCCAAGGAACGGCCAGCATTTGGTGGGTTGATAAGGCAGGGGGAGCTCAGATTCGTCCGGCGAGCATCTTGGCATCGGCGCAGATTTATCCCCATAAACGCCTTTGAGGACAGCGTCCCCGTTTCGAGCAGCCAACGGTCATTGCCTGAATACCTCGTGGGACTAAAAGTGGGGACCTCGCTAGGTGGTATTCTTTAGCCAAAGTGACCTCCCGCCTACAGGAACTCGAACTCGTGGGAAGCCAAGGTGCAAAGGTGACAGAGGTTCAGCCCATCATCGCCGAAGAGGTCGAACGATACCTCCTCAATGGCGACAGCGATCCGCTGTACTCGGCCAGAATCCGGCAAAGAAAGCTGTCGAGACCTGGGGCAAGAACATCGTCCTGGGTCATCACCACACGCTGCAACAATTCACCAAGGCGAGTCCAGCACAGGACAGCAAGCGGTACACGGGAACCTGCCTGCCCTGCATGTGCGATCTCAACCCCGGCTATGGTCGTGGCAGAGCCAACAAGTGGGTGAACGGGTTTGGAATCTGCTCAGTTCGGCCGAGCGGAGATTTCAACCTGTTTCCGATCGTCATCAGCGACGGCCAGTTCTCGATGCCCGACGGCCAAGTATACGGCAAGCGCCACAAGCGCGCGGCTTAATCAGCCGAAAAACCGGCCGATTGGTCTTCCCCCAATGGGGGAAGACCTTATTACTGAATAACTTAGGTAAACTTCCTCACTGAAACCACTATTGGTCTGAGTCAAACTTCCTCAAATTGAGGAAGTTAAAATCACCTGAATCAGATCGTTTCCCAAAACCATTGGGCTGAAAAGTCAGCCCAATTACAAAGCATTCCCCAACTTTGGGGAACGATGATTCTAAACAACTTAGGAGCAAATATGCCTTGGACATACTCCCCGAGCACAGGAAAGCTGTGCAATCGAGCCGATCAATGTGTGGCGACAGGCTACAGCGGAGCACCGGCCGGCAAGAACAACCCAGCCATGCAGAACGTGGCCATGGTTGGCCCGATTCCCCGCGGCGGCTACATGATTGAAGCACCGTTCAATTCCCCGGAACACGGACCGTTTGCCATGCACCTGGTGCCAGACCCTACCAATATCGTGTACGGGCGAGACGGCTTCCTGATGCACGGCGACAGTCTGGAGCACCCGGGAGCAGCCTCTGAAGGCTGCATCATCATGCCGCGGCCGGCGCGCGAGACGGTCTGGTCGTCCGGCGATCACCGCTTGCTGGTCGTAGGCTAACCCGTCACCCACATTCCACCCACACAATGCTTTTCATGGGCTGATTTACGGCACTTTGAGGGCATTGTGGGTGACCTAACTTACTGTTAGTTATATGTATAGTCGCATCGCGAAACTGTTTTTTATCCAGCCGGGCCACCGCATCCGCGGCCGCCGGATTGCCGGCCTGCAGGGAGACGCTGGCGTCTGTGGCCGAAGATGCGGATTGCGCCGCCGCCGGGCAATTTTGGGGAAGGCCGAGAAGCGATCCGGCTAGCGTTGCGGCTCCCAGCGCGGCACGGGAACTCCGCATGGACCAAGTCATTTTTTTGCTCCTCCACGGGGATTGAAGACGATAACTCTCGATGATCCCGCCGATCCTCTTAAGGCCGCCAATCTTGGCGCAAATGGGCTGATTTCCGTTCCTTGTTAGGAGACACTGTTCCTGGAGAAAGGTTACGGAGATTGGCGAAGGAGGTCAACTCCAGGGGCAGGGAGGGGCATGGAGCGTTTTATCCCTGCCCACCGACCTCTGCCCCTGACTCCTTACCGGTAGCGGCGGGTGGCCTTGAGAACCACGGAAAAGACGCCGGATTCGTCGCGGGCCACCTGCAGGGAGACGTGGCGGTTGATGGCGATTTCGGCCTGGATCAACTGCTGACTGGTGGTGTTCACGTTGGTGGCGTAGGTGAGGGTGAGGTTGCGGCCGAACTGCTCCTCGACGATGATGCGGGAGGTGGAGTTGCCCAGGGCGCCGAGGTAGTTGGGGTCCACCTTGACGCTGCCGACGCCGAAGAGCCTCTGCACGCGGTTGCTGACGGTGGCGTTGAGGGCGCCGCCAAGCAGCGCGTCGGTAGTGGGATTGGCGCCGGCGCTCTCCTGCTGCTGGGTGTAGAGGCGCTGCTGGTTTCCGGTGCGGCCCAGGGCCAGCAGGGCCACCACGTCGGCCTCGGGCAGCGGAGGATCGGAGTGATAGGTGACCGCCAGTTTTTCCGGGGTGCCGTGCAGGCCGAGGGTGATGTCGAAGTCCTCGACGCGGGCCGTGGCAATCAGATCGATGGAGGGCTGAATGCGCACCGGGTTGGTAAAGTTGATCTCGCCGCGCTGCAATTCGTAGCGGGTTCCGGCGATCAGGCCGCTGCCCTCGGTAATGGAGATGCGGCCCAGCAGCGACGGTGAGGCGACGGTGCCGCGCAGGTGGAGATCGACGTTGCCGGCCAGCTTGGCGTAGGCGTTCTGGAAGTTCAACTGCGGCGAAGAGGCGATGTGCACGTCCAGGCGGATGTGGTTGGACGGGGCGCCAGGGGGAGCGATGGCCTGAACGGCGTTGGCCTGTGTGGCCAGCGCCGCAATGTCCAGGTCGGGGCTCACCGTGAAGCGGGTGATGAGCACATTGCCTGAGAGCAGCAGGTTGTTCCGCGGCCCTTGCAGGCGAAGCGTGGCGTCGGCCAGGGAACTGAGCCCTTGCGGGTAGCGGATGCGAACGCCGTTGCCGGTGGCTGTCAGGTCGGCAAAGAGGCCGTGCTGATAGGTCAGGTAGCCGCCCAGGCTCAGCAGGCCGCCGCCGCTCATGGCCGTCAGCGACTTGACCTCCAGCCGGTTCTGGTTGAACTGCAGCGTTCCGTGCAACTGGCTCAGGCCATTGGGCAGGTCTTCCAGAGAAAGCGCTCCATTCTGGAAGTCGATGCGGCCTCTCAGGCCTGGGTTCATCAGCGGACCGTGCGCCTCCACCTGGAAGTTGGCGTTGCCGCTGGCGGTCAGGTCGGGGTCCAGCGTCTCGGCCACCTTCAGATTGATGGCCCCGTGGGCGGACAGGTCCAGTTGCTGCTTGTTCTTGAGCGAGAGGCTGCCCTGGGCGTACAAATCAGTCTCTTCGCCGGTTACGTGCATGGGGTCGAGGCGGATGAGGGCATCGGCGAGGGTGGCGTGGACGCCGCCCTTGCTTTCCAGATGAACGCCGGCCACGGTGACCGCCAACTGGTCGAGGTGAGCCTCGCCGCGCAACGCTTCGGGCCGCGCCAAAGGCCCCTCGATGTTGACGGTTCCGGCCAGCGCGGACTCGCCGCTGAGCTCCGGCATGTGAGCCAGTTTGAAGAGGGCGCTAATGTCGAAGTGCGAAAATCCGATTCTGGCCTGGGTGGGGTAGTCGCCGGTGAGCGCCGTCTGGCCGTGGGCGGTCAGTTCGGTGGTTTCCAAACGGGTGAACAAATCGTACGTGACGACGCGGTTGGCGGAGTGCGCGACCATCTCCAGCGCGCCCAGCGGCTCCCCGCTCAGGGCGAGGCCAGCCAGGGTGGCGTGAGCTTCAAATCGCGGGTCGTCGAGCGTACCGGAGCCCGTTACGGTAAATCCCAGCTTGCCGGTTACCGCCAGGCCTTTGCGGCGCAACGATTCGATGCGGGCAACGTCGATGCCTGCGCCGCTGGCCTCCAACTGGAAGCGGTGCGAGCGGAGATCGAAGCTGCCGGTAGCCGCAACCCTGCCGGCCTCCTCGCTCAAGGCAATCGAACTCAGGGTGATGACCTGGTTGGCGATGCTGCCCTGCGCGCGGATGCTCGTCAGCGGCTCTCCGTAGACGCTGCCCTTGTTCAGCTCGACCCATCCGGAGCCGCCCAGAGCGTGAATGGGGCCATCGACTTGAAGCTGTGCCTCGAGCTCACCCGCCACGGGCAGCTTCCGGCCGGTGAAAGGTTGTAGATCGCCCACAGCAAGCTGGCTGGCGCGCAGGCGCAGATGAAGCAAGGAGCTGGCGTTGAAGAGCGGAATGGCCGCCGCAGGTCGCGCCGCGCCTCCGGGGGCCGCGGCCAGGCTGCCACTGAGGACGACCCCGCCATTGCCGCGGCGCAGCAGAGCATGCGTGAGGTCGATGCGGGCCGCCGAGTAGCTGCCAGTGGCTTCAACCGCATCCAGGCGAATGAATTGGGGTGGCACGGGCTGCTTTGGAGCCGGGCCGGCGCTGGGAATGGCGGGAAGTTCGACGGCCAGTTGGGTGGCCTTCACGGTACCGGCAAGGCTGGGATTGAGCAGCGAGCCAGACCATCTGCCGTGAAAATCGGCTTGGCCAAAGAGTGCGACGGGCAGGGCGGAAGTCCCGGATTTTCCGTTGCGGCGCACGCCCAAATCGCGCAGAACGGCGTCGAACTCTCTCAGGTTGCCGGAGTGGAGGTCAACGGCCAGCGCCGTGGGGCTGGTGAGCGGATAAGCCCCCAACTGGCCGTGCGCCTCAATCTGACTGGCGGGCGTGCGCAACTCCAGCTTGCGCAGATCGACCGCGCCGTTGCGCTGCGTATAAGTGGCGTCGATCAGGCCGCTGGCGGGCGTCTCCCACCCCTGCGGCGAAGACTTGCCGCCGGCGGCGGCCTGCGCCGGTGGGGTGAGGCTCAGCAAGGCGTTCACGGTGAGGGTGCGCTCGTCGCCGTTGGTCCAGAGCGCAGTGGCGGGACCGTTGAGGCGCGTGTTGAAGCCGAGATGCTGAAAGGACGGCGGGGAGACCATCTCCAGCAGCGTGTCCAGAGAAACGCCGTTGAACTCCGCGGTCACCTTGCCGTTGACCGGGATGGTAACTGGCGTTGGATGGGGTGGAATTGCGGAGGTCCTGGATTTTGGGCCAGTAGCGCGAACGCTGGCCTGGCCTGACCGCTGCAAAACCGCTGCTCCGGGGATGGACGGCAGCCAGGTGTGCAGCGCAATTCCGCCTTTTAGCTCTCCGCCCTGGCGCAGGCGGGCGACAATCGAGGTAATCAGCAACTGTTCGGGGTCGGCGTGAACGCGCGCATCGAGCTCTACGCCGGTGGCGACGACGCCGGTCCCGATGTAAGAGCCGCCGTCGACGTGAATGCTGCCATCGGCGCGAAAAATCCCCGCCTGGCCAGCTCCGGCGAGATTAAGACGGGCAATGCCCTCGGGCGCAAACGGGTAGCCCGTGACGGGATCGAGCAGGCGCAAGTCCAGTTCGCCCGTGGCCTTGGCCTGCCAGCGCGGATGGGCAAAGTTATTGAGAGAGCCGGAGATTTCCAGCGTGCGGTCCCGGCCCGCGCCAGTCCAGCTACGGTGGCCGCGGGCGGTGATGCGCAGCGAGTCCAGGACGGCGGCCGTGCGCGTCAATTCCAGTGCGGCCTGAAAAAATCCCTGAACCGGCGGCGGCTGCGCTTTGCCAGCGGCGCCGGCTCTGGTCGAAGCGCCGCGCGCGAGATTCAGATTGCGGGCTTCGATTTCGATGCGATAGGACTCCTGGCCGCCCACGCTGGCGCTGGACCGGCTGGACTGGGGGCCCGGGGGGACGGACGCTGTGCTCTGGGGCGGGGAAGAAACGCCGCGCGCGGACAGGGCGCCCGGAATGTAGGTCATGCGCAGGGAAAGATCGCTGGCGGCAAAGTCGAGCGGAATGTAACGGTTCTGGAAATCGAAGGCGGCGGCGCGGTTGTCGTAGTCCAGCGCGCCCTGCTCGACCACGACGTAGCTGGCTTTGGCGTCGAAAAGCCTGTCGATTGCGGGCTTGACGGGTTTTTGGGGCCTGCGGGGCTGCGGCTGGTTAGTCGAGCCGTCGGGGTAGACGATCAGGTGCAGCTGGGGCTGGGAGATTTCCAGCTCGCTCAGCAGCAGGCGCGGGCTCAGGAAGCCCAGCACGCTCAGCCGCACGCGCAGGCGGCCAACCTGGGCGTACGGAGCTTCGCCCGGAGCTTCCAGGCCGTGAATGACCAGCCCGTCCGCCTCGGCCTCCAGATGGAGCAGACGCCAGTGAAAGGAGGCGATTTCGACCCGTCCGCCGGTGGCGGCCTCGATTTTGCGCACTATCTCCCGGCGGACAAAGTTCTCAAAACCGGCGGAACTGGCGAAAAAATAAAGGCTTGTGACGGCTACGGCCAGCAAAACCATCACGCCGGCCAGCGCGAGAGGAAGATGGCGCAGGAAGAAGCGGCGCAGGCGGCTTGGCCGGGGCGGTTTGGCAGGTTCGTCTGCCCCGCCCGGCTCAGGCGCGACGGGCTCAGTTGCTGCCAGCTCGGAAGAAGTGGGCGCAGAGCCGGGTTCCTGGTTTTCCGCCTGTTCGTCAGATTTCTTCTTGAAAAGCCGGCGGAAGAATGGGGCGCGGCGGGTTTGTGGGGCGACCGGCTCAGAAATTTCTTTTGGCGCAGACGCTCCATCCGGAAGCTCAGCGCTTCTGTTCGGCTCGGGAGGCGTGGATGGCGTGGATTCAGGCTCGCTCATGCGCCTCCTTTCCCTGTTTTGCCGGTGGTTTCGGGGGCTTCGAGCGCCGGGTCGAGCACTTCCACGTCGCCCTGCTTGCGCAGATTCTGGAGCCAGTCGTCGAACAGGACGTTCACCTGCCGCTCCAGCAGAATCTCCTCGATGCGCGGGGCCACCGTGTCCAGCGGGGGAATCGCTTCGCCGGGCGCGTACTGGGGCAGCAGCGTTTCGCGGTAGTAAGTTTCAATCTCCTCCGGGGAGATGAGAATCCCCCGCCGGAAGCGCATTTCGATGAAGCGCAAAACCTGAATCCGGTTGCGAAGATAGCTCTCAACCTGCCGCGGCGTCAGCCCGTGCGCGGCCATAAAAGCCTTCCACCCCTGGTCCGTGGCGCAGTTGAGGCGAACACAGGCGGGCAACTGCTGACGAATCTCCGTCAGGCGGGCGTCGACCTGGGCCTGCGAAGGCTCGGCGGCCTGCGCGTCTTCTTGGTGAATCTGCTGTTGGATGAGCGCGCGGCTGACCAACTGTTCGAGGGCGCGCTGACGGCTGAGAACGCCGCGGCCGCCTTGGCCGGGGTCCAGCACCGCCAGCCGCACCTCATCCTCCACGTCGCTGGCCAGGATGGTCTGGTTGTTGACCACGGCCACCACGCTGTCGATCGTCACGGCGCTGGCCGGTTGAGCTGGCGGGGTGGAATGCTGAGCCGCCTGGGCCGAACCCTGAACCGTCGGGACCAAATTCTGAGCCGCCGGGGCAGAATTCTGGGCCTGTCCCGAAGTTGCTCCCGCGGCGGCCAGCCACACCGCCATCGTACCCACGCAGGCTGGGCCGAACTTGCATTTGAGCCGAATTGGGGGCCGATTGCTCATCAGAAGGTCTGTCCCAGGCTGAAGAAGAAGTTGAAGTGGCTGGCCTCGCCCACGTGCGGAGCAGACCCAGGATGCGTGAGCGAGTAGTTGTAATTCACCGGGTAGATGGGCGGATTCAGATTGTAGCTGAAATCCAGCCGGATCGGCCCGACCGGCGTATGGTAACGCAGACCCAGCCCCGGTGTGTGAGAAAAGTAATTGAAGCTGCACGCCCCCTGCCGGCCTGTAGAGGTTGAGGGACCGGCGGGAATGTAACTGTTGGGGTCTGTAGTTGAGGCGACATTCTTGCATGCGTTGCGGTCCGGCTGGTGAAAGCGCAGCGCGCTGGCCCAGGCATCGGAGGCGTTGGTGAAGACGTTGCCCATATCGTGAAAGAGCACGAAGCTGAGCGTGTTGCCGAACCAGGGCAGCGTGGGCAGGCGCAACTCGGTGCTATTGATCAGCGCGCCCGCTCCGCCGATGGGGTAGCCCGTCTCAGGATCGCGCGGCCCGGCCGAGTTCGAACCGAAGCCCCGCAGCGAGGTGGCCCCGCCGGCGTAGAGCCGCTCGGGGAGGGGGATCAACTCGTATTCGGAGGCGCCGAAGGACCGCTCCTGGCCGTAGCGCGTGTTGCGGGCCAGCACGAAGTGGCCCTTGCCGAAGCTGTAGTAGCTCGAATTCGACAGGTCGAGGCGGTTGAAGTTGGCTTGGGCGCCAAAGGTTTGGCCGGAGATGAACTCCTGAAAGCTGGTGTAGGTGCCGCGGTGCGCATCCAGGGGGGAGTCGCGGGTATCGCGAATCCAGGTCAGCGCCGGCCCGCCTACGCGCACCGCCGTGGCTAACTGCTCGATCTCGCCTGGATAGACCTGCAGGCTGCTGGCCTGCACCTTGACGCGGCGGAAGTTGAATTCGTAGACGAAGGTGTTGGCCCTGGAGATGCGCGACCCCGGCGAATTGAAGTGCTCGGTCCAGCGCACCCCGCCCTCCAGCTTGGAGGCCACGTAAGTGCTCACGTCCAGGCTGTTGGCGTAGCCGCCGGAGAAGGTCAGGCCGAAGTCCCGGTTACCCTCGAAGTGCGGATTCTGGAAGAGCAGGTCGATCTTCTGCTCTAGTAATCCGTAGTTGCCGCGCAGCGAAACCGATTGTTCCCGGCCGAAGAGATTGTTGCGGGTAATGTCGCCGAGGATGCGGGGGCTAACGCCGGTCTTGCCGTTCGGGCTGCACTTGGCGCCGCTGGCGATGATGCCGCCGCAGTTGTACTGTGGCGTTCCGGTCTGCGCTTCAAGGCCAAAGCCGTAGGTCAGCGCCCAGCGCTGTGCCTCCGTCGTCTGGAGAAGAACATTTTTGTACGCCTCGCTGCCGGAGGGGTTCTCGATGGCCGTATCAATCTCGCTGAAGAGGGCAAAGTCGTAGAGGTTGCGCTGCGTTTCCTGCAGTGCCGTCTCGTTGAGCGGGTCGCCGGGATGCAGCGTGATGGCCTTGGCCACCGTGGCCGGATGCGTGTAATGGAGGCCGCTCAGGAGCACCTTGCGCACAAAAATCTGCCGCCCCTCGGTGACGTGGAAGACCACGTCCACCTTGTTTGCTCCGCCGGGCTCAATCTGCTGGGCGACCTCGACTCGCACCTGGTCGAAGCCCCGGCTCAGGTAGCCGGTCATCAGCGCGTCCCGGTCTCCGGCCAGATTCTGCGGCGAAAGCGGCTGCCCGGCTGCCGTATTCAGTTGCGGCACAAGTTTGGCGGCGTCCACGTGCTCGTTTCCTTCGATGCGCACTGTGCCCACCCGCAGTTGCGGACCCTCGTCAATGCGGTAGACCACCGTGAGCGGAGCCGTCTTCCCTCCTGGTGGCGAAGATTTGTCGCCGGCGGCTTCGGTACTCCCCTCCGGCTGCGCGGAGGCCCCGGCAACAGGCTGCGCGTCCCCCCTTCCAGCTCCGGCAGCGCTGATCGCGGGGGTGACGCTGACCTTGGAGAAGCCGTTGTTCTGATAAACGGCCTGCAAGGCGCTGACGTCTGCGGCCACCAGAGTCTGACTGTAAATGCCGTGGTGATCGAAGGCGTCGGCGGCATGAACGCTGAGCAAATCCTTGAGCGTTGCCGAGTCGAAGTAGCGGTTGCCCTCGACCGCGACCCGCTGCACGCGCCGCCGTGCTCCCAGCCGCACCTCATAGTGGATCGTCACCTGGCCGTCGGTCGCCGATTGCAGCTCGTGCTCGACCTTCACGTTGAAGTAGCCCAGCCGCTGGTAGTAGTCGCGCAGCCGGCGATTGCCCTCGTTGAGCAGGTCCTCGTCCACGGAGCCCTCCTCGAAGATGGGAATCAGCCGCTTGAGCCGAGCCGGGCTGATGCTGGCGCCCTCGACCAGTAGTTTGACGACCGGGCCCCGGTTGGCGGAAAAGCGGAAGTTGACCTCATGGCTCCTGGCGTCGTACTGCTGGGATTCGAGCTTGATCTCCGCCTCCAGCCGCTGCTCGCGCCGGTAGACCTTCAGAACTCCGGCCAAGGCCCGGCTGACACTTTCGCGGCCCACGCGCACACCGGCTTCTAGATGCGCGGAACGGCGAAAATCCTCCACGCTCATGCCCGTGTCGCCGGTTACCGCGACGGCGCCCACCCGCGCCTGCGGGCCGCTGACCACATGAAACGCAATGTCGACGAGCTGCTCCTCTGGGTGGGCCGTCAGGGTTTGAGTCATCACCGGCTCATGGAAGCCGTCCTGGGCCAGCAGCGCGCGCATCTGTTCGATAGCCTGGCTCAGACTGGCTGGCGTGAAGCGGGCGCCCGGCGCCAACTGGCTGGCTTGCTCAAGCTGTGTATCGACCGTGGCGTTTTTGACGCCCTCCACGCTGACCTTGCCGATGAAACTGCACGGCTGCCCGCGAAAGATGAGGGCCACGCCATTCGCTTCGCGTTTGCCCCCCACCGCCAGAGTCTCAAACAGGCCGGTCGAGAAGAGCTGGCGCAGGCTTTTCTTCAGTTCTTCCTGGCTCAGGGGCTCTCCCACGGCCTGGGCCAGATGGCCGGGCAGCGGGGCGAGACGAGCGGCTGAAACCCCGTCGAAGGAAATGCTTCGAACCGGCAGGCCCTCCCACTGGGTGAGGGAATCGGAGGGCGCCTGTGCCGCCTGACCAGCTTCCGCGCCGGCTCCGCTCGCGCGATCCTGATCCTGGCTCCAGCCGCCGATTCCGCCTGCCATGCCGAAGGCGAGAAGGCAGGCCAGCAGAATCCCGCGCCCGGGCCGCCGCCCGCATCGCCACGCCGGCTTTTTGCCCCCGCGACGAAGACATGCCGCAGGGGACCCCGAATTTTCACCCGGTGACGAAGACCCCGGTATTGCCTTCAAAATCATAATTCCCCAATAGAGATCAGGGGGCGGAAATCAGAGGATTGGGGGCAACCGTCAGTGTCTCTTGATCCATATTCTCTGCCCCCGCTTCTGATTCGTTCCCCTGTCCCGGCTCATTGTTGCCTGTTGCCAGGCCCCTGACCTCAGATTCCTGCCACCTGACCTCAGATCCTTGCCGTCTGACCTCAGATTCCTGCCACCTGACCTCAGATTCCTGATCTCCTGCCTCTATTCCTTTATACTAACGAGGAACAGCGCCCAGTGCAGAAGCATCGGGTTGGGGTTCGATCCCCTAAGGAAGCCTATGTCCGATCCGCGGCTCTCCAGGCATTCGCCAGAAACCGCTCCCCGCCTCCCGGCTGGGGAAACGGACCTTGCGGCTCAAACCGATTCTTCCGCGTCCCCGGCCCTGTCCCATCCCGGTGAAGCCGATCTCCTGGCCCGTGTCCGGGACGGTGATCATCTTGCCTTCGCGCAACTCTACTCTTTGCACAAAAGACGCATCTATTCTTTATGCCTGCGCATGGTGGGCAATGTAGCCGAGGCCGAGGATCTGACGCAGGAGGCCTTCCTGCAACTGCACCGCAAGATCGCCACCTTTCGCGGCGATTCGGCTTTTTCGACCTGGCTGCACCGGCTGACCATCAATGTTGTGCTGATGTACCTGAGAAAAAAAGGTTTATCGCTCCTCTCAATGGATGAAGCCATGGAACCCGCTCCTCAAGGAACTCCCGGCCGAAGCTTTGGCGCCCCTGACCTGACGCTCACCGGCTCCATCGACCGGATGGCTCTCGAACGCGCGGTGAAAGACCTTCCCGCCGGCTATCGTCTCGTCTTTGTCCTCCATGACATCGAGGGCTACGGGCACCCGGAGATAGCTTCCATGCTCGGCTGCTCGATCGGCAACAGCAAATCCCAGTTGCACAAGGCGCGGCTCAAGCTGCGCGACGCATTGCGCTCATTTCCCCGGAAGGAGGCACGGCGATGACCGAAGATACCAAATGCCTTAATCCCAAAAGCCTTACCTGTTACCAGTTCCAGACCCGGTTGCCGGAATTAATCGGCTCCGAGGAGAACCTCATTGCCCACCCCCATCTTGACCAGTGCCCGATCTGCGGCGCCCTGCTGGCTGACCTGGAGAGCATTTCCGAGGCCGCCCACCTGCTCTTTCCCATTGCAGAGCCCTCCGAAGGCGTGTGGGAGCAGATCGAATCCGCGATCGAGGAAGAGAAAGGCCGCCTCGAACCGGAAGATGAGACGCAGTAAAACCCGCGAACCGAGGCGGAGTGGAGAGAAATTTCTGGCTCAGAGGAGTTTCCCGCAGCCTGTGAAGCGGCCCACAGCGCTTCTGGCCAATTTCAAAAGAGCGCGGATTTTCCAAAGCGGCCGATGGCCCTCAGCCCATACCGGAAAATGAAAATCCCATCTCGGATGAATTTTCGAAAGAGCGCTCCCGCCTTTCCCACTTCAAGATTCCTCTGCCCCTTCCACTCTATCTCGCTCACCTTCCTTGGGTTTTGGCCGATACAACGCTCCAGTTGCAACTCACTTTGCCAGTAGCGAAAGGGACTCAGGTTCTTGACCTCGGCTTTATCGGCCTGCGATTCCACCAAGGCTCTGGCTTGAGCAGTTCCAAGAGCCTGTTGGAAAACCCGTTTGGGCGAAGGCGGGGGCTTCAGCACCGGTATTGCGACAGTCATAAAAATAACTTTTTCAGTTCGACAGCATACGGCGCGCGCCGCTGAACTGAAAAACGGAGTCAATTTTCAGCCGCGAGCTCTCAGGGTTTATGCCTGGACCTGCCAGTTTCCAGAAAGGTTCCAGGAATTTCGGAAAGTGAGTTGACAATGTGAGTTCCGGCGGAGGAAACTGCGTTTTTCTCCGGGCTGCTGCCGGGAATCAGCCCGGGTTTGCGGCGGAAGGTTTGCCGGGTTTGTGGCTGAGCGTCAGCGAGGTGAATGCTGTGAGAAGAGATTGCCGAAGGAAGAATTTTTCTGAAACCTTTCGAAGTCTGCGTAGTCAAATGAAGAAAAGTTGATACGAGGTCACTCAATGTCAAGCCAGCCTTCCATCCCGCCTTCTATCCCGCCTTCCACTCCCAGCCCTTCCGCCAAGGACGTCGCCGGTGTGCGCAGAATTGCCGTCCTGCCGGTTCGGGATACGGTCCTCTTCCCCCACGCCGTCCTGCCTCTGACCGTGGGCCGGGAGAGTTCCATTCAATTGATCGAGTCGCTGGGCGAGGAGCGGGCCATCGTGGTGGTGGCCCAGCTTGACCCGCGGCTGGACTCGCCTCAGCCCGCCGACCTGCACGCCGTGGGAACCCTGGCCACGGTGCACAAGATTGTGCGTATGCCCAACCAGAGCCGCTTCGTTTTCACCGAGGGGGTTGAACGGGTGCGCCTGGTGCGCTACTCGCAGACCGAGCCCTTCATGGTGGCCGAGGTGGAGACGCTCGAGGACGTCGAGCCGGAGGCCACGGTCAGCCTGGAAGCCCTGGTGCGCAATGTCATTGGGCAGTTCCAGCAGATCGTCGCCGAATCGCCCACGCTCTCCGATGAGTTGCGGATGATCGCCGCCAAGATCGAGGAGCCCAGCCGTCTGGTGGACTTTGTCGCCTCCTCGCTGCCTTTTCTAACCACCGACGACAAGCAGAAGCTGCTGGAGACGGCCAGCATCGCCACCCGGCTCGAACTCTTGAACCGGCACCTGGCCAAGGAGATCGAGGTGCAGCAGTTGCGCAACAAGATCCAGACCGAGGTGCAGGATCAGGTGCAGCAGTCGCAGCGCGACTACTATCTGCGCGAGCAGCTCAAGGCCATTCAGAAGGAGCTGGGCGAGCAGGACGAGGGGCAGCGCGAGATTGAGGAGCTGCGCCAGAAGATTGAAGCCGCCGGAATGCCCGATGAAGTAAAGAAGGAGGCATTGAGGGAACTGACGCGCCTCTCGCGCATGTCCCCCATGGCCGCCGACTACTCGCTCACCCGCAACTACATCGATTGGCTGGCGGTGCTGCCCTGGGCCAAGAGCTCGGGCTCCAAGATCGACATCAACAAGGCCAAGGAGGCTCTGGACGAGGACCACTACGGGCTGAAAAAGGTGAAGGACCGCATCCTCGACTACCTGAGCGTTCTCGAGCTGAAGCCGGACATGAAGGGGCCGATCCTCTGCTTTGTGGGGCCTCCGGGAGTGGGCAAGACCAGCCTGGGCCGCTCGATTGCCCGCGCCCTGGGCCGCAAATTCGAGCGCGTCTCGCTGGGCGGCATGCACGACGAGGCGGAGATTCGCGGCCATCGCCGCACCTACATCGGCGCGCTTCCCGGCCAGATCATCAAGAGCATCCGCCGCGCCGAAACCAACGACCCGGTGATGATGCTGGACGAGGTCGACAAGCTGGGGCGCGATTTCCGCGGCGATCCGGCCTCGGCCTTGCTGGAGACGCTGGACCCGGAACAGAACTGCACCTTCCGCGACAACTATTTGGATGTGCCCTTCGATCTGTCGAAGACGCTGTTCATCTGCACGGCCAATACGTTGGACCCGGTGCCGCCAGCGCTGCTTGACCGCATGGAGCTGATCTTCCTGCAGGGCTATAGCGAAGAGGAGAAGGTGCACATTGCCTTCCGCTACCTGATTCCGCGGCAGATCAAGGAGAACGGCATAACGCCCGAGCAGATCGAGTTTCCCGAGGACACGGTGCGCTATGTGGTGCGCCATTACACGCGCGAGGCCGGCGTTCGCAAGCTGGAGCAGATGCTGGGCACGGTCTGCCGCAAGGAGGCCCGCCACGTGGTCGAGGGCAACAAGGAAAAGCTCACCGTGACCCGCGATACGCTCAAGGAGTTCCTGGGCGGCATCCAGGTGCGCGTCGAGACCGAGGTCGCCGAGCGCGTCAAGCGCCCCGGCGTGGCCGTGGGACTCGCCTGGACGGCGGCTGGCGGCGACATCCTCTTCATCGAGGCCAACAAGATGAAGGGCAAGGGCAGCTTTACCATGACCGGGCAGATTGGCGAGGTGATGCAGGAGTCGATGCAGGCCGCGCTGACCTGGGTGCGCTCGAATGCCGCCTCGCTGGGGCTGGCCGACGACTTTACCAAGGACCTCGACCTGCACATTCACGTTCCGGCCGGGGCGATTCCCAAGGACGGACCCTCGGCGGGCGTGACCATCGCCACGGTTCTGGCCTCGTTGCTGACCGACACGCCGGTGCGTCCGCTGACGGCGATGACCGGCGAGATTACCCTCAGCGGCAATGTGCTGCCGGTGGGCGGCATCAAGGAGAAGTTCCTGGCCGCGCGCCGCTCCGGGGTCGAAACCATCATCCTGCCGGCCGACAACCGCCAGGATGTGGAAGAAGACCTGACCCCGGAACTGATTGGGGACGTTACCATCCACTACGCCAACCGCATCGAGGATGTACTGGCCGTGGCGCTGCCGCTGCTGAAGGCCCGGCCGGACACGGCGCCGGCCGCTGAAGCCGAGCCGGCGGTGAGTACGGCAGCGTAGGCCGCGACGCGGCCGATGACGCGAGGACGGCCCAAATTGCACGTGGGTCCGAATTGCGCCATGCCACAAATTGCACCAGAGCCCAAATTGCCCCAGGGCCGGCGAACCTGCCGGCCCGTTTTTTTTGCGTGGAGCAGCCGCGCATATCGGCGTAGTGCAGTGCTGCGATGCGGAGCCGGCTGTTTCCCTTGAGCCCCCGGCGGCGCGGTTGTTCCAAATGAGAGCAACTTTGGGGTTGAGTCCCTGTAGAAAACGCCGAATGTGCCGATAAAAGTTACAGGATCCAGTGCGCAGGCGCACAAAAAGCGGTGACCATGGCAACCACATCTTCCATCACTTCGTTTCCTGCCTCGTCCATTACTCCGTTGCATCTCTCCGGGAACACTACGGATCAACAGAATACCCAGCTCCAGGAGTTCCTTGGAGAAGCCGTTCAGGCTGCTTATTGCGCGGCGATCAAGCAACTGGACCGGCACAGTGCAAAGTCGGTTCTGGAAATGGGCAAGAAGCTCAAGGCCGAGGTCGCCGAATCGGTGGTGAGTATCATCCACCGGCATACGGCCAGCGACAAGTTCAAGGACGAGGAGGTGGGCTCGAATCGAACCTATCCTCCCACCTACACGGTGCGTCCGGTCGAGGCCCAGGTTACCGAACTGCGCAAATTCTTTCCCTCCTTGGGCAGTTGCATGGAGAAACTGGCGCGCAAGCCGCTGCTGGAGGGCGCGGAGGCCTGGTTTGCGATTCCCCGCTGGGAGGCGCTGGCGCCCACCTACAATGAGGCTGTCGAGATGGTGCTGGGGGTTCTGGCCACCAAGCGGAAGTTTCAAAACCGCATCATCGGCCGGCTGGGGCCGACCTATCTGCGCCAGGGTGAGCGTTCAAAGCTGGCCAAGAAGATTCTGGCCGATCAGCAGCAGGGAAACGACATTCTGGTGGTTGCCGCGCAGGCCGGAATGTTGCACCGCGGCTGCTCGGCCCGCCGCGCCCGCGTCAGGATGGCGGGCAACGAGTTCAGCTTGGGAGTCTTCGACATGGCCTGTCTCCTGCTGACCCATCCTGAGAGGCTCTCGACCGACGAGACGCTGATGATCGACTGCGGCGGCGATGAATACTCGGTGCGCGGCGACTACACCTTCGACCGTGTCCCCCTGTTCGACTTCGACATTGCCGGCATCGAGTTCAGCGTCTTCTATGAGGACCGCTCGCGCAATCTATGGGGCACGCCCTCGGGCTTTCTTTACAAGATTTCGTAAATGGCGCGTCTGCTTTGCCGACGGAAGGCCACCTGCCCCGCCATGAGAAATGCCGCCTGCCACCGGGAACGAAAAGGCGGTATTCTTATCCTCATGCGGATACAAGTTTTACCTTTTGGTCTGTTGAAGGATTGGCTGGGAGCCTCGGCGGCGGCCATCGAGCTGCCGGAGGGCGCAACGGTGGCGGATCTGCTGGCGCGGCTGTGTGTGAGCCGGCCTGCGGAACTGCTGCGCGGCATCGCGGTCAGCGTGAATGCCGAGTACGCCACGGCCGCCTGTCTGCTGCATGAGGGCGATGAGGTCGGCCTGCTGCCGCCCGTCTCCGGCGGCAGTGAGAAGACGGCGGGGCAGGCCTCTTCCGCGACTGGTTCTTCGGCGGCTGCCTCTTCAGCGGCTGGCCCGGCGGAAAGCGTCTTGGCTCCCGAGGTGGTGACCGCGCTCACCCGCGAGCCCATCGACGCTCAGAAGCTGGTCGCCGCCGCCAAGCGGGGCGACGATGGCGCGCTGGTTGTCTTCGATGGCATTGTGCGCAACCAGACGCGCGGCCGCCAGACGCTCTACCTGGACTACGAGGCCTACGAAGAAATGGCTGTAAAACAGTTGGACGGATTGGCCAGGGAGGCTTGCAGCCGCTTCGGCGTCCGTCAGGTGACCATGGTGCACCGGCTGGGGCGGCTCGAAATCTGCGAGACCAGCATTCTGATCGTGGTCGCCTCGGCGCATCGCGCGGCGGCCTTCGAGGCCTGCCGCTGGCTGATCGATACGATCAAGAAAACCGTGCCCGTCTGGAAGAAGGAGACCTTTCAGGATGGGGCTGTGTGGGCCGATGGCGAGCCATTTCCCGCCGGGCTGGCCGTGAACGCGGCGGAAACCGCGCACACCTCATAAGAGCATGGAAAAAACCTTGCTTCCCGCTCCAGCGGCAAAAGCCCCTCCGTTCATTTTATGCAACTTTCGAACTAAAATGACAGCATGATTCCAAAATTGTCCTTGCGGCGTCCCTCCAGAACGCCTCCGCCCGGAGAAACCGGCCAGGAGGCGCTCTACCTGCGCTCACTCAGCGATCGCCAGGTGAACGTCGAGGTCAAGCTGTGCGACGGCGAGAAGGTGCGCGGCTGGATCGAGTACTTCGATGAGGGAATGCTGCGCCTGACCCGCGAGGGCAAGCCCAACCTCTTCATTTACAAGCACCAAATCCGCACCATTACCGAAGTGGGCAAGCTGGCGCCGCGCCGCGCCAAGGCTGCCGCCGCGGACAAGGCTGTCGCGCCGGAAGCGAACGGCTTCCAGGCCACTGAGGCTGGTTCATGAGCGGCGCGCAGGCGGCAGCCACGCCCGAGTGGGTGTGGGTTCCCAAGGCCGCCAGGATCGCCCGCGAGGCCGGGGCGCGGCTGCGTGAGTTTTTTGCCGAGGGCGTGGCCACCGAGTACAAGGGCGATGTGGACCTGGTGACGGTGGCCGACCGGACGTCGGAGAAGCTGATCCGCGAGCGGCTGTCCGAGGCCTTTCCAGGGCATGGAATCTTCGGCGAAGAGGGTACGCGCGACCGGCTCGACGCGGATTTCCGCTGGTACGTGGACCCGCTGGACGGGACCACCAACTTCGCCCACGGTTTTCCGCAGTTTTGCGTCTCGCTGGGTCTGGAAGACAGGCGCGCTTCGAGTCCAGATCCGCAGCGGCAGGGGCAGAATCAGCTTCAGCGCCCGGCCCAGCTTGCTCCGGACGAGGACGGCACGCTGGTGGCCGCGGTCCTTTACGATCCCATGCGGGACGAACTCTTCGTCGCCGAGCGGGGGCGGGGCGCGTGGCTGAACGGCCGCCCGATCAGGGCCTCGCGGGTTCCGGAGTTGAGTGAGGCGCTGGTGGCCACCGGTTTTCCCAGCCGCAAGCGGCACGAGAACCCCAACCTTCACTTCTACCAGGAGTTCACGCTGCGCTCGCACGGGGTGCGGAGGGCCGGTTCGGCCGCGCTCGATCTGGCCTACGTCGCCGCCGGCCGGCTGGACGGCTACTGGGAGTTCAACCTCAATCCCTGGGACACGGCGGCTGGCATTCTGCTGGTCGAAGAGGCGGGCGGGCGGGCTACGGACTTTTCTGGCGGGCCCTTCCGGCTGGACAGCCGGGAGATTCTGGCCTCGAACGGGCTGATCCACGCCGAGTTGGTGGGCCTATTCGAGGATATGTTCGCCGGACGCAACCTCTCGCCCATCCTCACGCCCCAGGAGTTGGCGGGGCGGCGGGCAGCGCGTAAAGCCAGGTAGTGTACAGGCCCTCAGATTGAATCCGTCGAATGGTTAGCTTGCCGGCTCGCCAGTTCGCTTTCGGGATGGGCAACCGGCGGAACCATGCAGCCGGTTCCCGCATTCCAAAACTGCCGGCCGGGGGCTGGCGCGGCCTTTGGTCTCCTGTGCTACCATCACGTCGAGGATTAAGTCCCCCGGAGAAAATCGAAGATGGCATTCGTCATTGCGGAACCCTGTATCGGCGTCAAGGACGCAACCTGCGTGCAAGCCTGTCCTGTCGATTGCATCCACCCCAAGAAGGATGAACCCGGTTACGCCGAGACCGACCAGTTGTACATTGACCCGGTCGAGTGCATCGACTGCGCCGCCTGCGTCCCGGTCTGTCCGGTCAAGGCCATCTTCGTCTCCTTCGACCTGCCCAAGAAGTGGGCCAGCTATGAGGAGAAGAACGCCGCGCACTTCGGCCGCTAAAGCGGCTTTTCCACTCGGGGATCCCCGGCGGCGGGTCTTCATCGCTGGGGTGGAAGTAAAAGCCACCCCGCACGGTACTCGAAACTCCACGTTAACTGGAGAGCCGCGAAACTGGAGAACCACTCTGAGCGGCTCGGGCGGGCCTATTCGATCAACTGCATCCCCGTATCGCGCGCAGCCCGGCGGTCGAGGGTCACGGTGCGGCCGCATCCGGCGGCCTTGGCGGAGCAGGCGATGAGGCAATCGGGAAAGTCTGTATTCCCTGAGCGGTAAAGTTGCAAGGCGTTGCGGACGGTATCGTCCTGTTCGATGACAATATCCCGGCTGGCAAGCAATGTGTCAAGAATCTGGATGATGCTAACGCGGCCCACGCGGTAAATGCGGGTCATCACCCACATAAGTTCCATCAGCGCCGCCACCGCCACCCACCCAGGATCTGTTGGGGATAAGGAATCAATCAAGTCGACAGCCAGCCGAGTCTGCTCCGGATCGTCCTTCACGAAATAGCGGACGAGAATGTTCGTGTCCAAGCCAATCACGCAGCCTCATCCTTCTGCGAGGCCGAGGTTGAAGGGCTGACGCCAGCCAGGTAATTCTCCGCGGCAGCATCGAGAATGGCCTCATCCATCTCCTCAATTGTGGGCACATAGTCCAACTTCGGGATGCAGCCCTTTAGATCGCGGATCGAGGCGGTTCTGGGTTTAATTGCAAACCGCCCGTTCTCGATTTCGACAAAATCAATCTTGTCGCCAGCGCCCAGGCCAAGAGCCTTGCGAATCTTGATGGGGATGGTGATCTGTCCCTTGGAGGTCATGGTGGCTGTCGGCATGGAAATTCCTTTCTCTATTGATTATATCTTACCTTTTACTAAATTCCTTACTTGCCGGTAAGGAATTTGCTATCGTGGCGCATTCCAGCGGCGGGAAAGGGTGCGAAGATAATAGACGCATGAGCGTGCTCACCTCTGAAGCCGTGGTTCTGCGCACCTGGCCGGTGCATGAGGCCGACCTGATTGTGAGTTTTTTCACGCGCGACTACGGCCGAGTGCGCGGCGTGGCCAAGTCGGCGCTGAAAAGCCGCAAGCGCTTCGGCGGGGCGCTGGAGCCGATGACCCAGGCCCGCGCCTGGTTTGCCGAGCGGCCCCGGCAGGAACTGGTCCGGCTGGATCAGTTGGAAATCCTACGCTCGCCGCTCTCCGCGCCGGTCGATGCTGTGCGCCTGGCGGTGCTCAGTTTTTATGCCGAGCTGCTGGACGAAGCGCTTCCCGAGCGCGATCCCCAGGAGACGGTCTTCCGGTTGCTGGGCTCCGTTCTTGACCAGACCACGGTCGAGCAGCCGTGGATGCCGCTGACCTACTTCCAGTTATGGATGACGCGGCTAATGGGCCTATTGCCGGATGTCGCCCACTGCACCGTCTGCCGCGAGCCGTTAACGGCCGGCCAGATCAGCTTCAACACGCTCGGCGACGGCCTGTTTTGCGCGGTGCATCGCAACGGCAACTCGAGTGCGCTCTCGGTCGATTCGTGGCTTCTGGCGCAGCGCATGCTGCGGGCGCCAGCCTCGGCCTTTGCCGCCGAAGCCTGGCCCCGGCGGCGGGCGCAGGATCTGCGCCGCTTCACGCTGCAAGCCCTGGAGCGGCACCTCGAGCGCAAACTGCGCTCGGCCGAGGCCCTGGCGCGGCTAGGAGCCTGAACAGAAGCGGCCAGAAACTCTCCGCGCTTTTACGCCTGATCGGTGAGATGACGGCGGGCATAAAGCGGCTGTGGATGGCGGGCTGATAAAATCGACCTTAGTCCCGTCAAGAGAGAGTTGCCCGTGCCTTCATCCCAGATTTCATCCCCTATTCAATCCACCGCGCTTACCTTTCAGGAGCTTTTGTTCCGCTTGCAGGGCTTTTGGGCCGAGCGCGGCTGTGTTTTGCAGCAGCCCTACGACGTGGAAGTGGGCGCGGGCACCATGGCGCCGGAGACCTTCCTGCGCGTGCTGGGGCCCAAACCCTACAAGGTGGGTTATGCGCAGCCCTCGCGGCGGCCGGCCGATGGGCGCTACGGCGAAAACCCCAACCGGCTCTTCCGCCACACCCAGTTTCAGCTCATCCTGAAGCCGCCGCCGGTCAACGTGCAGGAGCTTTATCTCCAATCCCTTGAGGCGATCGGAATCGATCTCTCCCAGCACGATCTGAAGTTTGAGGAAGACAACTGGGAGGGTCCGACGGTGGGCGCCTGGGGCGTCGGCTGGCAGGTGATGATGGACGGCATGGAGATCACCCAGTTCACCTACTTCCAGCAGTGCGGCGGCCTCGATCTGGACCCCATCTGCGCCGAGCTGACTTATGGGCTGGAGCGCCTGGCGGCCTTCATGCAAGACGTGGATTCGGTCTACGATGTGGTTTGGGCGCGCGATCCGGAGACCGGCGCGACGGTCACTTATGGCGACGTGCGGCTGACCGAGGAGCTGCAGTATTCGGTCTATAACTTCGAGAGCGCCGATGTGAGCAAACTGTGGGAACACTTCAACAGCTACGAGGCCGAGGCGCAGGCGCTGCTGGCGCAGGCGGGCGAGATCTTTGCCGGCGACCAGGCCAGCGCTGCCGAGAAGCGGCGCTTCCCGCTGATGTCCACCTACGAGCTGGCTCTGAAGTGTTCGAACCTCTTCAATCTTCTGGATGCGCGCGGGGCGATCAGCGTCACCGAGCGGGTGGGCATGATCGCGCGCATTCGCAATCTGTCGGTGGGCGTGGCCAAAGTCTACGCGGCGCAACAGAGTGAAACAGCTTCTAGCCTTTAGCTTTTAGCTTCTAGCTTTTCGCGCAGGTCGGGTCCAACGACTTAACCAGCGAAATCATGAGCTAGCAGCTAGAAGCTAGTAGCTAACGGCTGGCTAAATGCACCTTGAATGCAGAAAGAAACTCACGTTATGGCGGATTTCTTGTTGGAGATTGGGCTGGACGAGGTTCCGGCCCGCATGATTGCCGGGGCCGAGGCCGAGTTAGGCCGCCGGGTTAGTGAACTGCTCACACGCGAGCGGCTGCTCGACGCTGGAGCCAAGCTGACCACTTATTCGACGCCGCGGCGGCTGGCCGTCCTCGTCGAGGGCGTGCTCGCGCAGCAGGCCGACTCTCAAGACCAGTTGACCGGCCCCTCGTGGCAGGTCGCCTTCAAAAATGGTGCGCCGACCAAGGCCGCTGAAGCCTTCGCCAAAAAGGCCGGCGTTGCGCTGGAGGCTCTCGAAAAGGTTTCGAACGTCAAGGGCGAGTACGTGGGCGCCACCGTGAAACGGCAGGGACGCAAGACAGCGGAGCTGCTGGCGGCTGAGCTGCCCAAGGAAGTTTTGAGCCTTTACTGGGCCAAGAATATGTACTGGCGCGCGGGCAAGCCGGAGCGCTTTGTCCGGCCGGTGCGCTGGGTCGTCGCGCTGCTCGATTCCGATGTGGTTCCGCTGGAGATTGCCGGCATTCAGGCTGGGAATGTGAGCCGCGGCCACCGCATTCTGCACGGCGCGGCTCCGGTGACGATTGATCGGCCCACCCACTACGCCGAGGCGCTGCGCAAGGCCTTTGTCGTGGTCGATGTCGCCGCGCGCCGGCACACGATTCGCAAGGCTCTGGATGCGGCCACGCGCACCGTGGCGGGAGCGCGCTGGCGCGAGGATGAGCCGCTGGTCGAAACCGTGGTGCACCTGACCGAGTGGCCGTCGGTGGTGCTGGGCAGCTTCGAGCCCGAGTACCTGGCGCTGCCCAAAGAGGTTTTGGTCACCGTCATGCGCGACCATCAGAAGTATTTTGCCGTCGAGGGCGCGGACGGCAAGCTGGCCCCTCATTTCCTGGCTGTGCTGAACACCCAGGTAGACGCGGAGGGCGAAGCGATCATCCGCCACGGCAATGCGCGGGTTCTGCGGGCGCGCTTCAAGGACGCGCGCTTCTTCTGGGAGGTTGACCAGAAAAAGCCGCTCGTGGACCGCGTGGAAAGCTTGAAGAACGTCACCTTCTTCCGTCCGCCGAAGGGCGAGCCATGGAGCTACTACTGGAAAACGGAGCAGAACATTGTGGTAGCCCGGCGGCTTGACGCAGAAGTCGTCTTAAAGGGGGGAACTGTCAAGTCAGGTCTTGCGGAAATAGCCGCGAGGTATGCTAAGACCGATCTGACAACGGAGTTAGTGAAAGAGTTCACGGAACTTCAGGGCATCATCGGAGGATTATATATACGCGCACAATGGCAGCAGGAGGGATACGCAGAACACAATGCCGCCATTGCCGACGCAATCTATTCCCAGTACATTCCGGCCTCAATGGAAGATGCAATTCCTGCTACCGTGGAAGGCCAGTTGTTTGGCCTCGCGGATCGCATTCAGACAATCGTGGCATTGTTTGACATTGGGCAGGCGCCTACAGGATCAAAGGATCCATTTGCACTTCGTCGTTCCGCGAATGCGATTGTAAAGATACTTGCAGAATCGGAGCTCCCACTGACTCTAAGAGATGTGTTGGAGGCGTATACCGGTGAAGTGCGGATTGATCAGAATGGCATCATTACTTCTCGACTAATAAACATTGATTCCGACCAAACGATGACAGCGGTCTCAGCATTTCTGCTCGAGCGGTTGAACTTCTATTTGAAGGACTACAAGGGCTTTGCCTACGACGTGGTGAATGCCGTGTTGGCCGCCGGGGCCGATGATGTGCGTGACGCAATTGCGCGGGCCGAAGCGCTGACGGCAGCACGTGAATCGGAGGATTTTGCCGCGATCTCGGCGGCCTTCAAGCGCATCAAGAACATCCTGCGCCAGGCCGAGGAGAAAAAGTTTACTGTCGGTTCGGCGAAGGACGTGAAGCTCGCGCCGGAGGCGCAGCAGCTTGCCGATGCGGCGGCCGCTCTGGCGCCGGAAGTGGCGGCGCTGCGCAAGTTGCGGTTTTACGGTCAGGCGCTGGAAGCCATCGCCACGCTGCGGCCGGTGGTGGACGCCTTCTTCGACAAGGTGATGGTCCTCGATCCCGATGAGGCGGTGCGCGGCGCGCATCTGGCGCTGATTCAGAGCGTGCTCGACGGCTTCTCCGGCATCGCCGACTTCAGCGAGATTGTGACCGGGTAGAGCCGGAGAGGTTGAGGTTCGTAGTTTCCCAGGTCCCAAAAGCGGGACCTGGGGCACCCAGTTTCACACCCAGATTCCGCACCCGGCCCAGCAAGACTGAATACAGCCACAGGTCCTTCGACTCCCCCATCGCTGCGCTCAAGGTTGCTCACGATGACACCTGGATTTTAGGCGCTCCGCTCAGAATGGCAGGTTTTTGCGGGGAGGCCACAGTTCTTTCCGCAGCGTGAGCGCTTCCGCTGCATCTTCCGGTCCATTCCTCCGTCTACAATCAAAAGAGATGGCCGACACGCTTTATTTGAGTCTGTGGTATCCCAACCTGCGCCTGGACGCGCTCGGCGAGAAGCTGACGGCGGTGCTGGGCGCCTTTGCCGCGCATGGCGGCGAGGCGCGCGTCTACTCGGCGACGGTCTGGCCGGTGAGTTGGAGCGAGTCGCCGGTCTTTCAGCAGGTATATGGCCGGAGAATCGGCGCGGGCGGCGGCGAGGGAGCCGAAAAGCTGGGCGCGGAGCCGGGTTTTGCCGTCGAGGAAGCGCTGGAACTGCTGCACGAGGATTTCGCCTATGAGTTCCAGATTGGCTGGAGCCTGTGGGAGCTGGAAGAGTTGGCCCCGCCGCAGGTGGCCCGCTGGGTGCGGGAGCCGCGGCTGGTGCGGGTGGCGGGCTTCGGGCCGCTCTTCGAGGAGGGAACCTACGAGGCCGACGGGCACATTCGCATCGACTTCGGTTCCGACACGCCCTTCCTTGAAGAGGATTTGGAGCTTGATTCGGTGGCGGCCTGCCACGTGGAAGAGAATGTGCGCCAACTGGTGGAGCTGACCGCGGCCGTTGAGAAGGCCTCGGGAGCCACGGCGCGCCTGTTGTGGAGCGAGTTGGGCGAGAGTCTGGCGGAGCGGCTGGCGGCCCGGTTATCGGCGCGGCTTGGGGGGGCGAACTGACAGTGCGGCTGACCATCGAACGCATGAGAACGCTGGTGCTGGCGGCGGGAGTTCTGCTGCTGGCGGCGTTGGCTGTGTTTTTGGCCGTGGGCAAGGGGAAGAATCCCTTCAACCGCCGCGACCTGCCCCAGAGGCTGGGGATTGAAATCCAGCAGGAGGCCAATGGCGTCACCTACACGCAGGCGCACGGCGGCCACACGCTCTTCAAGATTCACGCCTCGAAGGTGGTCGAGTTGAAGCAGGGCAACGCGCTGCTGCACGACGTGAAGATTGAGCTGTACGGCGCGGACGGCAGTCGCGTGGACCGCATCGAGGGCAACGAGTTCGAGTACGACCAAAAAGCCGGCATCGCCAAGGCTGCCGGGCCGGTGGAGATTACGCTGATGCGGCCGGGCGTGGCGCCGGCCGTGGCGCCCAAGGCGGCCACCAGCCAGGCGGTGAGCGGCCAAGCGAAGAGCGCCCCGGTGGCTTCGGCCGCTGAAACTGCCGCGCGCGGCCAGATTCACGTGAAGACCAGCGGGCTCACCTTCGACCAGAAGAGCGGCGTGGCGACCACCGCCGAGCACGTGGATTTTTCCATGGAGCAGGGAACCGGCAGTTCGATGGGAGCCACCTACGACTCCGAGCAGGGGCTGCTGGTGCTGGACCGGGCAGTGGAACTGACGACGCGGCATGGGGCCGGGACGGTCCAGATTCATGCCCAGCACGCGGAACTCGAGCGCCAGAGCCAGGTGTGCCTCTTGCACGCGGCCACGGCCGGCTACCAGGGCGGAGAAGCCACGGCCGGCGACGCGAAGATTCTCTTCCGCGAGGATGGATCGGCAGCCCGGCTGGATGCGATGAACGGATTTACGCTCACCACCCTGACTGGCGGCCACTTGACGGCGCCCACCGGGCAGTTGGATTTCGATGAGCACAATCAGCCCCATCACGGACACCTCGAAGGCGGGGTTGCCATGGACTCGGTGAGCGAGTTGAGCCATGGGGGCGGACGGCGGCAGGTGCACGGAACCGCGCCCACGGCGGAGTTGGAATTCACCGCGCAGGGCCGGTTGCGCCACGCGCACCTGGAGCAGGGCGTGGCGATGGACAGCGAAGAGCAGAGCCAGGCGGCAGGTCAGCCGCAGCATCTGAGCCGCCACTGGCGTTCGCCCGTGGCCGACCTGGAGTTCCGCGTCTCCGGTCATGGGCAGGTCGAACTGGGATCGGTGCATGGGACTGGCGGCGTGGTGGTGACCAGCCAGAGCCAGCGCGGCAAAGAGGCGGTTGTGCCTTCCAGGCTTTCAGCCGCCGAGTTGACGGGCGAGTTCGGGCCCGGATCGGTGTTGACCGCCATGAACGGGGTTGGAAACGCCAGCATCGAGGAGACCACCGCGACGGGAACCCGGCAGACCTCGACGGGCGACCGGCTGGAGGCGCATTTCGCGGCTCCGGCGAAGGCGGGTTCAGCTCCGGAGTCAAGGCGCGGAACGGACTCCGAGGCGCAGGTTCAGGCGGCCACGGTTGAAGGCCACGTGGTGCTGACGCAGGTGCCCATGGCCAAGCCCGGCGCGCCGTCGCCGACTTCGCTGCGGGCCACCTCGGGCCGCGCCGATTACACGGGCGCGGGCGAGTGGCTGCGCCTGACGCTGAATCCGCGGGTGGAAGACGGCGCTTTGCAGTTTACCGCCGACAAGGTAGACGTTTCGCGGGCCTTGGGCGACGCCTTTGCGCGCGGCAACGTGAAGGCGAGTTGGATGGACGCAGGCGCGGCGAGCAATGGTCGGCCGGGAAGGCCCGCGGGCAGCCAGGGCATCGTGGCTCTGGGCGGGCATGGTCCGGCGCACGCGGTTGCGGCCGAGGCGCAGTTACATCAGGCGACCGGCGAGGTCACCTTCCGCGGCCAGGCGCGGCTGTGGCAGCAGGGCAACTCAGTGGCCGGGCCGGTGATTGTGCTCGACCGGGAGCAGCGGACGCTGGTGGCGCGCACGACGGATAAGGCTGAACCGGTGCGGGCCGTGCTGGTGAGCGCGGCCGGGGCGGAGTCGCCGTCAGGAACCGGCGTGAAGACGGGCAGCGGCGCGGGCAAGGAACCGGGCAAGGGACAGGGGAAGGCTAATCAGCCTTCGGTGATCCGGGTGCGCGGCGGCGACCTGAGGTACTCCGACCTAGAGCGCAAGGCGGTGATGCGGAGTGGCGTTCTGGGCACGGTGGTGACCGAGAGCGCAACCGCGGCCTCGACCTCGAATGAGGTTGAGGTGAGGCTCGCGCCGGCGGGTGCAAATCCGGGCAGGAAGGACGGCCAAGGCCCAGCCCAAGCCCAGGGGCAGGTTCAGGGACAGGCGCAGGTAGAGAGCATGACGGCCCGCGGCCACGTAGTGCTGACCAGCGAGGGCCGGCGCGGAACTGGCGAGCAGTTGGTCTACACCAGCGCCACAGGCGAGTACGTTTTGACCGGAACCGCCGCCAAACCTCCAAAAATGACCGATCCGGCGCGGGGAACGGTCTCCGGCGAGGCTTTGATCTTCCAGGAACGCGATGATAGCGTTCGTGTCGAAGGCGGCCGGCAGAAGACCAGGACAGAAACCACGGCGCCGAAATGAATGAGACTGTAATAGAGAGCTGGAAAGGGCGGCGGAAGCAAGCCTGATGGACACATTGATCGCCGAGGGAATCGGCAAAAGTTACAAGGGACGGCAGGTGGTTCGCGGCGTCGATCTGAGGATCTCGCGCGGCGAGGTGGTGGGCCTTCTGGGGCCGAATGGCGCCGGCAAAACCACCATTTTTTACATCATCGTGGGTTTGGTGGCGCCCGAAACCGGGCGCGTGCTGGTCGACGAGACCGAGATCACACGGGTGCCGATGTACCTGCGCGCGCGCAACTTCGGCATCAGCTACCTGCCCCAGGAGCCTTCGGTCTTCCGCAAGCTGACGGTCGAGGACAACATCATGGCGGTGCTGGAGGCGCAGCCGTTGGACAGCCGGGAGCGCCGCGCACGGACCGAGCGGCTGATTCATCAGCTCAACCTCGGCCATATTCGCACCACCATGGGCTACGCGCTCTCGGGTGGCGAACGCCGCCGGGTGGAGATTGCGCGCGCGCTGTGCATCCAGCCCAGCTTCATTCTGCTCGATGAGCCCTTCAGCGGCATCGACCCCATCGCCGTGCTCGAGCTGCAAAAAATTATCTTCGATTTGAAGGCCGGCGGCATCGGAATTCTGATCACCGATCACAACGTGCGCGAGACGTTGAGCGTAACCGACCGGGCGTATATCATCGCCGAAGGGAGGATTTTCCGCGCCGGCACGCCGCATGAACTGGGCAACGACGTGGAGGTGCGGCGGGTTTACCTGGGGGAGGGTTTCACGCTGAGCTGATGCGGATTTTCCGTGGAGCGGGCGCGTTGCGGGATGGGAAGGCAGGCTGGCTCCCGCCCATCTCCATTTCGGCTAAAATCTTGAAAGAATTTCAGAGTGAGAGTCCCGGATTGAGCGCTGCCCAATCTGGAACGGCTGGTTCAGCCTCCGGCATTTTACCCTTTAGCTTTTTCCTCACCCCGGTACACTGGCGGTGAGTCCAAACGGGAATCGAGTTCCATTTATGGCGCTGCTGCAACCCAAATTGAGTCTCAAGGTCGCTCAACGCCAGGTCCTGACTCCGGGCCTGATGCAGATGGTGAGCGTGCTGGCGCTCAACAAGCTCGAGCTGAAGGAGATGATCGATGCTGAGATGGTGGAAAATCCCGTCCTGGAGGAGATTGACGAGACGGTTCCGATGCTGGATGAGGTCGCGGGGCGCGAGGAACGCCTGGAGCGGCCCGTCGAGGAGCGTCTGGAGCGCAGCATTATCGAGGAACCCGCGGCCCCGCCCAAGGACCCCTTCAACGAGATCGACTTCGGATCGTACTTTCAGGAGTACCTGGACCCCGGCTATCGCACGCAGCCGGAGTACGAAGAGAATGAAAAGCCCTCGTTTGAAAACTTTCTCTCCCAGCCTACGACTCTGGCCGATCACCTGGCGTGGCAGTTGGGGGCTCTGACCCTCGATCCCGGCCTGCGCGACGCGGTCGAGTTCGTCATCGGCAATCTGGACGAGGACGGCTACCTGGCGGGCAGCGAGGATGAGCTGGCGGCGGCCTTCGCCAGCTCCCTGGAGGGGCCGGAGCTGGAGATCGACTCGGTTGCCGGCCTGTTGCGCCGCGGCATCGACCTGGTGCAGCACCTTGACCCGGCCGGGGTAGGCGCCCGCGATCTGCGCGAGTGCCTGCTGATCCAGATTGCCGCTCAGCAGCATGAGTTTGCCCAGTTGTATGCCCGGCAGGCGGACAAATTGGACGCGCCGGACGAGGAGGATCCACATCGCGGCTTCCGCGCCGAGGCCGAGGCGCGCCTCGAGGAGCGGCGGCGCAGCATGGAGGTGGCCCAGCTGATCGTGGACCGGCACCTGTCCCTGTTGCAGAAGCGGGATGTGAAGGACCTGGCGCGGGCGGCGCAGATCTCCCCCACCGAGGCTCATGCCGCAATCGAGTTCATCCGCACCCTTGATCCTCGCCCTGGCCGCCAGTACAACCGCGAGCAGACGCGGCTGATCGAGCCCGACGTGGTCTTCATCAAGCGGGGCGGCGAGTGGGTGGTCTCGATGAATGAGGAGGATATGCCCAGCCTGCGGCTCAGCCAGCGCTACCGGCGTATGCTGACCTCCGAAGGCACCGACAAAGAGGTCAAGGACTATGTAAAGGAGCGCTTCCGCTCCGCCGTGCAACTGATGCGCAACATCGCCCAGCGCAAGAGCACCATTCTGCGGACCTGCGAAGTGATTGTGCGCCGCCAGCAGGAGTTTCTCGATCTCGGCATCGAGGCCTTGCGGCCGATGATGATCAAGGAAGTGGCCGAGGAGATTGGCGTTCACCCCTCGACGGTGAGCCGCGCGGTGGCCAACAAGTACGCGCACACTCCGCAAGGAGTTCTCGAGCTGCGCTTCTTCTTCTCCGAAGGCTCGAATGGCCCGGAGGGCGCCGATACGCCGCTGCTGGTGCTCAAGCGCAAGGTCCGCAAGCTGATCGACGAGGAGAATCCGCGCCATCCGCTGACCGACGACCAGTTGGCCGCGATACTCCAGGCCCAGGGCATTCAACTGACCCGCCGCACTGTGGCCAAGTACCGCGAGGACATGCGCATTCCCTCGACCCACCAGCGCCGTAGCCGCGATGAATAAGGCAAAGCCGAGGACAATTTAGCTGTTCCGCTTTAAATCCATTGCACGCTGAGCGGTTTTCTGGGAGGTATTCGCGAGTACGAATACAGGCCTTCGCCGAGCATGAGGCCGCCGCAGACGGCGTAGCCCTCGGGCAGCGACAACGCCTGGCGAAGCGGAGCATGAAGGGCGGCGATGCGGGTCAGGTAGCCGGCCCAGCAGGCGCCCAGGCCGCGCGCCTCCGCCGCCAGCTCAAGAAAGGTCAGGGCGATGGCGCAATCCTGTTTTCCCCAGCCATAATCGGCCGGCGCAGAGGCCACCACGAGCGTGGGGGCTCCGCGCAGGACAAAGTCGTAGCCTTTGTCCCATTGCTCCAGCGTCGCCGGATTGAATTCCGAACTTCGCAGATAGTTCACCGCTTCCTGCGCCAGGGCGTGCACCTTGGCTCTATCTTCGACGACGATCCAGTGCAGTTTCTGGGAGTTGGTAGCCGTCGGAGCCCGCCGGGCCACCTCGAGCAGCGCCTCCAAAGTCTCCCTGGCGACCGGCCTGTTCCTGAAGGCCCGCACGGAGCGCCGGCTCATCAGGAAGCCATCCATCAGCGCTGGAGCGGGCCGCTCTTTGCAGACCGGCAGAAAATCCTTCTCCGGCAGGGCGGCGTGCGTCAGAGCGTCATGGGGGCAGACGGCCACGCAGTGGCCACAGAGAATGCAACTGCTGCCGGGCACCTCCTCGGGAAATCCCTCCTCATTGAGAGCCAGGGTTCTGGCCGGGCAAACCGCCACGCAGGCGCCGTCTTTCTGACACAGGCTCGTATTGACTGTGATTCGGCTCATAACCGGTACTCCTCCTGTGGCTTTGCGGCGAAGGGTTGAAAGTCCTTGACCGCAGTGTACTCCCGGCGGTGCCGCGAACTGCTCCGCACCGGAGCGTTCCTGAACCGGGACAATTTTTCAGTCCATCGGGGCATCGTGGCACTGGTCCGTCAGGTGAAATGCAGCCAGGCTGCTAATTCTCCGTACGCAGTGCCGGCAAATGCTGTAGAATCCGTAGTCTGCAGCCGGAAATTTGGGCTGTGAGAAGAAGAAGCGGAGGCTGACCATGGAAGTGGAGTTCACCGCCAGGCAAGTAAGGGTCTCCAAGGCGCTGCGCATGCAGGCCGAAGAGGGGATGGAACGGATTGCCCGCATTTTGGGCAAGACTGCGAGCGCCAGCATTACGTTTAGCGCGCAGAAGCGACAGAAGCGTCTGAAGATTGTCGAGATAACCATAAAGGCCCGGCAGCAGACTTTTGCAGCTGAGGGTCAGGGCGAGACGATGACGTTGGCACTGCACCAGGCCATCGAGCGCGCCGAAAGCCAGGTGTGTCGCCATCGGGACCGGCGGATCGAGAGCAAACGATTGCCCGCGGGGGAGAAGGTGCTCACCGCGCCTCCGGTCACCCGGTCCAAAACGCGCGCCGCCCAACCGGAGGAAGAGGCCGCGGAAGCGAAACCAGTCCGCGCTCGCAAGGCGGCCGTTGAGCCGCACATCGTCTCCAGCGATGAGGCTATCGCTCCCAACGCGATGAGCATCGAGGAGGCCGTCAAGGACGTCCATTTCCGCGACCGCGACCTGCTCATCTTCCGCAATCCATCCGGAGAACTGTTTGTGCTATATCGCCGTCGCGACGGCCAGATGGAGCTGGTGGAGCTTCCATAAAACCTGTCCAAAACTCGATGATGCGTGCAGGGTACGGGCTAGAGCATTTTCACTTCACCTGTTGACGTTACAGCAGCCTGGGAGGTGGCTTTTCCTTGATGGAAAAGCCACTCCGCATCCAGGTTTCTGTAAAGAGCGGAAGTGAAAAAGCTGAGGCCCGTACCCTCTTTGCCTTCGCAAGGAAGGCCAGAGCCGTGATGGGAGCCAAGCAGGACTGAGGCGATCGTCGCTTGGAGAATCGTGATTTGAATCTTCCGCAAAACCCGGACTCCGCCCAGCCGTGGCTGATAGTCGATCTGCTGGCCAGCCTTCCCGAGGCTGTGGCTGTGGTGCGCGGCAATCAGGTTCAGTTCGTGAATGCGGCCTTTACGCGGATCTTCGGCTTTACGGCCGAGGAGGCCGTCGGACGCGGCCTGCGGGAGTTGATTGTGCCGGAGGTGCGCCGGCAGCAGAGCGTGCGGCTGGGCAAGGCGGTAGATCAATTCGGGTTTGCATCGCTCGATGCGGTGCGCAGGAACAAGAATGGCGAACTGGTGGATGTGGCGATCGAGGTCCGGCCGCTGATGGTGAGCGGAGAAAAGGCCGCCTACGTTTTTACCTTTCGCGACATCGGCGAGCGCAAGCGGGTCGAAGCCCGGCTGCAGCACGACGCCCTGCACGATCCGCTGACGGGATTGCCCAATCGCGCGCTCTTCCTGGACCGGCTGAGCCTGGCGTTTGCCCGCAGGCCGGTTGCCGGATTCTCGACCCGGCGCCGCAGCCAGAACTGCGGCATGCTCTTTCTTGACCTGGACCACTTCAAGGAGATCAATGATTCACTAGGCCACGCGGCGGGCGACGAGGTGCTGAGGGCGGTTGCCGAGCGGCTGCGCAGCGCCCTGCGCCCGCAGGACACGGCGGCCCGGCTGGGGGGCGACGAGTTTGCCATCCTGGTTGAGAACATTCTGTCGGTTGCCGACATTGAAATTGTGGCCAGCCGCATTCTGCGGGAGATGGAGCGCGAGTTTGAGGTCGGCGGCCGCTCGCTTCACGTTGGCGCATCGGTTGGCGTGGCCATCGCCGGGCCGGACCACGTGGCCCCGGAACTGCTCATCCGCGACGCTGATTTTGCCATGTATTGCGCCAAGCAGGCAGGCGGCGGGCGGTTCGAGATCTTCACCAAGCAGTTGGAGGTGGCCGCCGCCAGTTTGCAGGAGCGCGAGCAGGAACTGCGCCAGATACTGGAAAATCGCCAGTTCGAGGTCCGCTACCAGCCCATCTGTGCCCTCCAGGCTGGCAGCGCCCGCACCGTCAGGCTGGAGGGCTTCGAGTCGCTGCTCTGCTGGCGCAGGGCAGACGGTTCGGTGTCTAGTTTCAGCGACTTGCTTCCCGTGGCCGAGGAGACGGGGCTCTCCATCAGCCTGGGCCGCGAGACGATGGAGGCGGTCTGCGCGCAACTGCGAAGCTGGGCCGAGGCTCTGCCCCAGGCCGCCCTGAGCCTCTCCATCAATCTGACGCAACGGCAGTTCTACCACCCCGATCTGATTGCGCAGGTGAAAAGAACGCTGGCCGTCAGCGGGGCCGATCCGGCGCGGTTGCTGTTTGAGGTGGGGGAAAAGGCGTTGAGTGAGAATCCGGAGGCGACCGAGGCGATTCTTGAGCGCCTGCTCGGCTGCAATGTGCGCCTGGCGGTGGACGACTTCGGCTCCGGCCTGGCGCCGTTGAACCACCTGGCGCGGCTGCCCATCGACGTGCTGAAGCTGGACCCCAGGCTGACTCTGGCCGCCACCCGGGCCGCCGTGCAGTCCAGCCGCCAGGTGGCCGTTCTGGAGTCGCTGATTCAGTTGGGGCGCAAGCTGGGCGTACAGGTGGTGGCGCAGGGGATCGAGACCCTGGAGCAGTTGGAGACGCTCGCCGCCATGGGGTGCGAACTGGGCCAGGGCCCGCTGCTGTCGCCCGCGCTGGAGCCCTTGCAGGCGCAAAAGCTGGCTGAACAGGGCTCGTGGAGGATTGCGCCCGAAGATTGAATCCGAAACTTGACCCGCAGCCTGACCCGGCGGTTAAGCCGGGGTTTAGAGCCCGCAGCGGGAACTGGCCGCCTGAGTCAGAAACCTGAGCCGAATTTGCCTCCGAAGCTTGAATTGGAAGCTGAATCCGCAGCCTGAAGGGGGAGCCTGAACCAGCCGCTCCCGCCGGAGCATTCAGGCGCCACCCGGAGCAGAGCGCAAGAGCCGCCCTTCGGTGTAGGATGTGCCCATGACGCCTTCCAACCATGCGCCCGGAGCCGGTTCCGCCCCCCAGGCCTCCCAGCCCGCCCAGCCCGCCCAGCCCGTGGAGGGAACGGTGAAGCCCGGCAAGGAACTGGTCATCGTCACGGGCATCTCCGGCGCGGGCAAGGCCTCGGCGCTCAAGGCCTTCGAGGATCTGGGCTTTCACGCCGTGGACAATCTGCCCCTGGAGCTGTTGCCTGATTTTGCCGCCCTGGTGGAAAAATCCGCCGACATTCAGAACGCGGTGATCGTGGTCGATGTCCGCGAGGGCCTGACCCTGGACCGCCTGCCGGAGATACTCAAGCGGGTGAAGATGCTGCTGCACACGCGCGTGGTTTTTCTGGACGCGCAGGACGCGGTGCTGGTGCGGCGCTATTCCGAGACCCGCAGGCCGCATCCGCTCGGCCGGCAGGAGACGGTCTCCCGCTCCATCGTCGAGGAGCGGCAACTGCTGGACCCCATCCGCAACGTGGCCGACACGCTGATCGACACCTCGAACTTCAACGTCCATGAATTGCGCGCCCTCATCCAGGCCCGCTTTGGCAACGAGGGCCAGAGCAACCGCCTGCTGGTCAGTTGCGTGAGCTTCGGCTTCAAAAACGGCGTGCCGCTGGACGCGGATATGGTCTTCGATGTGCGTTTTTTGCCCAATCCCCACTTTGTGCCGGAGTTTCGCAAGCTGACCGGCCTGGACCCCAAGGTGGCCGCCTATGTGCGCGGCTTTCCGCAGACCCAGGAGTTTCTTGACCGGGTCACGGACCTGATGCTCTACCTGCTGCCGCACTACGTCGAGGAGGGCAAAAGCTACCTGACCATCGCCTTCGGCTGCACTGGCGGCCAGCACCGCAGCGTGATGATGGTCGAGGAGATGGCCGCGGCCCTCCAGCGCGCCGGTTACCAGGTGAAGGCGCTGCACCGGGACGCGCCGCGCTGAGGGCTGGCGGGCTGACGCGGTCCAGACTGCGTCCGCCAGATTGGCTCTTCCGGTCCGTGGCGCGATAGAGTGAAAGCGTGGCCGACGACAAGCTGATTCTCATCACGCTGCTGGTCAAGCTGGGCGTAGCCGCCGCGGTGGCCAGCGCGCTGGCGCGGTCGCGCACCTTTCAGCGGCTGCTCTTTGCCGAGCGCCGCCGCCGCCGTCAGACTGCGGCCCTGGTGGCCTTCTTCCTGGTGCCGCTCACGCTGGGCGTGTGGATTCGGATCGCGGTGCCCAACTTCCTGGCCGCCGACATCTCCTTTGAAGCGGTCGTTCTGCTGGGTTTGCTGGTGGGGCCGGAGTGGGCCATGCTGGGCGGAGTGGTGCTCTCCGTGCCGGCTCTCTTTCACCACGAATTTCTCGCCCTGCCCTTCAACGCCGCGCTGGGCCTGGCGGCGGGCCTGCTGGGCCGCTTCGTCGAGACCGAGGAGATCTGGTCGTTCACGCCTTTCGTCGACCTGAGCCTCTATCGCTGGGTGCGCCGCAACCTGCGCCAGCCGCGCATCGACCGCCAGATTCTGCTGCTGGTCCTGATCGTCGCCATGGAGATGATCCGCGAATGGGTGGCCCACGCCTTTCCCCACCGCCTCTTTGCGCTGGTGGCTGGCCAATGGTGGCTGGCGGCGCTGGTCTGGCTCAGCGCGCCCATTGTGGTGGGCATTGCGCTCAAGGTCTGGAATGCGCTGCGCATCGAGCTGAAGCTCGAAGAGCAGAAGCGCCTGCTGCTCGAAGCCCGGCTCGACGCCCTGCAACGGCAGATCAATCCGCACTTCCTCTTCAACACGCTCAACTCCATCGCCTCGCTGGTGCGCATGAAGCCGGAGCTGGCCCGCGAGATGATCGTCAAGCTGGCCAACATTCTCCGCGCCCTGCTCAAGGACCACGACACCTACGTGCCCTTGAGCGAGGAACTGAAATTTACCGACGACTACCTGGACATCGAGGTGGTCCGCTTCGGCGCTGGCAAGCTGAAGGTGGAAAAGCAGATCGATCCGCGGACATTAGGAGTTTTAGTGCCCAGCATTCTGCTCCAGCCGCTGATCGAAAACAGTATAAAGCACGGACTGGAGCCGCGCATCCACGGCGGCACCGTCACTCTGCGCAGCCGCCTTGAAGGCGACCGCGTGCTGATCGAGGTGGCCGACGACGGCGTCGGCATGGGCAACCGGCCAGCCTCGGCGCTCAGCCGCTCCGGCGCCGGCATCGGCATGAAAAACGTGCAGGAGCGCCTGGAGGTTCTCTACGGCAACCAGGCGCGTTTCAGCGTGGTCAGCACTCCCGGCCGCGGCACGCTGGTCTCCATCGAGATTCCGGCCAACCTGCCCGGGACCTTTTGAGTATTTTTGGAATGGACTAGTCCATCCCGAAAATACTCAAAACTACGGTGAGGGTGGGGCCTGCTTCAGCGGCTCTGTGTCGCTCGCCCCGAACCGCGCTCGCCCCTCGTTGCCAGCCAGACCCTCAGCGCCTCATCGGCGCGCCCCTGCCAGCCATTGCCGGTGGCGCGCAGCGCTTCGACCACGTCGGGAGAGAGCCGAATCGAGATGGGAACCTTGCGGGGAGCCTTTTGCGGCCCGCGCTTGCGCAGCTTGAGGAGCATCTTCTGCTCCGCCTCAGGCACTGTGGAGAATGGCTTGAAGTGGGCGACATCGCTGGCCGTGATCTCTCTCAGCTCACCCTCGCCGTCAGTCAATGGTTTGCGGTTTGCCATAGAGCTTTGCCTCTCTCTTGTTCGTTTTGCGAAAACTGATTACGCGGATTCCATTCGCATGGGGAATGTAACAAAGCAGATGCAAGCGCCGGTCCAGATAGCCAACCGCTATGCGCCGCGTCTCCCCCTTCAGACCTCAGTATTGAATATCGCCGTGGAGAAATCGAAGTCCGCCGCCCGCTCAAAGGAAAGTCCGCGTTCCCTGATGTTGCGCTCATTCTTGGCGGGATCGTACGTGATTCCCATGTTCATATTGTATATACTATTAGGCGAAAGTCAAGTTTGAAGAAAAAATGGAGCCGCGATAAACGGCGAAAAGTTCAGACGTGGTCAGCACTCCCCGCTCTGGCGCCCACTTCAGTGGCGATGAAAGGAGGCTGGGCCGCACGACGATTCGCTAGCGGCCCAGTATTGCACAGCCTCGCGCGGTATCCTCAGAAGATGGTGCGTTTCACGGTGCTGGCGTCGGGGTCGAAGGGCAATAGCGCGGTTCTCTTCGGCGGACGGACGCGGATTCTGGTCGATTGCGGGCTGAGCTGCCGCGAACTCTTCCGGCGGATGCGCCTCGTCGGCGAGGAGCCGGAGACGCTGGACGCCATCCTCATCACCCACGAGCACTCCGACCATGTGAACGGGCTGGCCGTCACCGCCCGCAAGCTGGGCATTCCGGTCTACTTCACCGAGGGCACGCACCGCGCCTGGATGCGCTGGCTCTCGCCCCGCAAGCAGATGACCTACGCGCAATGGCTGGAGCAGACGCGCCGGCAGGCCGCCGAGCGCCAAGCCGAGGCAGAGTCCGCCAGCGACGAGGGCGAGCCGGACGAAACAGATGAAGCGGAGGAAGACGGACGAGTTCTAGCCAATTCCCCCGAAGAGCAGCCCTCGGGGGCTAAAGCCACGGTTGATAATGCAGCATCAACGGCACGACTGAAGTCATGCCCTGACACAAGCCAGGATTTTCCCGCAGCGCCGCCCTCGCGGAAAGAAGACCCCAGTTGGCTTCCGGGGCTCGAGTACTTTGCCGCCGGCGAGCCCTTCGAGATTGGCGACGTTGCCGTCAGCCCCTTCACGGTCCCTCATGACGCCGCCGACCCTTGCGGCTTCGTCTTCCGCGCCGAGGGGGTGCGGATGGGCTTTGCCACCGATCTGGGCTACGTTCCGCCCAACGTCCGGGCGCAGCTCCAGGGCCTGGACCTGTTGCTGCTCGAGTCCAACCACGACCTGGAAATGCTGCGCGACGGCCCCTACCCCTGGGCGGTCAAGCAGCGGGTGCTCTCGCGCGTGGGCCACCTGTCGAACGAGGCGGCGGCGGAGTTCCTCGAAGGCGGCTACGACGGCCAGGCGGCTTACGTGGTCCTGGCGCATCTGTCTGAAAGCAATAATCTTCCCGAATTGGCGCAGGTTACCGCCGAGCGCGCGCTGCTGGGCCGGGCGAGCCTCCTGGCCAATAAACTGTTACTGGCCAGCCAACATGAACCGCTTCCTTCCATTTACTTTTAGATAATCTGAGCTAGAATAATACAGTACAGGCGTCACTCTGTATCAGGTAGATTGGCAAGGGATGCGCTGGGCTGTAGGGGACGTGATGGGTCAGTTGATGTAGGCAGGGGAGCTGTGAGGCCGCCGCCGGTTTGATGATGCAGCCCGAGATTTTGAGCCTTCCGTTGCCAAGTGAGCCGCGCTATTACGTGGCGGTGGAACACATCCTTTGCAAAGTGAGTCTTCACATTTATGGCAGCAACCCAATGCACGGATAGAGTCGTAGGCGCCATCCTGGCAAGCTGGCGGTATGACATCTCGGGGATCTTCCCAGAGATGCGCAAGGACTACGAACAACATTTCGCCGAATGCCCCCACTGCCGCGCACGGCAGAGCTTCCACCGCGGCCTGGACGCGACGCTCGCTGTCTTGACCTCGCTGGCGGTCTTCTTCTTTCTCTTCGCGCTGGCGGTTCTCAAGCACATCAAGCCGCTGGAGCATGTGGCCTTCAACGTCTTCGGCCTGGACATCGCCGACACCTACCACATGCTGGTTTCGGCGGGCATTGCCGGGCTCTGTTTCTCGGTGATTGCGCTGGCGCTGGTGCTGACGGCCACGCCGGCCCCGTCCTACCTGAGCGGCATTGCGGTCGAGCGCGCCCGGCTGATCGAAGAGCGGCTGCCGGCGGCCATCAAGTCGCTTCGTCCGCGCTAGAGCCAATTCGACGATCTAAACTTCAGGGCCTCCCATGCGGGAGGCTTTTTTGTCTTCGGGGTGGGAAGCGATTACTGCTTCCCGCATCAAATTGCCGGACAATTCAGCAATTTATTTAAGTTCTCGCGACACCCCCGGCCGCGTTCGTGGAATGCTCTCCACGGGAGCGGCGGCCAGCGGAAAATCTGCGGCGAACAGTTCACAGAGTGGGACAAGCAGAGCGAAAATGGAGTGACCGGAGCCGGCAGACGCATCTTTTCGCCCCAGCCGCCATCGAAACTGGTACGGTGGCTGAGGAGGATGCTCTTTTCGAAGATGGCCTCGAATCCCTACTTCTCTCTGACGGTTCTTTTCGTGGCGGCCGTGGGCTTCGTGCTGGCTCCGCTGGCGCTGGCGCGGCTGTGGGCGAAGGCCTTTTCGCCAGCCAAGCCGAATGCGGTGAAGAACGCCATTTACGAGTGCGGGCTGGTCTCGAAGGGCGACGCCTGGATGCAGTTCCACTCGTCCTATTACCTGTATGCGATCATCTTTCTTGTCTTCGATGTGGAGTCGGTCTTTCTGCTGCCCTTTGCGGTGGCCTTCAGCGGACTGGGGGCCGCGGCCTGCGGAGCGATGCTGGTCTTTGTGCTGTTGCTGGTCGAGGGGCTGGCCTGGGCCTGGGCGAAGGGCGTGCTGACGTGGGGGTGAGAACAGCTAACGGGAGCGAAGCGATGGCAGTCGATGAGGGGTTGAAGACCGAGTTGGGCAAGCAGGGGGTCTTCGTTACGACCCTCGAGGAGCTTTATAACTGGGGCCGGCGCAGCTCCCTCTGGCCGATGCAGTTTGGCCTCGCCTGTTGCGCCATCGAGATGATCGCCACCACCATGGCGCGCTACGATCTGGCCCGCTTCGGGGGCGAAGTCTTCCGGCCGTCGCCGCGCCAGGCCGACCTGATGATCGTCTCCGGCACGGTGACCAAGAAGATGGCCCCGGCCGTGGTGCGGCTCTATAACCAGATGGCCGAGCCGCGCTACGTGATCGCCATGGGGGCCTGCGCCATCAGCGGAGGGCCGTTCAAGCAGGGCTACAACGTGCTGAAGGGGATCGACCGGTACATTCCGGTGGATGTGTGCATTCCCGGCTGCCCGCCGCGGCCCGAGGCGCTGATCCACTCGTTCATGACGCTGCAGAAGAAGATTGACGGGCAGCATTTGACCGGGAAGGGCCGTCCGCGCCACCTGGACGCCGGGGCGCGGGGCGAGTTTCCGGTGCCGGTCTATGGAGAGCACGATCTGGAGCCCAAGTCGAATCCCGGCGTCTGGAACGCGCCCAAGGTGAGGCGCTGATGAAGACGGTTGAGCAGATCAAGGCGGCGATCGAAGCGGCCGTTGCGGGCGCGGGAGTCGAAGTTGTGCCCAATCCCAGCCCCTCCGGGCAGCACTCGCTCAGAATCGAGCCCGGCCGCGCGGTCGAGGTGGCGAGGTTTTTGCGCGACGATGCGGAGCTGGCGCTGGATTTTCTCTCCAATGTGACCGGCGTCGACTGGCTGGACAGGGAGATCGAAGAGACGGTGACGGAGACGCGCACGGTGACCAGGATGGTGGATGGCGTCGAGCAAGCCGTCGAAGAGACGGTCGAGGAGACCCGCCAGCGCATCGAGCCGGGGTTTCTGGAGGCGGTCTACCACCTCTATTCGGTGGCCAAAAAGCACGGGCCGGTCGTCCTTCGCATGAGGACGGTGAACCGGACGGACCAGGTGGAGCTGCCCTCGCTGACGCCCATCTGGCGGTCGGCCGAGTTCCAGGAGCGGGAGGTCTTCGACCTCTACGGGATTATCTTCACCGGGCACCCGGACCTGCGGCGGCTGCTGATGTGGCCGGGCTTCAAGGATCACCCCATGCGGCGGGATTACGTGGAGCCGGACGACTTCGAGTACGAGCCCACGGCGCACGACCGGGTGCTCGAACGGGCGCTGGCTCATCAGGCGGCAAGCGAAGCTGCGAGCACAGCGGCAGGTGAGAAGGCGAGCGAACCGGCCGAGGCCGCCGAACAGCAGGGAACGGAGGCGGACGCATGAGTGAATCGCAAAGCCATTCGGCGGCCGCTGGTGAAAATCCGGAGGGCCGGAAGCCCGGCAGCCAGAATTTGGTAAGCCAGAGGCCGGAGAGTCAGAAGCTAGAAGGCTGGAATCGCCCGGCGCGAACTGAGCCGGAGGCCGACGGCCAGTTGCTGGAAGTCTCCATGGGGCCGCACCACCCCTCGACGCACGGGGTCTTCCGCATGGACGTGGCGCTGGACGGGGAGCGGGTGATCCGGCTGAGGCCGGTCTTCGGCTACCTGCACCGCAACCACGAAAAACTGGGCGAGGGCCAGAGCTATTTGTCGTCGATGCCGTACACCGACCGGCTGGACTACTTCTGTTCGCTCAGCAACAACTGGGCCTACGCGCTGGCGGTCGAGAAGCTGGCCGGCCAGCAGGTTCCCGAGCGGGCCGAGTACCTGCGGGTGATCCTGGCCGAGCTGACGCGCTTCCAGAACCACGCCTCCTCGATCGGTTTTTTGATCCAGGAGATGGGCGCCAGCGGCACGCCGCTGATGTACGCCTTCCGCGAACGGGAGAAGATTCTGGATCTCTTCGAGGAGCTGACCGGGGCGCGCATGATGTGCAACTACATGCGCTTCGGGGGCTGCCGCGTGGACGCCTCGCCCGCCTGGCTGGAGAAGGCGCGCGCCAGAGTGGCGGCTCTGCCGGGGTTTGTGGACGAATTCGAGCGGCTGCTGGCGACCAATGAGATTCTGATGGCGCGCTGCCAGGGAGTGGGCATTCTCAGGCCGGAGCTGGCGGTCAACGCCGGGGTCACCGGCCCCATGCTGCGCGCCTCGGGCGTGGGCTACGACATTCGCAAGGTGGACGGCTACGGAATCTACAACCGCTTCAGCTTCCGTGTGCCTTTGGGCGAGCACGGGGACGTGTACGACCGCTTCATGGTGCGCCTGCTGGAGATGCGGGAGTCGGTCAAAATCCTGGAGCAGGCTCTCAAGGAGATTCCCGCCGGGCCGGTGATGGACCCCAGGTTGAAGCTGCGCAACTTTCGTCCCAAGCCGGGCGAGGCCTACGGCCGGATCGAGGCGCCCAAGGGGGAACTGGGCTTTTATCTGATCTCGGACGGCGGACCGAACCCCTACCGCTACCGGGTGCGGCCGCCGAGTTTGATCAACCTGACAATTCTCGAGGATATGTGCCTGGGCCACAGCGTGGCCGACGTGGTGCTGATCTCCGGCTCGGTGGACATTGTGCTGGGAGAGGTGGACCGGTAAAGCAGGGAACAGGGAACAGGGAACAGGGATCAGGGAACAGCGGGTGCCCCAGGTTCCGTTTTTGGGACCTGGGAGTTACGAATTCAAGTGGCGCCCGTACTAGTTGCCATGAATAGCCGGCAGTTCGTAGTAAGCGGTTAGTCGTTGGAATCTGGGAGCTGGGAGCTAAGAGCTAAAAGCTAACAGCTAACAGCTGATTTTTGGAGGGGTAACTTGTTTGGCGAGGGAATCCTGAAGGGTCTGGCGGAGACGGCGAGGAACTTTTTCGGCAGCTTTGTCTCGGCCGAACGGCTGACCACGGTCGAGTACCCGGAGCAGAGGATTGCTCCCTTCGAGGCGGCGCGCGTCTTTCCCTTCCTGGTCTACGACGGCGAGGACTGGCTGGCCGGGCTGCGCTGCGTCGCCTGCCAGATCTGCGAGAAGGAGTGCCCGCCCCAGTGCATCTTCATCGAGAAGAGTAAAGACAAGAAGCCGGATTTTGTGGGCAAGCCGCAGTCTTATCCGATGCGCTTCGAGATCGACATTTCCGTCTGCATGAGCTGCCAGATCTGCGTCGAGGTCTGCCCCTTCGAGGCCATCAAGATGGACACGGCTTTTGAGCTGAGCACCGGGGATCGTTTCGGCGGGCTGTTGCTGAATCTCACGCAACTGGCCAAGCCGAATGCGTATTATCGCCAGATTCATCCCACCGGGGCGGCCGAGGTGGACGCGCGGATGGCCGAGGAAATGGCCAAGGCCGAGGCCAAGGCCAAGACCGCTACTGACGCCGCCGCCAAGGCTGCGGCCGATGCAGCCGCAACCAAAGCTGCTGACGCAACGCCCGCGGCCGGCGACGCCTCCCAAAGCCGGCCGGACGAGGAGAGCCGCCGATGACCGCGACGGCCAGCTTCGCAAGGTCCATCATCGAAACGTCAGACCAGATCTTCGTTTTGCTGAAGCAGTGGCTGGTGAGCTTTCTGCCCGCGGCCTGGCAGCCGGCGGCTGGCGTCGTGCTGTGTGTGGCGGCCATCGTCGGCCTCTTTCCGGCGCTCTTTGCCCTGACCACGGTTCTCGAGCGCAAGGGGCTGGGGCGGATACAAAATCGAATCGGCCCCAACCGCGTGGGTCCGCTGGGACTCTTGCAGCCGCTGGCCGACGGCATCAAGTCGCTGACCAAGGAGGACATTGTCCCCGCGAGAGCCGACTGGGCCGTGCATTTTCTGGCGCCGCTGGTGCTGGTGGTGGCCGTCTTCATGGGTTTTGCGGTAGTGCCTATGGGCCGCAACCTGGTGCTGGTGGACATGGACGCCGGCCTGCTGTTCTACTTCGCCATGGGCGCATCGACCGAGCTGGCGATCTTCATGGCCGGCTGGTCGAGCCGCAACAAGTATTCGCTGCTGGGCGCCATGCGCGCGGTGGCGCAGATGATCAGCTACGAGGTGGCCCTGCTGCTGTCCACCGTGGTGGTGGTGATGATGGCCGGCTCGCTCTCGCTGACTAAAATCGTCGCGGCGCAGAACCAGTACACCTGGGGGCTGCCGCACTGGTACATCTTCACGCCCTGGGGGCTGGCGGGCTTCCTGATGTACGCCATCGCCACCACGGCCGAGACCAACCGCTCGCCGTTTGATCTGCCCGAGGGCGAGTCGGAGCTGGTGGCCGGCTACCACACCGAGTATTCGGGCTTCAAATTCGCCCTCTTCTTTCTGGGCGAGTACCTGGCCATGTTCTCCGTCTCCGGGCTGGGCGCGACGCTGTTTCTGGGCGGATGGTCGGCGCCATTCTCCTTTCTGACCTGGGTTCCGTCGTGGATCTGGTTCTTTTCAAAATTGATGCTCTCCATCTTCGTCTTCATCTGGCTGCGCGGGACGCTGCCGCGGCTCCGGCAGGACCAGTTGATGAACTTTGCCTGGAAGTTTGTCCTGCCGATGACCCTTCTGAATCTCCTGGTGGCCGGGTTGTGGAGGTTTATGGGCGAGGGGTGGGAGCGCTGGGTGCTCTGCACGGCGATTCTGGTCGTGGCCTATGTGGTGATGGGCAGGATGGGAATGCGCCGGGAGCACTTCGGGCCGAGGAGCTACCGCTATGCGGAGTGAGCTTTGGGGGAGCGGCCTGGATTCGTCGCTGAGATTCCAGGTTTTGAAAGGGCGCGGCTTTAGCCGCGCCGCAACAGCGCTCCATGCGAATGTGGCTTTAGCAGTCGAGGGAATGCACGTTGTTGCGAATCGATTTCCTCATGGGCTAAAGCCCAACCGCCTTTTTACCGATTTAGCGGCGCGGCTAAAGCCGCGCCCTTTCAAAGCAGAGAATCTTTTGGCAGATCGTGCTTTTTCTGTATGCGAAGAAAGGACGTGCGGCCGATGAGCCTGATCTTCTATCTAATTGCGGCGCTGACCGTGGCCGGCGGCCTGGCGGCCGTGCTCTTGAAGAACACCGTGCACTGCGCGCTGGCGCTGACCGTGGCCTTTGCCGGATTGGCGCTGCTTTTTCTCAATCTCGACGCGCAGTTTGCCGGTTTTGCGCAGATTCTGGTCTACATCGGCGCGGTGGCCATCCTGGTGGTCTTTGCGATTCTGCTCACCAAGGGCTCTGAAACTCCTCAAGGCGGAGTCTTCAGCAGAACCTGGCTGGTGGGGCTCACAGCGGCGGCGGCGGTTTTTGCGGTGCTCGGCTGGGCGGTGATCGCCTCCGCTCCCCTGCTGCCCAAGGCCGCCACACCCGCGACCGCCGCTACTTCCGCGATGGTCGTTACTCCGGCTCCCGCCGTCCCCCCTGCTCCTGCCGTTACGGTGGAGCAGATTGGCCGGGCGCTCGCCGGCCGTTACGTCCTGCCGCTGGAGATTGTGGCCGTGCTGCTGACGGCCGCGCTGATCGGCGCGGTGATCGTGGCCATGCACGAGAAAGAGGAGGCCAAATGATGGGTCAAATCACGCCGCTGGCGGGCTATCTTCTGGTGGCTGCGCTGGTCTTTTCCATCGGTCTGGCCGGAGCGCTGACCAGGCGCAACGCCATCCTGGTGCTGATTGGGATCGAGTTGATGCTGAACGCGGCCAATCTGAATCTGATCGCCTTCTGGCGCTACGGGCCGCATCCGGAGCTGCTGACGGGGATGATCTTCGCCATCTTCTCGATTGCCGTGGCCGCGGCCGAGGCGGCTGTGGGGCTGGGGCTGGTGATCCAGATCCATCGCCACGCGCGGACGACTGATCTGGACGCCATCAACAGGATGAAGGGGTGAGAGGTTGATGCAAGAGGCAATTTCATTCACTCCGCAGTTGACGGCCTCGCCCATCGCGGAGATTCTCTGGCTGATTCCCGCCCTGCCGGTGGCGGCCGCTGCGGTGACGGCGTTGCTCGGCCGGTCGCGCCGCAGGATTTCCGCCACTCTAGCTATTGGCGCGCTGAGTTTTTCGCTGCTGCTCTCACTGGCGGCCTTTGCGCATGTGGCCAGCGGTTGGGCGCATGGCGCGGCCGTGCGCGAGACGGTCAACTTCACGTGGATGCAAGTGGGAACGCAATTTGGCGCGGGTAAGGTGGATCTGGGCTGGGTGCTCGATCCGCTCTCGGCAGTCATGCTGCTGATGGTCAGCTTCGTGAGCCTCCTGATCTTCATTTACTCGATTGGCTACATGGCCCACGACGGGAACTTCACCCGTTTTTTTTGCTTCCTCTCGCTCTTTGCCGGGGCGATGCTCGGGGTGGTCGCCGCCAACAGCCTGCTGCTCCTGTTCATCTGCTGGGAGTTGGTCGGATTTACCTCTTACCTGTTGATCGGCTTCTGGTATGAGAGGCCAGCGGCGGCCGCGGCGGCCAAAAAAGCCTTTCTGACCACGCGCGTGGGCGACGTTTTCTTCCTGCTCGGAATGGTCTGGCTCTTCGCGCAGACCGGAACCCTGCTCTTCTATAACCACGGAGCCGGCGCCATCGAGCCCCCCGCGCTGGCCGGGTTGCTGGCTGCCCCTGCCGCTCTGGGGCTGACGGCGGCGGGCGCGATTGGTCTGTTGATTTTTGCCGGAGCGGCGGGCAAAAGCGGACAGTTTCCGCTGCACGTCTGGCTGCCGGACGCGATGGAGGGCCCGACGCCGGTTTCGGCGCTGATTCACGCGGCGACCATGGTGGCCGCGGGAGTTTTTCTGATTGCGCGGGTTTATCCTCTCATGTCCGCAGGCGCTCCGCTGATGTCCGCAGGCGCTCATCTGACGGCCGCGGGCGCGCATTTGCTGGTCACTGGCGCTCCGCTTTTGTCCACGGGAGTTTTGACGCAGGCCGGGACACTCGCCGCCGGAACGACGGCGGCGCTGACCGTGGTCACCTGGGTGGGCGCGTTTACGGCGGTTTTTGCTGCGCTGATTGCCGTGGCGCAGAACGACATCAAGCGCATTCTGGCCTATTCGACGATCTCGCAACTGGGCTACATGATGGCCGGCCTGGGGATGGGCGGCGTCGCGGTGGGCCTCTTTCACCTGATTACCCACGCCTTCTTCAAGGCGCTGCTGTTCATGGGCGCGGGTTCGGTGATCCACGGCTGCCACGGCGAGCAGGATGTGCGGCGCATGGGCGGGCTCAGGTCCGACATGCCGCTGACCTTTCTGACCTACGCGATTGGAATGCTGGCGCTCTGCGGCTTTCCGCTGCTGTTTTCCGGCTTCTGGAGCAAGGACGGCATTCTGGAGGCGGCTCGTCACTGGAGCGTGGCCAAGACGCCCTTCTACATGCTGGTCTTCGGTGCGTTGCTGACGGCGTTTTACATGACGCGCCAGGTGGCCTACGTCTTCTTTGGCCACTGGCGGGGCAGCAAATCCGCGCAGGAGAGTCCGGCGGTGATGACCGTGCCGCTCGGGATTCTGGCCTTCTTCGCGATGGCGCTGGGATTGATCGGAACGCCGGCCTGGCCGTGGTTCCGGGCCTTTCTGGATGGCCGCGCGGCGGGCTTTACGTGGCGCGGCTTCATGGAGCCGGGGCTGCTGACGCTGATGGCGGCCTCGACGGTGGTGGTTTTTCTCGGGCTCGGGCTGGGCTGGAGTCTTTACGGCGGGCAGGCGCCCACGCCGGACGAGCCTGACATCCTGGAAAAGGCTGTGCCCTGGGCCTGGGCCGGTCTGCGCGGCCGGCTGTACGTGGACGAGTTCTATGGAGTGACGGTCGTCGCCTTCTACCGGTGGTGGGCGCGCGTCGCCGACTGGCTGGACCGCTGGCTTTGGGGTGGCGCGGTGGCCGGGGTGGCGCGGAGCTTCGGATTGTGGGCGCGGCTGAGCCGCTTTCTCGACACAAACGTGGTGGACGGCAGCTTCGACAAAGGCTGCGAGGAGTTGAGCGTGGGCGGGGGTCTGCTGGCGCGGGCGCAGACGGGCCGGGTACAGACCTACCTGAGAATCCTGGCTTTGGCCGTGGTCGCGCTGGCCGCAATTCTGATCTGGAGCAGCCGGTCATGAGCGGATTCCCTCTGGCAATTCCCATCCTGACGCTGTTGACCGCGTTGCCCCTGGTGGGCGCGGCAGTGGCGCTTGTCGCTGGCCGTCACGCGCGCGGCGTGGCTCTGATGACAACGCTCCTGAGCCTGGCGCTGGCGCTGGTGGTCTGGACGCGGCTGCCCGCCGACGGCAGCATCGGACTGGTGGAGCGGGCCGTCTGGGCGCCGTCCGTGGGCATCGAGTACCACCTCGGCGCGGACGGGCTGGGCGCGTTGATGCTGGTGCTCTCGGCGATTGTGACGTTGATGTCGGTCGATGCGGCGCACTGCGTGCATCACCAGCCAGGGCTCTACTTCGCGCTGGTGTTGACGCTGGAAGCCGGCCTCTTCGGCTCCTATACAGCGCTGAACTTCTTTCACTGGTTTCTGTTCTGGGAGTTGAGCCTGATTCCCGCTTTTTTCCTCATTAAATTGTGGGGCGGGGCGCGACGCGGGCCGGCGGCGACGCAGTTTTTCGTCTACACGATGGCCGGCTCGGTGGCCCTGCTGGTGGCCTTTCTGGCCGTCTTTCTATCCACCGGCAGCATGGACTTCGGAATCCTGGCGCAGATGGCCTCGACCGGCGCGCTGGAGCGGGCAGTGACGGCGCACCTGGGGCCGGTGACGCTCTGGCTGGCGATTGGCGTGCTGGCCGGTTTTGCGGTGAAGGTGCCGATGATTCCCTTTCACACCTGGCTGCCCGCGGCCTACGCGGAAGCTCCTTCGCCGGTGACCATGCTGTTGACGGGCGCAATGTCGAAGATGGGCCTCTACGGCCTGCTGCGCATTGCGCTGCCGCTCTTCGGGGCGCAGATTGCCGAGATGCGCACGCCGCTGCTGGTGCTGGCCGTGGCCACGGTCGTGATGGGAGCCTGGGCGGCGGCGGCGCAGAAGGATTTGAAGCGCGTCTTCGCCTATTCCTCGGTGAACCATTTGGGCTACTGTCTGCTGGGCATTTTTGCGCTGGCGGTTCCCTCGACTGGAAGTGCAACTTCCGCGGCTCTGCTGACCAGCCAGGCCATGGCGCTCAACGGCGTGATCTTCCAGATGTTCTCGCACGGCGTCACGGCGGCGGCGCTCTTCTGGTTTGTGGCCATGATGCAGCAGCGGACGGGCGGCCACCGCGGGATTGACGACTTTGGTGGACTGCGCAAACCGGCGCCGGTGCTGGCCGGGTTGATGGGGATTGCGCTCTTCTCTTCGCTTGGATTGCCGGGGCTGAACGGCTTTCCCGGAGAGTTTCTCATCTTCCGCGGCGTCTTCCCGCTGGCCTGGGTGGCGGCCACGGTTTCGATTCTCGGCCTGCTGGTAACGGCGGCGGTGATTCTGACCGTGATTCATAAAGTCTTCTGGGGGCCGGCGCCGGAGCACTGCGCCAGCTTCCCTGATCTGCACCATGACGAGCGGCTGGCGATGGCGCCGGTCATCGGCCTGATGCTGCTGGTGGGCCTTGTGCCGCAGTTGATTGTGGGGAGCGTGAATCCAACGGTCGTGAACCTGCTGGCTCACTGGAGATTTTGATGTTTTTGAACCTTCATCCAAACTCGGCGCCGCTGCTGGCCTTCACGATCTATCTCTCCTTTGCCGGAGCGCTCGTTGAGGCGTTATTGCCCAAGAGCAAGCCGGCTTTGGCGCGCTGGCTGGCGCTCATCGTCGCCGTCTCCGGGCTGGCCGTGGCCGTGCAGGGATTTGCCGCCGGCATGGGGAGCAATCAAGCCGCCCGCGTGACGATCGTCGACCTGCCCTGGGTGCCGTCGATGGGCATTCACTTCCTGCTGGCCGCCGACGGCATCAGCCGCGTACTGGTTCTGCTTACGGGCCTGGCCGCGGTCGCCGGAGTGCTCTTCAGTTGGAACATAGAACTGCGCACCAATGAGTTTTTTGCCTTTTTCCTGGCGCTGATCGGCGGGGTTTACGGAGTTTTTCTCTCCTTTGACCTGTTTTTGCTCTTTGTCTTCTATGAAATTGCGATTGTGCCAAAGTATTTTCTAATTGCCATCTGGGGTTCAACGCGGCGCGAGTACGCGGCCATGAAGCTGGTGCTCTACTCCTTCATGGGCTCGGCGATGGTGCTGGTTGGCCTGCTGGCGGTCTACGCCGCCTCGGGCAGCCACTCGACCAGCCTCGACGCGCTGGCTCATGCGGACCTGCCGGTCAGCTTCCAGATGTGGTGTTTTCCGCTGGTCTTCACCGGCTTTGCGATCCTGGCCGGTATGTGGCCCTTTCACACCTGGGCGCCCACCGGCCACGTGGCCGCGCCCACCGCCGCTTCCATGCTGCTGGCCGGCGTGGTGATGAAGCTGGGCGCTTACGGCTGCCTGAGGGTCGGCATTGCGCTCTTCCCGCGCGGTCTCGACCCGTGGGGATTTTCCTTCATCGGCATCGGCTCCTGGCGCGACCTCTTCGCGGTGCTGGCGGTCATCGGGATCGTCTACGGCGCGCTGGCCGCCCTGGCGCAGACCGACTTCAAATTCGTCATCGGCTACTCCAGCGTCAGCCACATGGGTTTCGTGCTGCTGGGACTGATGACCTTGAACCGGATCGGCGTCACCGGCGCGGTCCTGCAAATGTTTTCGCACGGCATCATCGCCGGGCTGCTCTTCGCCATTGTGGGCCGCATCGTCTACGACCGCACGCACACGCGCCAGTTGGCGGAACTGGAAACAATGCACCTGGCCAAGCGGCTGCCCTTTGCCGCCTGGGCCTTTGTGATTGCCGGCGTGGCCTCGATGGGGCTGCCCGGCTTCTCCGGGTTTGTGGCCGAGTTACAAGTGTTAGTTGGCGCGTGGATGGTGAATCCCTGGTGGGTCGCCGCGGCGGGCGTGGGCATCGTGGTGGCTGTGGCCTATACGTGGCGGGCTTTGCAGAAGGCCTTCTTCGGCGACGCGCCGCCCAGCCCTCACCTTCACGAGCACGGGCAGGAGTTAGCGGCGATTACCTGGCCTGAAGTTACCGGCGTGGTTTTACTCGCGGGAGTTAGTTTGTTTGTGGGACTTTATCCGGAGATTCTGCTCGATGCTATCGAACCGGCCGTGAAGACGCTGCTTGCGGGAGGGGGACAATGAACTACGCAGACCTTTTCCGCGTGACGCTGCCGGAGACCGTGCTGGAGTTAGCGGCGTTCGTGGTGCTGGTGATGGACTTAGTTTTTTTGCGCAGGGCGGCCCGGAAGATGCGCCTGGCCGTGGCGGCGCTGGTGGGCGCGGCTGGCTGCGGCGCGGCGCTGTGGGCCTTGCAGTTGCAGGGCCATGGCGGACTGAGCTTGGGCGCAAGCGGCGAAGCTGTCTTGCTGGCGACGGGCGGTTTCGCGCAGGTGGCGCAATCGGGCATTCTGGTGCTGACGGCGCTGACGCTGCTGCTCCTGATCGATGCGGAGTTTACGCGCCACGCAGGTGAGTTTGTCGCGGTGGTTTTGATGGCCGCCGCTGGCGGCCTGCTGGTGGCCGCGGCGCAGGATCTTCTGGTGATCTTCGTCGGGTTGGAGTTGCTCAGCCTCGGACTTTACATCCTGACGGCCTTTGCAAAAAACTCCGCAAAAAGCGCCGAGGCGGCGCTGAAGTACTTTCTCTTTGGCGGCATGTCGGCGGCCTTTCTGCTCTTCGGTTTCAGTTACTTCTATGGGCTGAGCGGCAGCACGAATCTATGGCAGATTCAGCGGGCGATTGCGGCCTCGGGGCCGAGCCCGCTCTTTTATGTGGCGTGGATTCTGGTCGTCGCCGGGCTGGGCTTCAAGGTTGCGGCTGTCCCCTTCCACCTGTGGGCGCCGGACACATATGAGGGCGCGCCCACTCCGGCGGCGGCCTTTATTGCGTCGGTCTCCAAGGTAGCCAGCTTCGCGCTGCTGATTACCCTCAGCCTGAACTGGCTCAGACCGGGCGGAAATTTCAGCGGCGAAGAGCACCTGCTGGAGGGAATTTATCGCGCCTGGCAGCCATTGGCGGCGACTCTTCTGTTTGTCGCCGCGGCCTCCATGCTGGCCGGCAACCTTGCGGCGCTGGCGCAGACGAGCGTGCGCCGGCTGCTGGCTTATTCGGCGATTTCTCACGCTGGGTACATCCTGCTGGGAATAGCCGTTCATCCCGTCTATTCAGGGCAGGGAAGCGCTCCCGCGTTTCTTCAAAGCACCATCGGCCCGGCGATTCGCAGCACGGACGCGGTGCTCTTCTACGTGCTGACTTACGGGCTGACGACCATTGGCGCTTTTGGCGTCGTTGCCGTCGTCGAACGGGCCACGGGCAGCGACCGCCTGGACGCTTTTCTCGGGCTGCACAGGCGCAATCCGGTGCTGGCCGCGGTGCTGCTGGTGCTGTTTCTCTCGCTGGCCGGAATTCCGCCGCTGGTGGGCTTCTGGGCCAAGTTCAATTTATTTGCCGCCGTGCTGGGCGCTTCGGCCGGAGTGGTTCCGTTTGCGCTGGTGGCGCTGGCGGTGGTCCTAAGCGCGGTCTCGCTCTATTACTACTTGCAGGTGCTCAAGCGGGCCTATGTTATGCCTGCCATCGAGGAAACCTCGGGCAAGATAGAAAAAATCAAGGCGCACCCTTTAACACTGGCCGTGCTGGTTCTGATCGCCGCTGCGGTACTGCTGCTGGGCTGCTTCCCGGCGTTGCTCGAAGGCTGGATCGAAGCTTTCACCCCGAACTTATAGCACACGTACAACTGGCTTGTGTGGGAGAGGATTATCTTTCTCGCAGATAAATGGGTGGAAGATCTATCTAAGTTGTATCGAAAAACCCCGTGCAGCGCGGGCCGTTGCTCCCCTCATTCCAAGAGTAACCCTGCGTAGTGCGGGCCGGTAATCTTGTGCCTCTAATGTAATGGGAGTTCCCCCTGGGGTGCTTCGGTCAGCCACGCTGCCGGTGCCGGCGATCTGTAGCCCAGCGAGGAGTGTGGCCTGACAGCGTTGTAGTGGATGCGCCAGCGTTCGGCCAGCACACGCAGTTCCTTCATCGAG